>Ga0181533_1000304_pt1 | contig 65714 bp, 55 predicted proteins | sample PEATcosm2014_Bin_45_FD_119772 | JGI IMG/M metagenome (GOLD analysis project Ga0181533, IMG submission 119772) | Peatland microbial communities from MTU Mesocosm Facility, Houghton, MI, USA - PEATcosm2014_Bin11_60_metaG | ecosystem: Environmental > Terrestrial > Soil > Wetlands > Peat | place... | reverse complement strand
GTCGCCTACGTGGTGACGACGACGCTCGCGCTGTATATGAGCTTCGTCGCCGTCCTCGTCATCCCCGCCCAGCTCGTCGCGCTCGTCGACCGGCGCCGTCGGGTGCGACCCGTCGTCGCGGCGGTCGTCGTCGTCGCCGCGATGTGTGCGCCGCTTGCCGTGCTCGCGCGCTCGCGTGGTTCGGGACAACTCTTCTGGGTGCCGCGCCCGAACCTTGCCGCGCTCGGCCAGGTCTTCGTCGCGCTGGCGTCGGCGGGCTTTCAGCCGAACTTCCACCTCACCGCGACGGCGATCTTCCTCGCCGTCGTCACCGTCGCCGCCTTCGCCGCCGCGCTCTTTCTCGTCGCCTCCCATCTCGTCCGAGACCGCTCGACCGCACGTGTCCGCGGCGAGCTCGTCGTTGTCGGCTGGCTCGTCGTGCCGGTGGTCCTGTCCTTCGTCGAGTCCCGCGTCTCCCAGCCGACCTTCACGGCGCGCAACCTGCTCGTCTCGCTGCCGGCCGGCGCGATCGTGCTCGCCCGGGTCGTGTCCGACCGCCGCTTCGGGCGGGTCGCCGGTGCCGGCCTCGTCGCCGGCTTCGTCGGGTTCCGGGCCGCGCAGCTCGTGCCCTCCTACGGCGTGTCGCCCGAGAACTGGAACGCCGTCACGCTCCGCGTCCTGCAGTACGCCGAGCCGGGCGACTGCATCGGCTTCTACCCGTCCGACGGCCGGATGGCGTTCCTTTACTACCTCGACCACTTCCCGTCGATCACGCAATACGTGCCCCGGCCGGTCCTGCCGGCGACGCCGTTCTCGGAGAACGTCCCCTACGTCGAGCGGTACGCGACGTTGCCGGACACGTCACTAGAGCGGATCGCGGCGAGCTGCTCACGCCTGTGGCTCATCGTCAGCCACCAGGGTTCGGCAACCGGGACGGCGACGTCGCAACGGAACTACCGCACCTACCTCCGGCTCGCCGGCGAGCTCGAGACGTTCTACCCGTCGACGACGATCTACACGCGGGGGTGGGCGAGCCCGATCTCGATCTGGCTCTACGGGCCGCTGCCCCTGGTGCAGTCCGAGTTCACGCCGACGGGCGGCTCGTAGCGGGAGCGGAGCGTTCTCGCCGTTCGGATGGGCGGGTTTGACGGATCGCCGCAGTGGTGTGGTGATTTGACGACGAGCGCCCGAAGCGAGAGCGGAGGTGGAGACGATCACCACCCGAGCCCTCATGAGGGATCGAACTTGCTCAAGGCGCGTTTCACGTCTCATGTGCCGAGGTCCGTGGGCTTCGCGTCGGCGATCTTCAACTCCTCGAGCTTGCGGATACAGAAATCGCGATTCCGCTTCGCTGCCTCGTTGAAGTTGGCAGGCAGATCCTGGCGCGCGATCAGCTGTTCGGTGACCTCGAGCGCCGCGTCGACCTCGCCGACCCAGTAGGCGGCGATCGCCCATTCGAAGTCCATCCTGTGGGTGCCGAAAACCCATCCGCGCAGCTCAGGCGACGAGTCGATACTCGTGGATGAGGCGGCCCAAGACGTCGGTTTGTCGAAGCTGTTCGGCTTTGACGTCCGCGCCGGATGCTTGCCGCATCAGGCGCGGGCGTCAAAGTCCAGCTCACGGCCCATGGATGGCATTCTCGACACCCACACGTTCGCACAGGTCATGGGTTTGCGGGCTAAGAACGCGTCAGCTGAGCCGCCGAAGTCCGGTCTGGCGTGTTGCCGGTGGATTACCAGGGGAGCTGGCGGGATGTGCCGCCGGCGATGTGGCCGCCCGGCGTGTTTTCGCCCTACCCTGGGGCGATGAGCGCGAGAAACGGCAATTGGCGCGGCCGTAGGGCCCACGCGGCGAGCAAAGATCCGGCCAGTCAGTCCATGGCGGGTGGGACGGACCCGGGACGGTCGCGATGAATACCCCGAGCGCCTCGTTCTCGATCTCGATGCGGGTCGAGCTGAGCGACCCCCGAGGCGTCGGCGCGATCACGACCGCCGTCGGCGACGCCGGCGGTCTCGTGACGGCGCTCGACGTCGTCGAGTCCCACGGCGCCGCGCTTGTCGTGGACATGGCGTGCAACGCCTTCAACGAGAAGCACGCCGAGAGCCTCAATGCCGCGGTCGACGCGGTCGAGGGCGCGCACGTCCGGGCGATGAGCGACCGGACGCTCCTTCTCCACCTCGGCGGCAAGCTCGCCATCGCCTCCCGCGTGCCCCTGCGGACCCGGGACGACCTCTCGATGGCCTACACACCGGGCGTCGCCCGGGTCTCGATGGCGATCGCCAAGGACCCCTCCGCGGTGCGCAACCTGACGATCAAGCGCAACACCGTCGCCGTCGTGACCGACGGCTCCGCGGTGCTCGGCCTCGGCAACATCGGGCCGGAGGCCGCCCTCCCGGTCATGGAGGGCAAGGCGTTGCTCTTCAAGCGATTCGCCGACGTCGACGCTTGGCCGATCTGTCTCGCAACGCAGGACACCGACGAGATCGTCCGCGTTGTCGAGTGCATCGCGCCGGTCTTCGGCGGGATCAACCTCGAGGACATTGCCGCGCCGCGCTGTTTCGAGGTCGAGGAACGGCTGCGCGAGTCGCTCGACATCCCCGTTTTCCACGACGACCAGCACGGCACCGCCGTCGTCGTCTTCGCGGCTTTGACGAACGCGCTCCGCGTCGTCGGCAAGCAGATGAAGGAGGTGCGCGTCGTCGTCCTCGGCATCGGCGCGGCGGGCGTCGCCATCACGAAGCTGTTGCTCGCCGAGGGTGTCGGCGACGTGATCACGCTGAACCGCCGCGGCATCCTCGACGAGAGCACGAGGGGACTCGACGAGCCGCGGCGCTGGATCGCCAACCACACGAACCGCGAGCACCGCGTCGGGGGCATCGCCGAGGCGGTCGCGGGCGCCGACGTCCTGATCGGCGTCTCGGGCCCGAACCTCATCACCGAGGACCACCTGAAGACGCTCGGCAAGGACGCCATCGTTTTCGCGCTGGCCAACCCGACCCCGGAGGTCGACTCCGAGATCGCCCGGCGGCACGCGGCGATCGTCGCCACCGGGCGCAGCGACGAGTCGAACCAGATCAACAACGTGCTGGTATTCCCGGGGCTTTTCCGGGGCCTTCTGAACGTTGGCGCGAAAATGATCACCGACGAGATGGAGCTCGAGGCGGGCCGGGCGCTCGCCGCGGTCGTCGGGGAGGACGAGCTCTCGCCCGCCTACATCATCCCGACCGTGTTCAACCCCGCCGTCGTCCCGGCGGTCTCCTCCGCGGTCGAAAGGGTCGCGCGCGCGTCCGCCGAGTAGGGGCCGACACGGCCTCGTCAGGCGGCCGGAGCCGCCCAGCGGATCGCGGCGACGCGTTTGTCAGAGACGTAGCCGTTCTCGACGAACCAGCGCGCCGAGCGCGCGATCGCCTCGGCGGCGGGCCGCGACTCGTAGCCGAGCTCGCGCCGGGCGCGGGCGTCGCTGAAGACCATCCGGGTCGACGCCATGCGGGCCCCCTCGAGCGGCACGTGCGGCATGCGGTGGAGGAGCCTCCCCTCGACGAGCTCGGAAGCCCAGGCGGCGCCGAGCGCCGCGGCGCGCGGAACCCGGAAGCGCGGCCCGGGCAGCCCGGTCAGCCGGGCGAGCTCGCCGAGGATGGCGCGCAGCTCCAGGTTCTCGCCGCCGACGATGTAGCTCCGCCCGATCCCGCCCTTCTCGGCGGCGAGCAGGTGCCCGGCGGCGACGTCGTCGACGTCGACGATGTTGAGGGCGGTGTCGAACCAGCCCGGGAACCGGCCGTTCAGGTAGTCGACGACCAAGCGGCCCGTCGGCGTCGGCGTGTGGTCGCCGGGCCCGAGCGGCGTCGTCGGCAGCACCAGCGTGACCGGCATGCCGAGCGCCGTCGCCCGCAGCACCTCGTGCTCGGCGACGTACTTCGACTGCTTGTAGAGCCCGAAGAGGTGGTCGACGTGGGGCGCGCAGGTCTCGTCGGCGGGGCCGCGCTCGGCGACGCGCTCGAGCCCGAGCGTGCCGACCGAGCTTGTGTAGACGACGAGCTCGCAGCCCGCGGCGTCGGCCGCCTCGAGGACGTTGCGGGTCCCGTCGACGTTCACGCGGTAGAAAGCCGACGGGTCGGCCGCCCAGAAGCGGTAGACGGCGGCGACGTGGAAGACGACGCGCGCCCCGGCGACCGCCTCCTTTATCGCCCTGGCGTCAGCTACGTCCGCCTCGACTGTCGTCACCGCCAGCGCCTCGAGGTTCCCGAGCGGGGTGTTCGGCTCGACAAGCGCGACGACGTCGAGTTTCCTCGCCACGAGGGCGCGGGTGATCGCCGAGCCGATGAAGCCGTTCGACCCGGTGACGGCGACCCGGTCACCGGGCTCGAGCGCCCGGCGCGCCGTGGCGTGGCGCGCTGGAGCGGTCCCGTTGCCTGCCGACTTCGCCATCGTCACTCCCGCCGTTCCGCGACCGCCCGGCGCGCCGGTCGGCCAGCCCGGACCAAAGCCAACCACAGCTGCGCCCGTCCGGCACCCGGCGCCGTCCGGGACCGGCGAGATGGCCAGTTATACACTCGCCTCCCGACCAGGAGGGAGGGTGCCGTGAGCCCATCGACCCGATCACCGGCAACAGCGCGACTCGCGAACTTCGTCGGCGGCGAGAAACGGGAGGCCCAAAGCGGGGAGACGACCGAGGTCGTCAACCCCTCGACCGGCGAGGCCTACGCCACGGCGCCGCTCTCGCGGGCGGCCGACGTCGACGCGGCGTTCGCCGCCGCCGCGACCGCCTTCCCGGCGTGGCGGGACGCGACTCCGGCCGAGCGGAGCCTCGCGCTCCTGCGCATCGCCGACTCGATCGCCGCCGACGCCGACGAGCTCGTGCGGATCGAGTGCGAGAACACCGGCAAGCCGCTCGCGCTCACGGCCTCGGAGGAGATCCCGCCGCTTGTAGACCAGATCCGGTTCTTCGCCGCCGCGGCGCGCCTCCTCGAGGGCCGCTCGGCGGGGGAGTACATGGCGAACCACACGTCGTACGTGCGGCGCGAGCCGGTCGGGGTGTGCGCCGCGGTGACGCCGTGGAACTACCCGGCGATGATGGCCGTCTGGAAGTGGGCCCCGGCGCTCGCGGCGGGCAACACGATGGTGCTGAAACCGTCGGACACGACGCCCGTCTCCACGCTCTACCTCGCCGAGCTGATGGCCGAGCACCTGCCCCCGGGGGTCTTCAACGTCGTCTGCGGCGACCGCGACACCGGGCGGCTGCTCGTCGCCCACGAGACCCCGGCGATGGTCTCGATCACCGGCAGCGTGCGCGCCGGGATCGAGGTCGCCACCGCCGCGGCCCAGAACCTGAAGCGCGTCCACCTCGAGCTCGGCGGCAAGGCCCCCGTCGTCGTCTTCGACGACGCCGATGTCGAGGCGGCCGCGGCGGGGATCGCCCTCGCCGGCTACTTCAACGCCGGGCAGGACTGCACCGCCGCGACCCGCGTGCTCGCCGGTGGGCGCGTCCACGACGACTTCGTCGCCGCGCTCGTCGAACGGGCGAAGTCGACGAAGACCGCGGGGGTCGAGGTCGCCGACGCCGACTACGGGCCGCTCAACAACGCCGACCAGCTCGCCCGGGTCACGGGGTTCCTGGAGCGCACGCCCGGCCACGCCGAGGTGCTCGCCGGCGGGGAGCGGGTAGGGAGCCGCGGCTACCTCTTCGCGCCGACGGTCGTCGTCGGGCTCCGCCAGGACGACGAGATGGTCCAGGACGAGATCTTCGGCCCGGTGATCACGGTCCAGCGTTTCGCCGACGAGGCCGAAGCGCTCGCCCGGGCGAACGGCGTCCGTTACGGTCTCGCCTCGTCCGTGTGGACGCGGGACCACGGTCGGGCGATGCGGATGAGCAAGGCGCTCGAGTTCGGCGCGGTGTGGGTGAACACGCACATCCCGCTCGTCGCCGAGATGCCCCACGGCGGGTTCAAGAGCTCCGGCTACGGCAAGGACCTCTCGGTGTACGGCTTCGAGGACTACACGCGCCTCAAGCACGTCATGCACTACATCGGCGAGTAGGCGGAAAGACGAAAGGACGAAGGGTGGAAGACAGCGAGGTTCCGGCGCGAGAAGGTGTGCCCCAGGGTCGCGAGGTCCGGACCGATCTGCCGGGTCCGCGCTCGCGCGCCCTCGACGCCCGGCGCCGGCGCGCCGTCGCACCCGGGGTCGCCTCCTCGTTCCCGGCCTATGTCGCGCGGGCCTCCGGGGCGATCGTCGAGGACTTGGACGGCAACCGCTTCATCGATCTCGGTTCCGGGATCGCCGTGACCGGCGTCGGCCACGCCGCGCCCGAGGTCGTCGCGGCGGTGCAGGCGCAGGTCGCCGCGTTCACCCACACCTGTTTCATGGTCGCGCCCTACGAGCCGTACGTCGCGGTCTGCGAGGAGCTGAACGCCCTCACCCCCGGCGACCACGACAAGACGTCGGCGCTTTTCAACTCCGGGGCCGAGGCGGTCGAGAACGCGGTGAAGATCGCCCGCGCCGCGACCGGCCGGCCGGCCGTCGTCGTCCTCGACCACGCCTACCACGGGCGGACGAACCTCACGATGGCGATGACCGCCAAGGTGATGCCGTACAAGCAGGGCTTCGGGCCGTTCGCGCCCGAGGTCTACCGCGTGCCGACGTCGTACCCGTTCCGCGACCCCGCGGGGATGACGGGGGCCGAGGCGGCGGGCCGCGCGATCGACGAGATCGAGGTCCAGGTGGGGTCCGCGAACGTGGCCGCGCTCGTCGTCGAGCCGATCCTCGGCGAGGGCGGCTTCATCGTCCCGGCGGAAGGATTCCTGCCGGCGCTGGCCGACTGGTGCCGGGGCGCGGGCGCCGTCTTCGTCGCCGACGAGATCCAGTCCGGTTTCGGGCGCACCGGGGACTGGTACGCCTGCGAGCACGAGGGCGTCGTGCCGGACCTCGTCGCCTCGGCGAAGGGGATCGCCGCGGGCCTGCCGCTCGCCGCGGTGACCGGCCGGGCGGAGCTGATGGCCACCGTCCACGCCGGCGGGCTCGGCGGCACCTACGGGGGCAACCCGGTCTCCTGTGTCGCCGCTCTCGCCGCCGTCCGGACGATGCGCTCGCTCGACCTCCCCGCCGCGGCGCGCCACCTCGGCGACGTGCTCTCCGAACGCCTCGCCGGGATGGCCGACAGGCACGCGTCGATCGGCGACGTGCGCGGCCGGGGCGCGATGTACGCCGTGGAGTTCGTCCGGCCCGGCACGAGAGCGCCCGACGCCGCGGCGACGAAGAAGGTCGTCGACGCCTGCTGTGCCGCCGGGGTGATCGTCCTTTCCTGCGGCACCTACGGCAACGTCGTCCGCCTGCTGCCGCCGTTCGTCATCTCCGACGAGCTATTGCGAGAGGGGCTCGACGTGCTCGCCGGGGCCGTCGACGAGGTGCTCGGGGCCGGCTGAGCGCGGGGCTGCGCGGCCTCAGGCCGTGGTCGGCTTGGCGTGCCGGTGGAGCACCTCGCTCATCTTGACGCGCCGCCCGGTGCGCAGGATGGCCCGCCGGTAGATCGTGCCGGCGACCCGCGCCATGCCGACCGCCGCGGCCGCGGTGATGAGGCCGGAGCCGACGAGCTGCCACCACGCCACCTGGCCGAGGGCGAAGAGCACCGGCATGACGAAGGGCGCCGTCGGCGGCAGGTAGGCGAGCACCTGGTTGAGGAGCGACGGGCTCGAGGCGCCGAGAGCGGTGAACGAGATGATGTAGCCGAACAGCATCGGCAGCGCGACCGGGAAGGCGACGCTCTGCACCTGTTCCTGCCGCTCGACGAGCGAACCCACGGCGGCGAAGAGCCAGCAGTAGAAGGCGTAGCCGAGGACGAGCCAGACGAGCCCGACGACGACGGGGACGGGCGCGGTGCCCTTCACGAGGTTCGACCCGACCGCGGCGCCGAGCGCCAGGGCGACGGCGACGATGGCCGCCGCCTGGGTTGCCGCGACGAGGCCGATGCCGGTGACCTTGCCGACCAGCAGGCGCAGCGGAGAGACCGCCGCGAGCAGCACCTCGACGACCCGGTTCGACTTCTCCTCGACGACCCCCATCAGCAGCCACGTCCCGTACTGGGAGAGGAGGACGTAGGTGAGGATGAGGACGTAGAGCGCCGTGACGAGGTTGGCGCTCTTGTGATGGGCGGGCGTCAGGCCCCGGATCTGCAGGCCCGCCGAGCCGGCGAGCATGAAGGTGAGCGCGCCGATGTGCGAGGTGGGGATGCCCTCTTTGGCGAGGGTCCCCTCGACACCGAGATAGTGCGCGACGGAACGCGCGTAGGTCGTAAGCGCCGAGGTGTCCGTCGCCGAGATGCCCTGGGCGACCTCGAAGTAGCGGTCGTCGACGAGGGCGAGGTCGATCCGCCCCGACCGGAGCGCGGACTTCGCCGCGCCAAGCGACGGCTCGTCGGAGAACCTGACCTTGACGCCCAGCGCGGTGCCGACCGCGGCGAGTGTCGGGCGCACGAGCGCCGTCGTCGGTCCGACGATGCCGACGCGGGTGACCGGTGTCCCGCCCTTGTCGATGACCGGGATGACGACCGCCGCGGCGACGCCGATCAGCACGACGAGCGTCCCGATCCGGAAGACCCGCGACGTCACGCGCTCATGAACCTCGCGCCGCACGATCAGCTCCACGTCGCCCCGGACGCGCCCGCCCCCGGGGGTCCTGTCCGGGCTGTCGGCTGGCGTCCCGAGCTTCTTGCGGGCGAAGCGGTGCCGCCAGACGCGCAATCCGACGATCACGACGGCCAAGGCGGCGATGACGGCGGTCTTCATCGGACCGCCTCCCGGAAGACCTCCGAAAGGCGCCGCCGCTCGAAGTCGAACCGGACGACCGGGCCGGCCGCCATCGCCGTGGCGAGCAGCGCCTGGCTGTCGACACCGTCATCGAGGACGAGGCGTGACTCGCCCGCTTCGGTGCGGGAGATCGTGACCCCGTCGATCCCGCGGGCCCAGGAGCCGTCGCGGTCGCCCTCGACCTTGACGACGAGCCGGCGGGAGCCTTGCCGCTCAAGCTCCTCGAGGTTCCCCTCGGCGACGAGCCGGCCCTTGTCGATGATGGCGACGGATTCACAGATGTCCTCGACGAGGTCGAGCTGGTGGCTCGAGAACAGCACGCCGCGTCCCGCCCGGGCCTGCTCGTCGAGGATCGCCGTCACCTCGTCGATGCCGACCGGGTCGAGACCGGCGAACGGCTCGTCGAGGATCAGGAGCTCCGGCTCGAACACGAGCGCCGCGGCGAGCTGGACCCGCTGCTGGTTGCCGAGCGAGAGCGACTCGAGCTTGTCCGTCGCCCGGTCGGCGATCCCGAGGCGCTCGAGCCAGCGTGTCGTCGCGCGGCTCGCCTCGGCGGGGTTTCGCCCGTGGAGCTCGCACACGTACTCGAGCTGGCGCTGGATTTGCATGCCCGGGTAGAGGCCCCGTTCCTCGGGCATGTAACCGAACCGCCGGCGTTCCGCCAGCCCGATGGCCGCGCCGTCCCAGCACACGGAGCCCGCGTCGAGGTCAACGAGGCCGAACACCGCCCGCATCGCCGTCGTCTTGCCGGCACCGTTCGGCCCGAGGAACCCGAAGACCTGGCCGGGCGGCACGACGAACGAGAGGTGGTCGAGCGCGACGACCTCGCCGTAGCGGCGCCGCAGGTCGATGAACTCGAGCGTCAACGGACGCGATCCCGGTCGTCCGCGCCACGGGCACGCCTGAGCATCGCAGTCCTCGGGCCGGGTGACACTGCGCCGGGCCCGGGTGCGGGCGCGCCACACGTGCTCAAGGACGTCGGCGGGGTCACGGCACGAAAGTAATGCGGCACCGCGATCGTCGCCATGGGCCGTTGGCCGCCCGTACCGCGGGGTTTCACCCGGACCGTCGGTCTAACGTCGCGCCGGAACCGTTCCCGTCCAGCTCATCGCCGGGATCGAACCGATCGGGGAGCCGGGGAGTCTTATGAGAGTGAGAACTCGACTGCGGGGTGTGCCGTGCGGCGCGTGACACCGGACAGCGAAGGGCTCGAGGGGTGGATGAGGTTGTGGTACGCACCCGCGTACCGCACCGCCTGTCTCGTCCTGAACGACCCGTCCGGGGCGGAGGAGGCGGTGCAGGAGGCGTTCCTGCGGATGTGGCGCTTCCGTGACGCGATGCCCGAGGGGGAAGCCGCGCGCCCGTGGCTCTACCGCGTCGTCGTGAACTCCTGCTACTCCTGGGCGCGCAAGCAGTGGAGCGCCGACGGCCGCCGTGCGCCGTCCGATTCGCTCGTGCACGTCGCCGAGGTCTCGCCCGGCCCCGACGAGATCGCCGTCATCGGCGACCGCGCGCGCGCCGTGCGCGTCGCGCTGGCGCGCCTGCCCGAGGCGCTGCGCGTCCCGGTCGTCCTCCGTTACTACGCGGGCCTGTCGGAGAAGGAGATCGCCGTCGCGATCCACCGGCGCCCGGGAACGGTGAAGTCCCGCCTGCACGAGGCCCGCCGGTTGCTCAGCGCCGACGCGGCGCTCAACGCCTTCGCGGCACCAGAAGAGGGGGTCCGATGATCACCGACGACGAGTTCGAAGCGCTGTTTCACGAGGCGGGAGCCGGGTTCGCCGTCCCCGCCCAGGGTCCGGCCGAGATCCTCGCCGCCACAGCGCCGCCGCAGCGCGACGGGAATGTTGTGCGGGCCCGGTTCCGTCCCCGCGAGTTCGCGCTCGCCGGCACGAGTGTCGCCGCCGTCGTCGCGCTCACCGTCGCGCTGCTCACTTCGTCGGGAGGGTCGCCGGCCCCCCTGGCGGCGTCGGCTCCCCGCTACCCGGTCGCGAACACGAGTACGGCTTCGACGTCGGGGACGAGCGATTTGGCGGCAAGTTTCCCGGGGCTCGGGTCTAAAGCGAAGAAAGCACTTTCTCAAGCGGCGAACGCGACGGCGCGCGACATCATCGCGACCGGCACGCTGAAGCTCGGATTGTCGCGGGCGCGACTGCGCGGCGACGTCGCCCGACTCGAGGCGCTCGCCGCATCGTTCGGCGGGTACGTGTCGGCCGCCGACATCGTCGAGACCGGATCCCGACCGGGCGGAACGATCGTCGTGAAGGTGCCCGCGGGGTCGTTCTCCTCGTTCATCGCCAAGGCCGAGAAGATCGCCAAGGTCCGGAGCCTGACGACCTCGGACACGGACGTGACCGGCGAGGTCGTCGATCTCGGCGCCCAGCTCACGGCGCTCGTCGACGAGCGCAGCCAGCTCGAAGTGCTGCTCGGCCGTGCCGGCAAGGTCTCGGACCTGCTCTCGGTCGAGAACGAGATCGAGAACGTGCAGAGCCAGATCCAGCAGATCCAGGGCGAGCAGCGCACGATCGCCGCCCAGGTGGACTACTCGGCGCTCACGGTCGATCTTGTCGTCCCGAAGGCCCCGCACGTGTCGAGCTCACCGAACGGCTTCGGACACGCCGTGCACGAGGCGGTCTCCAGCTTCGTGAACGGTGTGAAGGCGCTCGTCGCCCACCTCGGCGACCTGTTGTTCGGCGTGCTGTCGTTCATCGTCGCCGCTCTCATCGTCCTCGGGCTCTGGCGGAGCATCTGGCCCTGGATCCGCAGACGGATCGCCTAGGCGGCGCGCCCAGCCCGGCGGGGTCGCCCGATCGGGCCCGCACGGGCTCCGCGTGCGATGGGGGTGGCGGAAGCGGCGGGCCGATCGGGTACGGCCGGCGGCGATCGACGCTCGCACCGTCCGGAAGTCGGTTGAGCGCAGTGCTCGCGAGGCGGTGGAAGGTGGACACAGGACGATGACGGGTTGCGACCGGGAACAGGCAAGGCGCCGCGCCGCCGTCGCGCGGGTGCGCACCGTGGGAGTCGTCGTCGTGGCGTTGCTCGCTGCGGCGACGTTGTCGTCGGTGGCGGGAGTCACCTCAGGGTCCGCCTCCGGCGCCGCGAAACCCACACCTGCCGAAGCCTTCGCCGGACGCGTGCTCGACGAAGCGATCCTTCCGCCCGGTGTGCGGGTGATGACTTCGGCGGGTTCGGCTCCGCTCGACGCGCCGTTCGAGACGATCGACCCCGAGGCCGCGATCGACCTTCACCGGTACTACTTCGTCGACGAGTCACCCCAGGCGGTCGAGACCTACCTCGAGGCGCACGTGCCATCCCGTTCGAGGCTGGTAGCGGAGGGAGCGATCACCGACACCCCCAACGGCGATCTCCCGGGGATCGTCTACTCGATCCCGGTGTCGGGCCCGCACGAGGTCGAGGCGGAGCTCGACTACCTCTCCGGAGCCGTCGCCGGAGGCGCGGTGATCCGCGTCGACGCCGAGACGGTCTGGGAGCCCGATCGACCGAGGACCGAACGCGCGCCCACCCACGGCGTGGTCGAGGTGACCGGTTTCTCGAGGTCGTCCGCGATGAGTGGGTCGAGCGGCCCGGTGACCTTCGTCGTTCCGGCAGCCCGGGCACGGTCGGTTCTGGGCGTGCTGAACGCCCTGCCGCTCGGTCCGAAGGGCATCTGCATGGAGGACGCGCTCCTCTTTGAGATCACCGTCCGCCCGAGCAAGGAAGCGCCGCCGTCGTTCGAGGCCGAAGGTTGGCAGTGCCCCCCCGAGGTCGAGGTCACCGGACACGGCCGTCCGATGCCCGCGCTTTACGACGCGAACTGCGCGCTCTTGCGCGCCGTCGTGAAGGTGCTCCCCGCCCACGAGGCGAAGGCGACCCGCGAAGCGGCGGTCGGGTGCGATCCCCCGCCCGCGGCGACGTAGCCCACGGCGCGAGGATCCCTCCGGCGGCGCGGGCGGGGCTGGCGACGATCGCTTGCGGGATGGCGCGGAACAATCGCGACCGGCACGTGACCGACTAAGCGCCGTGGCGACGACGCACCTCGCGGCGCTGAGTCTCGCGACCCCCGGGACTCGACGCCGTCGATTGGCGGCAGCGAGCCCGTCTACCTGCTCACCATGCAGGGGTCGTTCACCGCATACGACGCGTCTCCCTCCGGGCGCCCGGCTCCGACCAGCTCGTTCCTGTCCGTCGTCGGCCGCGGGACGTTCCAGGTGGCCGACTGGGGGCTCGGTCGACACCCGCCGCGCGTCGCGCTGTCCTCGCTCGGGACGGTCGCGAGGATCCCGCGCGCGACCCGCGAACCGGCCGGAACCGTCGTCAGCTCGCGCCTCACCAGCAGGCGACCGGTTTGCCGCCGGCGGACCGAGACGTGATTCTGCGCTCAGCCCGCGGTGTTCACGTCGCTCGTCCCGCCGCGTCGAGCAAAAGCGCCGCCGCGACGGTCGCCCCGTCGGTGTGGATCGTGCCGGCGACGGCGGCCGCTCGGGCGCGGGTCGCGGGGGAAAGGGCGGTCCGGAGCGCGGCCGCGAGCGACTCGGTGGTCGGAGCGGGGCCGGCGAGCGCCGTGCCGATGCCCAGCTCGGCCACCCGGCCGGCCCAGTAGGGCTGGTCCGCCATCTGGGGTGTCAGGACCTGGGGCGCGCCGGCCCGGGCGGCCGTCGTCGTCGTGCCCGCGCCGCCGTGGTGCACAACGGCGGCGACCTGGGGAAACAGTGCCTGCTGGTTGACCTCGCCGACGCCGAGGCAGTCCTCCCGGTCGTCGATCGGGGCGAGTTCGGCCCCGCCGGCGCAGATGACCGCCCGGCGGCCCTGGGCGCGGATCGCCTCGATCGCCACCCGGGCGATGTCGGTCGAGGCGCGCATCGGCATGCTGCCGAAGCCCACGTACACCGGTGGTGTGCCGGCGTCGAGGAACGCCACGAGCTCGGCCGGGAGCCGGCGTTCGTCGGGCTGGATCCACGCGCCGGTCTGTGTGACGTCGATGTCCGCCGGGGTCCGCCAGGGGGCGAGCACCGGGTCTGCCGCCAGCCACGGGCGGTCGGTGAAGGCGTAGTCGTAGACGTTGTCGATGGGTGGCAGGCCGATCGACGCCCGGCGGGCGTTGAGCGCCGCGCCGAACAGCGCGTTCGCGCTCTCGTCGTTGAGGTCCCACAGCACCCGGTTGTCGGTCACGCCCGGTGGGAACGGCCGGCCCGGGAACGGCACCGGCGGGTGGTGCGGCGACGGCAGGAAGATCGGACAGTAGGCCGCGTAGACGTAGCGGATGCCGAGTTTCTCGGCGACCGACCGCGCGCCGGCCGCGGCCGGCAGCAGACCGGTCGCCACCAGCGCGTCGCAACCCACGGCGGCCTCGGCGAGCGTGGCGAACTGCGCGGCGATCAATCCGGCCGCGACCCGGGACACGTCCGCCGCCCCGGCCGGCCTCGCCCGGTGCAGCAGCGGGCGCACCGGCTGGCCGACCGGCACCACCGGCACACCGGCCCCGGCCAGCCGCTCGCCGCGGTCCGGCGGCGCGCACGCCCGTACCGTCGCGCCTCGTTCCCGCAACCGCACGGCGAGGGCCACCAGCGGTTCGACGTCGCCGCGCCCCCCGTACGTCGACAACAGCACGCGCACCTCGCGACCCCCGTTCCTTTTGGGTCAGAGATTCCCGGCACCGACCCAGAGATTCTGCACACGATCCTCGCGACCCCCAAACCCCGGCGGCGGGGCCTCGGGTCAGGCGTGGGGCCGGAACTTGCGACGGACCGCCTCGCGGCGGGCCTGGAGCTCGCGATAGCTGATCTGCTTGGTCGCGGCCGAGACCCCGATCGCGGCGCGGATCGAGTCGAGGTCGGCCCCGGCGCGGGACGGGTCGACGCCGATCTCCCGGGCGATCCGGTCGCCGTGGCGGGTGGCGAAGTACCCCGCGACCTCGACGACCTCCCGCATGAGGTCGACGTCCGGCGCAAAGGAGGCGACGACGCTGTCGAGGAAGAGGATGTCCTTCACGAAAAGCATCAGCTCTTTCGGCAGCTTCGCCCCGTAAACGAGGAGGTGTTTCGTGAGCTCGCGCATCTGGCGGGTGAGCTCCTCGGCGCTCATCGCGACGACGTCCTGGGGCGGCGCGTCGAGGCCGAGGTCGACGATCACCTGGTCGAGGTCGGCGTCGGGCCGCAGTGCGCCGAGCTCGCTGAGCGCCACGACCTCGCCGCGCACGTCGTTCATCATCGCTGCCATCAGGAGACGGAGGAACGCCAGCCGGTGGTGCTCGTCGAGGCGCCCCGTGATCCCGAAATCGAGGAGCGCGACGCGCCCGTCGGGCAGGACGAAGAGGTTGCCCCCGTGGAGGTCGCCGTGGAAGACGCCGAACAACATGACGCCCTCGAGGGTGGTGACGATGGCGGCGCGCATGACCTTTTCGGTCGCGATCCCCGCGTCCTTCATGCCGGCGACGTCGTCCCAGTCGAACCCGTCGAGGCGCTCCATGACGAGCACGCGGCGCGTGACGAGCCGGGGGTGCGGCCTTGGCACGACGATCGTGCGTTGGTCTGCCGCGGCGATCGCCGCGGCGACGTCGAGCATGTTCCCGGCCTCGAGCCGGAAGTCGAGCTCCTCGGCGATCGTCTCGGCGAAGAGCTCGATGAGCGCCGGCGGGTTGGCGAGGACCGCGACGGGGATCCGCCCGACGAGGTGCGGCGCGAGGAAGCTCATCGCCGCGAGGTCGTTCCGCACCCGGGCGGCGACCTGGGGCCGTTGCACCTTCACGACGACGTCCTCGCCGGTGTGCAGCCGCGCCCGGTGCACCTGGGCGATCGAGGCCGCGGCGACGGGCTCGGGGGAGAACTCGCGGAACAGTTCCTCGAGCGTGCACCCGAGATCCGCCTCGACGCACTCGCGCACGGCGGCGAACGGCTCGGCGGGGACCTGGTCGCGCAGCAGCTTGAACTCACTGACGAGCTCCGGCGGGAAGATCCCCTCGCCCGACGAGAGGATCTGGCCGAGCTTGATGAAGGTGGGTCCGAGCCGCTGGAAGGCGAGCCGCAGCCGGTAGGCGAGGCCCGAGAGCGATCGCGGCTGGCCCTTGCGCCGGTCGACGAGCCACCAGCCGGCGACCGCCCAGCCGAGGACGGCCGAGACCCGCAGCATCCGCCGCCATGGCGGGAACCGCCGCCGCCGCACGAGGCGGGGGACCGCGGCCCGGACCGATTCCCGCACGAGGTCGAGGCCGACCCGCCAGGGCAGGTCCTCGGGCACGACGAGCCAGGGCGGATGGTCGGAGAACGCCCCGACCGACAGGTCCGCCGGGGAACCGGGCGTCGTCAGGGGCTTACCGGGCCGAACACGAGGCATCCGTTGTGCCCGCCGAATCCGAAGCTGTTCGAGAGCACCGGCCCCGGGGTAAAGGCGCGCGCCGCGCCGGTCACGATGTCGAGGTGGATCTCGGGGTCCTGTTCCTCGAGGCCCGCCGTCGGCGGGATGAGACCGCCCTCGATCGAGAGGACCGAGGCGATGGCCTCCAGCGCCCCGGCGGCACCCAGCGAGTGGCCGGTGACGCCCTTTATCGAGGTGACCGGTGGACCGGGCCGGCCGAAGACCTTCTCGATCGCCTCGGCCTCGGCGAGGTCGTTGAGCGGCGTCGAGGTGCCGTGGGCGTTGATCTGGGCGACCTCGGCGGCGCCGATCCCGGCGTCGGCGAGCGCGAGCTCCATGCAGGCGACCGCCCCCTCGCCGCCGGGGGCGGGGGCGGTGATGTGGAAGGCGTCTGCGGTCGAGGCGGCGCCGAGCAGCTCGGCGTAGACGTGGGCGCCGCGGGACACCGCGTGCCCGAGCTCCTCGAGGACGAGGGCGCCGCCGCCCTCGGCGATGACGAAGCCGTCGCGTCGGCGGTCAAAAGGACGTGAGTGGCCCGACGTCGACAGCGCCGTCATGTTGCCGAAGGCCGCGATCCCGATCGGGTCGAGGCCGCCGGATCTCGAGATCGCCGCCTCGGCGCCCCCGGTGACCACGGCGTCGCAGCGGCCGTCGCCGACGAGGCGGAGGGCTTGGCCGATGGCGTGGGTCGCCGAGGCGCACGCCGTGACGACCGTCTCGCACGGGCCGTGCAGACCGAAGCGGATCGAGATCGCCGCGGCGCCGGCGTTCCCCATCATCATCGGCACGAGCCGCGGCGAGACCCGGCGCGGGCCCTTGGCGACGAGGAGGATCATCTGTTCCTGGATCGTCGCCAGGCCCCCGGTCCCCGTCCCGAAGATGACGCCGACGCGCCACGGGTCGGCACCGAGCTCGCCGGCGTCGTCGAGGGCGAGCGCGGCCGCGGCGACGGAGAGCTGGGCGAAGCGGTCGGTCTGGCGCGCCTCTTTCGGGTCGAACCACCCCGCCGGGTCGAAGGCGCCGACCGACTGGGGGCCGACGGCCGCCGGTCCGGACAGGCCGGCGAAGAAGGCGTCCTTGCCGATGCCGCAGGACGCGAGGACGCCGAGGCCCGTCACGACGACGCGGCGCCGGGGTCCCCGTTCGGTCACAGCTTCGAGACCACGAGGTCGTAGGCCTGACCGATCGTGTCGATCCCGTCGAGCTCGGTCTCGTCGACGGTGATCGAGAACGCCTCCTCGAGGGCCATGACGAACTCGACGAGGTCGAGGCTGTCGGCGTTCAGGTCGTTGGAAAAGCTCGCCTCCGGGACCACCTTGTCTTCGGGCACCTGGAGCACGTCCACGGCGCACTTCTTGAACTTCTCGAACGTCGCGTCATCGCCCACGGCTGGCTCCTCTTCCTCGTCGGGGATCGTTCGGACTGCGCTACCTACACCATCATGCGGGAAGGGCCGCTGACCATGCCTAGTGTCCCATCCCGAGCCCACCGTCGACGGCCAGCACGGCACCGGTGATGTAGCCGGCCTCGGCCGAGGCGAGGAAACACACCGCCGCGGCGACCTCCTCCGGCTCGGCGACCCGCCCGAGCGGGACCCGCGAGGCGAGCGCCGCGGTCTGGTCCTCGTTGAGGGCGGCGAGCATGTCGGTCGCCACCATGCCCGGGGAGACCACGTTCACCGTCACGGAACGGCTCGCGACCTCGCGGGCGAGCGAGCGGGCGAAGCCGATCTGGCCCGCCTTGGCGGCCGCGTAGTTCGCCTGCCCGGCGTTGCCGAGGTAGCCGACGACGGACGAGATGACGACGATCCGGCCGGTGCGCGCTCGCAGCATCGCCGGAAGAGCGCGTCGCGCCGCCCGGAACGTCCCCGTGAGGTCGGTCTCGACGACCCTCGACCAGCGCTCCTCGCTCATGCGCAGCACGAGCCCGTCGTCGGTGATCCCGGCGGCGCAGACGAGGACCTCGACGGGGCCGAGCTCGGCCTCGACGGTGGCGAACGCCGAATCGACCGCCGCGGGATCGGTGACGTCGCAGGCGACGGCGAGAAGCGGCGTCGTGGCCTCGGCACCGGCCGGGTCCTTTGGCGGCGCGGTCCTGTAGGTGACGGCGACCCGGTCGCCCTCGGCCTGGAACCGGCGCGCGCAGGCGAGCCCGATGCCCCGCGAACCGCCCGTCACGAGGACGACCCGGCTCACGCCACGCCCCGGCGGCCCCAGCGGATGACGACCGAAGCCCAGGTCATGCCCGCTCCGAACCCCGAGAGCAGGACGAGGTCGCCCTCGTCGAGCCGCCCGGCGTTCGCCGCGTCGGCGATCCCGTACGGGATGGAACCGGCCGAGGTGTTGCCGATGCGGTCGAGAACGACGACGGTGCGCTCCATCGGCAGGCCGATCCGCTCGTTCACCGCCTCGATGATGCGGAGGTTCGCCTGGTGCGGCACGAAAAGGGCGATGTCCTCAGCCGTGCATCCCGCCGCGGCGAAGACCCTGCCGATCGAGTCGACCTCGGCCCGCACGGCGCGCCGGAAGATCTCCCGCCCGTCCATCTCGATGAACCCGCCGATCTCCGCGTAGAGAAGCGGCGCCGCGGTCCCGTCGGCTCCGAGGTCGTAGGCGAGGACGAGGTCGTCACGGGCGCCCGCCTCGAGGACGACGGCGCCGGCGCCGTCGCCGAAGAGAATCGCCGTCGCCCGGTCCTCGAAGTCCGTCGAGCGCGACAGCGTGTCGGACCCGATGACGAGGGCGCGGCGCACGCCCGAGGCGATCATCGAGTCGGCGAGCACGAGCGAGTAGGTGAATCCGGCGCAGGCGGCGTTGAGGTCGAAGGCCCCGCCCCGGCAGCCGAGCGCCTCGTGGACGGTCGCCGAGGCGGCGGGGAGGGTCTGGTCCGGCGTCGTCGTGGCGACGATGACGAGCTCGATGTCCGCGCCCGCGAGCCCGGCGCGGGCGAGCGCGGCCTGTCCGGCCTCGATGGCGAGTCCCCGCGTCGAGCCGCCGACGTGGCGTTCCCGGATCCCGGTCCGCTCGACGATCCACTGGTCGGTCGTGTCGAGGTGGGCCTCGAAGTCGGCGTTCGTGAGGACCTTGTCCGGCAGCGCCGATCCCCACCCCGTGATCGCGGACCCCATCAGCGGGGCTCCTCGACGTCGTCGGGCAGCGCCCGCAACCAGGCGACCGGCTGGCCGTGCAGGACGCGTTCGCCCGCAAGGACGAGCACGCCCGCCAGCGTCCCGGCGAAGCTCGAGCGGATCTCGGTCTTGCCCGCCCAGCCGACGAGGTCGCCCACCGCGACGTGGACGACCCGGTCGCCGGGCTCGTCCGCGGCGCGCCCCGGGAGCCTCGGGGCCGCGGCCGCGAACGCGTCGGTGGGGCGGAACGGGCCGGTGCCGGGCGAGATGATGAGGCGCTCGGCCATCGAGAAGTGCTCGCCGACGAGCCGCTCGACCGGAGGTCGCTGGGCCGCGGCGCCGGCGAGCGCCGCGACGAGCGCCTCGAGCTCGACCGGGGTCGCGACCGAGCAGTTCACCGTGGACCCCGCCGGGAGCACCCGCTTGGCGAGCCCGGTGAGCACCCCACCCGGTCCGAGCTCGACGAAGGTGCGTGCTCCCGACGCGTAGAGCGTGTCGAGGCTCTGGCGCCAGCGCACCGGGGCGCACAGCTGGGCCGACAACAGCCCCGGCCAGTCCTCGCCGTCGGGGTGCGCCTTGGCGTCGACGTTGGCGACGACCGCCGGGTCGGATTCGAAGAACGTCGCCGCGGCGAGCGCCTTGCGGAGCCGGTCGCGGGCCGGAGCCATGAGCGGCGTGTGGAACGCCCCCCCGACGGGGAAGGCGACGACCCGCTTCGCGCCCGCCTTGCGGGCGAGATGGGCGGCGCGTTCGAGCGAGTCCTTCTCGCCGGCGATGACGACCTGGCCGGGCGCGTTGTAGTTGGCGACCCAGACCTCGCCCTCGGCGCGCACGCAGGCGGTCTCGACGTCTTCGTCCGCGAGTCCGAGGACGGCCATCATCGTCCCGGGGTTGTGCTCGGCGGCCTCGGACATCGCGGTACCGCGCTCGGCGACGAGCTCGAGACCGTCCTCGTAGCCGAGGGCGCCGGTCGCGACGAGGGCGGTGTACTCGCCGAGGCTGTGGCCGGCGCAGGCGGCCGGCTCGAGGCCGATCCGCTCAGCGGCGTCGAGGACGACGAGGCTCGTGACGAACGTGGCGAGCTGGGCGTTGGCGGTGTTCGTCAGCGTCTCTTGGTCGGCGGTGAGGAGCAAGGTCGCGACGTCGCGCCCGACGACCTCGCTCGCGTGCTCGACGAGCTCGAAAGAGGGGTGGTCGACCCAGTTCGCCCCCATGCCGGGGCGTTGCGAGCCCTGGCCGGGAAACGTGAACGCCAGCAAGCAAACGCCCCCTTCGGACTGCGGACCACGGCGCCGGGCGAGGCACCGGGGGAGCTCGACTCCCCAGGTCTCGTGCTGGTTACGCCTGGCAACTCTAAGGAACGGAGGCGGCTGACGCTAAACGGAACCGCGTGACCAGCACGGGAGCGTCTCGCCGGGGTCGCCGGGCCGTCGGCGTCAAGGACGGATCCGGCGCGTCAGCCTCGGCTCCCCGGATCGGGTCGCATGCTCACGGTCACATCGACCCGGGGGGTGCCCGATGCCGCGAAGGATGGCGATCACCGTCCTGGCCGCGGGTTCTTGGGCCGCGATCCCCGCCTCCTCGGGGCGCCGCGGCGGCCAGGCGGTTGCTTCTTCCCCTCTGGCACCGCATCCGTGTCGTTCTCCGGCTGTTCGTCTCACGGGCGATCTTGCTCGGCCGCATTCCGTTGTTCAGCGCGGTTTGGGAGGGTTCTCGCGACGTCGCACATTTGCTGCGGTGACCGCTCGTCGGGCTCTCCGAGCCGTCCCGTTCCCACGCGACGGTCCCACGCCACCGTTAGCGTCACGCGCGGATGGCGCCGGTTACCATCGGGGGTCGGCCGCCTATGCGGCGAAAGGATCGCCATGAAAGTTCGCAATCTGGAATCCAGAACCTCGAGCGTGTTGCGTCTGCTGCCTCTCGTGCTTGTCGTGTCGTTCGCGGCGGCCCTGCTGCCCGCGAGCGGTGCCGGTGCCGGGTCGACAAACGTCATTACCGTGAGCGGGGCGCTCACAGGCACGCTCAAGGTTGTGCCGAACGTCACCTGTTCGGGGCTGAACGGTGGTCAGGAGACGTTCAGCTGGAACAGCGCCAAGCTGTCGCCGAAGAAGGCCCAGGCTTGGTCGATCATCTTCAACAAAGTGACCCGTCCCGGTACGTGGAAGTTGTCCCCCTCTACCATCCTGTCCCCCAAGCTGAACGTCGTACTCATGGGTGGCATCGCCTACGCCTGGGTCTCTTCGGCTGGGACGCTGACCGTCGGCAAGGCGGGAGCGACGGGATCCATCAACGCGACACTCGGCTTGCACGAGGGTACGGCGAAGGGGAATGTCTACCTCAAGGGCAGCTGGAACTGCGCCTGAGCGCCGATGAAGGATCGCCCGCGGGGCGTTCCGACTGCATCCGAACTGACGACACTGCGGCGCTGGTCGTCTCATCGAGCGATCCAGTAACGCCGACCACCAAACGCCCGGGTGAGCGGAGTCGGCGACCTGGACGGCAGTCCGCCTGTCCACCCATGCCGCAGGGCCGGAATGATGCGACGCCATCCGGCGCGTCGGGGCAACGCTTTCGCGCTCCTCGAGCCCGGCTGTGGGCCGTGCTCAGAGTGCGTGTCGGCCCGTCTTCTTGAGTGTGCTTGCAACCCGGAGGCCGAGTGCTCGAGGGCGCGGTGCAGGTGGAGCCGGGCTGTCGCAGAGCTGACTGCCGGGGCGAGATCGGCCTCGCCAGAGCCGGAATCCCGCTGGCCAGGAGGAGCCACCGGCTCGCCACTGGCACGACGGCCACCTTCTCGGTTCGGCTCGAACGGAGTGCCCGGAGCGGGATTCGAACCCGCACGCCCTTGCGGACAGCGGCTTTTGAGGCCGCCGCGTCTACCATTCCGCCATCCAGGCCTGACGGTTCACGCCGTCGATCAACCAAGGTTACCGACCGGCGTGCCGTCCTTCCTCGTCCGGAATCGGACAGCGTTCCGTGCTCGCGCCGTTAGCCTTCCCCAGTGGAGGTGGTCACTGGCGGGGGGGCTCCATGCACGCAGTCGTCATCCCGGCGACGTTCAACGACCGGGCTGCCGCCGACCAGGAGCTCGGTGGCCTGGTGGACCAGATCCGCGCCATGCCGGGGTTCGTCGCCGGATACTGGCTCGCGACGTCGCATGACAAACGCACCGCGTTGGTCGTGTTCGAGAACGAGCCTTGTGCCCAGAAACTCGTCGACATCGTCCTCGGAATGCCCCATGGCTCCGTGACGGCCGGCATCGTCGAGGTCGGTGAGGTGCTGGCGCACGCCCAGCGATAACCGGGCTCGCCAGCACCGCGGGCGGGGCGCGAACCTGGCGCGATGAGGATCCGGACGGTCGAGCTCCGTCGGCTCGAGCTCGAACTCGTGACGCCGCTTGTGACCGCGATCGGGACCCACCAGCGTCGCCCCGTCGTTCTCGTGCACGTCGAGACCGAGGACGGCGCCGGCAACGGCGAGTGCGACGCGCTGGCGGAACCGAACTACACCGACGAGCACGCCGACGGGGCGGAGGCTGTGCTCGCCGAACACCTCATCCCTCTGCTACTCGGTGGCGACGGACGCCCCGCTGAACTGGGCTCGGCGGAAGACGCCATCGCGCTCCTCGACGTGGTTCCCGGCAATCCGATGGCGAAGGCCGCCCTCGAGATGGCGTTGCTCGACGCCGAGTTGCGCGCGGCCGGGCAGTCGCTTGCCGCGTCACTCGGGGCGACCCGAACGACGATCCCCGCGGGTGCGACGCTCGGGATGGGCGCCACGTCCTCGGTCGTCGCGGCCGCCCGCTCCACTGTCGCGGCCGGCTACCGACGGGTGAAGCTGAAGATCGCCCCCGGGCGCGACGTCATCCCGCTCGCCGCGTTGCGCAGCGAGTTCCCGGACGTCATCCTCGTCGCCGACGCCAACTGTTCCTACGACCTTTCGGACACGGGTCACCGCGCCGCGCTGCGCGCGATCGACGCGCTCGGCCTAGCGGCGATCGAGCAGCCACTCGATCGCCGTGACCTCGCCGGTTCGGCGCGCCTCGTCGCCGAGAGCGCGACCCCGGTCGTCCTCGACGAGGCGATCGACTCGCTGGCCGCGCTGGAGGCGGCATTGCGGGCGCGGGCTTGTTCGGGCGTCGTCGTGAAACTCGCCCGTCTCGGGGGGATCGCCGCCGCGGTGCGCGTCCACGACGCCTGCGTCGCGGCGGGGATGCACCTGTCGATCGGCGGGATGCTCGAGGCGGGCCTCGCCCGGGCCGCCACGATCGCGGTCGGCGCCCTCGACGGATTCGACCTGCCGGGCGATCTCGGCGCCTCCGACCGCTACTTCCGTCCCGACATCACCGCGCCGCACGAGCTCGTCGACGGCGGGCTCCGCGTTCCCACGGCGCCCGGACTCGGTGATGTGCTCGACCTCGCGGTCGTCGAGGCGGCGACCGCGAGGTGCCGGGTCTTCGGGCCGTCGTAGACTGACCATTATGCGGCCGGGTCTCACCGATCGCCGCCAACGCGCAGAGCGGCGGCTGTTCGACGTGTCGGCGCGCCTCGACCGGGCGCGAGCCGAGCTCGAGGTGATCGAGGCGCAGCTCGACGCGCTCGTCGAGCAGGCCGACGAGGCGAAGGTCCGGGCGATCGTCGCCGAGACCCCGCTCGCGATGCAGGTCTTCGCCGAGGCGCAGCGCCACGCCGGCCAGATGGCGCACACCCGCGACGCGGCGCGCCAGTCGATCGCCGAGCTCGAACGCGCCCAGGATGAGCTGATCGGCGACCTCCTCGTCTAACGTTCGGTCCGGAGCTTTGCGATCGGGCCGAAGCAGTTGGGTGTTGGTCGATTCCGCCAAGTAACGGCAGTACGGGAACGGGGTGACAAGTGGCAAGAACCGTCGTGATCGCCGAGGACGAGGCCGTCGTGCGGCTCGACCTGTGCGAGATCCTCGCGGAGGAGGGCTTCGAAGTCGTCGGCTCGACCGGCCGGGGCGACGAGGCCGTCGAGCTCGTTCGCAACCTGCATCCCGACCTCGTCATCTTGGACATCAAGATGCCGGGGATGGACGGGCTCCAGGCCGCGGCCGCGATCCACTCTTCGGTGCGCACGGCCGTCGTCATCTTGACCGCGTTCAGCGAGCGCAACTTCATCGAGCGCGCCCGTGACGCGGGCGCGCAGGCCTACCTCGTGAAGCCGTTCCAGCGTGAGGAGCTCCTGCCCGCGATCGAGGTCGCCCTCGGCCGTTTCGCCGAGGCCCAGGCGCTCGAGGCGGAATTCGCCGCGCTGAGCGACGACGAGATCGGTCTTGCCCAGCGGCGGGAGACGCGCCTCGCCGTCGACCGCGCCAAAGGCCTGTTGATGGACGACCACAGCATGACCGAGCCCGAGGCGTTCGCCTTCATCGAGAAATCCGCCAAGGAGCGGGGCCAGACGATCCGGGGGACGGCCCAGGCGGTCGCGGACGGGTCCCTCGCGCCTTGACCGAACCAGCTCGCCCGAACCTGTCTGAACATCGCGGCCCGCGGTGTTGACCTTCGCGGCGACGACGACGACGGCGGCGCACGGGCGCCACGGCGGGTTCTTCCTGCTCATCCTCCTCGTCGTCGTCATCATCGTCGTCGTCGTCGTCCTCCGCCGGAGCGGCGGACGGAAGGCCAGGCACAAGGACGACGACTGGGGTCGGCACGCGGGTCGTCCGGACGCCGGACCGCCGGGTACGGCGGTCGCGCCCCCCGCCCCCGGGGTCGCCGACGTGGCCTCCCCGGGCGGACCCCCCCCGCCGGAGCCGAGCCGGGCTGACCCGGCCGAGCCCGTCGGCGGAAGACCCGCCGCGCCGAGCGGGCCTGGAGCCGTCTTCGAGCCGGCAGCGACGCCGGCCGCCTGGCGTCCTCCGGACGCAGGCCGAGGCTGGGCCGTCGAGACCCACGGGCTCACGAAGCGCTTCGGCACGACCGTCGCCGTCAACGACGTGGAACTGCTCGTGCCGCGGGGGAGCGCCTTCGGCTGCCTCGGGCCGAACGGCGCCGGCAAGACGACGCTCATCCGGACCCTGCTCGGGCTGACCCGGGCGGACGGCGGGACGATGTCGCTTCTCGGCGTCCCCGTGCCCCGCGAGCGCAGCCGGGCGCTCGCCCGTGTGGGAGCCATCGTCGACGAGCCCCGTTTCCACGATCACCTCACCGGGCGGCAGAACCTCCTGTTGCTCGCTGCGGCACGCGGCGCCGGCGCCGAAGACCGGATCGGGTCGGGCCTTGCCCGCGTGGGGCTCACCGATCGGGCAGACGACAAGGTCGGCTCGTACTCGATGGGCATGCGCCAGCGTCTCGGGGTCGCGGCGTGCCTGCTCGGCGACCCGGAGCTGCTCATACTGGACGAGCCGATGAACGGGCTCGACCCGGCCGGAATCCAGAGCATGCGGATGATGATCCAGAGCCTCGTCGCCGAGGGCCGGACCGTGATGCTGTCGTCGCACCTCCTTGACGAGGTCGAGCGCACGTGCGACGCGGTGGCGATCGTCGATCGCGGCCGCGTCATCCGTCAGGGGCCGATCGAGGAGCTCCTGCACGGCACGACGAGCGTCGTCGTGCAGGTGGACTGCGACGACCCGGCGAAGGCCGCCGGCGTCATCGGTGCGGCGAACCTCGCGCTCGACGTCGCCGCGGGCAGGACGGGGCTGACGGTGACGCTGCGCGCCGGGGCGAACCGGGAGGCCGTCGCCGAGCTGAACCGCCGACTGGTCGAGGTCGGAATCTCCGTCTACGGCCTCCAGGAGGTGCGCACGTCGCTCGAGGACTGGTTCTTGTCGGTGACGAGCCGTTTCGGGGAGCAGGCGTGACCGACCAGACCGCCGCCGCGGTCCCGGCGTCCGCCGTCGCGGCTCCACGGGGTCGCGGCGCCGGATCGTGGATCCCGACGTGGGACCTCATTCGGACGAAGCGGCTCGAGATGCGCAAGCGCCGGGGCCTCATGGTGGTCACGGTGCTTCTCACCCTCGGCCTGCCGGTCCTCGTCCTCGGCCTCCGGCTGCTGTTCCACGCGGTCGACCCGAACAGCTACGGCCCGGCGGGAAGCCCGAGCGTCTTCTCGGCCCTCTCGAACGCGATGGCCGATTTCGGGTTCATCATCGCCGCGACGCTCGGCGCCTCGGCGGGGACGACCGACCTCGTCGACGGGGTCTTCCGCCACCTCGTGATCACGGGCCGGTCGCGGCTCTCGCTTTTCGCCGCGCGCATCCCCGCCGGCCTGTCCATCCTGTTGCCGCTCATCGCCGTGGCGTTCGCGATGGTCTGCCTCGTGACCGCCTATGAGGGCTCCCCCCAGACGACGACGATCAACGACAACGGCATGACCATCCCGGTCCACCTCAGCGAGACCCAGCTCAAGACCTGGCTCCTCGATCACCCGCAGCAGATCGAGAAGGCCCTCGGGAAGGGCCCCGTTTCCGCCGCCCAGGCGAGGACGCTCGTCAAGAGCTCGATGCCGGCGATCTACGAGGGCTACCTCAGCATCGAGCCCACGGTCCTCAATCCGCCCATGAATGAGATGGTGAAGATCGGGCTCTGGTTCACGCTCGACGTGGTGATCGGGTTCCTGGTCGGCCTGGGTCTCGGCTCGCTCACCGGCCAGCGAACGCTCTCCACGATCCTCATGATCGTGCTCGAGATCATCATCACGCCGATCCTCGCGACGGCGGAGATCCCGTATTTCCTTAACGGCCAGCGCCTCATCGTCGGTGTGGCGATGGACCAGCTCCGACCCGCCGGACTGGCCAGCAACGTGACCGGTCGCGGCTCTGGCGCGCATGCAGCCTTCGGCGGCCGGGCGGTGCTCGGGATTCCGGCCATGCCGACGTGGGCGATGATCGCCGTCATCGTCGGCTGGATCGTCGTCTGGTTGGTCCTCGGCGCCTGGCGCATGATGACCCGCGACGCCTGAGGACCCGCCAGGGCTCCGGGATCGCGGCGGCGACGCGAGCTGACCTGGTCGTCTGGCCCGGCCGGGGAGGGAGCGTCAACTGGACCCGGACGCTCGGCCGGCGAGTCGCTCGCCCGACGGGTCCCGGCCGGTGTCACGCCGTCCCTTACGACCGGGACGAGGAGAGGAGCGGGTACTCGACTCGCAGTCCGTCTCCGGGTTGCCGTCCGGTTGGAACCGCCTCGCTGTGGCCGTACTAACCCGAGCGGCTAAGGGACCACTTCACCTTCGGCGTCCGGTGCCCGTGCGTGTCGGTGAGCCGCACGCACCACATCCCGTAGCTGCTACCCCCGTTTCCCGTGCACCAGGCCGCCTGCTTCCCGATGTGCGAGTGCGTCCCAGCCGTGAAGGTGTCCGTCTCGGAGGCGCAGTAGTCGTTGGCACCGGCGCAGCCCGGCGCCGGTGCGTAGTGGGCGGCGATCGGGAACGTCGCGGCGCCCGCCCCGTCGATCGTGATCGGATCGCGCGGCCCGTTACGGGCGACGTGGCTCACGGCGGGAACGACCTTGGTGATACGGAACGAACGAAGACGAAGCGCCGGTGGCAGTGGCGAGCGTCACGGCCCCGCCGAAGCTGACCGTCCCGACGAGGAGCAACTTCGCCAGCGGATGACGCCTGCGATCACGAGTGGACCGGCCGATCATTTCCTCCGACTCCCCCTGCTGGTGGGGTCTCGGTCAGCAACGGATGCAACACCACAACGCAGAGCAGTTCGAGCGAGAGACGTGATACCGGGCTGAATCGAGCGCGGCCACCACCTGTGCTTCACGGGTCCGGAGGACGTCCCTAGAGTTGGCGGCGGTGCCGGTCTTTCTCGAACCCCTGAGAAGTCGCTCGTTCCGTTGGCTCGAGGGCACCAGCATGTTCGCCAACATCGGCGTCTGGATGATCGCCCTCCTCGGCGGCTTCATCATGGAGCGCCTGACGCGCTCGCCGGTGCTCGTCGCTCTCGCCACGGACATGAGCCCGCTCGCCGGCATCCTCATCGTGACGCTCTCCGGCGCCGCGGCCGACTACCGTGACCGGCGCGGCGTGCTCTTGGTCGCGAAGATTCTCCTCGTCACCTCGGTCGCCTTCCTCGTCCTCGTCTCCGCGGCCCACCTCCTCAACCCGGCCACGCTGCTCATCGGGATGGCCGGTATCGGCGTCGCCAACGGGACGTCGTCGCCGTCGTGGTGGGCGACGATCTCCAACCTCGTGCGGCCCGAGCTCATCCCCGTCGCGATGAGCGTCGACACCTTCGAGTGGAACATCGGCCAGCTGGTCGGGCCCGTCCTCGGTGGCGTGGTCGTCCACGACGCCGGGAGCACGGCGTTCTTCGCGGTGTGCGGCGCGGTCATGCTGCCGCTCGTCGGCTTCCTCTACGTCTGGCGCGGGAGATCGAACCTCCGGCTCTCGACCCCCGGGGGGACGGCCGTCGAGAGTTTCCTCGGCTCGGTGTCGTCGGGGTGGCGGTTCTTCGTCAACACGCCGGGACTGCGGGCCGTCGCCGTCCGCACCGCCCTCTACGTCACGCCGGCGGCGGCGCTCGGCGCGTTGTTCCCGCTCTTCGCCGACCACTACCTGCACACGTCGGCCTTCGGGTACGGGCTCTTCCTCGCTTTGGGCGGGGCGGGCGCGATCGCCGCCGCGGTCGCGCTGCCAAGCCTGCGGGGTTACCTGCACCTCGACGCCCTCGTCGCGGGGGCGGCCCTCGCCAACGGGGTTGCGATCGTCGTCCTCGTCGTCTGGCCGAGCCGCTGGGTCGCGGGCCCCGTGCTCGTCGTCACGGGGGCGAGCTGGGTCTGGGCGACGACGACGCTCACCATCGCGGCCCGCCAGGCCGTCCCGCAGTGGGTCCAGACCCGCGCCCTGTCGATCTACTACGTCGTGCTACAGGGGCCGTTCGTGCTGGGCGGGATCGCCTTCGGCGTCGTCGACACCTTCCTGCCTTTGCGCACGACGCTCGCCATCGCGGCGGTCGCCTTGGTACCGGGGATCCTGCTCATCCCGCGCTTCGGGTTGCCGGTCGTCGATTGGGGGTCGCTCGAGCTCGTCGCCCACTCGGCGCTCACCGTCGGCGAGCACGTTCACCCCGACGACGGCCCGGTCCTCGTGCTCGTCGAGTACCGCATCGACGAGGACGACGTCGACGACTTCCTCGCCGCGATGGCCGACCTCCGCATCGTGCGGCGACGGCTCGGCGGGACGCGCTGGGGGGTGTTCGAGGACGCGACCGAGCACGGCAAGTTCCTCGAGACCTTCCTCGTCTCGTCGTGGCACGGCTACCTGCTCCAGCGGGCCCACTACACCAAGGGCGACACGGCGATCGAGGAGCGCGCCTTCGCTTTCCACCGGGGTCCCGGGCAACCCACTTTCACCCGGCTCGTGCACCCCGACAGCGTCGAGGCGGCCCGGACCAGGTCCGCCTGGCGGCGACAGATGGTCCGCCTCGTGAGCGACCGGCCCGACGGCCCGAACCGGCCGCGCGGTACCTGAGGGGCAGCCGGCCCGGGCGACGGTCGTCGCGTCGTCACCCGATCCCTTTGTGACGGTCGGCCTATGGTTGCGGTGACGCGCGAGGAGCCAGCCGACGGCAGCTGCGAAGACTCGCCTCTCCGGAACAGCTGAGGGTGACGAAGGGGAACCGATCAGCTGCACGGGCCGTCGCTCACGCCTTCGTCACGTCGAGGAGGCCGGATCATGAGCGGACAGGGAAGCCCTCAAGGAACCACGCCGGAACCGTCGGGTTCCGGACACGCCCCGCCCAACGTCACCGGAAGCTCGGGCACAGGCGGGTCGGCCGGATCACCGGCGGCCGGTGGCGGCCGAGCCACCAGGGATGGACAGGTGAACAACTCTCCCAAGTACGCGGCCCTCCGCGTCGGCTGGATGATGGCGGAGGCGAGGGGGAACCTGCTCAGGCTGGGCGAGAGACCGGACGACGAGCTTGAGGGGTTCCCCTCGTTGCCGCTCGACGCGGCGGATGAACGGACGAAGTCCGAGCACACGATCGAGGTGGTGAAGGTTCTGGCGACCCTGGCGGGAGGGTCGGGGCTCGACCTTGCGGCATCGACGCTGACGATTCCGACGAAACTGCCGGCGACGAGCGAGACGAAGGCCTCCGGTCTGCTCCGCCTGCTCGCGTGGCGGCACCTGCGGGCCCTGGGTTGGAAAAGGCTCGGTCCCACCCTCGGCCTTTCCGAGGGCGAGGCGGACGACTCGCTGCGACTCTCGGCCGAAAAGACCAAGAAGCAACTCGCCGGCTTCCTCTGGGCCTGGGACGAGGCCATCCAGGACACGCTCGCGGCGGAGGAGTTCGGGACCTCGAGCTCCTATCAGCTCGGACGCGGGCTGGCGGAGACGTACTGGGCCCTCGACCCCGACGCGAGGTCCGGTCCGGAGTCATGGGAGAAGCTTCTTTGTAACGGGCGAGCCACGGCCCTCGGGTTGCTCCTCGACCGCTTGTCCTTGACCGTTCTCCCGCCGGTTTCAGCGGCCGCGATCAAGTTCGCGCTCGAGAAATGGGAGGGATTCGCGAAGGACCTGTCGCGCCTCGGCTGGGCGGCCGGCGACGAGGTCGGAAGGGCCTTCCGCAGCAAGGCGAGGGAGGACCTGGGGCTGCAGGTCAAGAAATGGAAAGACCTGCTGCTGATGGCGGCCGATTCCACGGATTTCGCTGATCCCGGGAACATCGCGAAGGCGTCGCGGAGCAGCCGGCACATCTTCGCTTTCTATCTGCCGGAGATCGTCGTCGGCGCGGTCGCCTCCGGCGCCCTCGGGGTCTGCCTGTATTACCTCGTCTCCTCCGGAACGAGCTACCAAGCGCCCCTGTCGGCGCTGAGCGGGCTCGGGCTCACCGGCACCGTCGGGGTGGGGATCATCAAGTCCTTCAGCCAGGGCGTGACGAACCGTGTGCACGCGGCGACCGACCTCGACGCGGTGAAGGACGCGTTCACGTGGCCTCCGCCGCCGATCCCGAAGCGCTGAGGTCGTGAACCCGGCCCGGGCACCGGGGGGCTGATCGCCGGCGGTCAGGACGAGGGGCGTTCCAGTCCCGCCCGCCGTCAGTGGTCCGCAGCAGAACGCGGGAACCGCGCGGCGGGTAGCCGATGGCGAGGCCGTCGTCGCGGCTCGTGAAAACGAGCCAGCCGGAGGGCAGGGGAGCCTGCCGACGGTCGTGAAGGTCTTCCCGCCGTCGGTCGTGCGGTAGAGCTCGAACGGGTCGATCACGTTCTCCCACAGGTACGTCGCGCGGTTGGAGGGAGGCGACCGATCCCGTCACTGGCGTGAGGTCGCCGCCCCCGTGCCGGAGAAGACGTCCGGTATCCGGCGACGTGTCCGTTGGCAAACCCAGGGTTCAGGCGAGCATCTTTTGTACGGCCTGGCGGGTCACGCCCATTTCCCGGGCAATTTCGGCCTTACTGAAGCCCTCTTTGATGAGGTCGCGGATCAACTCTCGTCGCTCCGCGTGGAACTGCTGTGCCAGCAAGTAGTGCTCGATGGCTTGGGCGCGGACGTCTCGTAGACGGCGAAACATCTCTTCGTGGGCACCGGGATCCGTTGCCATGTCCGCACTCTGACGATCCCGGTTGTCAGAGTCAACCCCCAGTTGACAGCTCCTGAGTTTCCGGGGGACACATCACCGTCGCATTGCCCGCCCGGCCGGGGATCTCGGCGCGGGATCCCGTCAGGCGGTGGTGGCGAAGAGCTGACCGCTGAGCGCGGGCCCGATCGCGACGGTGCGCGGCGTCGCGGCGCCCGCCTCGTCGAGCTCGAGCGTGAGCGTGCCGTCGGGCGCGCGGCTGCGAATCCGTCCTTTCCGTCCGGGCACGACCCCGTGGTCGCTGAGATAGACGAGGGCGTCGCGGTCGAACTCGACGAGCTCGGTGATGCGGGCGAGGGTGATCGGCGTCCCCGCGGCGATCTCGTTGAGCGGCTGCTGCGGCGCCGGGTCGCGGGCCGTGCCGGGGATCGGGTTGCCGTGCGGGCAGGTCGTCGGGTTGTTGAGGATCGCGACGAAGCGGGCCTCGACCTCGTCGGAGATGACGTGCTCCCAGCGGCCCGCCTCGTGGTGCGCCTCGAACCAGGGCAGCCCGACGACGTCGACCAAGAACCGCTCGGCGATGCGATGCTTGCGCACGACGCTCTCGGCGCGGTGGTGCCCCTTCTCGGTGAGCTCGAGGCCCCGACCGGCACGGCCGACGTAGCCCTCGTCGGAGAGTCGGCGGATCATCTCCGAGACCGCCTGCGGGGTGTGGCCCAGCCGCTCGACGAGGCGCGCCTGGATCACCGGGACGTGTTCTTCCTCGAGTGCGTAGATCGTCTCGAGGTACTCCTCGAGCGGAGGGTGGAAACCTTCTGGCACGCCGCTCGATCGTACCGGGAGCTGGCCTGGGCCGTTCCTGCCAGGCCGCGGCGATATTCCGGCACGACGCCTACCATCGACATGTGGCGACGTATCTGCTGCTCGACGGGCACAGCCTCGCGTTCCGCGCCTGGTTCGCGCTCCAGGACGCCGGCATGGCGACCTCGTCGGGCCAGGAGACCCAGGCCGTCTACGGCTTCGTCGCGATGACGACGAAGATGATCGCCGACTTCCACCCCGACGGCATGGCGGTCGCCTTCGACCGGCACGAGCCGACGTTCCGCGACGCCCTCGTTGCCGACTACAAGGCGGGCCGCCCGCCGACACCGGAGCCGCTCATCTCCCAGGTCGAGCTCATCCGGCGCTTCGTCACCGCCCTCGGCGTCCCGGCCGTCGACGCCGTCGGCTACGAGGCGGACGACGTCCTGGCGACGCTGGCGACGCAGCTGCGGGACGCGGGAGCCGACGTCGTCATCGTGACGGGGGACCGCGACTCGTTCCAGCTCGTCGAGGACCCGCACGTCCGCGTCCTTTACAACCGGCGCGGCATGTCCGACTACGCCCTCTACGACGAAGCGGGGATCGTCGAGCGCACCGGGGTCAGGCCCGCCGACTATCCGCTCCTTGCCTCGCTGCGCGGCGACCCGTCGGACAACCTGCCCGGCGTCCCCGGGGTCGGCGAGAAGACGGCGGCGAAGCTCGTCACGACCTACCACGACGTCGACGGTCTCTACGCCCACCTCGACGAGTGCACCCCGAAGCTGCGCGAGTCGCTCGCTGCCAACGAGGCACAGGTGCGGTCGAACCTGCGGATGACGCCGCTCGTGCGCGACGTGCCGTTGGACCTCAAACTCGCGGCCCTCGAACTCGCGGCCCCCGACCGCGAGGCCCTCGAGCGGCTCTTCAACTTCCTCGAGATGCGCACGCCCCGCGACCGGCTCTTCGCCGTCCTCGACGCCGCCGGTCTCGGCGCCGCGACCCCCACCCCGACCCCCGAGCCCGCGGTCCCGTCGACGCGCAAGGTCGCCGCGCCCGACACCGCCACGGCCGCCGCCGAGGCGCTCGCGGCAGTCGACGGGGCGGCCCGGGAGGAGGGCTGGATCGGCCTGGAGCCGGCCTGGGCGGGGGTGCCGGGGAGGGGGACGGTCGAGGCGCTCGCCTTCTGCCCGCCCGGCGACGGGGACGTCGTCGTCGTGGCGGGCGGGCTCGTCGGCTCGGACGGGCTCGCCGCGCCGCTCGCCTCGGTCCTCGGCGGCCCCGCCGGCGCGGCCCCGCGCCGCCGGCTCGTCGGGCACCGGGTGAAGGAGCTGATGCGGGTGCTGCTGCCGCGGGGGATCGACACGACGGCGCTCGAGGCCGACACCGCGGTCCTCGCCTACGTGCTCGACCCCGCCGACGGGGCCGCGACCCTCGACGAGCTCGCCGAGCGGCGGGGGATGACGGGCGCGCCGCCGGCCGCGGCGGGGCAGCTCGGTTTCGACCTCGGGGCGACCGAGGAGACCGCGGCGGGCCTCGTCGAGGCGACGGCCCGGCGGGCCGAGCTCGTGGCGGACCTCGGGGCGCGGCTCCTCGCCGAGCTCGACGGGATCGGGGGGCGGGCGCTCTACGAGGAGATCGAGCTCCCGCTCATCCGGGTGCTCGCCAAGATGGAGGTCGCCGGGATCGCGGTCGACGTGGCCCGGCTGCGCGGGATCAACGCCGAGCTCACCGAGGAGGCGGCGAAGCTGGAGGCCCGGCTCCACGGGCTCGCCGGCGAGGAGTTCAACGTGAACTCGTCGACGCAGCTGCGCACGATCCTTTACGACAAGCTGAAGCTCACCCCGCAGCGCAAGACGAAGACCGGCTACTCGACCGACGCCGCGACGCTCGAGAAGCTGCGCGACGCCCACCCGATCGTCGAGACCCTGCTGCGCTACCGGGAGGTCGAGAAGCTCCGCTCCACCTACGGCGAGGGCCTCCTCGCCGAGGTCGCCGCCGACGGGCGGATCCACGCCTCGTTCAACCAAACCGTCGCCCGCACCGGGCGGCTCTCCTCGGACCGGCCGAACCTCCACAACATCCCGGTCCGCACCGAGGACGGCCGGAGGATCCGCGAGGCCTTCGTGCCCGCGGCGGGGACCGAGTTCCTCATCGCCGACTACAACCAGATCGAGCTGCGGGTGATCGCCCACCTGACGGGCGACCCCGGTCTCGTCGAGGAGTTCGCCGCCGGCCACGACATCCACGCTGCGACGGCGTCGCGCATCTACGGGGTCGAGCCTGGCGACGTGACGACCGCCCAGCGGTCGAAGGCGAAGATGGTCTCCTACGGCCTCGCCTACGGCATGGAGGCCTACGGGCTCTCCCAGCGGCTCGGCGTCGGGCTCGACGAGGCCGCGGAGATCCTCGGCCAGTACTTCACCGCCTTCCCGGCGGTCCGGGCCTACATGGAGCGCTCCGTCGCCGAGGCCCGGGCACGGGGCTACACCGCCACCGAGCTCGGGCGGCGCCGCTACATCCCGGAGCTCGTCTCGGACAACCACCGGATCCGCCAGGCCGCCGAGCGCCAGGCGATGAACGCCGGCATCCAGGGGCTCGCCGCCGACATCTTCAAGCTCGCCCTCGTGCGGCTCGACGCGGCGCTCGAGTCCGGCGGCCAGGCCTCCCGCCTCGTCCTGCAGGTCCACGACGAGGTGCTCGTCGAGGTTCCCGAATCCGAGCACGACTCCGCCGAGGCGATCGTGCGCGAAGCGATGGAGCACGCCTATCCGCTCCGTGTCCCGCTCGCCGTGCACCTGTCGTGGGGAAATACCTGGGCGGCAGCGAAATAGTGCCGACACCGATGTGTAACATTGCAACTACGTGTCGCCCGGCGATCTCACGCCGGGGACACCACCGGTGTTCCGCCGTCCAGCGGGGCGGCCGGCCAACCCATCCACCCGCTGCGTCGCCGACGTATGCGTTCCACGCGGCGCCAACCTGACAACCCAAAGGCCAACCAGCTGATGTCCGAGACCACCCCCGACGCAACCTCCGAGCCGACCCCGGCCGAGGAGAACGTCGCGACGAGCACCGCCGTCCCGTCCCCCGCCCCGACCCCCGCCGCCGAGACCGACGACTACACCTACAACACGATCACCGAGGACGACCTCGGCTCGCTGTCGTTCGACGACGCCGTCGACCAGACGATGGTCGCCTTCGACGAGGGCGACATCGTGAAGGGCACGATCGTGAAGGTCGACAACGACGAGGTGCTCCTCGACATCGGGTACAAGTCCGAGGGCGTGATCCCGGTGCGCGAGCTCTCGATCCGCCACGACGTCGACGCCCACGAGATCGTCAGCGTCGGCGACGAGGTCGAGGCGCTCGTCCTCCAGAAAGAGGACAAGGAGGGCCGGCTGGTCCTCTCGAAAAAGCGCGCCCAGTACGAGCGGGCGTGGGGCGACATCGAGCGGATCAAGGAGTCCGGCGGCGTCGTCGAGGGCCCGGTCATCGAGGTCGTGAAGGGCGGGCTCATCCTCGACATCGGGCTGCGCGGCTTCCTGCCCGCCTCGCTCGTCGAGCTGCGGCGGGTGCGCGACCTCCAGCCGTACATCGGCAAGGTCATCGAGGCCAAGATCATCGAGCTCGACAAGAACCGGAACAACGTGGTGCTGTCGCGGCGCGCCTGGCTCGAGGAGACCCAGAAAGAACAGCGCGGCGAGTTCCTCGTGAACCTGAAGCCGGGCGAGATCCGCAAGGGCGTCGTCTCTTCGGTCGTGAACTTCGGCGCGTTCGTCGACCTCGGGGGGATGGACGGGCTCATCCACGTCTCCGAGCTGTCGTGGAAGCACGTCGACCACCCGTCCTCCGTCGTCCAGGTCGGCGACGAGGTGACCGTCCAGGTGCTCGACGTCGACCTCGACAAGGAGCGGATCTCGCTCTCGCTGAAAGCGACCCAGTCCGACCCCTGGCAGGAGTTCGCGAGCGCTCACCACGTCGGCGAGCTCGTCTACGGCCGGATCACGAAACTCGTGCCCTTCGGTGCATTCGTCCAGGTCGGCGACGGCATCGAGGGCCTCGTCCACATCTCGGAGATGGCGGCGCACCACGTCGACCTGCCCGAGCAGGTGGTCACCTCCGGCGAGGAGCTGTGGGTGAAGATCATCGACATCGACCTGCAGCGCCGCCGGATCAGCCTGTCGATCAAGCAGGCGGCCGAGGGCGGCGAGGTCGCCGAGGAGTACCGCGAGGCGTTCGGCGAGCACGCCTACGACGCCGAGGGCAACTACATCGGCGGCTTCGAGTACGCGCCGGCGCCCTTCACCCCGGAGACCGAGGCGCAGGCCGCCTGGGCCGAGGAGTTCGCGGCCGACGGCGCGGCCGGGGACGCGTCCGACGAGGCTTCCGGGGCGGAGGCGACCGCGGAGCCCGGGGACGCCCCGGCCGCTGAGCCAGAGGCAGCGGCCGTCGACGAGGTCGTCGACGCGCCCGCCGAAGCCGGCGCCGACGAGTCCTGAGACCGTCGTCGACGCGTCGCGCGGCGGTATCAGCGGCCTGATCGGTCCCGGGTCGACTCCCAACTAGGGGTTTACGTGATCGCGATCGGCTGCACCGGGGGGATCGGGTCGGGCAAGTCGACCGTCGCGGCCCTCCTCGAGCGCCGCGGGGCGCGCATCGTCGACGCCGACGCCATCTCCCACGCGGTCATCGCCCCCGGGACCCCGGGGCATGCCGCGGTCGTCGCGCGCTTCGGGGCGAGGATCCTCGGCCCGGACGGCTCGATCGACCGCCGGGCGCTCGCCGCCCTCGTCTTCGCGGACCGGGCCGCGCTGCGCGACCTCGAGGCGATCGTCCACCCCCTCGTCTCGGTCGCGCTGTGCCAGGAGCTTGCCACGAGCGCGCCGGACGACGTCGTCGTCTGCGTGCTGCCGCTGCTCGCCGAGACCGACGCGCGGATCCGCTACGGCCTCGACGGCGTGCTCGTCGTCGACGCGCCGGAGGACCTGGCTGTCGAGCGGCTCGTACGCGAACGTCAGATGGACGAGGCCGACGCCCGCTCCCGGATCGCCGCCCAGACCGACCGGTTCGCCCGCATCGCCGTCGCCGACTACGTGATCCTCAACGTCGGCAGTCTCGAGGAGCTCGACGAGATGACCGAGGGCGCCTGGCACTGGATCGAGCGCCTCGCCAACGGCGCGGCGACGTCGCGCTCCAACGGGGAGTCCCGTTAATCGGGTCCCGCCTGCGGGCGGGAAAGCGCCCCTGCGAGCCGTCGCTGAGCCCGATGGTCACCGGGGCGCATCCAGTTCCCGAGTACTACGACGTGATCTGTTTTTCCCGGGCGTCTTGCCGACCGGGATCCGTCGCGGCTTGGCGTGCGGCGCGACGGGGATCGACAGGTTCAGCACGCCCGCCTCGTACTCGGCCTCGATGTGCTCGCTGTCGAGGTTGTCACCGAGGATGACCTGCCGGGTGAACGTGCCGTACTGCGTTCCGACACGAGCCGTTCGATCCCGTCTTCCGTCGGCGGGACCGGCCGCTCGGCCTTCACGGTCAGACGTTGTCCTCGATCGTCAGGTTGATCGACTCCGGGTCGATCCCCGGCAGGTCGAACTGGATGAGGAACACATCGCCTTTGCGATAGGCATCCATCGGCATGGCGAGGGAACGGGTTGCGGAACTGAGGCCCCAGAGCTGCTGAGCCATTCGATCAAGCTCCTGGAACGGGTCACTACGTACGAGAGCCACGATCATCACCTCCCAAGTGCCTCACGAACTCACGTCCGCATCGCAAGTAGCGGTGACGATCCATTATTGGCACTCTCATGGGGAGAGTGCCAGATCGGGTGCGGGAACTGTCTCTGAGCTGGGACGGAGAATTCGTAGGAACCGTCAGATGTCGCGGTCGCCGGTTCGCCGACGTGAGAGGGGAACGGCCCCGGACCGGAAAAAGACCGGGTGCAGCCCGTCGGTGCAACACGAGACCACGACCGCCGGGTCGCCGGCGTGGGCGTGGGCGTGGCGGATGTTCGGACAGAACGTCTTCGTCAGTTGAGCCAGAAGAGCCAGAAGAGCCAGAAGAGCTGGCGGGTCTCGGGTGCGTGCACGCGATCGGTTCCGGTGCCGATCGCAGATGATGCCTCCGTCGCGGACGGCCCTACGGGGGATCGATCGCGGTCGGGCGCGACAGGCGCGGCACAGTGACGCCGGAAGCTTCGTTGCGGGCCGGATCAGGCGTCGGGTGCTCGCCTTATTCGTGCCGCCGGGGCGAGCGGGAGCGATCGGAGGCGACGGCCGATGGCGGCGAAGATCGCGTTGGCGATGGCGGGAGCCACCGCGACGAGCGGGGTCTCGCCCGCGCCGGCGGACGGAATGTCCGGACGGTCGAGAAGGACGACCTCGAGGCGCGGCACGTCGGAGAAGCGCGGCACGCGGTACGCGGCGAGCGTGGGTGCGGCGATGCGGCCGCCTTCCAGCACCATCTCCTCGAACAGCGCGCCTCCGAGAGCCATGATCGTGCCGCCCTCGATCTGGTTGATGACCGTGTCGCGATTCACGACGGCACCGCACTCGTAGGCGGTGACGATCTCCGTGACGCGGACTGAATGGTCGTTCTCGACGCACACCCGGGCGAGCGTCGCCACGTGCCCGCCTTTCTCCAGCCCGACCGCCATCCCCGCGCCCTGCTTGCCTTGCACCGTCCCGGTGTGGCGCGCCCCCCAGTCGAATCGGTCGGCGGCGGTGACGAGCACCGCGGCGAGCCGTTCGTCGGCCAGGTTGCGGAGGCGGAATTCGAGCGGGTCGCGGCCCGCGGCGTGGGCCAGCTCGTCGACAGCCGACTCCCGGGCGAAGTGGTTGGCGACCGCGGCGAGCGCCCGGTAGGAGGTCTGGTCGACGGGGGAGTCCGCGGGCTGGTAGCGCAGACGACGGTTGGCGATTGTGTACGGGGGGACGATGCCGGCGGCCCCGGCGTTGATGTCGAGGAAGTCCCACGCCGTGATCGAGCCGTTCGCGTCGGTCCCGGCGCGTACGTCGATCACCGCCATCGGTCGCAGATGGCCCCACTGGAACTCCTCCGCCCTGTTCCAACGGACCTTGACCGCCCGGCCGACGCCCCGGGCGAGGCGGGCCGCCTCGAGGGCGACCTTTTCGTCGTGCTTGCCGCCGAACCCTCCGCCGGTCGGCGGCACGATGACGCGCACGTCGCCCTCTTCGAGGCCGAGCTCGTCGGCAAGCTGGTTGCGCACCCCGTAAGGGACCTGGGTGCCGACCCAGACCGTCAACCGGTCACCGTCCCATTCGGCGACGGCGGCTCGGGTCTCGAGCGGAACGTGGGCGAGGTAGGCGGTCGTGTAGGTGGCGTCAACCTGTTGCACCGCCGTGGCGAGCGCGGCGTCGACGTCGCCGACGGCCTCGTCGAGCTTCCGTTCCCAACCCTGTTCGGCGACGGGGTGTGCCCGGAGGTGGGCGACGACGTCGCGCGGTCCAGGCGGCGGGACGTCCCACTCGGCGGATATCGCCGCGACCGCCCGGCGCGCCGTCGCCGGGTCGCCCGCCACCGCCGCGACGAAGTCATGCTCCCGGACCACGGTGACCCCGGGCAACCGCTCGGCTGGGCCGAGATCGACCGCGCGCAAGGTCGCGCCCACGACCGGCGGGCGAAGGACGGCCCCGTGGAGCATCCCGGGCCGGTCGAGATCGGAGCCGAACCGTCGGGTGCCGGTCACGACGTCGAAGCGCGCGGCAACGTGCCCAGGACGGCCGGCGATCTGCCAGCTGCCCGGTGGGTGCAGCGCCGGCTCGTCGGCCAGCACCTCTACTCGCTGCATCCCGCTCGGCACGCCGGAGGATCGTTCGGTGGCGAGGGCGGACAGGATCTTTCTCGCCCCCGCGGCTGCCCTGCGGAGCGCCTCACCGGCGTCCGGCATCGACCGGCTGCCGAAGGTTCCCATGTCGAAAGGGCACACGTCGGTGTCGCCGAGGACGACACGGACGCCGGCCGGGTCGACCTCGAGCTCCTCGGCGACGAGGAGCGCGAAGGCCGTGCGGTTGTCCTGCCCGACGTCGACCTTGCCGCAAAAAGCCGTCACGACGCCCGAGGGCGCGACGTGCAGCCAGGCGCCGCCCCCCGTCGACCACATCCCGGCTGTCGGTGTCGGCGGCGGCCACACGACGACGAGCCCGTCTCCGAGCACGTCGAACCATTCCCGGTCCCCCGGCTCCGCGAGATCCCACGGAATCCTCGGCCGGGGGAGCTCGGGCTGGTCGAGGAGCGCCGCGGTGGGGAGTGCCTTTCCGCCGGAATCACGGACCAGCTCGGCCGCACGGTGCACCGCGCGGACGATTCGCACGTAGCACCCGCAGCGGCAGAGGTTCGGGTCGAGGGCCGCGGCGATGCGTTCGTCGTTCGGGTCGGGGTCGTGCGCCAGGAGCGCGGCGGCCCGCAACGCCATACCGGGGGTGCAGTAGCCGCATTGCGAGGCGCGCTCTTCGATGAGGGCCTGCTGGACCGGGTGCAAGCCGGTGTCGTCCGCCAGCCCCTCGATCGTCGTGACCGACCGGTCGGCGACATCGGCGAGGGAGGTCCGACAGGCGAGCGCCGGCGTGCCGTCGACGAGCACCGTGCAGGATCCACACTCGCCCTCACCACAGCCCGGCTTCGTGCCGGTCAGGCCGAGCTCGTCGCGCAGATAGGCGATCAGGGTGCGACCCGCCGTGGCGCCGAGCTCACGGGCTTCCCCGTTGATCGTGGCGGTGGTCACCGCCGGGTCACGGTCGTCGCTGCGTTCGAGCGCCCATGGGCGCAATTCTTTCCCGTTCGCGGGTGGCAGGGGTCACGTCAGCGCGAAGGCCCCGTATCCGACCACCCTGTCCCGGGTCCCGGCGGTGTCCCCGGAGGTGCGCAGGTCGACCTTCTCGACTGCGAGGTGGTGACGACGCGCCGCCGCCAATAGGCCCCGGACGGCGAAGACCCCGCACGCCCGGTCGAGGCCGACCTCCCCGGGCCGGCAGGCAACGATGGCCCCGGCCGTTTCCTCGTCGAGGACGCTGGCGGTGGCGTGGTCGTGGTAGTGGGACAGGTCGGTGCTCGCCACCACCAGGGTCTCGGGGCCGCCCCACACCGTTTCGAGCGCGTCGGCTATCACCTGCGCCGGCACCTCGCCCACCACGAGCGGCAGGACGAGCACGTCGCCGAGGACGACCTGGATGAAGGGGAGATGGACCTCCAGGCTGTGCTCTCCGGCGTGGGCGTGGTCGTTCACGACGACCCCCGGGCAGGACAGCACCGCCTGGCGGCCGTCGCGGTCGACGGTCAGCTCGCCGAGCGGGGTGGCGAAGGTGTCGGCGCTGCTCGCGGCGACGGTGTCGAGCGCCACCCGGTGCGCGGGCCCGATCAGGACCACCTTTTCGATCGTGCCGCGTCCCGGCGCCACCCGCGCGTACGCGGAAGCCGCCACGGACCCGGAGTAGAGGTAGCCGGCGTGGGGGCCGATGATCGCCTTGGGGACCCGTCGCGGAGGCCCCTGCCTGGGGGCGTCCCAGGTGGCGGCGGCGAGGGCGTCCCGGATGATCGCGCGCAGCCGGTCGGGGCTCGCGGGGTAGAAAAGACCGGCCACCGCCGGCACCCGCACGGTGTGCCGGGTTGTGCCGCGCGCACCGCCCGCGTCGTCGCTCACCGGCTGGTCGGCCCCCCGGACCGGACGGGCCCTTTCCCTGCGGGCCTCATCGCGGGACGGCCTCGGAGATGTGCACGGCGCGGAACCGGGGGCCCCACGTGCCCGCCGGTCCCTCGAAGACGCCGGGGCACCGGGTGCCACAGCTCGGGCAGCAGCCGTCGTCGGTGAGGCGGTAGCCACGGATTTCGTACCAGTCCCGTTCGACCAGACGGACACCGCAGCCCGAGCAGTAGGTGCTGCCACCTCTGGTGTCGTGCACGTTGCCGGTGTAGGCGTGATGCACCCCGTTCGCGACGGCGATGCGGCGGGCCCGAGAGAGCGTCCCGGGCGGGGTTTCCGTTCGGTCGGTCATCTTGAAGTCCGGATGGAAGGCGGTGAAGTGCACGGGCACGTCCGGTCCCAGGTGCCCGACCACCCACGAGGTCAGGGCGTCGATCTCGGCGTCGGAGTCGTTGGCGCCCGGGATCAGCAGGTTCGTGATCTCGAACCAGACCGTGGTCTCGTGGCGGAGGAACTCCAACGTCTCGAGCACCGCTCCGAGCTCGGCTCCGCACACGCGTCGATAAAAGCCCTCGGAGAAGGACTTCAAGTCGACGTTGGCGGCGTCCATGTGGATGAACATCTCGGTCCGGGGCGCGGCACAGATGTAGCCGGCCGTCACGGCGACGGCCCGCAGGCCGAGTTCGTGGGCCGCGTCCGCGCAGTCGGTCGCGAACTCCATGAACGGCACCGGGTCGTTGTAGGTGAAGGCGATGCTGGCGGCCCCCAGCTCCTTGGCGGCCGTGGCGATGGCCCGGGGAGAGGCTTCCTCCGAGAGGGAATCGACCTCCTTGGACTTGGAGATGTCCCAGTTCTGGCAGAAGCGGCAGGCCAGATTGCAGCCGGCCGTGCCGAACGAGAGCACGCCGGAGCCGGGAAGGAAATGGTGGAGCGGCTTTTTCTCGATCGGGTCGACGCAGAAGCCGCTGGAACGGCCGTAACTCGTGAGCACGATCTGTCCGTCGGCTCTCGAGCGCACGAAGCACAGGCCCCGCTGGCCGTCCCTCAGCTTGCAGGCCCGCGGGCACAGGTCGCACTGGACGCGATCGTCGCTCAGCTCGTGTCCGTAGCGGGTGGCCACACTGAAGCGATCCACGCCCCAATGATGGCGCGCTCGGCTCTTCTCACCCGGTCACGCCCTGGGCGCGACCGGGTGAGAAGAGCCGCGTCGGGTTCGGGCTGTCCTGCCGGGGGATTCGGGCGCTTCAGCACCCGCATCCCCGTTGTCAGCGCCGTTCAGACGTCAAGCGCACCGGCCGCCCGCTCGAAATCGACGGCCGCGACCCAGAGGATCATCCCGAAATGCCCGGACCCGTCACCGACGCCGGCAGCGGCGGTGACGTTCACCCCCGCGGCGGCGAGCTTCGACGTCGTGGCTTCGACCGCGCCCACGCGGTCGTCGCCCTGGACGAGGAAAGCATGCTTTGTGCCGCTGAGCGTGTAACCGGCCCGTTCGGCGACGGCGGCGAGCGTGGCCGGGTCCTTCGGCACGAGATCGATCTGTGACCGGCCGCCTCCGGTGGGGAAGGCGAGGAAAGCGAGCATGTCCACGCTGCCTTCCCTCAGTACCGCAAGTGCCCGCTCGCCCTCTCCCGGAGTGTCTGGAAGGGTCAGGTAGCAGTACTCAACGCGTTGCACCGTGTCAGCCATCGCGGTCCCCCTCTCCGACGTCCACACCGCGCGCACGATACGTCCGACGGGGCCCGTCTGCTGCGGGAGCATCTGTCGCGGGTCGCGACGGCCCTCGTCCGATCCGCACAAGGAACCGACTGCGACCTGGGGCGGAGACTCCACCGGGTCCGCTGTATCGTCCGGCGCGCCAGGCTGGCGGGCGTCAGACCGGAACGGTCTCCAGACGGAAAAAGACCGGACGCAGTCCGTCGGTGCAGCACGAGACCATGACGGTCGAGTTCCCGGCGTGGAGGCGGTGGATGATCGGGCGCAGGTCCCTCCAAGCCCACGGGCAGAAGGCGGGCGGTGGGTCCCAGGGATTGTCCGTCACGAACTCGTCGCCGACCTCGAACCGACTGCAGGCCGCGGCATCGTGTTACGGGTGGGCGCGGTAGAACTCGTCGTTGAAGTCCGTGCGCAGAACGGTGATCCGGCACTTGAATCTCTCGCCGGGCCCGACCCGGTTCAGATCACTTGCCATGGTGCCCGCATGGTACGGGTCTGTTGTGATGCGAACCGGCTGTCGCGCTAGGGGAGAAACCTCCGAAGCAGCCGACTCCCGCCGTGCGGCCCGTGAGGCCAGCCACCCCCCTCGGACGCTCGCTGGCAGCGCCGTCACGAACGTGGCATTCGCGGATGCCCAGCAACTGCTCGAGGAGCTCGGTTTCGAGGAACCGCGCGTTGCCGGGAGCCACCACATCTACGCGCGTCGTGATATTCCGGAACAGCTCAACTTGCAGAACTGGCGAGGGCAAGCCAAGCCCTACCTGCTCCGACAGCTCGCCATCGTGGTGCGCCGGCACGATCTGGGCATCGAGGGATCCAAGTGAACGTGCCCGCTTGTCCGATCGACGTCTTCTGGAGCGACGAGAACGGGGCCTGGGTGGCGGGCGTTCCCGATCTCGCCTTCTGCTCGACTCTCGGCGACACTCCGCCCGCGGCTGTCGCTGAGATCGAGATCGCGATCGAAGCCTGGATCGAGGCCGCGCGATCGAGCGGGCGTCTGGTCCCCCCCCGCCGGCCCGCGCCGTCCGCGCCTGAGACGCGGTTGCACCGCAGTACCGGGTCCGCTCGTTTTTCACGTCCGGTCGATCGACTCGCCGACGACGTGATCCCGTGGACCCGGTCAAAGCCGCCAGGCGACGTGGTCGTCCGGAGCGTCTGCGCCGGTCGGACCGAGCGCGCGTCGACCGGCACGCCCATCGGGCGAATCTCCTCTCCGTGGGGATCTTTCACCCTCCGCGTCCGTCCTGGTCGGGATCTCGCCGAGCAGCGTGTCGTTACGATGACGCGGTGCCACCCTTCCGGGTCGTCGCCGACTTCGCGCCCGCGGGTGACCAGCCAAAGGCGATCGCCGAGCTCACCGCGAGCATCGAAAGGGGCAACCGCTTCCAGACGTTGCTCGGGATCACCGGGAGCGGCAAGAGCGCGACGATCGCCTGGACGATCGAGAAGGTTCAGCGGCCCACCCTCGTCCTCGAGCCGAACAAGTCGCTCGCCGCCCAGATGGCGGGGGAGTTCCGCGAGTTCTTCCCCGACAACCGCGTCGAGTACTTCGTCTCGTACTACGACTACTACCAGCCCGAGGCGTACATCCCCTCGACGGACACCTACATCGAGAAGGACTCGTCGATCAACGACGAGATCGACCGGCTCCGGCACTCGACGACGGCGAGCCTGCTCACCCGCCGGGACGTCATCGTTGTCGCCTCGGTCTCCTGCATCTACGGCCTCGGCTCGCCCGAGGAGTACGAGGGCCAGATCCTCGTCATCCACCCCGGCGAGGTCCACGACCAGCGCGCGCTTCTCAAGCGCCTCGTCGACATGCACTACGACCGCAACGACCAGAACCTCGTGCGGGGCAACTTCCGGGTGCGCGGCGACACGATCGAGATCCACCCCGCCTACGAGGAGACCTCGGTGCGCGTGGAGCTCCTGGGCGACGAGGTCGAGCGGCTCAGCCGCTTCGACGAGCTGACCGGGGAGCTCCTCGGCGAGCTCGACGAGCTCGTCGTCTTCCCGGCGACCCACTACGTCTCCGGCGACGAGCGGCTGCGGGCGGCGATCGCCTCGATCGAGGCGGAGCTGCGCCAGCGCCTGTCGGAGCTCGAGTCCGCCGGCAAGCTCCTCGAGGCCCAGCGGCTCCGGATGCGGACCGAGCACGACGTCGAGATGCTCGGCGAGGTTGGCTACTGCAACGGCGTCGAGAACTACAGCCGTCACCTCGACGGCCGCCAGCCCGGTCAGCCGCCGTACACGCTGCTCGACTACTTCCCCGACGATTGGCTCCTCGTCGTCGACGAGAGCCACGTCTCGGTTCCCCAGCTCCACGGCCAGTACTTCGGGGACCGCTCGCGCAAGGAGATCCTTGTCGAGCACGGCTTCCGGCTCCCGTCGGCCCTCGACAACCGGCCGTTGCGGTTCGAGGAGCTCGAGGCGCGCCTCCAGCAGTGCGTCTTCATGTCGGCGACGCCGTCGCCCTACGAGCTGGGGGTCTCCGACGTGATCGCCGAGCAGATCGTCCGCCCGACGGGGCTCGTCGACCCCGAGGTCGTCGTCAAGCCGACGAAGCGTCAGATCGACGACCTGATCGCCGAGATCGACGCCGTCGTCGCCCGCCACGAGCGCGTCCTCGTCACGACGCTCACGAAGAAGATGGCCGAGGACCTCACGGACTACCTCCTCGAGGCGGGGCTGCGCGTCCGGTACCTGCACTCGAACGTGGAGACGATCGAGCGGATCGAGATCGTGCGCGACCTGCGCCTCGGGGACTTCGACGTGCTCGTGGGTATCAACCTGCTGCGCGAGGGCCTCGACCTGCCGGAGGTGTCGCTCGTCGCGATCCTCGACGCCGACAAGGAGGGGTTCCTGCGCTCGTCGACGTCGCTCATCCAGACGATCGGCCGGGCGGCCCGCAACGTCGCGGGGCGGGTCATCCTCTACGCCGACGTCATCACCGACTCGATGCGCCACGCCCTCGCCGAGACCGAGCGCCGGCGCGAGCTGCAGCGCGCCTACAACCTCGAGCACGGGATCGACCCCCAGACGATCCGCAAGGCGGTCACCGACCTCGTCGCCCAGTTCCGCGCCGGGGGCTCGTCGCGGCCCCCCGAGACCTCGCCGCTGCCGGTCGGGGCGACTTCGGAGCGGAGCCGTCGGGCCGGGCGGCGCGCCGTCGAGCGGCTGGCGGGCCCGGTGCCCGAGCACGCCGGCGAGCTGCCCGCCGACGAGCTCACGCGGCTGATCGCCACGCTCGACGCCGAGATGCACGAGGCGGCGGCCGAGCTCCGCTTCGAGTACGCGGCCCGCCTGCGCGACGAAATCCGCCGGCTCAACCGCGAGCTCAAAGAAGTCGGCTAGGCCGTATCCTCCGAAGATGCCCGACTCCCTGGTCATCCGCGGGGCGCGCGAGCACAACCTGCAGAACGTCTCGCTGGAGCTGCCCCGGGACCGCCTGATCGTCTTCACGGGGCTGTCGGGGTCCGGCAAGTCCTCGCTCGCCTTCGACACGATCTACGCCGAGGGCCAGCGGCGCTACGTCGAGTCGCTCTCCTCGTACGCCCGCCAGTTCCTCGGCCAGATGGACAAGCCCGACGTCGACTTCATCGAGGGGCTCTCGCCGGCGATCTCGATCGACCAGAAGTCCGCTTCCCGCAACCCCCGCTCGACCGTCGGCACGATCACCGAGGTCCACGACTACCTGCGGCTCCTCTACGCCCGCATCGGGCTCCCGCACTGCCCGACGTGCGGTCGGCTCGTCACGCGCCAGAGCCCCCAGCAGATCGTCGACCGGGTGATGGACCTCCCGGACGGGAGCCGCTTCCACGTGCTCGCCCCGGTCGTCCGGGCCCGCAAGGGCGAGTACGACACGCTCCTCGACGAGCTCGCCTCGCAGGGCTACGCCCGGGCCCGGATCGACGGAAACCTCGTCGAGCTCGGCGGGCGCGAGAAGCACACCCTCGCCCGCTACGAGCAGCACACGATCGAGGTCGTCGTCGACCGGCTCGTGCACCGCGCCGGAATCGAGCGGCGGCTCACGGATTCGATCGAGACCGCGCTGCGACTGGGCGAGGGGGTCGCCGAGATCCAGCTCGTCGACTCCGACGAGATCCTCACGTTCTCCCAGCACCTCGCCTGCGTCGTCGACGGGATCTCCTTCGAGGACCCGGCCCCCCGCAACTTCTCGTTCAACTCGCCGTTCGGCGCCTGCCCGGTCTGTCTGGGCCTCGGCACGCGTTTCGAGGTCGACCCCGCCCTCGTCGTGCCGAACCCGGCGCTCTCGCTGGAGTACGGCGCGATCGCGCCGTGGGCGTCGTCGCGCACCGAGTACTTCTCCCGGGTGCTGCGCGCCGTCGGCGAGTCCTACGGGATCGACCTCAGAGCCCCGTGGTCGAAGCTCACGAAGGCGAACCAGAAGGTGATCCTCTACGGGTCGGGCGACCGCCGGGTCCACGTCTCGTACCGCAACCGCTACGGCACGCCGCGCTCGTACCACACGACGTATGAGGGCGTCATCCCCTGGCTCGGGCGGCGCCACGGCGAGGCGGAGTCGGACTGGCAGCGCGAGCAGATCGAGGGTTACATGCGCGAGGTCCCCTGCGCGGCCTGCGAGGGCACGCGCCTGAAGCCCGAGTCGCTCGCCGTGACGGTCGGGGCCATGAACATCGCCGAGTTCTCCGCCAAGCCGATCGGCGAGGCGCTGAAGGTGATCTCGTCGCTCGAGCTGACGGGACGGGAGGCGATGATCGCCGAGCAGGTGCTGAAAGAGATCCGGGCCCGAATCCAGTTCCTCGTCGACGTCGGCCTCGACTACCTCACGCTCGACCGGGCCGCGGCGACCCTCGCCGGAGGGGAGGCGCAGCGGATCCGGCTCGCCAGCCAGATCGGCTCTGGCCTCGTCGGCGTGCTCTACGTGCTCGACGAGCCGTCGGTCGGGCTCCACCAGCGGGACAACCGGCGCCTCATCGAGACGCTGGTGAGACTGCGCGACCTCGGCAACACGGTGATCGTCGTCGAGCACGACGAGGAGACGATCCGCGTCGCCGACCACGTCGTCGACATCGGGCCCGGGGCGGGGGAGCACGGGGGCGAGATCGTCTACTCCGGACCGGTCGCAGGTTTGCTCAAAGTGCCGCGGTCGGTGACCGGGCAGTACCTCTCGGGCGCGCTCTCCATCCCGGTGCCGAAGAGGCGCCGCAAGCCGGTGCACGGACACCTCGTCGTACGCGACGCCTGGGAGCACAACCTCCAGCACATCGACGTCTCGGTGCCACTGGGCTGTTTCGTCGCCGTGACGGGGGTCTCGGGCTCGGGCAAGTCCACGCTTGTGAACGACGTGATCCACCGTGCGCTCGCCAAGTCCGTCTTCCACTCGCGCACCGTGCCCGGCCGGCACCGCACGATCGAGGGCGTGGAACTCCTCGACAAGGTGATCGACATCGACCAGTCGCCGATCGGGCGCACCCCCCGGTCGAACCCGGCGACGTACACGGGTGTGTTCGACCGCATCCGTCAGCTGTTCAGCCAGACGACCGAGGCGAAGCTGCGCGGCTACAAGCCGGGGCGCTTCTCGTTCAACGTCTCGGGCGGGCGCTGCGAGAACTGCTCCGGCGATGGGACGATCAAGATCGAGATGCACTTCCTGCCCGACGTCTACGTCCCCTGCGAGATCTGCAAGGGGGCCCGCTACAACCGCGACACGCTCGAGGTGCTGTGGCGGGGCAAGTCGATCGCCGACGTCCTCGACATGTCCTGCGAGGAGGCCCGCGACTTCTTCGCCGCGCAGCCGGTGATCGCGCGCCACCTCGGCACACTCGTCGACGTCGGCCTCGGCTACATCCGGCTCGGCCAGCCCGCGCCGACGCTCTCGGGCGGCGAGGCCCAGCGGGTGAAGCTCTCCTCGGAGCTCTCCAAGCGCTCGACGGGGCAGACCCTCTACATCCTCGACGAGCCGACGACCGGGCTCCACTTCGACGACGTGAAGAAGCTCCTCGGCGTGCTGCAGCGCCTCGTCGACCAAGGCAACACCGTGCTCGTCATCGAGCACAACCTCGACGTCGTGAAGTCCGCCGACTGGGTGATCGACCTCGGCCCCGAGGGCGGGGACGCGGGGGGCCGCGTCGTCGCCGAGGGATCTCCCGAGAAGCTCGCGACCATCCCGGCGAGCTACACGGGCCGCTACCTGAAGGACATGCTCGCCCGCTGAGCGGCGGAGGACGCCCGGTCGGGCAAGGCTGCAGCGACTCAGCGTCGTGGGAGCCGTCGGATGCGATGCGGGCACCGCAGCCGCGCCCGCCCTCAGGAGTCGTGGGGAGAACCGGGAGATTCCCCGTCGAGTACGAGCCCCATGCCGACCCCGTCCCACAGTTGTCCGTTCCGGCGCCGGTAGTGGCGACGCAACCTCGCCTCTTCGACGAATTCGTGCTTGCGGTACAGGGCGAGCGCGGGGGTGTTGTGGGGCCAGACGGTGCACGTGATCTTGTGGGCTCCGTGATCCGTCGCCCACTGGAGGCATGCCTCGACAAGCCTCGACCCGATTCCTTGCTGCCGCTCGCGGGCATCGACCATCATCGAGAAACTGGCGACACCGCGGTGCAGCTCAATGTTGAGAATTCCGGCCAACCTGCGGCCGACTTCGGCCAATAAGGTGACCGCGTCCGGAGAGTCGAGGCGGCGCTGGAAGTCTTGCTGGAGTGCCGAGCGATCGCACGGCGGCTCGGCTCCGATCCACCTGCCCTCAGCGGCGACAGCGTCGAAGAGCGCGAACCAGGCGTCGAAATCGTCTCGCGTCGCCGGTCGGATCACCAACGCGTCCCGTGCTGGCATGCGTCCAGCTTGCTCCAGCCGACGCAGACCCGTCGGCGCCATGACGACGGTCGCTTGTGAGCCGATGATCGGCGGCGCATTCGCAAGTCCCTAGGAGCTGTTCAGCATGACTGACGACCTCGCCAATCAGATCCGGGCACCCGTCGGGAATGCCGAGCCGGTAAGCGTCAACGAAGCGGTCGCCCGCGCGGCCGGCCTCCGGGTGGTTGCATCGCCCGTCGTCCCGTCAAAGGGCCGGGCGTTCCCGCGGCGTCGTCCCCACGTCCTCGTCGTCGCAACCCTGGCGGCGGCGCGCAAGGCGATGGCCGAAGCGGGCATCCGGGAGAGCTGCGGCCCGCAGACGACGTAAACGAGCGTGACGATCCAAATCGCGAACCTTGGCGTTCCCGAGACGGTCGTTGTGCCCCCGGGGGCAGTCGATTTGACCGGGCACGGATAGCCGACGCCGACCTTCTCGCTCAACCCGTTCGCCGACGACGCGGCGAGCCACTGTGCGGATCGACCGTGAGGCAAAGCGCTTCGCGGGTACTGCTTGGTCCAGGCTCTTGCGCTGAACGGTTGCGGAGACCTACTTAGCCGTGATCGTGGAGTAGGAGATCGTCGAGCCGGCTGGCGGGGCGCTCACGACAACAGGTTCGCCCCATTTGGAGAACGTGATCGTCTCAAGGCCACCGCCCGAGGCGGACATGGTCATCTCGACCGGCAGGGTCGCCCCCACGGCCGAGATGGTCAGAGTGTCCGACAACTCCGGCGTCGAGCTCGTGGCTGCGGTCGTCCACTTGAGGTCGTACAGCTTGATGCCCTTGACGACCTCGGTGGACAGCTTCGTCCCCTTGGCTGCTGGGAGGACGCCCGTGATCGAAGAGATCGAGAGGCCGGCTTCGAAGTTTGAGTACTTGGTCGAGCCGGCTTTGATGGACATCCAGTCCTTGCCGAGTTTCTTGGCTTGCGCGGAGGTCAGCCCGAAGAGCTTGGTCAGCCCGGAGGAGTTCCCGTAGACGTAGCCAAAGGTGGGATTCACCTTGAGCGTGATGGTTGATTTGCCCAGGGAGAGCGACTCGATGCCGTTCTTCTTCCCCAAGTCGCCGACCACCTTCTCGGTGTTCGAGGTCGAGCTGGGCTTCACCGTGAGCACCAGGTGGACGCTCGACTGCTGGGCGATCGCCGACTTCGCGGCCGCCAGAACGGAGGTCGCCGTATTGGCTGTGGCAAACGCCGGCACGCTGAGCGCGGCTGAGATGACGAGTGCTCCGGTTCCGAACGCGAGAGTACGAACAAGGCGCGGAATGCTTGGTGGGACGAGAGATTTCACCTCCTTAAACTAGCCCAAGTCGGCGATCTGAATTTGACCGCGTCGCGCATAGTTCACGCTCGAGGGAGCGCCTACGGGTCGCACCGATGAGCCTCTTGCGGCGGCAGTCCGAGGTGTCGTCGTCCCGGAGTCGGGGACACCCTGACATCCGGCCGCCCTGAAGTGCCTCTTGAGACTTCGGTCGGGGGCAGTCGCCGAGGGAACGCCATTCGACGGCTCTACTCGTATCCAACCCGTGCGCTCCGAGTTCGCTTGCTGACTGCTGGCGAAACGAGCGAATTTCCTTCGCCCGACTACCGGATCAGGGACGCTCGTCGAGGAACTGGCGGAGGTCACGGCGCGCCAGTTCGATCTGCTTGCGCACCGTCGACTCCGCGATCCGGAGAGTCCGGGCCGCGTCCTTCGTCGTCACGCCGATGACGAGACAGAGCACGGCGCATCGGCGTCGTGCTGCCGGCATCGCCTGCAACGCGCGCTCGATGCCCACAGTGAGCGTCGCCTCCGTCGCGATGTCGGGCGACGGCACCTCGCCCTCGAGGGGGAGATTCCCGTGGCGAACCCGCCTGAGGAGGCGGAAGGCGACCCGGTAGACGTAGCCCGTCGGGTTCGTGCCGAGTCGGACGCGGCGCCAGTGCCCGAGCGTGCGCGCGAACGCCTCCTGGGCGGTGTCCTCCGCGGTCGCCCGGTCGGCCCCGCCCAGGAGGAGGGCGCGAACGAGGCGCGGGTAGTGCGACGTGTAGAGGGCGACGAAATCGTCGTCGACGCCGCCGGTATCTCGGGCGAGAGCCGACCGCGGCACGTCCCCGTCTGGGGATCCAGGGTCCTGGCTGTCCGTCGTCGCGGCGGTATCCACGACTGACAGATGAGCACGATTCGGACCCATCTGCTAGCCGGTGGGAGCGGTCACTTTGTGGTGGGTTCGGGGGACGTTGTGACCGAGCCGGCGTTCGACATGGCAAATGGCAGGGCGCACGTCACCGGCTCCGCGAACGCGTCGTCGCTCGAGACCGTGGCGGTGCCCACGTTGTTGCCGGAGCCGTCGAGGGCCGTGACAGTCGCCGGAAGCGGCGAGCTGCCGTCGTCGACGAGGACGGCCCAGCCGTCCGTCACGGTCATCTGGTCCGACGATCCGTCTGAGAAGCTCGCCTGGACGCTCGTCGCATTCGACCCGACGTAGACCGAGATCACCTCGATGGGCGACGACTCAGCGACCCCGACCACGACACTGTCGATGAGCTGGAAAGGCTGGGTGGAATCCGGGGAGGCGCTGATCGAACGCATGGCGGTCACTTCGCCGATCGCCCCGGGATTCGACACCTCGGCGACGAGTTCCTCGGTCGCGCTGCACGCGGAGATCGTGGGGAGCGTCGTCCCTGTCGCGCCGCTCGCCCCCGTCGCCCCACTGGCTCCTGACGCCCCGCTCGCCTCGCTCGCCCCGGTCGCCCCGGTCACGGCGGACTTGCCCGGGCTCGTGAGCGGCTCGTTCCGCATACTCGGCGCCACCTGGGTCGTGACGAGCGATTCCGTGAACACCCGGACGGTGACATCGCCCGCCGTTCGCACGAACAACCGCTGCAGCGTGCCGACCGAGTACGGCGTGATCCCGGCGCAGCCGGCGACCGTGCATGTCGCCGGCACAGCCGCCTTGGCGCTCGGGACCGATCTGGCCGGGGACGCGTTCGTGCCCGCGCCGGTACTCGAGGCAGCCGACCACTTCAGCCCCTTCGGGGCGGTCCCGAACGCCGTGTGACTTCTCGTCCAGGCTGCCGATTCGGTCGCGACCTTGACGAATCCCGATCCCCGCCCGCCCGAGGTCGCGGTGATCGCCCCGACGCCCGCCCCGGCGAGAGCCGCGACGAGGACCGTAGCGGTGGCGATCTTCAGCCGTCGCGCGCGTCGGCGGTGCGACCGGGCGACGATCGAGCGGAGCGTCGCGTCCGAGGCCGGGGCATCGGAGCGATCGAGCAGGTGCGAGAGCTCCCCGTCTTCGTCTGGCATCGATTCCACCTCTGGGCTCGTGGGGTCGAAAGACCCCTCCACCATCTACAAAGCCCGGAGGACCCGCGTTCGCGTACGGCCACCCGATGAACTCTCGAATCTCTCAGCCCGGCATTCACGACCGCACTACCGCCGTCGCCGCGGGAACACCCGCCCTAGAAGCTCGAGCCGCCGATCTCGAGCATCCGGTTGAGCGCGACCCGGGCGTCGGCCGCCGTCGCCTCGTCGACGACGATGCGGTTGCGCACCTCGCCCTCGACGAGGCCCTCGAGGACCCAGGCGAGGTGGGCCGGGTCGATCCGGAACATCGTCGAGCACGGGCAGACGAGCGGGTCGAGCGAGACGATCGTGAGTTCGGGGTGCTCGACGCCGAGCCGGTGGACGAGGTGGATCTCGGTCCCGATGCCGATCGCCGTCCCGGGGACGGCGCGCTCCACGTAGTGGATGATCGTGTCGGTCGAGCCGACCTTGTCCGCCAGCGCCGCCACCTCGTGGGCGCATTCCGGGTGGACGACGACCCTGCCGCCGGGGTGGGCAGCGCGGAAGGCGGCGATGTGGTCGGGAGTGAAGCGCTGGTGCACCGAGCAGTGGCCCTTCCACAAAAGGAACGTCGCTTCCTTGAGGTCCGCCTCGGTGAGGCCGCCGGTGGCGAGCCGCGGGTCCCAGACCCGCTCGTCTTTGGACGCGAAACCGAGCGCGTAGACGGTGTTGCGGCCGAGGTGCTGGTCCGGAAAGAAAAGGACCTTGCCGCCGGAGGCGATGACGTGCTCGGCGAGCCGGGGGCCGGGGGCCGCGTCGTAGGGGACGCCGAGCGCCCAGCGCACCGCGGTGTCGGCGTTGGCGGACGTGCACACCGTCCCGCGGTGCCGTCCGACGAAGGCCTTCAGGGCGACCGAGGAGTTCATGTAGGTGACCGGCACGACCGAGTCGAGGTCGACGACGTCGCCGAGCTCGGACCAGGCGGTCTCCACCGATTCGAGGTCGGCCATGTCCGCCATCGAGCACCCGGCGTTCAAGTCCGGGAGGAGCACCTGCTGGTCCGGCGCGGTGAGGATGTCGGCCGCCTCGGCCATGAACGTGACGCCGCAGAAGACGACGTACTCGGCCTGGCGCTGGTTGGCGGCGAAGCGGGAGAGCCCGAAGGAGTCGCCGCGGGCGTCGGCCCAGCGCATCACCTCGTCGCGCTGGTAGTGGTGGCCGAGGATGACGACACGGTCGCCGAGGGCCGCGCGGGCCGCGCCGATCATCGCGACGAGCTCGTCGTCGGATGCCCGGGTGTAGCGGTCCGGCAACGGCGCCTGGAGGCGGAACATCTCCCTCGCTTCGGTTCTCGCTCCGTTGCGGCCGGCGGGGACAGCCTGGTCGCCCGTCCGCGGGTGTGTCGGCCACGAAGCTCTGTCCGCCGGGGTACCAGGCCGGCGTAGCCTCCAGGTTAGTGCTCGAACGCCCGAAAGCCGTCCCGGACGCGCCCGGCTCGTACCAGTTCAAGGACGCCGACGGGCGCGTCATCTACGTCGGCAAGGCGCTGTCGTTGAAAGGGCGCCTTGCGAGTTACTTCGGCGACCCGGCCCAGCTCCACCCCCGCACCCAGCAGATGCTCGAGCGGGCGCGGTCGGTCGAGTGGATCCAGGTGCGCTCCGAGGTCGAGGCGATCATGCTCGAGTACAGCCTGATAAAGGAGCACCGGCCGCATTTCAACGTCCGGCTCGTCGATGACAAGAGCTACCCGTTCATCGCCGTGACGGCCGATGAGACCTGGCCGCGCGTGGCGATCATGCGGGGCACGAAACGCAAGGGCACCCGGTACTTCGGCCCCTACGCGCAGGCCTACGCGCTCCGGGAGATGCTCGACATGCTCGTCCGGTCCTTCCCGGTGCGGACCTGCACGAACACGAAGTTCGCCCGCCACGAGCGGCTCGGGCGGCCGTGTCTGCTGTACCACATCGAGCGCTGCTCGGGCCCCTGTGTCGGGGCGGTGACGGCGGAGGAGTACAAGGGCCACGTCGAGGACCTGTCCCGTTTCCTCGACGGCGACACAAAGGCCGTCGTCGCCCGGCTCGAGGCGGGCATGAAGCGCGCCGCCGCGGCCGAGGAGTTCGAGAAGGCGGCGCGGTTCCGGGACCAGCTCGAGTCGGCGCGCCTCGCCGGTGAGCACCAGGACGTCGTCGGCGCGGCCGACGAGGACTTCGACGCGATGGGGATCGCCGAGTCCGAGCTCGACGCCGCGGTGCAGGTCCTCCACGTCCGCCACGGCCGCGTCGTCGGCCGGCAGGGCTTCGTCCTCGAAAAGGTCGAGGACCTGGGACCGGCCGATCTCGTCGCCCGGGCGCTCGGCCAGCACTACGCCGAGACACCGCTCGGCGTGCCCCGCGAGGTCCTCGTGCCGGCGGTCCCCGCCGAGGCCGAGGCCTATGCGGCCTGGCTCTCGGGGCGACGGGGCGCGGCGGTCGCCATCCGCGTCCCGCGGCGGGGCCACAAGCGGGCGCTCGTCGGCGTCGCCGAGCAGAACGCCGCCGAGCAGCTCGTCCGGCACCGCACCCGGCGGGCGTCCGACCTCGCGGCCCGGGCCCGTGCCCTCGAGGAGCTCCAGCGCCACCTCGGGCTCGCCGAGGCGCCGCTCCGCATCGAGTGCTACGACATGAGCCACCTCCAAGGCAGCGACTACGTGGGCTCGATGGTCGTGATGGAGGACGGGCTCACCAAGCGCGGCGACTACCGGCGTTTCAAGGTGACGGGCGTGGCGGGGAACGACGACTACGCGGCGATGGAGGAGGTCCTCACCCGGCGGCTCAAGCGGCTCGCCGAGCCCGCCACCGACGGCGAGGACGAGACGGCGAGCCGTCGCCGGCGGTTCGCCTACCCGCCGCAGCTGCTCCTCCTCGACGGGGGGAAGGGCCAGCTCGGCGTGGGGGTGCGGGTGCTCGCGGCCCTCGGGCTCGAGGGACGGATCGCCGTCGCGGCGCTCGCCAAGCAGTTCGAGGAGGTCTTCGTGCCGGCGAGCGCCGACCCGGTGCGGATCCCCCGGGACTCGGAGGCCATCTACTTACTGCAGGAGATCCGCGACGAGGCGCACCGCTTCGCCGTCTCGTACCACCGCGAGCTACGCGCCCGCCGGCTCCGCCTCGATCCCCTCGGGGGAGTGCGCGGTCTCGGGGTGACGAGGCGGCGCCGTCTCGTCGCCGAGTTCGGATCGCTGCGCGCGCTCCGGACCGCGAGCGCCGAGGATCTGCGGAGCGTCTCGTGGCTGCCGGACGACGTCGCCACGGCGGTCTTTTCGAAGCTCCACCCCGGCGGGGCCCGGGCGGGTGCCGCCCCGACGCGGGGCGCGCCGTCGGTCGCGGTATGACGAAGTCCGCCCACAAAAAGCCCCACGCGGAAGGGACCGGTCCGCCGCCTTTCGCCGAGAGCTGGGACGAGCACGCGGACTGGTGGAAGACGACGTTCACCGGGGGGGCCGACCGCGAGTACGAGATCGAGATCATCCCGCTCGTCGTCGCCCAGCTCGGCGCCGCCCGGGTCGCCGTCGACATCGGCTGTGGCGAGGGTCAGGTCGCCCGGGCCGTCGCCGCGGCGACCGGGTGCCGGGTGATCGGCGTCGACCCCGCGCACCGCCAGCTCGTCAACGCCCTCGACGCGGCCGAACCGGAGCTCGCGATCAGTTACGTCCGGGCCGATGGCGAGCACCTGCCGATCGCGACGGGTTCGGTCGACGCCGCGTTCTGCTGCCTCGTCATCGAGCACGTCACCGACGCCGACGCGTTGTTGTCCGAGGCGGCCCGTGTGCTCGCCCCCGGGGGCGCCTTCGTCCTCGTCGTCAACCACCCGGCCTTCCAGGGCCCGGGGAGCGGCCTCGTCGACGACCAGATCCTCAACGAGGTCTACTGGCGGATGGGGCCCTATCTCGTCGAGCAGTGGGACGTGGAGGAGGTCGACCCCGCGGTCTCGCTTGCCTTCAGCCACCGGCCGCTCTCGCGCTACATCAACCCGCTCGCCGAGCGGGACCTCGTCCTCGTCCGTCTCGAGGAGCCGCCGCCTCGGATGGAGCTCCTGGCCGAGTCGGTCGACGCCGATTTCGAGTCGAAGATCCCGCGGCTCTGCGCGATGCGCTTCGAGCACCGCCCCCGGCACCGGGCGTGAGGCCCCGTATTCCGAGGTCGATGCCCCGCGGGATGGGACAATCGGGGGGGAGGTCGACGGGGCCGTGGCCGAGTACCTGATCGTCGCCGGGATGTCGGGGGCGGGGCGGTCGACCGCGGCCGCGGCGCTCGAGGACTTTGGCTGGTTCGTCATCGACAACCTCCCCCCCGCCCTCGTCGGCAAGGTCGCCGAGCTCGCCGCGCTCCCGGGCAACGACCTCGACCGGTTCTGCTTCGTCGTCGGCCGGGGAGGAACGGAGTCCGTCGCCGAGATCGTCCCGGCGATCGAGGACCTGCGCGCTTCCGGCGCCCGGGTGCGCGTCCTCTACCTCGAGGCCTCCGACGAGGTCCTCGTCCGGCGGTTCTCCGGCACGCGCCGGCGCCACCCCGTCGAAGCCGGGGGAGTGCTCGAGGCGATCCAGTCCGAGCGCACGCTCCTCGAGCCTTTGCTCGCCGGGGCCGACGTCGTCATCGACACGAGCGAGACGAACGTCCACGAGCTGCGGGCGCGACTCGTCGAGATCTTCGCCGTGCCGGCGACGACCGGCCAGCTGGAGACGTCGATCGTCTCGTTCGGCTTCAAGAACGGCCTGCCGCTCGAGGCCGACCTCGTCTTCGACGCGCGGTTCCTGCCGAACCCGCACTGGGTCGCCGCGCTGCGCCCGCACAGCGGCCTCGACGACGACGTGCGCGACTACGTCATGTCGTCGCCCGAAGCGGTCGAGTTCCTGGCCCGGATCGACGACCTCGTCACGTTTCTCCTGCCCTTTTTCTCCCGGGAGGGGAAGTCGTACGTGTCGATCGCCCTCGGCTGCACCGGCGGGAGGCACCGCTCGGTCGTGCTCGCCGAGGAGCTCGCCAAGCGCTTGCGCGCCCAGGGCTTTGCACCGGCGGTCCACCACCGCGACGTCGGCCGATAGAGAGACGTATCCGGGGGTCCCGGTGCCGCGGCGGCCGGTGTCCCCGCCGGGTTTCCCGGGCAGATAGCCTTGGAGCGTGGTCCCGGGCGGCGATTTGGGTCGGATGAATCTGCCCCGGCCACAAAGACAGTTCCACCACGTCCCGGTGGCGCGCCACCGGGGGACCTCGGAAGCAGGAGCAGGGACATGACGGTACGGGTCGGGATCAACGGGTTCGGTCGGATCGGGCGCAATTTCTTGCGCGCGGCCCGCGAATCGAGCGCGGACATCGAGATCGTCGCGGTGAACGACCTTCTCAGCCCGGAGGTGAACGCCCACCTGCTCCGCTACGACTCGACGTACCGGCGCTACCCGGGGACCGTCGAGGTGAAGGGCTCCGACCTCGTCGTCGATTCCCACGTGATCAAGGTCTTCGCCGAGCGCGACCCGGCGGCGCTCCGCTGGGGCGAGCTCGGCGTCGAGGTCGTCGTCGAGTCGACCGGGCGGTTCACGAAGCGCGACGCCGCGGCGGCCCACCTCGCCGGCGGGGCGAAGCGGGTCGTCATCTCCGCCCCCTCGGGCGACGCCGACGCGACCTTCGTCATCGGCGTGAACGAGGGCGACTTCGACCCCGAGAAGCACGTCGTCATCTCGAACGCCTCGTGCACGACGAACTGCTTCGTGCCGATGATGAAGGTCCTCGACGACGCCTTCGGCGTGGAGAAGGGCCTCATGACGACGGTCCACGCCTACACGAACGACCAGGAGCTCCTCGACCTCGCCCGGGACAACCTCCGGCGGGCGCGGGCCGCGGCGGTGAACATCGTGCCGACCTCGACCGGCGCGGCGCGGGCGACGAGCCTCGTCATGGCGAACATGAAGGGCCGTCTCGACGGCTCGGCGCTGCGCGTGCCGCTCCCGGTCGGGTCGATCACCGACTTCACGGGGATCCTCAACGCCGTCGTCGACTCGAAGGCGGTGAACGCGGCCTTCGCCGCGGCGGCGAAGTCCGGGCCGCTCGCCAGGGTCCTCGTTTACACCGAGGACCCGATCGTCTCCTCGGACATCGTCGGCTCGCCGGCGTCGTGCACGTTCGACTCGGCGCTCACGATGACACTGCCGCTCGAGCACGGCCAGACCCTCGTCAAGATCTTCGGCTGGTACGACAACGAATGGGGCTACTCGCACCGGCTCGTCGAGCTCGTTGCGCTGGTCGGCAAGTGATCGGGCGCATCCCGGTCCTCGAGGACCTGCCGGAGGTCTCCGGAAAGAGCGTCCTCGTCCGCGTCGACTTCAACGTGCCGATCGGCGGGGCCGACGGCAAACGGGTCGTCACCGACGACTTCCGGATGCGCAAGGCGGTCCCGACGCTGCAGTGGCTCCTCGACCGAGGTGCCTCGGTCACGTGCGCGACCCACCTCGGGCGGCCGAAGGGCGGTCCCGATCCCCGCTTCGACGTCGCCCCGGTGCGCGAGCGCCTCGCCGAGCTCGTGCCCGGCGTGGAGCTCATGGAGAACCTCCGTTTCGACCCGGGCGAGGAGGCGAACGACCCGGCCTTCGTCGACAAGCTCGTCACCGGCCACGACTGCTACGTGAACGACGCCTTCGGGGCGTCGCACCGCGCCCACGCCTCGATCGTTGGGCCGCCGGCGCGACTGCCCTCGGCGGCGGGGAGGCTTCTCGCCCGGGAGGTCGAGGTGATCGGGGGCCTGCTCGACGCGCCGAAACACCCTTTCGTCGCCGTGATCGGCGGCGCCAAGGTGGCCGACAAGCTCGGCGTGCTCGTCTCGCTCATCGCCAAGGCCGACACCGTGCTCATCGGCGGCGGGATGTCGTACACGTTCCTCGCGGCCGAGGGCCGCAAGATCGGCTCGTCGATCTTCGACCCGCCCCACGTCGAGGACTGCCGCAAGCTCCTCGCCTCGACCCACAAGATCATGCTGCCCTCCGACGTCGTCGTCCTCGGGCCGGGCGGCATGCTCCACCCCGGGGCGGAGACCGTCGGCGAGGGCGACCCGATCGACACGACCACGGGTGACTTCCCTGACGGCTGGGAGGGCGTCGACATCGGCGTCGAGACCCGGCACCGCTTCTGCGACGTGATCGGGGCCGCGGGGACGGTCTTTTGGAACGGGCCGGTCGGGTTCTTCGAGGACCCGCGCTTTTCTGCCGGGACCCGCGCCGTCGCCGAGGCGGTCGCCACCTGCCCCGGGTTCACCGTCGTCGGTGGTGGCGACTCGGCCGCGGCGATCGACGAGTTCGGTCTCGCCGAGTCGATCGACTTCGTCTCGACCGGCGGGGGAGCCTCGCTCGAGCTCATCGAGCTCGGCGACCTCCCGGGCCTCGCCGCGCTGCGCGGCGCGCCGAACGCCCCGAAGGGGAACTGATCGCGGTGACGCCCGAACGCGGCGTGCTCGTGAGCGGCAACTGGAAGATGAACGGCAACCACTTCGAGGCGCTCAAGCTCATCCAGGAGCTCGCCGCGCTGCTGTTCGCCGGGGCGGTGCCCCAGGGGCGCGAGGTGAGCGTCCACCCGTCCTTCACGTCGCTCCGCACCGTGCAGACCGCGGTCGAGTCCGACCACGTCCCGGTGGCGCTCGGCGCGCAGAACTGCCACTACGAGGACCGTGGCGCCTACACCGGCGAGGTCTCGGCCGAGATGCTCGCCAGGCTGAACGTCCGCTACGTGATCACCGGGCACTCGGAACGGCGCCAGTACTTCGACGAGACCGACGAGATCGTGGCGAGAAAGATCGACGCGATCCTCCGCAACGGGATGTTGCCGATCGTCTGCGTCGGCGAGACGCTCGCCGAGCGCGACGCGGGCGACGCCGAGACGAAGGTCCGCGGCCAGGTGCGTGCCGCGCTCGAAGGCCGCCCGTCCGACGTCGTCTCGTCGATCGTCCTCGCCTACGAGCCGATCTGGGCGATCGGCACGGGCCGGACCGCGACCCCGACCGACGCCCAGGAGACGTGCGCCGCCATCCGCTCGGAGATCGGGCACTTCGCGCCCTCGGCGGCGCCGGCAATCCGGATCCAGTACGGAGGGTCCGTGACGCCAGAGACGGCCGAGGAGCTGTTGGCCAGCGAGGACGTCGACGGCTTCCTCGTTGGCGGCGCGAGCCTCGACGCCCAACGTTTCGTCTCCATCCTGCGCGCCGGGGCGTAGCTCGCGAGCAGGCCAGGGGCCGTGAACTGCTAATCTGCGCCTTCGTTCCGTGCGCACCCGACGCAGCCGAGGAGGTCCTCGCACGTGCTCACCGACATCCTGGTCGGGATCGAGACCCTCGCCTCGTTCGCGCTCGTGCTGCTGATCCTCTTGCACTCGGGCCGGGGCGGGGGCCTGTCGGACATGTTCGGCTCGACGGTCGGCACGGCGGCCGCGGGCTCGACGGTCGCCGAGAAGAACCTCGACCGCCTGACCATCACCGTCGCCGTCGTCTTCGCCTTCGCGACGGTCATCATCGGGCTTCGGTGGGGCTGAAAAGGTCCGCAGCCGCCGCTCTCGGCGTCCTCGTTCTCCTCGCGATCGCCGGCACGACCTCCTCGGGCGCCTCGTCGACCTCGACGACGCTCGCCGGCCAGGGGGGCGTGAAGATCCTCGACGGCGGCACCGTCACCTTCGCCGTGTCGCGTCTTCCCACCCAGTTCAACCCGCTCACGCCGGGGGGTTCGAACTCGATCACCCAGATGGTGATGGAACAGGTCCTCCCGCAGCTCTTCGTCACCGGGCCCAGCATGCAGATCCACGCCGTCGACGGGCTCGTCACCTCGGCCGAGGTGACGAGCCTTAAGCCCCAGACCGTCGTCTACACCCTCGCCAAGGGGGCGCGCTGGTCCGACGGCGTGGCGATCACCGCCGCCGACTTCGCCTACGACTGGCACGCGCTGGTGACGATCGGGCCGAGCCTCCCGGCGATGTTCCCGCTCGCCGGATACGAGGACATCACCTCGGTCACGGGATCGGTGAGCAAGAAGCTCGGCACGACGGTGAAGGTCGTCTTCGCCAAGCCCTACGCCGACTGGATGGCGCTATTCAACGACCTCGTGCCCGCCCACATCGCCCGCCGCTACGGCTGGACGAAGGCGTTCGAGGGGCGCAAGCCCGCCCACCTCGTCTCCGGTGGGCCTTTCGTCATCACGAAGATCGTGCCCGGCAAGGAGCTCGTGCTCTCGCGCAATCCCGCCTTCTGGGGACGGCGCGCCCACCTCGACCACATTGATTTCGTCGTCGAGCACTCCGAGGGCGCGACGCTGCGGGCGCTGCGGGCGGGCTCGATCGACCTCGCCGAGCTCGCCCCGGGGACGAACGTCACGGGCGTCGTCACGAGGAGCGTCGATCTCGAGCAGACCGTCTCGAACTCGGCGACGCTCTGGCAGCTCGCCTTCAACTGCGCCGACCCGGTCGCGGGCCGGCTCGTGATGCGCGAGGCGATCGCCGCGGCGATCAACCGCCCGGAGGTCGTCGCCGACTCGATCGGCGTCGACGAACCGGACGCCCTGGCCTCGGGCAACCGCCTCTACGCCGCCAGGCAGCCGGGGGGCCTCATGAACGACAGCGCGTTTCTCGCGCCCGACGACGCCGAGGCGGACCAGCTCGTCGCGGCGGCCGGCTACCCGCTTGACGCCGAGGGCGTCGCGCGCTCCGCCACGGGAGCACGGCTCGTCCTCGTCCTCACGGGTCCGAAGGGCAACCCGACGGTCGCCGCCGCTGAGCGCGAGATCCAGGCGGAGCTTCTGCAAGTCGGCATCAGGCTGCGGATCCGCAACGTGCCGCTCGCGTCGCTCCTGTCGGCGATCCTGCCGCGGGGGCGCTACCAGCTCGCGATCGCGCCATATATCGAGTCGCCGTATCTGTCGACGATGGCCGGGCTCTACACCGAACCGGTTGGCCCGACGCCGAGCGTCCCGGCCGCGGGCGGGACCATCAGCTACGCCGCGGGGACGGGCAGCGAGCCGAGCGCTGTGAACGCGGGCGGGGTGACCCGTGACGTCCTCGGGTTTTCGGAACCGGACGTCGGGGGGCTCTTCGTGACGGCGCAGTCCGAGCTCAACGCTGCGGCCGACTCAGGCCTCTACAACCAGATCGACAAGCTGCTGTGGCAGTACCTGCCGACGCTGCCGCTTTTCCAGATGCCCACGACACTCGTGCGGCAGGCGAAGGTCGTCAACGTAGCCGACACGGCGACGCTCGCCGGACCGATGTGGGACGCGCAGGACTGGGCGATCCAGCTGAGCCCGCCGCCGACGACGTCGACGACGACGCCGGGGAGCTAGGCGGTTCCGCCGCCGGTCATGGTGCCGGCGACGACGGTGAAGCCGCGACCAGGGGTCGCGCTAGTGTTTCGTCCCTGGCGGGACACGTATCCCGCCGTGTCGGAGTGGCGGAATAGGCAGACGCGCCAGCTTGAGGGGCTGGTGCCCGCAAGGGCGTAGGGGTTCAAGTCCCCTCTCCGACACCAACGTAACTCCTGTTCAGCGGCCCATTCCTAGCAGTTACCCTCGCCCGACGGTGCTTCCCACTAGTGTCCTGGACACGAACTGGACACGAACAGTCGGTAGGTTGATCGAAACCGACGTGATGGAGCATCCAGCCGATGACACAGAACGTGGGGAGACGCGGAGGCACGTGGTTTTGCCGATTGGACTTGCCGCCGGGTCCGGACGGGCGCCGTCACCAGAAGCGAGTCAGCGGGTTCCGCACTGAGCGCGAGGCGAGAAACGCCCTAGCGAACGCGTCGGTAGCGAAAGCCGAAGGTCGCTTGCGCCACACCCAGGCGAAGACATTTGGCGACCTCACCTCCGAGTGGCTGGTTGCCGTCGGGCCGAACCGCAAGCTGACGACGATGTCCAATTATCGGTTCATCGTCGATACGTACCTGACGCCGCGCATCGGAACGGTTCGTCTCGATCGCTTGAGCGCGCCGCTCATCCAGCAACTGTATGTGGACCTTCGCTCCGGTGGCCGCCGGGATGGGCGGTCGTTGTCTGGAACTCAAGTAGGCAACATCCATCGTGTGCTGCACAACGTGCTCAGCTATGCGCAGCACATGGGGTATCTCGTCATGAACCCGGCGGATCGCGTCGAGCGACCCCGGGACGACACAGAGGAGCGCCCTGTGTACACGCCTGAGCAGATCAGGGTGTTGCTGGAGACAGCCAAGGCGGATCGTCTGCATGCCCTTTGGTACCTGGCTATCTCGACGGGGTTGCGTCGATCAGAACTCGCTGGCTTGAAGTGGGAGGACATCGATTCAAGAAGCTCCCAAGCAGTGTTGATGGTCAGGCGCACTCGGACGATGGCTGACAACCGAGTCATCGATTCGACTCCGAAGACCCGAGCTGGGCGGCGCACGATCGTGCTCGATCAGGGAACGGTCACCCTTTTGGCCGAACATCGGGAGCTGATGGTTTCTGAGGCAAGACAGCGCGGCGACGCGCATGCCCCCGATCACGTATTCGTCGACGAGCTGGGCGAGCCCTACATACCTATACGGCTGACACGCTTACTCCATGGTGCGCATTTCAGTGATTCCGTACACCCAGTTCGGAGTTTTCGAACGCGAGGTGTCGGAGGCCGCGTAGCGGCCGACGGATTTGGCTAACCCCGAAGCTCACCTCCCTCCTGATGCTCGGTGG
>Ga0181533_1000303_pt1 | contig 65806 bp, 108 predicted proteins | sample PEATcosm2014_Bin_45_FD_119772 | JGI IMG/M metagenome (GOLD analysis project Ga0181533, IMG submission 119772) | Peatland microbial communities from MTU Mesocosm Facility, Houghton, MI, USA - PEATcosm2014_Bin11_60_metaG | ecosystem: Environmental > Terrestrial > Soil > Wetlands > Peat | place... | reverse complement strand
TTGTGAAGTTCCGGACTGTTGCTCCACCAAAGCCGGGCGGGAAGGTCAAGTTCGCTTATCTGGGACTCCCTGGGATAGGCAATCTTAAGATACGCTTACACAGACCGATAGACTGGGACAATGCTAAAACTGTTACTGTCAAACGGTCCCCTTCAGGCAAGTGGTCTGTGTCCATCACTGTTGAACTGCCGATGGAGCCAACGATGGCTGATAATGGCAAGAAGTCCGGAGTGGACCTGGGACTCAGGAAGCATGTTGCCTTGTCCGATGACAGCTATGTTGAGTATCCCAAGTTCCTGAAACAGTCAGCGGACAAGCTTAAGCATCAGCAACGTGACCTCTCCAAAATGAAGAAGGGATCCATCAACTACAACAATCAGAAGGTAGCACTTGCGGAGACTCATGAGCACATAGCCAACCAGAGACAGGACTTCCTGCACAAACTGTCGCTGTTGCTGGTAGTCACTTACGCGTACATAGCCTTTGAAAAGCTGAACATTCCGGGCATGGTCAAAAACCATAACCTTGCAAAAGCGATCCTCGATTCCGGCTGGGGCACACTGATACAGTTCGTCACTTATAAGAGCGTGATGCTCAGGGGGAACAGTACAGTCACCGTCAATCCGGCTTACACTACTCAGGACTGCTCGCGCTGCGGATACAGGGTGCCGAAAACGCTCTCCGAACGAGTGCATAAGTGCCCGCAATGTGGACTGATATTATGCCGAGACACCAATGCCGCCAGGAATGTCGAACAAAAAGCCTTTGGTGAAGTGGCAGATTATGCTGAGCCGAGTACTAACACAGTAGGGATGGTATGTCCCGAACTGGTCCTATCAGCAAGCACGGGACAAACGCCTGTGGAGACAAGGGCCCCTGCCGCACCAGCCTTACGCGGTAAGTTCTGTCGTTGAAACATGGAAGCCCCGACTGAAAGTCTTATCTCAGTCGTGGGTAGTTCACCCAAAGAATGCGCTCATAACAGAGGGTTTGCTCACCAGCCCGGCGGGACTTTCTGCGTGCTATGCGGAGAACGGGCAGTTATGACCGACACTGGAACTGGATGGGCTGTTCGTAAGTTGCGTGAGTGTACCACGAAGGCAGACTTGTGTCCGCACGAAGTTGCCGGCAAGTGCACAGCCAAGGAGTGTGTGCTGCCCCGCGTAAGTAAGCAAAGTCATGTGTAGTCACCTATATCAAAATTCATGAAAGGAGTATGATGGCAGAAAAAATAGAGGACGAGCGCGAAGTAAATTATTGTTTCCCTTATCAGTCACCGTCAGTTGATATCACCGAGGCGCTCTGCGGCCGCTTTTTCGTGGGCGCTAATCCCGTAAAAAGGGGCGAAGATGATATCACTGACACATACTTGTCGAAGTCTCTGCGGATACGCAGATCCGGCAAAGACGGGCTTGTTGAGTTAACAGGGAAGACTGGCGACAAGGCAGCCGTGAGAGTGGAGAAAACAGACAGCATCACAGGTTCTGCTGCAGACTCGCTTGGCAACGCCTTGGGGCAGCTCACTGTTAGGAAAACACGTGAATCGTTCACTCTGAACGGCGCAGCAGTTGACCTTGTAATTACCATCGACACAGTTGAATCTCCAATGAAAGTTAAGATGGCCGAGATCGAATGCGATGAAAGCACCTTTCAACGCATTACCGCCGACACTACCCTTAAAAGGAACACCAAGAGCGCGTGGGATTATTTTAAGAGAAAGATCGGGATCGCGGGAGGGCCAAGTTCAGGCAAGACTGTGAAAGCCAGGGCCATCGCCAACGAGCTGTCTTGTAATTATGATGTGAGGGCCGAGCAGATTATTGAGTTTGTGCGGACTTATATCGCAAGACATGGTGTTCCTACGTTCGAGATGCAGCCCATAATAGGCGCTGTACAGGAACGGATGGAGCGCGATGCTGCCCATAACACAGTGCTGGTAACGGATAGTCCTGCTTTTCTGTCTTATATTTACGCCAAGTATTTCATGCAAGGACCCCTTACAGGACCCAGATCCTTTGTTCTCGCTCAGATGTACTCTTTGGGCCTGGCTAGTCTGGGAAGCTATTCTGATCTTCTCCTTCTACGTCCGCAAACGGTGAAGGAGGATGGCATTCGCGCTCAAGACGATGCGGCGGCATTGGACCTTTACCGTCAGATCAAGGGTTTTATGGACAGTCATAATGCTTCGTATATGCTTTGTGATTGCATGAAGAATGTGGGAGAGATTGTAGAGGAAATCTACAATATTAATAAGCTGTAGGACGGAGGCATCTGTGATCAATTACATCAAGGGCGACGCCACAAAACCCATGGGTTCTGGCAATAAGGTCCTTGCGCACTGCTGTAACAACGTTAATAAATGGGGCCGTGGCTTCGTGGTAAGCCTAAGTGCAGCTTGGAAAGCGCCTGAGAAAGCGTATCGATCGTGGGGCGCCAACGGGTATTACGGTGAAGATGGAATAAAGGTCCCCTTCCAGCTTGGTGAAGTCCAGTTTGTGAAGGTAGAAGCGGACTTGCATGTTTGCAACATGATCGGTCAGCACGATATCTACACTCAAAATGGTATTCCTCCAATACGCTATGACGCTATCAGGAAGTGCCTTCAGAAGGTCAACGAGTTTGCCGTACGGAATAATGCAACGATTCATTGTCCCCGTTTCGGAGCTAAGTTGGCAAGAGGGAAATGGGCAGAAATAGAAAAGATTATAAAAGAAACCATTTCCGTCGATGTTTATGTCTACGACTTATAGGGAGGGCAGCATGCAATGGGAGATCATAGACGATAACGGAGTCGTTTATTCCGGATCGGAAGACGAGATGAGACAAACCTTCAACAATATTGTAGACGGCAAGGAAGAAGTTAAGTGGACAGGCGACCTTAAACTTGTCCAAGTCCATGCAATCCACAGGTAACAAAAGGCGTATCGCAGCCTTTGAATTTAGGAGGTAAAAGTGGCAGATTTAAGTTTGTTGAAAATAGGTTACAGAACCAAGGACACTGCCGAACTGGTACAGTACAAAGATGGCGGGCACGAAGTCTGGAAACCTGAGATTTATGTTTATAGCTGTGTGACGGCAACGGAGGTGGAAGCGCTGGACACTTTCATGCCCCTGGACAGTTTTGTCATGGCTAAAAACAAACGCGAGTTCCTTGCGTTTCCATGCAAGGGAGCGGCGAAGGTCATCAACACGGGAGTCTCACTGCTTTACCGGGTTGAGAATGGCAAGAAAAGCCATATCAGTGATATCTGCGGTCTCTGTCCCGATAAGGTCAAGAAGATGTTCAGTGGATGTCCCGATTGCGACAGCCTGAAGAAGATACGGCAGTTGCACCCGATGAAGATCAAGAACATCGAAGCCAGGGTTCTTAAGGTCGACCACAAAGGGCTCAAGGCGAAGTAGCAGACTACCTGGGCCGCTTCATTGTCCCATCTCAAATTCGAATAAGTTCTGCAGGGGGAGAAGTCAATGGAACAGTCATTGAATTGCAACACCCCAAACTGGGCACCGCTTGAGAAAGCCATTGGCACTGAGAAGTGCGGGGAATTCATGTTTATGTATTCGACGGTGGTCGATGAGAAAACAATCTGTGCGTATAAGCATATCAACACCAGGCTTTACCTTTGCATCGATACCGAGGGCGCCTTCTATAGTTACGATGGAGGCCGCAATAACTATTCACCCGTCGAAAGGGAGAAGGCGCTGGCATACGTCTATGATGGCAACAACAAGGAGTCTTTAATTGCTTTTGAAGCATATGGGGCAAAGCTGGAGCTAAGAAAAACTACGTACTACATGAACAAAGACCGGATCGCCCTCATCGCTGTGAGAATCGAAGACGAGAAGGATTATGGTGTGTTAACGGTTAACTTCCATGATGCTTTTCTCGAAGAAGGCGAGATTGCGATCAGGGATTGGGAAGAGAACGTGGAAATGGCCAGAGCTGTCTTCGCTACAGGCTTCTTTGAGAACACGGGCAAGACAATCAAATCCGGTTTTGTTAGGGCTCCGGTCTGGAAGTTCAAAGACCCTGGAACCATCAACAAAATCCCGGATATGTAATTTGATCCACCCTGAGAGCGCCCAAGACTGTGAAGAATATTACAGACCAGGCGCTTCTCCGTAGTACAATAAAACCGGGAGGTCTACTTATGCGCGTTCACGAGTTGATTTTGGAGTGTTCGAAGTCGCTTCATACAGCTTTCGAGTTATTTACGTCCAAGACTGACGACGCCGAGATGTCAAATCAGTTGAGGGTCGTAGCAACGACAATAGAAGCGGTGCTTACCGATCCGTCCCATAGCGTCGGACCGAAGCTGGAAAAAATTCTTGTAGCAGCTAAAAAAGGTCTGGACAGGGCGATCATGGAAGGCCCACGCGAGTATTTCGAAGATGCATCTGAGCTTAAATCTCTTGCAGTCACTTTTGCTTTTGTCGCCGGGACCCGAAGAGAATTTGAGATAATTGAGACAGACTTTGCTCATGCCTACGATATGCTGCATAGGTCGATTCCTGATGTCCTTGAGGAGATAACGGCAGAGGAGGTCGCCAGCGAAGAAATCCTTGACTATGAGGTTGAGGAAACACTCGCCAACGGAGCGAAATACAACCTCCTCATCCATAGCCTTGAGGATGCCAGGCTAAAGCAGTCGTATTATTACGTGAAAGAGGACGAGGAAGATCGCCTCAATGCGAAGGTTGTTAACGATGTAGTCCTGGTTGTCAGGTACGAAAAGGCGATATCGCAGGATGTGGACCTCTCTATGAACATAATCTTCCCGGAGAAGCTTGGGCAGAAGGTTATTTACGGGGTTGACGTCTCCCCCGGCGCCAAGAACTTTTTTGTCTTCCGCTATCGCAAAGAGCAGGTGGAGGGGAAAACGCGCTACCGTCTCCACGTGATTGAGTTTGGGCATCACGTGTGGAATCTTGGCGAAGTAAGCGGCGGCATCATGAAGCCGGTTGATTTTCCTGTGCCTGATGTTATCGACAACGATGGATTCGGATTCGAGGTCCCCTTTCTTACCAATGCCGGAGAGGAGTCTCACTTCAGCTTTCATGAGGACATACGTCACACCGCACCCAGGGTGGCTTTTAGAAAGAGGATAGACGAAGGGCAGTAAGAAACAGACTGTCTGATCAAATTATAGAGGCCCCTGCCGTGTCTTTAATGGCAGGGGCTTCTTGCGTTTCAAGGAGGTTTACATGCGGAGATACGGGTATGTCGAGGTACATGGTTCTGGCTTCCCCCTCAAATGGTCTGAGCCTTTTGATGACCGCCAAACGGCCGTTGATGAGGCCAATAAGGCGTACAACCGTGCGGTCAATACGGGATGTGCCCATGGTATAAGGTTCGGGACAATGGACGATAAAAGGCATGTCAAGGGGAAACTGGTTATGACGCGATCCTGGCGGAAATATCCGAAGGGGCCCTTTGCGTAATTACGGCAAGCAACAGAACAATTTCAGGAGGGCAATCAATGAGCAGTAAAAAAGCCAAAAAGAAAGCAGTGAAGTCGTTCTTAGCCAAAAATTTGGAGAGCGAGGGATACCCTTTCAACAACGACTATGTGGGCACCCTGATACTTGAGGGGATGAATGACAACATAGCGAAAATTGCCGAAGCGATATCGGGCGGGATGGTTGAGACGATTAAGGATATCCTCCAAGACGTTGAATATAGGATATTTGACAAGCCAAAAGAATCAAAGAAGAAGGGATCGCCTCAATTCCATATAGATATTTGGGCGCGGGAAGGCGATAGCCCAACATTGGTGTCCTGCGAGCTTGGCGAAATGATCCAGGAAGCCGCTGTCGATATGCCTAACCCGGAAGAATTCGCGGATTGGCTGGAGATGCATGCCAGAAAGATACGAGCCGAGCATCAAGCGTATGTAGCCCGCTGTAGTTCTGGAAAAAATAAGACCGAGGCATCAGATGCCATAAGGTCGTTATTGGAGGATTGACCTCTGGTAGCAGGCTTTCTGTTACCCGGCAAAACAAGGAGGGATGTTCATGAAAAAAACAATTTGCCGTCTCAAAATTGCTCATCATACTGTCAAAGTTGAGGAAGTAACGATACCTGGCAGGATGTATGGGCAGAAACAGGATTATGTAGGGTACTGCTACATGATTACTGGAGGTTCGCTGAATGCGGGCAGTTTGCATTCTGAGAGGTGGAGTGGCAGAGAATGTCTTGATGCCGCCATCAGAAAGGTCAGGGAAGATCATCCGAAAGCAAGGTTGTCGTGGAGGACGGGGGACGCAACAGCCCTTGAGACCCACTGCCTCGCTGCCCGGTGTTAATCAGACTCACCACAGAAGCAAAATATTGAAGGAGGCATTTATGTCTGACAAAAGAACCAAAGAAATAGAAGAATTGACTGGACTCGTCTATTGTGATGAGAATTGCCTATGCGGACGCAATGATCAGCATTTTACAACAGTGCCGGGCAACGAAATGCCCGAGTGGGTTCCGGATTGGATGAACTGTTGCGATCTCCAGTCGGTCGAGAGATGGCTGGTGGAGAACGGCTATTTGACATCAGCCAGTGTTCCACAGGAAAGAGTTGAAGATCAAACAGTCGCTATCAAGGAATTCGATCCTGAGTCGCAGTCTTATTCTGCGGGCAATGCGATGAATGCCTGCCTCTCATCCGACGGGAATGGTGTATATGTTGATCTGTCTACGCCTGAAGCTCCGGACTGCACCGGCCCGAGAGTGTGGATTGAGAGGCGCAAGGGTGAATGGGTAGTCTTGACCCATGTGGATGGTGGGGATCCCACGCATAAGATATCGATCAAAGATGACCAGTCCGTGGTGATCGAAGACCTGAACAAGGATTAATTTGATCGAAGGAGGAGATCGCTATGCAGACATCCGAGACCAGCAGACAAGAAGCGTGTTCGGTATACTCGCGGCCACGATATGTAACGCGGTCCGGGATAGTGGATTCCCACAGTGATGCCTTGGAAGTATATGGCATTCAAGGGCAACAATATTCCGCAGAACTGTTTAAGGACTTTAATGCAGAGGTCAAGCAACTCGTTGTCGAGACGGATATTTATGGGCCTTCGGAGAGGGAAGGCTTTGTGAAGGTTGTTGCCACAAAGTCGCTGACAGACGTGCTAACGGAGATAGTTCAGCTGCTTCCTTTATACGGGATAAGCATGGACGATTTGGACTATTTCGATGTTTGCGCGAGCAACCGCGGCAACATGCCATTCCCTCGGTTGTACTTTCGGCTGATCTGCTTCCCAGTTACAGGGGGCAGCGAAGGGCATTATATTCATGTGGGCGTGGTGAAACAGGATCAAACATATGAGGACCTGTTCTTAGGTAAAACATTCCTCGGGTATGGCAAGGCCTGTGAAATAGCTCAGATTATTGGGCTAATATTGATGGTGTAACAGGAGGAAATTGTGGATATGTTGTATGCAATGATGGCTTCTGTATATGGTATGCATCCCGGCATGTTGGGACCCAGGCAGGCTTTTGTGGAAACCAACCCTCCTCCTCCGTCCCATATCGGACTTGCGATTAGAGACAAGGCGGAGCAGAAGAGGCAGCGGCGCAGGGACAGGAACCTGCGGCTAAAAATGGGGATGCCTGTCGAGGCATCTGCTAATGCGGGATGATTCCATTGCCTGCCCCAAAAACAGTGGACATTTTCACGGGAAATTTGAACTGCGGAGGTCACATGAATATCGAAGATACAATTTTTGAAGACAAACTTCCTGTTAACAGCCGTGCGATGCTTACTCGCATGGGAGATATCCTTCAAAACCATAAGACTAACTGTTTGTCTGATATTAGGGACGAACCGGAAGTGCGCCGTCTTATGTGGTTGATCTGTGATCAGGTCTACGGGCCGCTTGCGAAGATCGACATGTGGGATGAACTGGAAAGGCTCACAAAGGAACGGGATTTGATTGCAAAGGAAAAGGATTGGCGCTTTTCGGTAGTTGAGCATGCCTCCGGGTTTGAGGTAGTCGACAAGGTCACCGGTGAGTCACGCTGGATGAGCGACGGCGTTGATGCCTTGACAGATGAAGCCGGTCAAGCGCTAAGTCCTGGCACTCCTGGATTTACCAGAAAATGGGCGGAGTTGCTGAACCAGAATCCCCCGGAAACTCTTGAATCGTATTTCCCCGGGCAGTATGCGAAAGAGGCAGCGTGAAAGGGCAGGTTGCTGAGGACCTCTTCCGGAGTCCCAGAGAAAGCGCTATCGATGCCCTCCACGAAGCCACAGGTATCTATACCGCACAGGCTGTGGCCGATGAGATGTTGTCGCGCCTGCAATGGCCGGATGGGGATAAGACATTATTAGACAGCTCGTGCGGTGATGGCATTTTCCTGAAAAGTTCGTTGGAAAAGCTGTTTGCCGCCGAGCCGCATATTGGAAGGGATCGTGTCCTCAAACTTATCGGAGGGTGGGAAATCCATCCTGTTGCCGCTCAAGAGGCGCGGGCCCGGATTGCGGCTACCCTCTGTGAACATGGGTGGGCTTTGTCGTCAGCCAATGCGACCGCAGGTAAAATGGTGGTTAATGCCGATTTTCTCACCGAGCATCCGGGCGGGAGTCGCCATGACGTGATAGTAGGTAACCCCCCTTATCTGAGATATGTGTCCATACCATCCATATTGCGGGCGGAATATGAAGCAACAATCCCGGGGTACGCGACAAACGATTTGCTTCATAGTTTTATCGACCGGTCTGTTTCGATTTTGAATCCGGGCGGCGAGATAGCGGTGGTCACCTCCGACCGCTGGCTTTTCAACCAGGGTTCCGCTACTCTTCGTCAAGAAATAGGGCAGCACGTTGGAATAAGCTGCATCGAGCGGCTGGATGCGAACACCGCCTTTTACCGTCCGAAGCTCCGTAAGGCGGGGACTCCTGCAAGGGTGCACCCGGTAATTGTTGTCCTGAAGCAAGGGGATAAGGGGATTGTGCGTCTGAACCGCGCGCCTATCTACCCTGATGCAATCGGGGGTGTTGATGGAGACGGTCGCATACTTGCCGATATCGCGAGAGTCAGAATTTGCCCATGGCTTGGGAAGGAAGGTGTCTTTGTCGTGTCCGCCGCCGTCGCCTCGAAACTGCCGCCTGAGTATCTTGTGCCGGCTGTCGACACTGACGATATCAAAGGAGGGCTTGTGCAGATTGGCAGAAGGTACGCCATTCGCACTTTTCCGAATGAGGAGCCGCCCAGGGAGATTGCTGATCACCTGCAGGGCATGATTAACAAACTCTCTTCAACTGCCAAGAGGCATCAGGACTGGTGGCTTCCGCCTGAGCCGTGGCATAACTACAGCTTGGACAAGGAGTCTTTGCTGATTCCACGAATAGCCACAGAACTCAAATTCGTTCAACTGCCGCCAGGCGTACTAGGGATAAATCACAACCTTACTGTTATCTGTGGTGACAGCCTGTCCATAGCTGACGCAGGGAAGATGCTGAAATCTCCTGAAGCGCAAGAGTGGGCATGCAAGAGGGCAGCTCGGCTGGAGAACGGGTTTTTCTCTTTCACAACAACTCTGTTGAGGCGCTTGCCTGTTTTTGATAAAGGCGCAGAAATTTACTAGAGATTTTTTAAAGGAGAGACTATGGATACAAACGAGAAACCTATCCAAATAGCAGTTAGTAAATCTGCAAATGTCGTGCTTCCACTATCCGTTGTCCAAGAGCCAAAACGTGGGGAAGTCCTTGTTATCAGGACAGAGTTCACTGATCAAACAAATCCTGCTGCAGTTCTGCCTGTTGAAATAGCTGTTTTTGGTGACGGTGTCGAGATACGTTGCCCTCAAGTAGAGACCGCATCGGACGCTGAGGGATGGGGCATACCTGTTGTGATCGAACACTACGAGGGCGAACTCGCTCTTCTAGCCTATACTGCCGGGAATGAGGATCCTGTCGTGCAGAAATGGGACGTCGTCCCTAACCGCCAATTCCCATATCCTTTCCCATCTTCAGAGGCGGCATCAGCGGATTCAATTAACGACGTTCCCGACAACGATCCGCTGATGCTTCTCAAGTACATTGATTCTATACTCGAACAAGGCTTTACTATTGGGCAATGGTTCGATGCTCAGCCTGGCGTGTCGCCTGATCATCCAAATTATTCAAAGCGGTATGTAGAACAAGTCGGCTTCGCGGGGGCCTTAAAAGCGGCCATTAAAAAGCAGTTGTCACAACCTCAGAGCTAACCGGTCTCCCATATGCCTTTGCGGGATTACAGAAGGGAAGCCTGCTTTCCAATGTGCCGAGTGGAGAGACTGCAGGTTACGACGGCAACGGTAAAGGAGATTGTATGGATTACAAAGCAGACATCACCCAGATTGCAGCAGCTGTCCGGGAATCCATTATTCAAGAACACGGCGATGTCCAGGGAATGTGCCTTGCCGCCTCCATACTCCTGAAAAGGGCGCTGAGTAAAATGGGTTATTCCTCTGATGTCATCGCTGGGACCTTCTATGTGGATCAGCCCGATCCAATGGCCTCTGATGAGTACGAGGAGGACGAAGTGGATGGACATAATGCCGTTCATTACTGGGTGCTGGCATCAGGCATTATCGTAGACGTTACGGCATCTCAATTCAACGACGAATTGGACGGATATGAACTGCCGGATGTCTATGTCGGTTCATACGAGGACTGCTCAAACTATTCTCCCGTCAACGTGTTCTCAACCTCATTTCTTGAGGAGGAGCGTATTTTGGCGGAGTTTGAAATGGATGCCAGACAATGGAAAGATAAGCAATGTCTCAAACAAATATTGAAGAACCTACGGAGGTTAGCGTGACTAAGCACAAGTTATCGCTTCGCAAAACAAGGGACGGTTGTATGTCCCACGAGCAGACACCGCGATATGACGTGCTTTTAAATGGTGTCAAAATTGGCCAATTATATTTTAACCAGCACGGATATTGCGGACCACTGTTGCCTGCCCCTGACGGCGCTAAGTGGGATGTCGGCGAGAGCAGTATTCCTGTTTGGAGATCGCATATTGCCGGTATTAACAACGGCAAGATCAGGTGATCGGGAGGATTATTTCATGGGCAACGATCAGGTACTTCTTAAAACAGAACCGTGGCGATTAACGAAGGAGGCGGCGCTTTCTTGGGTGACCGGAGGGAAATCTCTACACATACTTACCGACGCGGAGGTCGCTGACGCTCGCGGACGTGCGAACATTCTATGGGGAGAGGTGAACAAAAGGTCTGATTCCATCGAGGAAGCAAAAGAACTCGGGCTGAATTTCGAAGACGCGACAGATATCTTCGATTCTTTGAGGCCCGGCTATCTAAGCATTCTTAGGGAAGTGGCGGCTGGCATGGCGCCGTGGCAGCGCAAGTGCTCAGGTTGGGTCCAGGACAATGAACTGGGGAAAACCCCTTTCCCTGAGAGACCGCAGTTTGATATCGAGACACTCGAAAAGTTGGGTGACGTACTGATGACGGAGTCCGGCTGGATCGGGGTAACCTCGAAGGGCTGTGCGTTTATCGAAGAGGCGAGGAGCGAGGTTATGTTCCGTTACCCCCTGAAACTGTTTGCATATGCTGCAAAAGAAAGGGACCGGCTTGATTATAAGCTGCGTCTTTTCGAGAGCCACAAATCGGCAGTAGTGCTCGCATTAGAACAGGGACTGCCTGTACCGTCTGAAGTTCTGGCGGACTATCCTGAGATCAAAAGCGAGGTTGGGATGGCCGCATAAAAATTTAGTTAAGTCCTGCAAGTCATTAACAGTCCGCGAGGAGGAATCAACATGAAATTGAAGCAACAAGAAAAGGCTATAAATACGCCCGCTCCGAACCTGAAGTTGCTAGGGTCGATAATCAAGAAAATCGTGCTCATCCAGGAGTATCAGGCAATGTTGCAGCGTTACCGGAAGACTGCAGTTAAGGACGGGAAGTTTTCACGGTCTAAACTTCTGTTGCCGTATGTGTCTCCGGCGTGCATAAGGAGCATAAAAACACTGAAAGACCTCAAATCGGTTTTGTGCGTCTATTGGAGATATGTGGACAAGGATGTCCGCGCTGAATTCCGTAAACTGGATATTATGTGCAAGCTTTGCGAGAAAAAACCTTTTCATGAGTACGAGCAGTCTGCTTTAGTCAAGAAGTTGATAGCGGTATATCGTGGACTGATTGTCACGGAAGGCCGGTATTGCGTTGAAGTGTACGATCTTGGGGACGGAGGCATGTTCTGGTCTGATTCGGAAGAAGCTTGCCGCGAGATTGCGCAGATGACAGCTCCGGCAGCTATTTTCGAGGTCAAAGAGGTAGATGGGGTTAAACACTACTTTGACGTGGACAGCTATTAACCGGAGGCAGGAGGTTCACCCTTTGGAAACATTACCTGTATCACCCGTTTGCAATAGCGGCGAATTAATCGTAGCTCAAACCTCTGTCGAGAGCATCCCCGATCCTTTCTTCACAGAAAACGGCAGTCGTATTGTGACGATACGCCCCGGTTATGAAATATGCTATACCGCTGAATATCTGGGGACAGACATGCTCCGTCTCTGTGTTTTCTCGGAGGTTGATTTTGAACATCCGGCAGTCGAACGGAAATACATCGATCAGGTCTCGAGCAGGGCGTATTATCCGAGCGGAAGGAAGAAGTGGTTTTACAAGATGATGTTCCGATACGATTTTGTCGTCCCTAAAGAATTATTCATCCTCGACCGTGAAAAGAGCGATGGATCGTATATTCTCTACAAGCTCGGCAACATGGAGATTAAGAACAACACTTCGGGAGGCACCGGCGGGACCAATGGCGCATGGAGAGACCTGCAGACTGAGAGCGTCCACCACTGCAGGATTGTTACAAAGACGTATCTCTCTGCTATCGCTGCTTTAGCCGCCATAAACGAGGTGACTATAAGAGAGGCGGAGAGACCGATATGCGTTGATATCGATTATCTCCCCATTGTTTTTATTGAGAAGTATGCCAATGGGCAAACGAATTACAACAAATCCACGAAATCCTACTCACAGTTTTACCCCTCGGGCATGCATCCGCTGGTACAGGAGATTCTGGGAGCAGGATGCCACCTGAGCAATAAGGCGCTCGGAAGTATCGGGTCCGCTATATTGCGCCGGCAGTATCCCGCCGGGACCGTGGATATTCTTTTTGACTATCTCAAGTGGAAGGATATGTATAGTGGCGCCAGACAGCATATGAGTATCCCGCGTGAGGTTTATTATGCGTTTCAGCGGCTGGAGAACATCAAAACAGCAAGAAAGAAGCGCACAGCCAGTCAAGGGACAAAACAACTGGAATAGGGAGGAGAGAATTATGAAAATACTTATTGACGTAGACGACAGTTTCATTCCGGCAGAAGGAGACGCATTCGACGCGGTGCAGTCGGCATTGCAACATTTTGATATCCCCGCGCAACTTACAGGGCAGAAGCCTGAGAAGAAAGCTCGCGGCAAGTTTTTCAAGGGGACGATCAAAGAGTGTCTTGGAGAGAAAGAGTTTCTTAACGTCTTTATTGTGAAGGCAAAAACCGAGGCAAGCGCTATCAAGAAGCTGCGCAAGGTGGCCAGATATTTCTGGGACGATGATGGGGGAGAATGGGATAAAGCAGCAGGGTGCTTCTGCTTCGACGGCGGTGAGGTGGCTGTTTCCTTTTACATCAACGAAGAGACAACCAAAGAGGAGTTCCTGTCTCTGACGCTTAAGAACCATTTGGTCCAGTGAGCAGATGGGCACCATGGCTACCTTCATCAAGTGCTGGGGTTCTGGGAGGGGACTGCTCCCTCCCTATCCCGTCAAGATGTATCTGCTCGACCTGGCCGCCACAATCAATCCCGGTGACTATTTTATCCTCGACTGGCGCAACGAGACGGTTTTCCACAATTGGGTATCTATCGATGCCGGTTCCGAGTGGTGCGGCAAAACTGTTGGGCAGATTAAAGAGGCTTTAACATTATCCCGATCTTCACCTTGCATCTTCGGGCGGAAAGGAGAGTTTTGATGGCGCTGGATGCTGTATGTCAGGAGGTCCCCAAGGAACCTTGGCAGGTGTCGCCAGAAGGGCTGCAGGATTATACCCATCTCCACAAGAGGAAACAGCTTGTGCTGGATGATCTCGCAAAGAGGGTGAAGAATTTGCCGGCTGACGAGGACATCGAGTACTATCTCGAAACAGAACACGGCATCCAGGTCCAGGATAACGGACTGATCATGGCATGGTTTCTCGGGAAAGTTGAAAAGACGATTATTGGTGACAATGCGGTCCTGCTTTTCCATCACACTGCCAGTGGGGCTCTCCCGGAGATATTGGGAGAGGGGCTTGTTGCCGGCAAACATGCGGTTAACCTGCAGTCGCCCGTAACAAAAGCATCGGGAGTCTATGTAACTCTTCGTGATAGCGGCGCAGATGTCGATGGCTACCTGAATGCTGCGAGAGCATATTACGGAGGAGACGGTCTGACGCTGGAGGTAAGGTCGAGGATCACCGACCTGCTTCCAGATCCGGATGATGCGGATCTGTCAAGCGGCAGATACCAGTATGTGCTGCCGTACATCGGTTTGGCCGATATTGTGAACCTCAGCGAAGTGCTGAAAGGCTATCCCGACTTACAGGATAGTAGAAGGAGAATACATGGCTAAAATGCTGAAGTGTCCCCAATGCAAGGGAGGGAAGACCGTTACAACCATTGTCAGTGAATTTGTGAACGGCAAGTTTGAGAAGAGGCCGTCGTACAAAGCGAATTGCCCGACGTGCAAGGGCGCTGGTGTTATTTCTCCGGAAGAGCTGAAGCAGTTTAAAGCGGACATTGCCGCATGGTGCAAGTGTGGCAACCCGTCCGGAGAATCTGTTCATTACGCTGATGGAGAGCACCCGGAGATGCACAAACACCATTCGCGCTGCAAAGATTGTGGGAAGCTAACCCAGATAGGATAGCTATCTGCTGATAACATGTCCTCCGTTTGAGTGCATGTGAGTACAGATAAAGGCCGTAATGAGTGTTGCTTGCTCGTTACGGCCTTTATATTGGACAGGAGGTGGCTGTATGACTCAACCATTTCGAAGCCAAATTTACTGGCACGGCTCTGCCAGCGGGGTTTTACATGGTTCCGCGACTGGGATACATGTGGGCACTTATGCGGCGGCAAAACAGGCGTTGGAAGCGGCAATAGGCGTGCCGGCCGAAGGAGAGTGGGACGGCAGCAGGAAGTACGGGGAAACCTTGCTGGCGGGCAAGAAATTATTACGCCAAAAGGGGCCGTATCTGGAATCGGGTTACAATTGCGATGCTCCGGAAGTAGATTATTTCCCGGACGGCAAGGCCACTTACTCAGATGGGTCTCCCGTCTCGCTTGAGTGCAGTCCGGTAATATTTCCGGTAGTAATCGTTGGGGAAATGACCAACACTCCTCAAAATCCCCATAGTGATGAGAGGGCAAATGCTTCCATGAGGGCGCAGATCAAGAGAGGCTCAGCCAGGCGCGGTTATTTTTACACAAATATCAGCGAGGACGCAGGGTCTGTTTCAGCGGTGGTGCCTGGCGCCCTGCATCTTTGTGTAGTGGACAATTCACTCAAGAAGTGCGCGTAAGGGGGTTAGTAGCGGTGACCGCGAGATGCCTTTCTCGTAAGGGCGCTGCTGGGGCATCTTCTCACTGTAACTAACAGTTTCTAAGAATTACTAAGAACGGAGGGCTATGTGGAGAATACTACAGATTTTAAGACTATCGAAGACGGAATCAAAGAATTGACTCTGGCGAACATCGTTTCCAACGCCGGTAACACGATTGACAGGGTGGATCATGGCCTCATTCTGACTGATGCTCCAAGTGACGTGATTGACCTGTATGGGGAACAGTTGAAGAAGAGTTTTGAGTGTTATAAATATAACTATAGCAACGAGGCCATTCTTGAGGAGTATGGCGAATTCGGCCAAGAGGTCATTGAAACCCTCGATCTAATGAGAGAGAAAGGATTCCAGTGGTGCAATGAAGGCGAGGTAAGGATAGACGATCTGGTTGCCTACCTGAAAATAAGTGGATATTCAGCCGCTGTTGTGCACAGTGAGGAAGTTGATTTTTAGCCGGGATATTCTGCGGCCAGGCTTCTTAGTGAAGATGTTTAATTCTAAGGGAGGGAATAATGTCGAACAAAACTGTGGCAGTTGAGCAAGACTGGAAGCAGCACGGCAAGACAATTTATCGTGATGATACGACGAAGGAAAAGGGATGGACTGCGGTGGCTACAGCGGTGTCTGTCGATGTTGCGGCGCAGATTGTTGCCGGGCAGAAGGCTTTAAAGCTATTGGGATCAATTCTTTCAGATCTGCAGACTAAGCACCGTCCGCTGCGTCTGGAAGAATTCGAATCGCCTGACATTGACAGCGGCGCATTTTTCGGGGATTTTAATGAATATTTCTCTAATGCCGAGGAGTCTCTGGCGGTAGAAAGCGGCGGAGTCAGGGTACATTGGCCCAGTTTGCATCTCTTGATGGAAGAGATTGTAGATTTGTTCGTCCGGTAGAATCAGTCTTTACCTTGGTGTAATTGAATTTCATGAGGTGAATAATGGACAGGAACGAGAAGCAAAAACTAAGGGCCGCAATACGCGATATGGCAGGCACTATCAGCGCAAAGGGGAATGCCATGCTTCTGCCATGGATGTTGAACCGTAATCAGGAAGTCTGCAACCGGCATTTCGACACGCTTTGCAAGCTGAAGGGTCTTATGCCCGATATTTACAAGGAAGGAGATATTGGCTTCAAGGCGCGTGTCGAGTTCCTTAAAACGGTGTGGGTGGCAGGCATTTATAAGCAAGTCATTTCGTACCAGTTCTTCGATGTGTTTGATATCGGCGAACGGCAGTACGACACGTGTTACGAGATGGGTGACGGCGAGGCGGTGACCAATGATCTGGTCCGGCAGGCAGAGAGCAATCCGAAGCTGATGTCCGCTGCAGTGGCCATCTACGGAGACGGGTGGCAGGAGTTCAGGGAACGAGTCAACAATTCAGGCAAGCCGTTATTTGGACAATTACGATAACGGTATTTCGATTAACCAGGAGGGATAGCAATGGCAATTGACAACACAAGTGAGAAGATAAAGGAATTAATTGAGAGCGTAAGCATTTACTGCCGGCCGGATGGGGATGCTCTAAGAGGCTTTGTGAAGAAGTCTATCGCAGAAAACCTTCAAGCGGTCCCTAAGTCTCATCTCGCGCCTGTGATGTATGTCCTTGATGATGTGGACTACGACTATTTCAGAGATTTCAAGGAGGACATTCTTGCAAAGCTTGAGAGCCTAAAAAATAGGGCAGAGGCTGGCGCTCTCGGAGATATCACTCCTCAAGAGGTGACTCCAAACTTTATGCCTCTTTTAAGGCTCAATGCGCCGGCATGGTACGACGATCCCGAATGGATCGAGTGGATTAATTCAAAAGGTGTTGCGACATGGCATAGTGGCCGGACCCTGGATGGCAGGCGGCAGCCGAACGAGTATAGTGATGTATTTACCCAATATGTAGGGCCTTTTGAAGGGAGTGACTACCCGGGGACACCCGACGAGCCCGGAATCCCTGACCATATCTGGATGGAAATCGCAAGGATAGTAGCAGACAAATACACTGAGAACACCGAAGTTCTTTTGTGGGTCAGCAACTTAAGCGTATGAATCAGGGAGCGGGCAAATCGCAATGCAAATATCTTAAGGGGGACGCATGAGAAAATTATACGTAATTGTTGTGCAAACAGCAGGTGTGCCGGACGACGAGGAAGATCGTGGTATTGAGGGAGTTTACGCCGTCGAAGTTGACGCCGCCCTCAATAATGCAAAGGCCGCTTCCGTCGCGCTGGATGTTTTTCATGGCGCCGTGGCGATCGGTTGTCTGGACGACTTCGAGATAACAGTCACAGACGGGGAATACATTATCGATCAAGACCCTGACCATGACGATTACTCAGGGAAGGATTTGGGGTGCAGCCTTGGGAAGGTGTCGGATCAGTTTCCTTGCATTCACCCTGATGAAGATGAACTGGCCGAATGGGTGGGTCTCCATTACAAGCGTATTTACGCATCTGAGACTGCAGAACGTAAGGCGGAATGGCGCAAAAGGTGGAATGAGCTTGCTATCCAGACATTCTTCGAAGAAATGGAGGAGCTTTCTTCTGAAGGTGCACATATTTCATTCCGGTCGATCGCCGTCTCCGAGCTTTTCTCAACCAATCCGACTGAGACTCTTCCCATTTGTGTCACCGGCAGTATGATCCGGGAATATGCAATGAAGCGTTTGGGCCGGGATCTCAGCGGCGGCGAAATGGAGAGAGTGGTGAGAGCACTTGAAGGCAGCACGCTCAATGAAGTGCTTGGCGACGTGCTTTTTAATGTAACAGCGAGCATCAAAGAAGGGGCGGCTATATGACGGCAGATACTGTCGTAGAGAACAGTCATTATCGTTATCGCTTAAGTTCCACTGGCGATTCTTCGGTTAAGTATGGACTGTGCGAGGTTTGCAAAAAGCACTGTTCGGAGGTTTTCCATCAGGTCGAGGAAAGATATTTTTGTTCCTATATTGATGGAGAGAGGCTCAGTGGTTATACCCGGGCTGATTGCCATGGATTGTTCGGGCACAAGGCATGCTTGGAGAGCAAGCGGAAGTTGACGCTTGCAGACTGCCAAATCATATTCCCCGATAAGAAATCCTTCGAGGACCTCTTTGACTTACATGACAGGAAGGGGGAGTTCTACGGAGGCATATCGTCGTTCTGCAGCATTAACGGCAAAGATGGCCGGTATGCCGGGAGCGTCTATGTCAAGCCAAAACCCGATGTCACGGAATACATTAAAGCCGATATGCTTACCGAAAGCAAGTTTTTCGACATAATTATGCAGGACGATGGCACCGCGCTCGTCACGATCAAATACGGCGCACTTTCGGGTAACAGATGGCTAGCTTTGGTCGATAGCCAGACGATACCACAACCAAATCAACAGGGAGGGCAATAGAAAATGCCAAACAATAAAAAGTCTCTAACGGATTCCGTGTCTGCTGACGGAACTGATCCTCATGCACTGGCTGAGCGTTATGGTCTCGACGGCGAACATCCTGATTATCCGCGCAAAGACTGGAAGTATGAGGTGACGAACGACGACACAAAGCTGGGCTATTGGGACTGGGTGTCGCATAAAGCTGAGGCGGATGCTGATGAGACGTCCGGCATGCCCACGGTGGAACAAGTCCGCAATTATTTAAGCAACCTGGATGGCAAGACCAAGGTTGTTTTGACCGAAGATGATGTTGCCTGTCCATGCGAATTCATTGCTTTGGACTCTGTTTTGAATAATCTTGACCGGACAGTCCCAGCGATGACTCTGGAAGAAACCGTAGAGGATTTTGCGGTTCAGTTCCATGGCAGGTTAAGGACCGCATATCCTGATGAAGTTGGGATAGATGGTGATGCCACTTCCAAATTCGCTCGGATATTCCTGGCAAAACTGGATGAACTAAACGGCAACGCAGACTCTAAAGAAAGCGCCCAGCTTTCGCCCAATAGAGGACCGGACTCAAGTGAATCTGTCGAGGATCTTAAGGTCAAGGCTGAAGTGCATAGCGATGACCGGGTGTTCGAGATAGATTTCGATGCAACGGACTGGTTCTGTCAAGCGTCTGACGAGGAAATTGTTGACCTGATCGGATGCGATTGGGGCGGCGACTACCCCGCCGACGCCGTGGCCCAGTTCTATGAAGGTACTAACGCTGAGATCGGTACACTGTTCAGTTATTTGTCGAGCATTAAAAACACCAGGAAGGCATGCGGTTTCGAGTGCCATGTGGACGGTGCGACAGCAGTAGAATGGCTGCGGAAGAACAAACCTCATCTGCTGTTCTTACAGGTGGAATACGACAAGGCTTTTTACGGTGGGGATTTTAACGGCGTGGGATCGTTCGCTTATGTTCCGGTAAGTTCGATTTCTCAATCCTGCCCTATAGAAGAAGCGTTCAGACTTGTGACAGGTGAAGACCCCGTGCACATCATCCATTATAGCAGTGACGAGCTCTACACTGCGAGTGGGCTTAGAATAGAGGACTAAGAGCATCTAATACTTTTGTTAATGGTATGTGACCCCGTATGGCATTTACAGTGCAATGCGGGGTTTTCATTTCAAGGGAGGATTTCATGGGGGAAAGAAATAGCAGAACAACTCTGTCAACAAGCCAACCGTCAGTGCCGTTGGGTCTTGCCTCGCAAAGGCGCAAGAACCCCCTCTTGAGATCCACCGTTGCCGCTTTCCTTGATGTTGTTGAGAAGAGGGAGGGGTACAGTGTAGGGCACTCGCAGAGGGTCGCCAGATACTCAATCATGCTCGCCAGGGAACTCGCGTTGCCGCAGCCGGAGGTAAACGTTACCAGGCTCGCCTCGTTGTTTCATGACATAGGCAAGATAGGGATAAGGGACCGCATTTTACTGAAGGACGGAGATCTCACCCGTGGCGAGTACGAGCAGATGAAGATGCACTGTCGTCTTGGAGGCGAGATACTTGGCAATGTCTCTGATTTGAGCGACATAGCGCCTATCGTAATTTGTCATCATGAGAAATGGGACGGAAGCGGGTATCCTTATGGTCTGAGCGGGAACGAAATACCGATTCCGGCCCGGATAATAGCTGTCGCAGACAGCTATGACGCTATGGCGAGTAATAGGCGTTACCGCAGGTCTCTGTCGAAGGATGAGGCGCTTCAGGAGCTTTCCAACCGCGCAGGAACGCAGTTTGACCCCGATATCGTCAAGGCGTTCATCAGTGTCCTTAGTCGCCCGTTGGAGTGTTCTGGCTCTGGTGTTGGTAAGGATTCAAATTTGACGTGGCAGCAGTATGCCGCATAGTCGATTTGCTGGTTTAGTGCCTGAATTCCGGCTAAGCCGGCGATAACACAGTAACACAATAGGAGGTTCATGTGAAGATCAACAGAAGAATACGCAAGAAAATCTGGAATCGCCATGACTCAAGAGGGCTCGCGATTGTGCAGGATGTAAGAGATATCCCGATGGTTGATCTCTTGGAGGCCAGGAATGTCCGCCGTTTTATTAACCTTTACGAATGCGACAAAGCCTTCGGCGGTCATGAAGAGGGCGGCTGGTGGTTTGATTGCGCCACGCCTCTCAAGACACTGGGCGCATTTCGCCCAGCTAGTCATGCCTTCGCGGCACGGTTTACTGAAGCAGAGCGGCTGGCTGCGGCCATGAACCACGGGCGGCATCCGATATCTTCCGTCCTGTCAGATGGGGAAGTTCGAGTAGTTATCGAGCCGCACCCGGGCAAGGCATATCCCGAAAGGAGGCCACATTATGAATAAGGGAGATTCCCCGATCGGAGAAGATAAAGATTGGTCCCAATTCTCGCTCGCAGCTGCACTCCATGGTATGGAAGATGAGGGCTTTTCAAGCTACAACAGCACTCCTGTGCAGGGCTCCTTAGACAATCTCTTTATCGGAGTCTATCCCACAGGGATTGTTTATGCCGATAAGAGAGTGGAAGATCACGGCAATTACAAAAAGGTTGCTTTTTTGTCCTATAGGACTCTGGAACTCGAAATCAGCGTACCTGATAGCGATCTGCTGGATGCGATTGTGGAGGATGCGAAAACGATTCAGGCGCGAAAAGGTGAGCATTTTCAAGTCTCGACCAGCGGGCAGACTGTGATATTGGGCCAGTGATATTTGGTGTATGGGGGGATCGTATGAGGCTAACTCGAGCGCAGATCACATCGATTATCGCCCTCCGCAATGAAATCAGAGAGGGAGAGGGCGGAGGGGGCATGTGTCACTTTGTATCCGAGGCCCTTTCCGGATTATACGGATGGGAGAGGATAGACGGCACGTACACCACAAGAAAAGGCGAAGTGATTTGCGGGGCGCATTTATGGAACAAACTGCCTAACGGTATTTTGATCGATGCAACAGCGGACCAGTTCGGGGAGGGACATGATATTAGAGTTCTGCACATCGGGGACCCTGAATATTCCCGCTATCGCCCTTCATGGAATGAGGGCTGGAATCCTGATCTCGTCCCCGATTGCCCGCGTCATCTGGGATACAGTGATTGGGCAGGAGAACTGGATGAGAACCAGAATGTGCGACTGAAGCAAGAACGAGGGCGTGGCTGGTGGCTTGATTGCAGCAAGGCGTTGATGCTGTATGATGCACAGCGGAAGAAGTACGCTGAAGCTTACCGGGAAAGGTATCCTTCGAGATGCAGATAGCCAGGAGTGAGAGTAGAAACGTGCTCTCAACAATTTTTATTAAGGGGATATTATGAAAATCGCTACGAGTAAACAGAAATTAGAGTGCCCGAAATGCCACAACGTACAGCCAGCGGCGGTTAAGGTAAGGGGCTCTTGGCAAGTTTTAACATCATGCGGGGGATGTGGGGCTCAATTGGTGGATGAAGAGGAATGAATATCCCTGCTCAATCGCTGTCGCCCTTGGACAACGATGTATGTGCTGGAGTCAAACAAATATCCTATTAAGTGATTTAAAGGGAGATGCTATGTGTACGAGAAATTTACTTAAAGAGACCGATGAGACAATGTGGATCGTGGCAAACCATGGTCGCCACGAAGAAAAGTTCGTGATTGAACAGGGTCCCACTACGAAGGAAGATGCTGAATATTATCTTGGCAAAAACCCAAGGTACGAGATTATCGAGCTGAAAGTCGTTTCCCGAAGAAGAGGAGGATCAAGAGATCAAGTCGAAAAAGAACCTTGGCAGATGCCGCAGGTTGAGTTCATGAAACTGTACGCACTTAGGGTCAGCGATGGCATAGCCGACATAAGAGCGGAGGACCTCGTTGGCGGAGGCGGTGATTTTCGTCTCTACCTGAAGGAGATGAACTCTATCCTTCTTAAGAGCGGCAAGGGCGTTGAGCTTTGGCAGGCATCGAAGAATTCCAATGAGTTTTACATCTTGGGGAACGGCAGGTACATCGTGATCCACTCGAAACGCAAGGCCCTTTTCCATTTCAGCGAAGTGGTGAAAGACGGCGGGCTCCTGGCGCATCTTGAGAAATCTCCGACAGGCAAACTGCTTCACGAGATCGGCTGCAACGGAGTAAGCAACGCCCTATACAAAGGCAAGCTTGTTTCCGATGCTGTACTGAACGACTATCCTGCGCTCAAAGAGAAATTCACAGCATTGCGGGATATTGCAGAGTGCGAGGTATGAAGGAGAAGATATATGGCAAAGATATTGAGCGATAAGTATGGGTTGTACGTCAAAATCGACGGGTATATCTGTCGCCCTAGTGATCCAACTGCTTTCAGGGAAGGCGATAGCGTCCGTGGCACTCATCCTGCCGGGCCTGTTGCTTACCTAAGAGTCGGGCAAAAGGGTACGAGCGGCTATATCTCAGAGACGTGGCCAATTATACAGATGGCACGCGGATACAAGACGTTCCTGAGTCTGAAGATGTCAGATGTGTTGCCAGATCACAAATCGGGGATCACGAAGGCTTTCTTCATGGCGCAATATTTCCCCAAGTCGATACATCTCCCGGAACTGCTTGATGAACACGTTTTAAAAATGCGATATCCGGAGTATTTTGGGATGACGGTCGCGCATGCCGTGGTAAATTTTCGCGGAACCCCGGAGGAACTGAGATATATAGTGAGCAAACCTGAAGTATTAAGCCTGACGGATACTCGGGGCTATACGGTGGCACATGTGGTGCAGAGCAAGCTAACGGACATGTTGAGGCGGATGGCGGATAAGGCGAGTCCCCTGTATTCTGAATATCAGACATGTCTTGCGGGAGTGGCGCGGTTTATTAGTGGAGGGAAGTAATATGGAATGGGATGAGGTAACAGACGACAAGATGATTCAACTGATAGAGCAACGGTTTTCCGCTGTATCCCCGAAGAAATCCTTTCTCTATCACGACTTCATGATCAACCAATACTACCAGAAGATCATGAAAAGCCGGCGTAAAACGCTTGTCCCGACCGGGATTGCTGCCACAACTATTGCCCAAATTGAACGCTTGGTCAATTGCATAAAGTCTCTGAAAGATGCGGAAAAGACCGCGCCTGACCCTGTATACCCGCGTTCGTTGCTGTCCGACCCTGTTCCGGTAAAGAATAGCCTGATACTGGCGGCGGGATATTTCAGTGTCATCATCGAAGCCCTGCTTTATCAGCATCTGCTGGAAGATGTCTTCACCGGCTTTTGTGGAAATCTCACAGGATTGCTGCCGGAAGTGCCTGAAGGCGCTGGCATAGACAAGATTCTGCAGTATTTCGAGACCGTCTATGATTTCCAAAAGTACAAGACCGGTGTAAGGGAATCTTTGTTCAGGGTCGACTGCGTGGCTGAGGTCCGATGGATAGAAGCAGTAGTATATCCCAGATAAAGGCAGGTGCAATATGGAAGCACAGTTGTGGACGTATGGTGGCGAAGGCCTCGTTGGAGTCAGGAACGTTGAAGTTGATGGTGACTTTGATGGCGATTCGTACGGCGATAAAGTGCATTTTGCCGTAGGCAGCAATCAGTGCATTATCGCCGATATGGATCGGTTTAGAAAAGAGACGGAGTAATGTTCAAAGGAGATAATCATGGGCGATTGGTACGGGCACGCAAGATCTAATTATGTTCGCGTCACAGATGTTGAGGCATTAGAGGCGTCTCTCAAGCCGTTCGATGTTGCGATTATTAAAGGCAGTGACAAGAACGAAGGCAAGGTATACCTCATTTCAAATGACGATAAGGGCGGCTGGCCGAGTTCTTACTATTCTGAAGAGAAGGGAGATTATGTCGAGTTTGATCCTGCTACGCATATCTGCCCTTTCATGGATACTGGAGAGGTTTTGGTGATGATGGAAGCTGGCGCCGAGAAAACGTGCTATATAACGGGCATAGCGCAAGCGTATAACTCGAAGGGGGAATACACGCAGGTTTCTCTCGGTGATATTTACGAGAAGGCGGCGGAAAAATTCAAAGTGGAGAGAACCGCTATTACGAACTGTGAATACTAATCAGCGTTACGGTTGTATCGCGCAAGATACAAGAGGAGCAATATGACATTCGAGGAAATTAAAAAACACGCTGTGCAGATGGCATTCGATGCGAACAATGCAGGGCTGAAACAGGCGCTCAAATACTGCAAGACAAAAGGTGATTTGTTGGTAACGGCAAAACAGGCGTCCGGAGTGGGGGCCGTTGCAATTTCCGACTTCATTAATTTGTTTGTCTCCGAGGCTGAAAGAGGCACCTCAGTTAAGTTTTCACTACTGGATTTCATCAACGAAATAGCACCTGTGCACTGCAGGACATCCTGTTCGGACGATGATTTCTTCCAGAACGCTCATTTTAACGAGTGCGGATATCCCCGTTGCGTCCGATGCGCCTTGTTGTTCAGGGCGAAGAACGGAGAGTTTCCCAAGGGCAAAACAATGATAGTAAAGTCATTGCAAGTCCCGGAGTAACCAAGGAGTTACTGGTTCACTGTTTTTCTGTATCACCGCTTTGGCTATCCGTGAAAATGTGTCATGGGTAGCTTTGCGCAGATAGAAACAACTCAAAAGGCTGTTTTAACGCTCAATTAACTGACTGACACTATGGAGGGAATAAAATGGCATGGTATGCAGGAAACACAACGTATCAAGGACTTGTTTACGATGAAAAAGATGGTAAAAACATTGCTGTAGTTTACGACAAGGCGAATACAGCCCTGATTGCTGCCGCTCCTGAGATGTATGAGGCATGCGAAGAAACGGGACTGGCATCCGATGATGCCATAGCAGGCACGCTTGAACAGATGGCAGATAAAGAGTGCAGAGAGGGTTTGAGACTCATGGCTAGAGAGTTAAGAGCACGCACATCTAATCGCCGTGCCGCTATCGCCAAAGCGGAGGACCGTTAATAATCTGTGAGGGCTATATCAACACATTTTTACGGATAGCCACCGCTTTTAAAAGATCGAGGGGGTATTTTCATGTCAAATATCGAGAAAGGCAAGAGAGGGGTAAGGGATCCCAGGCTGGGGGATACGGCGTATGTTGTAGCGTGGAAGTATAAAGGCGGAGGTGGTTTTGATTGGTATTACACCGAATCTTCTGCCGATAAAGAATTTGTAACGGAGAAGAAAAACGCAAGAGATTTGAAAGCTGACAGATGGACCGCATACCGCTTTGATGTGCCGGTCCTTCCCGACGAAACGAACGAGCAGGTGACGAACAAGATAGACGATGATTTCGACAGGCTTTGTAACCGTGCTTTCGAGAAGTACAGGGCGAAAACGAAGATGTATCCTCAGTTGAAAATCCACAAATGCTGCAAGAAAGGGCGGAAAGCGGCTTAACTGCTAAAGAATCCGGATCTAACTAAGCGGGAGCGCTTCCTGTAAAAGGGAGTCTCCCGCTTTTTGTTGTGCAAAGAAGGAGAGCAGATGAAGAAACAGCATGTTGATACGCCCTACAAGGGATCGTGGGCCGATGATATGGCTCACTCTTCCAAGGTAACCGCTCTGCCTGAGTGGTGGGGTAAGCCAATGGTTCTTATCAAATTTGCCTCTGTGATAGGCCCTTACAAAAGAGGACTGTACGACAGTCTGGGGTAAAAAAGAACCTCACAGTTCGGGAAAGGAGTAATTGGAATGAAAAAGAAAAACAAGGTTGTTGAAGGCGTTTTCGTGGAAGTTTCACGAGTGATCAACCCCGTTTCGGGTGACGTAGTTGAGATTGAATTCTGGCTGGATCCATCTTCCGGCGCCATATTCGGGGTCTCCGATGCGGCATTTGGAGGGGATGCGATCGTATCGCCGTATAACAAGTCCGTGACAGTGCAGTGCGACCGTTCGAAAGTCGTCAGGAATCCTTGCAAAGGTCTCGCGATCATTCACTTTGACGGGGTGTGCCGTCCCACTAACCCGGGGTATGGGTTTTTTGGATACACCATAGAGTGTTCGAACATGGCCAAGATCACCGGATCGGGATACTCTGGCCGCGGGACTAACAACGCGGCAGAATATTCGGGGATTATAGCTGCTATGCAGAGGGCGCTCTCCTTGGGGATCAAGAACGTGGAGATCAGAGCTGACAGTCAGCTGGTTGTTAATCAACTGTTGGGTGAATGGGAGGTCCGTGCGGAGGTCCTTCTGCCTATGTATCGGAAGGCCTCCAATCTGTTAAAGGCATTCCACTCTGCAGAGCTTGTCTGGGTGCCGCGTGACCAGAACAGGGAGGCGGACTGGTTAGCCACTGAGGCGTATAACCATATGACCCAACAGCGCGGTGAGCAGATGATCGCGAGGGCAGTAGAGCTTGTTGAGCAGGGAGTTGTTGTCCCTCTCGGCTTAAGCCTGTTCAAGGTCTCGCAATACACGGTTGACTTGTCAGCCCCCAATTGCAACTGTGGATTTTTTAACGAAGCGAAGAAGGGTATCTGCAAACATATCGAGGCCGTAAGGATTTACAAGGGCAAAGAGCTTGAGTCAGTAGCGGCATAGCCGGCGCATGCATCGCATTGCCCGGCACAAACAATCACACAGTCTACAACAAAGGAGAAACAGATATGAGTAAATGGGATCGTTTAGAAGCCTTATTTAACGAACACTCGCCCGTTCATAGCTCAAAGTTCGGCACATTGTCGGTGGAGAATTCAGCTCAGGTCGATGTTGCATGGAAAAAGACCAACGATATCGTCCCTGCGGCGTGGTTTTATGTCAAGAATAGTGCCACTGCCACTTTTCATAATGTTTTGATAACCCTCAGCCCGGATGACGGCCAGTTCGCAATGTGGTGCGGCGACAGGACGCGGCAGGGGAAAGGCTTCCCTGACAATCCTTGCGAATTCTTGCAAAAGGGCATCGACAAGGATTATATGTGCAAACACATCGCTTACGTCTTCGACCAGACCATGACGCAGGAGACTTGGAGGAAGGAGATTGAAAAGCAACTCAAAAGCAAACCTGTCAAGAAAGCGGTCGGCTCCAGCGAGATCATGACAGTGCTCCCTTTGGGCAAGCCAACGTTAATCTTCGGACCCACCGGCTCAGGCAAGACGCACGTCGTACGGGAATTCCTCAAGACGCAGCCTGAAACCCGGTCTGTAAGGATCAATATTTCCGACGATTTTGAGGGTGTGGATGTCCTTCAGAAGATGTTCCCTGGTGACGACGGAAAGTGGATACGCATCCCCGGAGAGCTGCGGACCGCTTTTGATATGGCCGTCAATGAAAAGGTCATCGTGGTGCTGGAGGAGTTTACACGCTCCAAGAGGTCGCTCAGGAATATTTTGCTGAAGGCGATGGAAGTGGAAGACGGCTTCTATATGCTCCACGACTTCACCAAAGCTCAGTACATCAAAGTCCCAAAGGAGAATCTGTCGTTTATCGCCACCTGTAACCTGGGCTATTCAGACACAAGCGCGCTGGACCCTGCGACCGCCAGAAGATTTGCCTTCAACGTCTTTCATGACTACCAGGTGGACGAGGAGAAGAAGATCCTGGGGGGCATGGTCGACGAGCCTGTTGCCAAGGCGATTATGAGCATCGCCGAGAGCATCAGGAACCAGTACAGGAACAGCGACCTTCCGGCGCCTCTGGATACAGGGTCCCTGATTGAGTGGGCCCAAGCGATATCGGACGGACTGGGGTTCGTTCTGGCTGCAAAGCTGACATGGGTGAACCGTATCCTCGAGAAGGATTCTCACGGGTATCCCGAGCAGGGACAGATGGAAGGGATCATGCTCGAGCTTGAGGACGTAGCGGGAGGGCTTTAGACATGGCAACAGCAGCAGAAAAGCCTAAGATCAGCAGCCAGATGAAGTTCGAGTACCGCCGGCTTGAACAGCTGCTGAAGGTGAGGGCGGCTTTCAAGACGGGCAAAGAAAAGTATTCTTTCTGTGTCAATCCCCGGTCGACTTCTTCGCACTGGAACTTCGAAAACCTAAAGGTCCAGATAGGCGTGAAGGGCATGGAACTTGCCCTGCTTTTCAAACTGGGGTATTTGCTCATGATGCATGAGATTGGGCATGTCCTGTACTGGAGCAGAAAGATCGATTACAAGAAGCTGGGCTACCCGTTCTCGCTCCTGAACATACTTGAGGATGCGAGGATCGAGCATGAGCGTGCGGATTTCGAGCCCTTGCACAGGCATGGTTATGAGAGCCACTATCTGGCGCCACCTGAAGAAGGTGAAGAAGTAACGGAGGATTACGACAAATTCGCCGATCCGGTGAATATCGGGATACTTCTCCGCTGGCGGAGGTGGAGGGTTGAAACAGAGACCCATCGCCCTGACAAGCTGACCGAAGATGAGTATCAGGAGTTCCTGTCAGATTGGGAACAGGCCATTACGGACTCGATAGCCGCTAAAAGCACTGAAGGAGTCAGCGAGATAGCGAGGGCCCTTTATCTGAAGTGGAAGGAGCTTTTCGACGAGTCAGGCTCTGGCGGCGACGGTCTTCCAGGACTCGGCGGCATTGAAGGCGACGCTGAGGGCATGTCGGGCGCAGGCGTGATCGAGGAAGACGATGATGAAGACGGTGACGCCAAGGGCAAGGACGGCAAATCCCCGAAGGACGGTAAGGGCAAGCCACTCCTTGAGCCGGCGAGTTCCGATGGGTCCGCAACGGACTGTCACGACTCGGACTGTTTTAGAGAGCCGTGGTTCGAATGGGACATGCCGTACATCAAGAAGCAGGTGGAAATCATCAGGCGGCTGATCGAGTTAAAGGATGAGTCGGAGGATGTGTATGCGCTTACCGGGCGCAGGTTCTCCATCCCCCGTATCGAAAACCCGCCGATGATGCCTTTTAAACGGAAGATGCTTTCTGTTGGGAAGACCAGCTTCAAGAAGATGCTTGGGGTGCTGGACGGCAGCGGTTCGATGAAAGGGTTCCCATTTAAGAGTGGAGCGCATCTGTTCTACATCCTGTCCATGATTTATCAGATGGACCTGCGGGTCGTTACGACAAGCAGCGTTAAGCCAATACGTATTTCAGACATCGACATGCTCAGGCGCTTCAGAGGATGGGGTGGCGGGGAAAACTACCGCTCAATCGGCGAGAATGTGCCTGGCTACTCGTTCACCCTTTTTATGACGGATGCCAACGTATGCGCACAGGACGTAGATTATATTAAAAACGTCCTAAGCAAGCGTACGAGGCTCGGCGCGGGATATGTTGGCTACATGGGCCACAACCTGGATGATGTCTTCCCAAGGAATTTTCACGCCGACGATCTGAACCAGAATATCGCAAAAATGGTCGCCATGTTTATAAAACGTAATTTTACGACCATCAGCACATCAGCAGTTTAACACTCCATGTACGCGGCAGGCTGGTATGGCCTGCCGCATTGCATCCGGAATTGACCCTATTTGCCTTGCTTTTTAGGCGATTACAGGGACAACAAAAATAATAGCCCAATGAGGAGCAATTATGGTAATCAACGATTTTTCCATAGAAGACAAGCCGAAAGAACAGATAGTAATCTTGCCTGTAGGATGTAAGGTGCTGGCAGCTACAGGCGGCGATGCCGGAGATAGGATAACGCTGTCTGTCCAGTTCAATCCGGCGGAAATCATTACTGACGATCATGTGTTCCAGGTCGTTAAGACTGGTGAAGAATTCCACTGCATAGTCGGCGAGTATATCGGCAGTGTCCGGGTGAGCAATGGCAGCATGCGGCACGTCTTTGGAGGGATTGCCCCTGTGCCCCATCGCGGAGAGTTCTGTTATGTCAACGCCCTGACGCAAGAAACTGATAAAGGAGGACAGGTGAAGAAGACAAAGGGAATCAAGTGCGTGTTCACGAGCGTGTGGGATGGCGATATTACGGTCGAGACGCCCGCTGTCTATGACCCGGAGACCGGGTATATAGAAGTGCTGAGCGCAGCCGATGTCGGAGGTCTCCAAGTCTTGGAAAGGGAGTATATCACCCTGCCCGATGGCGAAGAAATCGCTGTGTGCCCTGTCTGTCACGAGTACACAATGAGGTCTTGCATGGTACCGTCGACACATTCCAAGGATTTTTTAGCAGCCAAGGAGTGTCGCAATCCTGATTGCGGCAACAAGGCATAGTCATGGACAGCAAAATCGTGACATTAAACATATGCGCTTGTGGCGGCAACTGCAAATGCGCGAACAAGGCGGATGGACATAAATCATGCGCCTGCGGCGGCAACTGCGGCCAAAATAATGTAAAAGAGGGAGGCACCCATGGACAATGTAATTGATTTTGGCGTGTTGGGAGAGAAGTATGTCCCTGAAGGCGGTTCGTTGACGATTACGGTTATAAGATGCGGGAATTCAGCTCCGGCGCCAGCGAAGGATGCTCCGGAATCCGGGCAGTCGGCCCCTGAGATTTTACCTCCTGCCGAGTTTGCGGTTGCTATGGCTATCAGGTCCAAGACAGGTGAGGACCGGCACGTATCTCTGCGCGGGACTGCGGCGGAGCTGTCGGAGGGACTCTTCGGGCATATTGATGTCACGCTTGAGAAAGCTTCCGTGCTTGAACAGATAAAGAAAGAGACGGCGAAAGTAGACCAGGAAATTTCGAAGGCGGAAGGTGATCTGAAGGCGAAGAAAACAAAGGCGGCCGCGCTAAAGGGCAAGATGCCTGCCAAGATCGAGAAGCCGAAAGGCAATCAGCCGGCAGAGGGCAAGACCGATGAGGCCAAACTGCTGGAAAAGCTGGACGGCAAAGGGAAGCCCACAGACAAATCCCCTTTGAAGCCTGTTGAAGGGATCACTGCTGTGGATGAAGGGACAGCCTCGAAAAGTCCTGAAGTTATGACGATACCGTCGCTGTTTGACAACGCATCAGTGGCTGAGCAGCCGTATTCTGAAGGATCATCCTCGGAAGATCAGAAGAAGGAGGTGGCAGCCTAATGGCTACGGCTACAGTACTTCCTCGCAAATTCATCTATGAGGCGCAGTCCGGGAATATTGACCTCCCGGACCTTGACCCTACTATGTCTCCTGAGGCTGTTTTAAAGTTCTGGAGCAATCAGTACCGCGAACTCAAACAGGCTGACATAGTCGAGAACCTTACCCCTGAAGCTCACGAATACCGGTTTGTGAAGATTGCCACGACGAAAGGATTCACTATCGATGATGCGCTTAAAGGAGATTTCAGGCAGGACGGGTACATTGACGGACTCTATGACCCTAAGCTGTGGAAACTCCATGACGAGGTTGCCAGCGCGTTAAGCAGCTATCGCTCCTTAAGTGACGAACGGCTGGTCCCGGCTCCGTCCGATTTCCTGGGCCTGATATGATCCCGGACTTTTCGGCAGTCAAAAAAAGGATACCGGTGTCCCGTATCCTGTCGACTCCCGATCAGTCGAAACGGGCCGCCATGCATTTTGCAAGGCTGTACAAAGAACTCGGGGGGAACAAGAGGCTTGGGAAGAAAGAGATATCCTTCCCTTGCACTTACAGGGCCGGCGAGGTTGCCGCTGATCTCGAGTCCCCTGTGAGCGAATTATGCCACGTGGAGTTGATGTCCAAGGTCTTTGACCACCTGCAGGGCTCGCAGTTTTGCATGCGCGATCATGTAGACAACCATTTGTCCCGTTTCGCCGGGACAGGTTATCGCCGCCAGCAGCAGGACGCTGTTGTGGTCATCAATATCAAGAGCCCCTACCTGCTGTTCCTGGATGCGAAGTTGTTCCATGATGCGCCGGTGGAAGTAAGGGAGGTTGCGAAGGTAGCTCTCGCTCTCTTCCTGCATGAAACCCGAAGGGACATGATGCCTTTCCCGGAGATTGCAAACCAGATGGCCCCGGCGATTCCCGGCTCAACAACGGCAGTGCTGCGCAGTCTCCGGGAATATCGCGCATTCCTGAAGGGCGTGCCCCAGGGCAAGGCTGCATTAAGGGCCAGTCTTACTGCAGCGCTTCCACAGCTTCCGGCGATGCGCCGCCAGTGGGCGGAGGAACTGCTCCGTTTCGGGAAGCTTGCGGATACCGTTTCCTACCATGCCATGCCATTGGTCCAGGGGATTGAAGAACAAACGTTTTTCTCAGGCACGGAGAGTCTTGTCCACGCACTTCCATGGCAGGCGCTCTGGTCGGCAGTGTGGGGACGCGAAGTAGGACTTGCATGGCAGAAACGGCTGGAGGAACATGCAAAGAAGTTCGGGCAGTATGGTGTTTCCATGTATGTCCGGAACAAAAAGGACCTGGATGCAATGGCCAGGCTTATGGCGTACAGCTTCTGGAAAAATGTGCTGATCGAGAAAGCGGACAGATGGTCATTAAGGAAGACAACAATAAAGGAGGGCACTGATGCGGAAGGGAAATCAGGAACAGTCTGGAATAATAGGCTCTATCCAGGGCGCGTATATCGCTAAGAAGGCGATAGTGCTGTACAGCAAAAAGGATGGCAGCCGGGAAGTCGGCCATTTTGCCAATATCCATGAAATAAGAAACAGCAAGGTCTGCGAGGGCAGCGCTCTGGAGCGAAGCGAATTGATGAACTTATGCCATGTCCTTATGCCGCGCCTGGGCAAGGGCCTCGTTCTGCAGCCGGACCGTGTTATTGCGTATTCGGATGCGGCAGACGGCGGCTCAGGATTGGTTGTTTGGTGGAGACCAGCCTTGATAACAAGGCTGTTGTTTTCGGAAGGCACAAAAATACCGAGCGGTCCGGCCCCGGTCCCAGCGCTTCTGTTTATGGCCTCCGGGTCTGCGCTATCAGTCTGGGCGCTTAAGGAAAACGAAAGGCCCGTCCAGAATACTAAACTCTGGAACGCTCCTTTCCCGAATGTGGGGAACCGCGGCGGGATTTGCATGGGGAATGCGAGACTGCCTCAAGTCGCGAGCCCTGACCTGGTTGAGGAGTACGAGAAGATGTTCTTCAGGAGCAAATTTTCGACCCACCACATGCCGCAGTTTGCCAACGACGCCAAACCTGCGATGGTATGGACCAGCCTGATCAAGAAAGGCGTTAAGGAGTTCCCGATGGACATTCTTGTCTCTTCGGAGCTGACCCTTGCAGGGCTTTTACAGGGGGGCGCGCATGACTAACGTTTTCGATCAGGCTGCGCATGCCGCCAAGCCTGTGGTAATGGCTCCGGTGTACGGACAGTTACCTGAATGTCAGGTCGGCATGGTTCGTTTCCTCATGGGACGGCAGGGGCTGTTTCTGGACACAAGGATGCCATTTGGAGCGTACCGGAGGCTTTTGTGGGAGTCTCCAGTGTCCATGGACCACTGTGGGGAGATTGTAGAGATTGATGAATTCACCCCTCTGCTGAAGGGGTCGCTCCTGTCGATAGTAATATCGGAAATGCTGGAGCCTGCTGCGGACGCTGCCAGAGAGAGAAAGGAATGGGCTGGATGCATAGTTTTGCGAGACGGTGAGTATGTATACCAGTCTGTAAATCACAGCGCCACTACCGTCCGGCTGCAGGGCGAATATAACCGGAACACCTCCGGTTGCCTCGTCCTGGATGTCCACAGCCATGGGTTGTTAGCTCCTGAATTCTCAGGCACTGACGACAAGGATGACGACGGCGGGATCAAAATCGCGCTGGTGATTGGGTTCTCCAGGTCTCTCGACCACTATGCAATGAGGGCCCGCATAGCGGTGGAAGGCTTCTTCTTTGAGGTTGATTTGCTATGTCTTTCGGAGGTGAGTAATGGCTAAGAAACAACTTCTGGGCGCAGTAGCTCAGGATATTAAAAAGCATTACGTTGCTGATGTATTGGTTTCCCCGCAGAGGGCCATCAAGACTCTTGTGGTGGGCGCCGGGGGCACAGGTTCAAGGTGTCTGTCCTGGCTTGCGCAGATGGATTCCTGTTTGCGGCAGCTCGGTCATGGTGGATTCGATGTTTTAGTTGCCGACGGTGATGCAGTGAGCGAGGCAAACGTTGGCAGGCAACTGTTCGCCCCATCCGATGTCGGGCTGAACAAGGCAGTTGTCAAAGTCACAAGGGTGAACAATTTTCTGGGGCTAAGGTGGAAGGCGCTGCCGACGATGCTGACTCCGCATGTCCTCCAACGGGAGGGGCTTTGGGACCTCGATTTAATCATTACGGCCGTCGACAAGGTTCCCATCCGGAAGCTTGTATATGAGACTTTTTATCAAAAAAACTCAGATTATACGCCGTACGGTCCGGCCTACATGCTGGATACAGGCAATGGTAAAAGCACTGGGCAAGTCGTGTTGGGGACTTTGAAATCAGTGCACCAGCCTAAGGGATCTGATGGAGTTAATCGCCTACCGACGGTGCTCGACCTTTATCCGAACTTGAGTGAGATGGAAGAAGCCGACGATGGCCCGAGTTGTTCTGTTCGTGAAGCCCTTGCTAAACAGTCTCTTTTTGTGAACGCTATGGTTGCCGATGCGGCGATGTCTTTGCTCATGGACATGATCACAAAAGGGGTAATCGATTACCAGGGCAGTTACATTAACCTGCATCCCACGGAGATTTCTCCGATTATGATCGACCTGAACATGTGGGCGAGAATGGGCTTTAACCCGAAGACAAGAGTAAAAAAAGCGGCGTAAGCTGGAGGTGAGGATGTCTCATTTGGCGGTTGGTTTGTTGGCGCTTTTTGTCTATTGTATTTTTGTCTGCCTTACCGTCGTTTTCGTTGCTAACAGGGCAGCGCGCAAGCTTCGCGGATCGGGGATCGTCGGCAGAATATTGGTCGGCGATATTGACCGGCAGCCTATTATGGCGGTTTATGAGAAAAAGCCTCCGGTAATTTCGAATGCCCGGACCGCTGGTAGCGGCAGTGAATCAAACATCGGATCAAATGTAGCTGGACCTCACAGCAACACTGAAGTCCATGCCCCAAGCCTATTACTTCCGGAAGAAGGATGCCCTCAAAAGAAAAAGGTAGTATTCGCATTAGTGGCCGAAGCTGTAGCGGATTTGGTCCGGATGCTGTTCTTATCGCCGCCCAAGCGTAAGAGGCGGAGAAGATATCATTGGGTCGCCTAACAATCAGGAGAAAACATGTCATACAAAAAACCAGAGAAGCCGCGTTACGGCTGTCCTATGTACGTCCGTAGTGTTGAGGATTACATAGTGCTTGCGGAAAACGACAAGCAGGCGGCTGAGCTGAAAGAGACTGTGCGTCATGTTGTTTATACGGACAGAGAAGCCTCGATGATCAAAGGCAAGGGGCGTGATGTCGCAGAGCTTTGCCATCTGGCCAAGAAGGTTTTTGAGGATGCCACGGTTATGGCTATTAAGCCTCGCACAAAAGGCGATTACGAAGGAGATCTCAAATGAAACTTGCAGATATGATCGACACGAAGACAGTGGAAGCAATGAAGCGGATGGCAGTTAAGGTAGAGGCCCAGCAGGTTGCCTCAATAGTTAAAGAGAAACATCGCCGGAAGTCGGCGACTTTAACCCCTCATGGCGGTAAGCGCGGCAGAGTCAGGACGCAGAGAGGCAAAACAAGCCAGGTTTGAACCTTGCAGAAGCTGTTAAAAAGGGAGGTTGTAGATGTCATATGACATTGAAGCAGTACGGTCACGGCTAACCATTGATATTGTCTATGCCCCGTACGGCGAAATTAAGCGTATCGGCAATAAGGACAAGATGGTCTGCCCGTTACCCACTCACACTGAAAAGACACCATCGTTTGTAATTAATGAAGACTTAAGCTTCCATTGTTTCGGGTGTAATGGGCACGGCAGCCCATTTAGTTTCATCGAGACCATGCAGGGCGTCGAGTTTGTGGATGCGCTTCAGTATCTCGCCGAGAAAGTCGGCGTTGAGCCCAAGCTCACTGGAGCCGTGCCCGACAGTGAGAAGTATGCTCGCATCTTTGATGCCAACAAAGCCGCGATGGAGTATTACTGCGGAGGTCTCAATAAAAGTCCCGAGGCGATGCGGTATCTAACAAATCGCGGGTATACAGATGAGACTATCCGGAAATTCCATCTTGGCTGTTCCAATGGCGGCGGAGTCGTGTCATTCCTCAGACAGAAGGGATTTACGCTCGAAGAAATCGCGGAGTCAGGATTGTCCAGCCGGAAGGACAAAGCCAAGGATTTCTTTTACAGCAGGGTTATGTTTCCCATAATCCAGCGCCACAAGGTCCTCGGGTTCAGCGGCAGGTCAATGGAAAAGGATCCCGAGATCAAGTTTGTAAACACAAGGGAAACTCCGGTCTTCAAGAAGTCGGAAATAGTTTATGGCATGGACCCGGTGGCAATCAAGAAAGCGGGTTTCGCTTTTGTAGTTGAGGGCAACAGCGACGTGAATATGTGCCATCAATATGGGCACTGCAATACTGTCGCGCCACTAGGCTCGGCCTTTGGACTGTCCCACGTGAAGCTGATCATGAAGCACACTAATGCCGTATACCCTATTTTCGATGGGGATGTCGCCGGAGAGAAGGCGTCTCTGGTAGCCGCAAACCTGCTTTTCCATGAGAAAGCCGGCGGAGGCATCCTTCTCCTTGAAAAGGGTGAGGACCCGGATACCTTTTTAAGGAAAGGCAACTCGGTCGGGACTCTGGTCAAAACGGCCATACCGTTTGGCGTGTATATTGTCATGAAACAGCCGCACAGGAGGAAGGAGATCATCAACATCCTCCTTCAAATGAATGGCATGGCGATGGCCGAGTTCCAAAGTTATATGCGCACGCCGGAGGAGATAGCCGCAGTAGAGGAGTATTCGGCGAAATTGGCCCTTCAAAGTATTCTGGGCGGCTCTCCCATCCTTATCAGCAAGGAAGGGATCGAGGTGGTTATGCACCACACCCTCTTGTTATTATTTGTTAAGGGACGGTTTATTTTGAAAAAGGACATCGGGTCCGACTACAAACTGGAGGCTGATGCCCTCTTTGATGAGGCTATGGCCTTACGGCAAAAAATTAAGGATGCTAAGGAGATAAAAAGCAATGAAAAAAGTTACAGTTAACGGGATTGAGTGTCTTTTGTTCGAAGGTTCCGAGAAAGTGGCAGAAAATCCCGGCTACGCGCATAAATGCGGGATCCGGCACCATAGCGATGATTGGGATATGCCGGTAACGATCGAGGAATATGTCTGCTGTAACCGGTTCGGCTCCGTTCTTGCGAAAGAACCCATGCCTATGATGGGCGGCATCGCCCAAATAGTCAGTTATATCGACGAGGATGGCAGGGAAAGAATATCCATTAATAACGAGGGCTAATCAGTCCTGGCATAAAAGGGTATGCGGATTTTGTGACTGCTGGCAACAGAAAATGGAGGTAACCTACAAGTATGGCTTACGAAATTGAAGCATTTGAAACTGATGATAAACGTTTTTTCAAGACAAAAGCCAGAGTTTTCAGAAGCGACGAGAACGAGGCATTGTTTGGTGTGGAAGTCGATCGCGCGGTGCAGTATGAAGCCGATTTGCCCTTAGAGACTGCAAGGAGAATAGTGCAGTTGATTAACACAGGCGATGATCCTGAGACTTGGGAAGGACTACAGGCAATCCTTGACGCAGAAGGATACAAATACTAAAAGAGTTAAACCGGATTCTGTGGTTGATATCAATCATAGAATCCGGATAGCCGTTTAAAATACTTTCAAAAAAAGGAGACTACCAATATGAGCAATCCGTATGATATCCCAGTCGGAGATGAGCAGGAAGGAATTACGAACGAGGAACGGGCGGAGAGAGGCTTAGACCTCATAGGTCACCATATTATGCGCGTCGGGAAATTGGCTGATGATGAGGCTGTGACAAGCATCCTCACTGACCTGATGCACTTCTGTGATCAGAATGGGATTGGGTTCGATGAATGTTTGGATATTGCGAAAGAAGACTTTGATGGGGCAAAGTAACCGCACATTGAACAGGCTGCTGACGCTCAAAGAAATGGTCATTACAGCTTAAGACAATAATAAGTACAGCCTTCCAACACAATAGCCGACTGGAGGATAACGCATGGTCAGGACATTGAAGCTGGAGATATTGGTTCATGTTGAAACGGATAGCGGAACCGACGAAGAGGCACAAGAGATTTTCAAGGGCATGGCGTGCAGGTTCTCCTATAAGGAAATCGGCATCGGAGGACGCGAAGGACTTAAAGAAAAAGTCAAAGATTATAGCGTAATCAGCATGAAAGTGTTGCCTGCGTGAAAAGTTCGGCACTGTTGAGATTTTGCTGAAGTATCGACACCGGATTATTCCACTGCGCGATAGGTTTTAACCGCGCCAGGCAACTTGCCCAGCCGAGAGGGCGTCTAAGTTCTAACTGCTTAGATGTTCTCTCTGTCTTTTTTAGGCATCCATACGGCACCTTCCAGCAGTAACCCCCCCCCCTCAAGACAAAAGGAGAAGGACTTTGGAAACATTTCAGGAAATGTTAGATACTGCAAATGTCAATGTATTGGCAGTTTTGTCGGGATGCGGCATGCACCCGAATGTGTCGTGCAGAGACTGCTTAACTTACGAATGCAACCTACACCCAAAAGAGGAAATCAGTGGTTTCGTTTTGGGAAATAACCTTTCACTGTGTCCGAATTCAGAACGGAGGAGGGACATGGGATTGAAACTGTGCGTTGTAGGTGCAGGTATGGATGCAGGAGCGATTGAACAACTATTGTTAGCGGCTTCTGCAATGGGGCTGCCGCCGGTCACTGTGATTGAAGGCCCTCCCCCAGAGATGGAAGATCATCTAGTGTCTTTCGAAATTGTCAGACACAGGCTTGATTGTGAGTTCCCTATACGGGAGTTTACAGTTGTCTCAAAAAGGGATTTCTTGGAGAAGAAGAGACGCTGCGGAAGATATCAATCAAAGAGGAGTAATGCATGCCAAAAACATTGAGTAGCGAACAAATCAAAGCTTACGAAGACATTGCCGAGTGGGCCCGCAAGCAATACGACTGTGACAGGCGGGACGGACTTCCTGTTGTCTTAAACGGACTGCATACGCTTGTCAGGAGCTGCGGCTTTGACCCTGTCGACCTCGACATCCATTCGTTGGCGGGATGGATGGAAATGTATCTACGCATGCCGGATCGGATAACTGTGGATGCGCTTCTTCAGTTGCTTGAGGAAGCATTGGAGAAGTCTATGCCGGCGTGCGAGGACACCGCGGCAAGACGGGTGCAAGAGGTTTCTGGTTCAAGGTATACCGGATACAACGCAACGCCCAACCATCTCCGCGCCAGGGCCGTTTGCCTCAGAAAGTCGGAAATGCCGCAGGCGGTTGGTGTGTTTTTTGACCGCTATATGGTTGGCGCCCTTTTGCTTGGCCCCGATAATCCAGTTGTCATGAAGTGGAAGGGCATGATTGAGAAGATTCAGAAGAATTTTGAGGGCCTTGCGCAGCATGCTGAAGACGAAGCGGATAAGACCGAGAAGGCTGATCTTGAAGCAGCGTTAATGGAGTTTTCTCCCTGGGACCGCTCTATGGTCAAGAAGCCGACGGCAACTCAAATGGGGATGCGGAAAGGTTCCGGCAATTGGTTTAAAGTGCCGAAAAAGTCTGGCGGTGACGCATACAGCGATCATAAGATTCTCGACATGAACAAGCCCCCGTACGCGGTGGAAAAAGCACTCTTCGACCGGGAGATCAAAGGGCACGCCGAGAATTACATCCCATATGATGCCGACATTGAGGCTGTTCCATGTCTGCTATGGAAATGCCACGCTTCCAACAGGGTTGTGTGTCGCGTTGGTGATGTGGGGTTTGTCGTTCTGGATGAGCCCTATCTGAATTATTTCTATTCGGTGTATCCCGACGCATCTTTCTATGTGCTGTGCGACCACAGCGGACACTGGCAATCCCGTTCCATTCGCGTTGTCTCAGAAGGAGAGGCGGTAGGGGTGATCATGCCCGTGCCTTTCGACGCTAACGTGGCAGCTCTCTTTGAGACTCTTGAGCGGAGACGCGTTGCTTCAATCACCGTCTAAGTAGTTCCCCTTTCCATGTAAATGGCGGCTTCTGTGTTTTGCTTGCAGAAGCCGCCATCTTTATTTTAATCGTTTCGCAAAGGAGGTATTTGTGGCTGAAAGTATAAAAACAGAAACAGACGCAGAGTTTAAAGTGGTGCACTTATGCGCAGGGCTAGGCGGCGGGGCACAGGGTTTCCAGAAGTCGCGCTACGCTTATCGAGGCATCAGGGGGCGATTCCGGACACTAGCCGGCATTGATAACGATCAGCAGGCCTGTGAGGACTTTGAAAAAATAACCGGGATGCCTGCTGTCTGTATGGACCTTTTCACTGAGGCCCAATATACAGCCTTTCACGGGCATCGTCCTCCGGAGGACTGGAATGAAGCGACGCCTGAAGATATACGCCGGGCGTGCCGGAATGAATTCCCCGATGTAGTTTTCACCTCGAGCCCGTGCAAAGGTATGAGCGCATTATTGCCGCAAAAGACAGCGGAGACGGCCAAATACCAGGCGCTAAATGAATTGACGCTGCGATGCGCGCAACTCACAATGGATGCTTGGCACGAGAATCTTCCCTCATTGTATATCTTTGAAAACGTCCCGAGAATCACCCTGCGCGGCGCCGAATTGCTCAAGAGAATCAAGAGGCTCCTCAGCGACAACGGCTACGTCTTCCATGAAGGATTTCATGATTGCGGAGAATACGGAGGCCTTGGTCAACACCGGAAAAGGTATCTCCTCATAGCCAGGAACGAAGCGAAGATGCCGGTCTTTGTGCATAAGCCGTATAAGAAGCGCGTCAAGAGTATCGGTGAAGTTCTTGAGCGGCTTTCGCTTCCTGATGCCAAGGAAATGGGGCCTATGCATCGTTTGCCGCGATTAACATGGAAAACATGGGTAAGGCTGGCTCTCATTCCGGCTGGTAAGGACTGGCGGGCACTGCAGGAGTTCGCTCCTTCCGATGACAAGGCTCGAAAAAAATGGGAGCAGAAGGGAGAGAAGACTGCAGGGGAGAAACACCTCTTCAAGGGGAAGTACGGGATTATACCCTGGGGAGTGCCTGGGCGGACGGTTATAGGAGGCAGCAGTAACGGGGCGGGCTATGTCGCTGATCCCCGTCTGGACCACTGCCCTCGAGGCGGAGGGAACCTGGGCGTTCAGGAATGGGACAAGCCTGGCGCTGCTGTTATCGGCAATGCCCGCATCAACGGCTCCAATGCTGTTTCCGTGGCGGACGTTCGATTGGAGGAAACATTGCATTCGCGGTTTAGCAACAAGATGCGGGTGCTCAATTATGATGAGACTGCCACTACCGTTACTGGTATTGCAGACATCCAAGCCGGAGCGCAATCCGTGGCCGACCCTCGCTTGCCCGCTTATGTTGATACATGCACAGGATGCCCGTGGAGCGTACAATCCGATACAGCCAGCGGTCAGCACGGAGCATCGTGTGGCGCTGCGCCCGTTGGAGACCACCTCTTCTCGAGTGATAATCCCAAATTCAATCATGCTTTTAAAGTTACCGGGTGGAATGAGACTGCAGGAGTTGTCGCTGGCGGTGGAGGTCCGAGCTGCGGCGGCACGTGCGTTGCCGATCCCATGCTCAGGCACTCTCCGAGACCAGGATGCATGAAGGTCCAGGAGTGGGCTGAGCCTTCTAGCACAGTGGTCGCTTCGTCAACTGGAGTTGGCGTGTCTAACGGCGCGTCGGCCGTCGCTGACCCACGTGCTGTCAAGCGAGGGAGACATACCAGTCATTTCAAGGTGGTCCCTTTCAATGAGGCAAGCGGTACCGTCACCGGCGCGACTCATGTGGCTAACGGAGCTGTATGTGTTGCGGATGTCCGGATGCCGAAGTCCGAGAAACGTCATCCATCAGTGTTCCAGGTTGTGAAATGGGAAGACCCAGCGCCGTGTGTAACAGGGACTAGGTTTGGCAGCGGATCTCCGGCTATATCTGATCCGCGCTTGGCTATGACCGAAGATCGTTTCGGAGGGAGCCCCGGACTATACGGGGTCAATGATTGGCAAGATGCAATGCCGACAGTTACCGGGAGTATGTGGGTTTCAAGAGGCAATTGCCCAAGCGCTGTGGCTGACCCGCGCCTTAACTGCTCCTTAAGAAGTGGAGCTTTCGGCGTTATGGATTGGGAGAAGTCTTCTACTACCATTGGAGGCAGTCTTGACGTCCATGAAGGCTCCGCTGCGGTCGCAGATCCGCGCCTTAACTGCTCTCAGCGAGGCGGCACGTACGGTGTGATGGAATGGGATAAACCGTCAACAACTATCTCTGCTTCGCTTGATGTCCATGCGGGAGCGGCAGCTATTGCTGACCCGAGACAGCCGGAGGAATGCGATGCAGCATTCGAAATTCCTGCTGATAATGCACGGCTTGATCCTCCGCCAATGATTATCTCTTTGGACAACACCTGGCACCGTCCGCTTACTACTTTGGAACTGGCGGCGCTGCAGGGGTTCGATGTCGTTATGAAGGACGGCAGCCCTCTGGTTTTAAGCGGTAAGTCTGACGCGAAGTGGAGGGAGAGGATAGGTAACGCCGTTCCACCCCCTGCGGCTGAAGCAATCGGGGAGTTCGCGCTGATGGCATTGCTCACGAATATGTTCGGGGATTACATCCTTGCGAGCACCGAAATATGGGTAAACCCGCCCATGGAAGATAACGTGATGATCGAACTGGTCAGCGACAAGCCGTCCTCAATACCGGCATTCTGCGCTTAGAAGGGAACGAGTGCGAGCGGAGGTCCGTGCTTTTGTCATGGACCTCCGCCTCAGCATAAAGGAGAAATGGAACGTATGGATTTTCTGACTATTTTAACGAGACTTGCTGACGGGGAAGCATTTGTCGGCGGCATGGAGTCCGGGGAGGATTATGTGATGGTGATTGACGGTGAGGAAATCGTTCTCACCGATGATCTGAGGCAAAGAATAACGAGCATGGGTATCCGGATTTCTGAAGACCAGTTCGATAAGCTTAGCACCCCCTGGAAGGCGTCGATCGCACCGAGGGGGAGGAAAGTCTTGAAAACCCTTATAAAAAACTACCGTTACCGTTGCGCTGACAGGATAATGGATTTCGAGACGTTTTGCAAAACGGACAATGCGATTATCCCCGGCGATGAGATGTCCAAATATTTTACTTTGCCGGACCCGGCGAAGAAACATGGCCCCCCGCTCGGTCTGCTGGTTTTTGATAAACCCTGCTCACGCAAAGTCGTCGAGATGCACATCAAGCGGTTCGGACTGGCCCGGCATGAGGTGAGGGACAGCATCGACAACATAATTGCGATGATGCGCGGGTATGGGATCATCTGCGAGCTTGTTTTGCCTTGTGAGATATCGTTCTGACATCTTGCCGAAACCAGTGATAGGCTGCACAAACAAAGAAAGGAGAATTGTTTATGGATTTGTATAACACAATATTGGGAGCTGTGAAAGAACACCTGTCTAAAAGTGTTTTCCCCGCCGCTGGACAGGAGCTGCTTTGTTCGGAAGTGCTCGAATGCGTAGCTCCTGAAATCAACGAGTGTGTGATAAGGATCGCCGATGTAGTCGAGAGGGAGGTTAACCAGGCTAAATGCCGCGTAGAAGCTCTCCCGTATCGCGCGCAGGGCAGCACTTTTGACCTCAAGAAGTTCTATGAGGACTCCGGGTATTATGAGCATGGACTGGGAAAGGATGAGGAGGCATTCGAATACCAGGTTTGGCTTGTAGACCCCAAGACTGGCGAAAGACTCGATTGCGGAGAGTATGACAGTTCCAAGAAAGGCTCGAGCGACCATCTGTCTGAAGCGAGCGCCGAGGCTATCTTGGCAGAGCAAATCTTGGAAATAAACTCAGGAGGCAATCTGAAGGAATGGGGGTTAACAGTATGGTAGGCACAGGAGGTAGCATGGGAACCCTTTTTGATCAACTGGTCGATCAGCCAGCAGAGGATGTCTGTGAAGATGCTTCTGTGCCGGAGATCGAATCGGTTGGTGTATTTTACAACCGTGTCTACGCCGACTTTTGCACAGTGGTAGATGGTTATGCGGCAAACCTTGAGCGGTTGCGGCTCTTGGAGGACGATCAAGGCGCAACTGAATATACGCATGCAATTCAAAACATGAGTAAACACAGCGTGGAGAAGGAAAAGACTGACTTGGCCAAGGAGATACGTAATGTGTTGGTGCACCGCGCCAGCAGGCAGTTTGCCCCCGCCGGCGTGTCATTGGAGATAGACACCAGTGCCCTGCATGACCGCTTCCCTCTCGACAGGAGTTATGCCAAGCCGTTCGATGCTGACGCCATTTGGCAATATCTGGAGAAGACATATGGCAACGGGTCGGGGGAAGAAGAGGCATGGCGGCAGCTAGCCAACAATATAATCGATTCTTTCTATCTCAAGAGGGGTAAAGAGGTCAAGCGGAAAGGCAACTATGTGGTGATTGATCTTTCTGTTTCCGTTGATAGTATCGACAAAAAATATGACGGGAGCAACAAGCTGTGCTATCACAGCTCAGAAAGCTTGAGGAAGGTGCTGCGTGAACTTGTCACCTTTGCGGAGTGGGCCGACAGACCGCGGCTTGCCCATGACCTGGGAACGGTGGGGCCACATTATCAGGGTTACAAAGCCACCATTGAGAGCCGCAGGCAGCATTCATGCGGAGATGAAGGCGAAATAGTCATCGTAACGTTTACCAAACAGTTCGAATTCCGTTTTAGGAGTGACGTAGCGGAACAGTTCCAAAACTTTCTGGGTACTTACGGGACGTTCAGTGAAGACAGATGAGGAGATAAATTCTATGAAAATCACCAAACGGAGTTCCACCCCTTGGGGGCTGCCGCAAACGATCAGTGAAATCGCGCCGGGGATCGCGGACATCACAACCGGAAGTCACGGTGGTTATTACCTGTCCCCTGAGATCAATCAACTCGTTCATGCCGCATGGAGAGACGCATCGGGGTTCTATGAAGAGGATTGCCAGTGGGCTGTGGTAGCAATCACTTTCCCTGAATCTTTCACTCCTGAGAAAGTAGCTATTGCCCATCGTACGGCGAAAAACTGGTTCCCGGACGAGTACGTTGCGGTCACCGGTGAAGTGGTCGTCGCCGAGGAATCGCATACCCTCTCTGAGAGGGCTTTTTTAGCTGAGAACATTGACCGGTTTATCGTAGTTTCAGCTTTTGGGGACTGGCACAAAGATGTGCCTGCAGGATTTGTAGCCGTGTGCGCCACCATGGGCAGACAACGCAATGGCGGGGCCTCGACTGAACGATGGTTTCTGATCCTGGAGGATGAGATCCTAGCGGATGAGTGTAGCAATCGCTCCGGCTACGGTTTCGTTGTAGACACTGAGCGTCACAAGGCTATCCCCCCAATTTCGTGATTCTATAACAGGAGGCAGGATGCATTGGTACGATAAATTAAGAACAATTGAATCCCGTGGGAGCCAGGCTGAGAGGCCTGGTTCCCTTGCGGGACTGGCCGCGGCACGGCAGGTGCACCTTGGCCAATTCTTCACGCCGGACAATGTTGCCGCGCTGATGTGGCGCATAGTGCAGCCTGCGATCGATAAAGCCACCCGGAAAGTTTCACTTTTCGACAATTCGGCAGGCTCCGGGCGTTTGCTGCAATTCGCCGACCCCGCGAAGCACGCCCTTTACGGAGTTGATATCGACGGCAGCGCGATACACCTGCTTGCCGAAGCAGCGCAGGCAGCCGGGTTTGATTGCGAATTTGAGGCCTGCGGCATGGATGCGATCCATCCGGCGAATGTCGACGTGGCCCTTATCAATCCGCCGTTTTCCCTGCACATTGAATCGCCGCTTTTGAAGCCTTATCCCTGCACGTGTTACGGAAAGTTCGGCCCTAATACGTCCACGCTGTCGCATGCCTACGCATTGGCTCAGGCGGTTGCCGGCTCCCAGCTGGTAGTCGCCCTCCTGCCTTCAACATTTGCCGAAGAAGTGGCGTCAAGTCCTGAAACCTTTATCGACAATGATAACGCAGCCAGGCTGCGCGCTCATATTGAGCTGCCGCCCGGGTTGTTCAGGGTTGAAGGAACTGACGTAAGGGTGTCCCTCCTGGTTTTCGGCGGCAAGCCGGCGGGTGTCGGGCGTTATAGCTTGAAAAACCTGAGCGATCCGTTGCCGGGACTGGGGCTTCACCTTTCCGAGCGTAGCGCGACAAGGATGCGGCTCCTCGGCGTCACGGATGACGAGCCGGCTATTACGAGGCCCGTAACCGGTGACACTACGGTCCGGGTAGGACACAACAGCCGCAAGGTCATACTGGGCTTCAATTGCGGATTGACCGAGGCCAAGGTACTCAACGGCATTTATATCAACCGGGTAGCTGACGACGGTGAAGTGGAATTCCGCAGGCCGAAGGGCTTCAAGTATGCGGGGCAGGGCGCGCTGGATATGGAAGTCCACCTTATGCAGGACGATCCGATCGCATCGTTCGAAGAACTAATTGCGCAGATACGGCGCGTGGGTGGGGCACCCGTGGTTGATCCGGGTACGTGGAGTTATCTCAGGCGGCGGATAAGGCAGTCTCTGAGACAGAAAACTCCGCTAAGACATACTGTATTAGTTCCCGATGGGGTGGCCGGAGACAACAATGTTATCACGGGCTACACCAGCAAATGCAGGGTTGCCGATCCCAAAGTATGGGGCTCTCCCCTTATCAAGGCCAAGCAGGAAATAACTTTCCACCGGCAGGAAGCAGGGCACTATACCTACGAAATTTCCGGGCGGCAGTTCAATATTTCTGCTGAAGAACTGTACAAAGATTTTACGGTCAATGCCGGCGCTGCAGAAGCTGGTTGGACTGTAATCCACCCCGGGCTTAACGAGACGTTTCCCAAGCTTGCCCACTCCCTCGACCTCCGCGCCAAGGCGCTGGGGATCGACAGGTGGCTAACGTGGGGGTTTCAATGGGAGGATCTGCTTGAGACGGCGTTGAAGCCCACCGGTTGTATTATTGCGTGGGAGATGGGATTAGGGAAAGCACGTCTTGCGAGCGCCCTTCTGAAATTGATCGGGACGAAGCATGGACTTATTGTGGTCGAGGGAGGTCTCGTTGATGAGATGATCATCGAGCTTTCTGGTCTTCCGATCCCCGCTACCGATTGGCAGGTTATCAGGAATGTTGAACAGTTGTCCGACCTGCGGCAGATCAATGTGATCTCGTATGAACGACTGAGAATGCCGATTGACAGGAGCAGGCCAAGGGACACTTATGCTGCCAGGCTGAGGCGGAGGATAGGAGTGCTTGTGGCTGATGAGGGAGATGTGCTTTCGAACCCCGAGTCTGACCAGAGCAGAGCTTTATACAAGGTCTCTCCGCGCCGCCGCTATGTCCTGTCTGCTACGCCTTTAGCCTCATATCCTCGCGATGTTTTGCCGATCATGGTCTATACGGGCGGTGACTGCACAGCGGCTCAGCCCTGGGGGTGGCGCAGAGGATACCTGGAGCAGAACTGGAGGAAGAGCGTGTCGTACGCGCGGCGCGGGCTGGACGCCTTCAGGGAAACGTACATAACGATGCAGTGGGTGACGAGAGAATTTGAGGACAGCTTGCTTGAAGGTGCGAAAAGGGAGATACCGAGCATCAGGAATATTGAGAAGTACCGTGCTATGGTTGCCCCCTCATATCAAGCGAAGACTACTTCGGGAGCCGGAGGTTGCGGCCCACATAAGCATTCCGCCGGAGACCAGAGAGGTTATAGAAGTGCCGTGGGACGACGAGCACCTCTCGTACTATCTGAAGGTCTCGGACGAGTTCGCCAACTGGTATACGAAACAGCAGGACGATAACAAGAACAACCTGATAGCAGTTTTAGCTCGCATCAGGGCTGTGAGTTTCGCTTCCGATTATCCGCAACACGGCATCGATGGGTTCGGCGGTTATGCTGCTCTGACTTCGAAACAGCGCTGGGTACTGGATGAGATGGAACGGTTGGCCAAGGCTGGAAGAAAAACCATACTATACGCCGAGAACCCGGGACTGTTGGAACTGCTCAGCAGGCGGCTTACCGATCGGGGCGTGGACAACATGGTATTCCACGGCAAGATACCGATCAGGCAGCGCACCAGGGAACTGAATCAGCGCTTCCGTTTCGGGGATTGTCCGATCGCGGCCTGCAGTCTCGGGGTTGCCCAGAAGGGACTGAATATTTGGCAAGCCAACGAGGTAATTGTGTTGTCTCGCAGCTGGCTGTCATCAGTGGAGGAGCAGGCGATAGCGCGCACTTTGCGCCCTCAGCAAAAGGCGAACGTGAGGGTGCGCTATGTCCATTTGACCGGTAGCATTGATGTTTATAAGGCCCAAATGGTGGAGTTTAAGCAGGATGCCGCAGACTCCGGACTGGATTGGGCTACGCCTCAGAAATCCGGCGCTGAATTCCTGCATTTGGACACCGTGCTGCACAGGTTCATCGAAGGACTTGCGGAATTGCGCGGCGTAAAGGCGCACAAACTGAGGGATCATCTCAAGGGGAGGGCAGCGTGATAAGGCCACAAGTAGCAGAAACGGTTAACGTCACCTTCGGAGAGGGAGTTGTCGTCCTTCACCGCTCCGGGCACAGTAAGCCTGCTGTAGCGAACATCCTTGGTGTCGAAAAGGCTGAATCCGGGGAGGTTGTAAAAGTCTACCTGGACAGGCGTGTGCACAAACCGGGAGAGACATCGTTTGTCGGCTGGTCAGTGTCGGGCGCAGTGGTTACGGAAATGAGGAAGTTTCACTAAGGTCCTTTGCAGTGAGCAGGAGACAGACTGCTCCGGCTGGTTTCTTCTCAGCCGGGGTAGTCCCTGTTTCGCGGATGTCAGGCATGTTCAAGCGTTAAAGTGGTATGGGGATTTTGTGTCTGGAACGGGAAAAGAGATTCAAAGGAGAATATGCTATGGCTAAAGACATAAGTAAACAATATGTTATTAAGGAAGCAAATCTTGGGTTGCCCTATGATTTTTTGATAGCTGACAACGCAAAAGTCCGTCACATCTCTATTCTCTCTAGTGGGGAGTCCGGAGACGAAGATATAGTTGTGCAGGCTGTTTCTAATAAGTTTGTTGCCGACGAGATTGTAGAAGAACGTGCCTTATTTCTCGTTAAAGCAGCTAATATGCACTTCGATCTGGTCAGAGCTTTAGAAGCCTTTATTGATATCCAGTCAGAGAAGGAACCGACTGCTTTTAATATGAGGTTCGACAGAGCCTGTCAAATTGCCAGGGATGCATTATTGACAAAATAAATTGCAAGTCGGGGAAGAAACTGGGTAACGCGTAATCAACATTAACTCGAGCCAAAAGCATTCATCAACAGAACCGGTTTGGACTTCACAAACCAAATTCCAAAAAAAACGAGGAGATACTACTATGTCTAAAAAACTTGCTTTGGTCGTATTTGCGTCTTTGCTTTTGTTCGCTGCTGTCGGCAATGCAGATGAAACTTGCGTGGCTCATTGTCATACCAGGCTCTCTCAGGGGGATTTCGTCCACGGTCCGGTTGCCGTGAAGCAATGCGAGGTTTGTCACGTCTCAACAGGACATCACTCATTCGTGGCTATATCAAATGTTCCGGCAACCTGCAACAAGTGCCATGATATGCAGGAACAGTTGGGCTCGTTTGCGCATAGCACTACCGCCAATTGCACGGAATGCCACGACCCTCATAGCGGCACAAACAAATACCAGATCAGGACGATGCAGGCCAAATCGTAATATTCAGCAGGCGATTATGGCCTCTACAGTAAGCACTTATTCGAGTGCTTCTGTAGAGGCTTACTAAAGAGGAGGTAGTCATAATGGCGAGATGTCGAGTAGAAGACAGGTATCAAGTGCTGGACGAAGTTATTGCGGCTCTGCAAGCAAAGCATAATATGCAGAAGTGCCCTGTTTTCCTTGGCTCAGGGAATCCCAAAACTGAGCCTCATATAACATATTCTGAGGTGAACCGCACCTTGACGGTGTTTTGCTATCCCACCGGCAACGGGTATATGCAGCCGGTGCATATTGAGCATATTGACACGTATTTCCCGTCGGAGGTGATCTCATGATTTGCCACACTGGGTTTTACTTCGATACGGTCGGAGATCAAACAACAGCGGTGTTCCAGTTCGTACAAAAAAAGGATTACCTGAATTGCGAGTTGATCGAATACACCGGAGAGCGGGAGACGACCAAAGCCGAAGCCGAAGCAAGGCTCGCCGAGGTCAAGCCTGCAGTCATTGCGGACTTGAATGGGAAGTATCCGGGGCGAAATATCATCGATGTTGTGGTCGAACAGTAAGATATGTAATAAGGAGCCAATCTGCCACAGCCTTTGCGGGCAGTAGCTTCGCTGGATTTTGGGCTAAGGGATTGGGGTATGCAATTATGGTATATTTACATATTAGGGCATGGCAGGGATGCATAATATGGGGAGGCAGTCAATGCGTTTCAAATACCGGCTAACTATAACTCACGAATATGGGACGAACGATAAGTCCAGCAGCGGGGAAGAAATCGGAAGGTGGAGACAGTATTTCAAAAAGAACCTTAACCATCCCCTTAAGCTCTCAGAAATTTCTTGTGTAGACCTTGGTGACCGCACTGAGCCTTTATGCAAAAGTCGCCCTGAGATGGTGACGTACCGTTATTACAAGATAGTAATAGTCTTCGGCTACTATACCCCCATTAAGACCTCTTGCGACATTGTCGGGCGTATTTGGAGGACCCTCTATAAGAAGAGCCTCGGCTGGCCACTGCTCAAAAAAGATATCTCGGTCGAATTCATCGGAGAGACCAAAGGCAGAAAACCTGTTGCGCAAAGGCCCGTCACCGCAGAGAGAACATCAAGTAAAATTAAAAGGAGAACGTCATAGAAACTACAAAGAAGCTTACCTATAACGAATTGGCCGCGAAAATTTCTAATGAAACCGGGAAAGAGATCATCATTCTGACGACAGACCAAAATGTTGACGACATCGACACTTCAAAATGGTATCTCATATGTTTTGATGCCGCTGATTTTCCCAAGCCTTTAAAATTTGTTTCGATTAGGCACCAGAGCCTTGGAAATTCCGGTGACTCTGAAATATGGCAGGATGAGGAGGGCAATGCATACGAGGTGCTCAGGAAAGGTGGTTCGCGAGAATGTCCCAGGGAACTGTCAAAGACAGAAGAAGCAACCGAGGCTGCTGCAGTTATTCAAGAAAAGGAGCTCTCGCCTCTACGGGTACCGATAGCGTTTCTTGCAAAAATGTTAAACACAACCATATCCGCAGCTCAAAGGAAATTCGGGGTGAAAGGTGATATGGGACTCGATGAGCTTAAGTCTTGGCTTGAGGCCCATTCTGGCAATAGCAACTACCATCGCTGGGTTGATATGATCGAAAAGATCGAGAAGAAACTCACTACAGAACACGCTGCCAAACAGCCCTAGAAAGGGTCCCGAATAGTGTTGTCATCGGGATTCTTATTGTCAGGTACCGCACGATAATTCTCAACTAACATTCCCCTTCAGCCGTAACTCCACTATTGTTTCAACAATTGATTTTCCCGGTAAACGCCGCTTTTTCTTGGCGTTTACCGGGTCCTATCGATAACTGTTGTCAGCAAAGACGTTCCTGCGTCATCGGCAGATAGCCAAAAAAAGATTGTATGAGATACAAGGAGGAGTATATGAAAACTATTGATATTTATAAAAGGACATTTGAGGCAAAGAACTTTCCTAAAGGCAGTCAGGAGCGAAGCGATCTGAACGCATCGGGAGTTACCAGCGAATATATGCCTTCTTTGAAGTTTGAGTCCGTTGGGAAGCACGAGGACGGATCTTTCTGGTTCTCAATTGGGCACAGGACAAGGAGGGACGCTATCGATAGTGCGGAGAGACTGAAGAAGCCTTTCCCTGTAGGGGAAATGATTTCAACATTGGAAGTCGATATTCGGATCAATAAATAATTCGAAGAATCCTAATGATGGAGGGTCAAACATGTCGGATAAACAGACAACCAACCTCGTAGGTCAGTATCGCGGCTACAATATTTGGCGCAATGTCAGGACGGTTTCGCGCAGCAACCCAGCCTCCGGTCATCAATGGACGGAGAATGTGCTGGCCAGAGGGTTTTACGTTGGCGGAGGAAAGGGCATTTCCGTTGAAGAAATATTCCGCAATGTGAAGGCTGCCAAGGGGAAAATAGATTTTGTTCTGGACCATTCTTGCGGGGTTATCGCTGCCCCGGGGAAAGAGGAATTTGAAGATAACTTGTAGTACAAACAAGGAGGTTTTAAATGGAATTATTAACCTTGCCTTTTGAAACAGGGTTGCCTCTTGCCTTAAGGACTCCCCCGCCGACCAATATCGGCACAGTCACTTCCAATCCTCTCCAGCCGCCGTCTCCTCTCCTGACGTCAACATCATACGCTATCGGCGATTTCGGCGAAAAGATTGGGGGAGCCCGAAAAGACACTGCTGAACGGGGCTACTCGATGACGGGCAATAAAGAGGAAGAAGGTGACGGGCCGGCATGGCGCAAGAAGTACGTGGCCATGGAAAAGCTGGACGGTTCAGGCTGGACCATTGCGAAGAAAGGCGACGTATTCGGCATCGTAAGCACACGGGGGAGACAGTCATTTGCCACACAGGAAGAGGCCGAAGCCGCGATTCCTTTAATGGCGGTCGCAGAGAAGCACAGAGTATACCAAAATGCCGACAGCACCTTTTCAATTTATAAAATCGTCAGCGATCTCAAGAGATTCAAGGTTGTAGGTCAGGACTTCTCTTCACATGATGACGCTATGAAGCATATGGCAACTCACGCTGAAGAAATACTGAATATCAAAACGACATTCGGGGAGGAAATACTGCCAGTCCCGGAGATCGCCATCAGGAGAGGCGTTGAGCGCAGGAAGGGTCCGGTGACCCCAGAAATGTTCATGGCCACCTTCGTCCCGCGCGGAATCGAATTCGGGAACTGGACCAATCAGGAAGAGCGGCAACAGGTGATGGATCATGCCTTCGACGCGCTTCTTGACCTTGCTGATGTTCTCGGAGTACCGCCGAAAGCGCTTATGCTTAATGGAGATCTCGCCATAGCGTTTGGAGCAAGAGGGCAGGGCTTGTCGGGAGTAAGAGCTCATTATGAGCCGGATTATAGCGTTATAAACCTAACGAAGATGAAAGGCGCCGGACACCTTGCGCACGAATTTATGCACGCTTTCGATCATTACCTCGCCAGGCTCGATACAAAGGCTTCGTCAGAAAAGGTTGTCAATAAGCGCGGCGATTTGGTTTATAAGAAAGCGCCATTAACTTGCAACTTCCAGAGCCATGGGCCGAGCCGCAACTCTCAGCTGAGGGAGGAACTCAGGAATATTTATGTTGACCTCATGGGAAAGATGTATAAAAAGGATGAACAATATGTCGAAGACACCGAAAGGGCCGATGCGTTTATCGAGAAGGCGAGGGAGGAACTCGGCAATCAGCTTGCCAAGGTCAGGCAATATCTAGCTGCCGACTATAGAGAGTATTCCTATGGCAAAAGACACGGTGCGCCGGCTTCGGCAGAGCAGCTTGGGGAATTCGACCGACTCGCAGACTTCCTTGTGGGAGGGAGGGACTTGCAAACCTCCTTCCGGTACAACCAGGAAAACAGACCTGAGAACGGAGCAAGACCCAAAGGCATGAGCAGATCGCAATTCGGCAGATCGATGGCAGGGCGATTTACCAACGATACTCTTGAGGCTATCAACGCTATTATGAAGTCCGTAAGGAACCGGCAAGGTTTCAATTCGGAGCATAGCGGGCACCTTGATAGCGTACGGGCGGCTATGAGTTTGTTCGATGCGCGAATCAAAATGCTCTCGGATGCCAAGTCCGGGGTAGAAAAAACAAAGAAGGTTGCCACTAATTACGCCATTGAGGCGAAGAAGATGGACCAAGCCAGGACGGGCGATTATTGGGGGGAGCCGTTGGAAATGGTTGCCCGCGCATTCGCCGCGTACTGCGAGGACCGGATAGCAGAAAAAAGCGGACAGAGCGACTTCCTTGTTTATCACGCGCATGGCGGTATTTTCCTTCCCATGATTGACGGCTTTGTCGCGCGGCCTTACCCCGAAGGCAAAGAACGGGAAACTCTCAATGAGGCGTTCGATACCTTGTTCGGAACGCTTAAGAGTAAGGAATCAGACAAGGGCGTGCAACTTTATTGACCACAAATTTTCGAGTGTTAAGGAGGATTCAATGGCGGATTTAGCCAAATCAAGAATCTATTACAAGGACGGTAGAATCGAGGAATATGTCCGCCAAGGCGAAGCCTATGGTTTGTGGCTTGCCTTGCCTAGAGGGGTACGCGCGGCATTTCGTGGCGCTGGCGATGCAACACCCGTATATTCGCACGATTTTGTGGACAGGTTCTAACTATCTACTCCCATATTTGAATCAGCGGAGCAAAACAAGAGGTGTTAATGAAACCTGTTAAATTGATTGATCTTGTTGGCAAAGATGTTTCGGGCGTCAGGGCAGACGTAAATTGCCAAGACGGAGCAACCTCTGCATGTCAGGATACTCCCATGTACAGGGTGCTGGAGAGAGTCTGGATAGAGCAGAGGAAAGGGAAGACATGGCTGAGATGGTCCTGGATACCGGAAGTGGACGTGTGCACAGGGAAGAAGGACTGTGGTTTTTCCGGGGTTACGGATCATAAGAGCCATCTGATGCAGGACGCCTATATTTTTATCGACGAATAATCGTTGGCGGCGGTTCCCTGGACATTGGCAGGACTGACCGCGATAAGGAAGAAGTTCGAAGTGGGGCAACATAAGTGGAGGGAAAGTGAAATATAGCGTAGACGGCGGTGAGAATTGGCATGAGGCCAAAGAAGGTGTGAGGATTATCTATAACGATCAGCTCGCCCCAGTAGAAGGGGGAGGCGAATATGAACCGGCAGAACTTCATGTCAACGCTACGGAAGAGGGATTGATTTTGGACGTCTGGGTGTCCAAGAAAGATTATCTTGACCATTGTTCCGGCACTTCATCGGAGATGTCCGGGGATATAATCGAGCGACTTGTTGGGGGTGAAAGATGAGCCAAGACCAGGAAAGGTGGGTTCTCTCAAAACATGATGATAACGAGGACATCGTCCTCCGCGATTCGAAGGACAGGATTGTCGCGAACTGCAGCGTTGATTTTTGTAATACCGGCAACCCTGAAAAGGACAAGGAAGAACAGCTATATACTGCTAAACTGATCAACGCGGCGGTTAACAGCTGCTTCAAGATCAATCCGGACAACCCTCTGGCGGCGGCTGAAGCGATTGTGGATATGTTCAACTGTGTCTTCCCTCATGGTCACCCGTCAGTCAGCAAAATACTCAAAGGGCATGGCTACGGATATGAGGCTGAGACGATAGACCAAGCCATCAAAAAAGCGGAAAGGAAGGGCTGATGGAAACAGAGGTAATAATAGCGGTCAAGAAAATTCAGAAGCATTGCTACGACAAGAAACAGTGCGAACCCGCTTATTACGCCAAGTCGGACAAGAGGCCGGGATTCCGCTGGTACGTTGGTTACGGCAGCGAATACCGCCCTGCAGGGAAGACTGATTTCCCCAATATACACCCTTATGGGTTTATCGTCGAGCCGACTAAGGATTGCGGGTTCATTGGTGTTACTGTCCGGATGCATCGGACGACGCCAGTCGTTCCAAGGACATGACGATAGAGGACGGCGGGGAAGTCCTTTGTGCGGAGGCAGAGGGAGAGCGTCTCAGAGACAAGGGTTCTACTGGACAAACAGTCTAATAAGAGGAGAATATCTATGAAATATTTCTTGTCAGAGTTCAACGCAGATGGAAGAAATCCGTATAGCAAAGTGAGTTATCTCGGAATGGTTGGTATTCCCGAGGAACAGTATGCAGTCATCCAGGAAGAAGCGAAGCGGATGGCAAGTGGGAAGGGACTGATAAAAAGCTCCATATTGCTGACGGATGCGGCGTTTGCCGAAAAGCCTGAGTTTCAGGTTCTCGAAAAGTCCTTAAGGAGCAATCTGGGAGATCCCGAGTACATAGTCGCCATTGCTTACGGCGCCGGAGAGACAGCGTCGTTTGTTCTTATTGCTGGCAACAGGTGGGACGACCGTGTGCCCTGCGTAGAATATGAGAGTGAATCGTTCGTTGTAGGTGGAGAAGAAAACGTTGAGATTGGCGATGTTTGCCTAGACAGGTTTGTGGGTGATTTCACAGGTGATCAGGCTGCTGAGAGTACAACGCCTGTGCCTGGCCAACTCTTCAAAGAAGCTTCCGAGGTGTTGCCTGCCTTGGTTGCGGAGAGTGTGAAGAAGTATGTGATTTCGGGATTTGAAGGGGGGGAAAAGAGTGATGACGAAGACGAATCCTAAGACAAAAAAGAAAAAAGAAGTCAAAACAAAAACAGACAAGGTATTGGTGCTTATCGGAACCCCGGCACACGGGTTCGAGATGTTCGGTCCTTTTGCGAATCCCAAGACTGGAAAAGAAAAGGATGCAATTAAAACCGCAGTGATTTCGCAGCGTGGGCATTTCGGGAACGACATGGGGCCTCTCTTTGTCATCGGTGTTGATAGCGATGGATGTGATGAGGAAGGTTCTCATTATGTTATCTCCGGTGGGATAGCCGACGGATTCACTGCGGGGGGACCTTTCGAAGGCGATGAAAGAGCGCAGGTTGTTGCTGACAGGGACCTCGAATATCAGAATTACGAGATAGTCGAAATCAAATAGGAGGCCAGCATGAGAGTATCGACAGAAAAAGGGCTTGTTGTAATACCTGACCATATGGTCGTTGAGACCTTCCCTGATTCGGGCAGGTACCAGCATCGTTTCACGGTGAACAGCGCGTCAAGCGACGCTAAGTACATGATAAGTTATGATAGTGCTAAAAACGCTGGGTATTGGAAGTGTAGTTGCCGCGGGAACATTCGGCATGGCTCCTGCAAGCACCTCACATCGTTGAATCTCGTTACCCGACAGGATATTATGACACGCAGGCTCGGTTCCGGAGGTCAGTAAAATGGCGGCGAAGAAAAGCATATGGGGCGATGAGCACCGGCCTTACGGTGTCAACAAGGGACCTCGTGGTAACCCGGACCAGTGGAAGAGATTCTTTGAGCAGGCCATGGGGATGGACGAGGCTCAATCCATCGTTGGCAGCGAAAGCTCTTGGGCTATCCTTGGGATAGAGCGCGGCAGCGACGCATATGCAATAAAGAAAGCTTTTAGAGATTTGGCTTTTAAGACTCACCCCGATTATGGCGGAACTGAGGCTGCCTTCAGGAGAGTCTATGCGGCTTACACTATGTTGATGGAAGGCGAATAAAGTCAATCGGCATATTAAGCGCTAAGGTAGTCGAGATTAAATAAGGAGGCCATCATGTATCTGCACGATACTTTGGAGAAGAGTGCTTTTGAGACACTGCCACTGTTGCTGTTCCGTGAACTGTTCACAGATGAGCAGGTCGCACGCACGCAAAAGGTTGAGATCTGGGCAACGTCTGCCACAGATCCTGGAGACGACCACTGTACTGCAAAATTGTTCGACGCCAACGGGGTTATGGTTGGCGAGGTAATAATACCGGGCTACTAAAGGAGAGCTATGCCAATAAAGGAGATCAACAAAGAAGTAGTTAGGCAGCTTATGGCTGAGATTCGTGAGACGCTTCATATCTTAGGAGATAAGCATGGTCTGCACATCACTGTAGGCGGAGCCACCTACAGCGGCAATAACTTTCGATTCAAGGCGGAAGCTGCGCTTGTCACTGAATCGGGAGAGGTCATGTCGCGGGAGGTGATAGATTTTCAGAGGATGGCCCGTCTCTATGACCTGAGCCCTGCTATCCTCAATAAAACATTCACGCATAAGACTCATGCATACAAGATTGTCGGGCTCGCGTCTCGTGCGGCTAGATTCCCTATTATCTGTGAGAGGGCCTCTGACAAGAAGCAGTTCAGCTTCCCATCGGAAACGGTCAAGGAATACGAGCATTTGATGCTTGAGTCTGTTCCGGAGGTGGCGCTCAGTGGGAAAAACTAAGCATCCCAAAATGCCCGCGCTGAAGAAAAAAAGACCTTCTCATCAGTGAAGTGGACGACCACATTTTTCGGCATGGCAGGGTTTCGAATATTTTAGGGGACAGCGCCGAGATCAAGTGGCAGTACTATGGGCACCAGCTTAATCCGCATCGCGTGACGGAGATACTGCAGAAAGGCTATATCGAAAGGTGCTGCCCCTGGGACGATAATCTTGGGGCATGGGTTGAGAGGATAAGCGAGAAGAGCGCTTTTTTGCGGGAGGCCATGAGAGAGGGCTTCGACAGCATTTCGACGGGTGGCGGGTGCACTGCGTTTTCTTTTTACCTGCCACGGAAGCGATATTGCCTTGTTACCGGCGGTGATGGTAATCAGCCAAAGTCCCGCAGGCAGATATGTTCGTTTTGCGTCTATGACAAAAACACCGGGGAGCCACTGTTTTGTTTCAATGCTCCGTTTGATTTTGCCTTGACATGCAAAATTGACTGGATCGGGACGCTAAGAAAGAGAAAGCTCATAGTACGAAAGTAATACGAATGGTGCAGGGGGAGGCGACTTTATGCTATCCCCCTGTGTCCCCCTCAAGCATTGGCGCATACCGAATACTTTGCAAGAAAGGCAATCCAAGGATCATGCGCCTGTTTTTATTGGTATATTGACCTGGCTGGCAAAGTTAAGCGGGAACCCGGCACAATGGAGTTGTGTCCGGTATTATTATTTAAAGGCCATTACATCAAAGGAGACCATATGATAGAAGTAAAGCTTAAGACAGAAACGTCCGTAGACCCCGAGACGCTGGCATCCCATGCAGCTCTTATGTGTTATCAGAACGACGCCCCGGAGATGGGCAAGAAGATCGACGTTAAGACCAGACTCTTCGACGTCGGCCATCACACGACCCTCCAGCATTCGTATTTTATGTTTGAAATCGAGGGGATAGCGGTCGGAGATGTGACTTTTGGATTACATCTCACTCATCCTTTCTATAATTCTGACCAGCGTAGCGGCCGATATAGCACCATGTTCAATAATCCTGATATGGATGAGATAAGGGAGTATATCAAGGAGCTCTGGCCCGAACTGGCTGTTTGTAATCTGGATAGGGTCATAGCGTATGTTGGCAAGGGGATTGAGATATACCAAACCAACATTGCCCATGGGACTACAAAGGCGAGAGAATTCCTGGCGGCGGAAAGACCGTATGCCACCCAAAAGTCTCTGGATACGACATCCAAAAAGGTGGCTCAGGAACAATTGAGGAATTTTATACCGGTTATCTTCCCTTGCGGCCTCGACTTCACGATCAATCTTTCGGTCCTAGCCGCTATGTGGAGGGCTGCATTTACTCCCGCGTTGCGCGTAGTGACCGACAAAATGGTTACAGAGGTGCTGTCGGCCCATCCCGAATTGGCCTACATGTTCAATGCCGAACATCGCAGGACTACTGACTGGGCTGTGCCAATGATGGTAAAACCATCTAATGCCTCCAATCCTCCTGTATATCAGTACCGTCCGCATGCCCACCTTAATGGGATAACTGGTAATTATTTGCCGAACATCCCTGAGCATGCACTTTTGAATCCTGTCGACCAGCTCCACTTTACTCCTGAAATGATGAACAACAGGACAATCGATATTAGTTCGTATGTCGAATTGTCTGTTGCATCCATGGGACAAGACCAGAGGCACAGAACAATCCGTAGAGGCGCTCCGGCTTTTACGGGATCTTTCTATCTGCCCCCTGTTGCAGCCGCTATCGGCATGGCTCCTCTGGCTGACCAGTATTTTAAGGATTGGGTCGAGCTTATGCCCCTGCTACCTCCGACTTTGCATGCCATGCTTGCGCCTTATGGGGCAATGGTAGGATACGAAAAACGGGGTGACCTGAACGCAGTGGCGCATGAGCAAATCAAACGCTTATGCCTATGTGCTCAGGAGGAGGTCAGCGAGATCTCCCGTCAATTGAGGGAGCAGATAGCCCGCGACAAGACATGGAGAGAGAATGGGATAACGGGGCTTTTCGAGCCGCCATGTTACAGCACAGGGAAGTGCGCGGAGGGTAGCCGGTACTGCGGCCGTGACCTCAGCATCAGAAAGTCGGAGGATACTGATGCTTATTTCCCTGAGAGGAAAGTCTAGTCCTCCGGGAGATAAAATTCTATGGTTAAAACGGCACGAATAAGAGATAAAGTCGACGGTAAAATTATAAACATTACCGTTAAACTTGCTCCCAATCATGTTTTGTCCCCGACCCCGGAGTTGTTCTGGGGTTTCAAAAAAGGCAGAATTACCTGGGCGGAATACGAAGCCCGGTACCTGCAGCTGCTTCGGGACAGGTATAAGACCAGGAAAAGCGAGTTTGACGAGATGGTACAGATGGCACTACTCGAAGATATTGTGCTTATCTGTTTCTGTACTGATGAGCAGTATTGCCATCGAAGACTTGCCAAAGCAGTTCTGGACAAGCTGATTGAAAAAGCAAAAAAAGAGCAGAGGGTCGTTTGTGACAGCTAATTACGGAGGCAGCCTTCAGGCTGTTTACAGGCAAATTGATAGAGATCTGGGAGTTAACGGTAATCGTCGTATTTTGCCTAACGGGAAGTGTAAAGGATGCTCGTCTTATGTGCCGGGCGCCTATCGAGACTGGGAGTTATGCACAGCGTATAACAGGTGGCTAACATATCCCACAAGACAAAGTAATCGGTGTCGGGAATTCACGCCGGCACCTTTAAAGGAGAACGGTATTGAGTAATTTTAAAGACGTAGTTGTCGGTGAGTTAATCCATGAAAAGATTGCCGTTGTCGAGAATCTTACGGCAAAAGTCGGCACGAACGACAAGATAGTGACTAATTTCAGGCTTCGTGATGCGTCAGGTACGATAGCGGGCGTGTATTTTGGGCGTTTTGAAGCGGCAATTGCTACTGGATCGGTCGTGGTTGTGAATGGAGCCGTAGGCGATTTCAACGGACTCCAAGTCAAAGTTAAGGACGCGAAACTTGTAGAGGGGGATCTCAGTGAGTTTCTGGAGTCTATCATGCCGGTATCGCAATACCCGAAAGAAATTCTTGTCAGGGTGGTTCAGGAGCGCATTGCGAAAATCGAAGGGCCGGAACTGAGGGCGTTTGTTTCAACCTTGATCGAAGCCACTCCCGCTTATTACACCGCGCCGGCAGGTAAACGGATACATCATGCATGGGTTGGCGGGAATGCGGAGCACTGTGCCCACGTTTCTATTCTCGCTGCAACTACCGCCGCCCTTTATTCTGGGATCGACGCTGACTTGGTCATTGCCGGGGCTTTGCTCCATGACATCGGCAAAACGGAAGAATTAGTAATGAACGGGGTGATCGATTATAGTGATGTCGGCCGTCTAATGGGGCATGCGTATATCGGCGCCAAGATGATTGAAGATCATGCCAGGTTCCAGCCCTTAAATCCAGAACTAATTCAGAACTTGGTGCATATTATTCTTAGCCACCACGGATCACTGGAGCATGGTGCGATTGTAACTCCGGCCACGGTCGAGGCTGAGATCGTTTATTTATGTGACATGCTGGACTCAAAGACCGTAGCGGCGCAGGCCATGATCAATACGGATGCCGGATCCGGCAGGTGGACGTCTTACAACCGGATGCTCGACAGGACCATGAGAAAACCAGCTACGGCAGCGATCTCTGAGGGTGCAGATGCTGAAGCCGGCGAGGTATGCGCTGCTAGTCATGGACAAACTCAGATGGCTTTGGAATCAGAGAAGAAGCTGTTCTAACTTGGCGGCAACTGTGCAAGGAGGATTCATGGACGAAAACACGATAGAGAAAACGCGGCAGAAAGCAATCGCTACAATAAGTAATTTGTTCCCACCGGATGTGCACGTAACTACGGGGCATAGCTTATTGGTCGAGGCAGTTGCGAATTCTTGGCGAGATCTCCCGCTTCCTATGCTGTTGAGACTTGCGGAACTGAACGAGGAAGCAGTAATATAGTAATCTCGGTGGCAATGATGTTTAGGACAGGCACGGCAAGGCGTATTCTTCCGTGCCTGTTTTGCTAAGCAGGCGTGCGGAAGAAAGCCGATGGACAAATAAGGCTGTAATAATTTCTGGAGGACAAACAATGCTTGCTAAAATAAACGGAGTGCTTAAGCACTTCCCATCATTGACCGAGTTCAATAGCTTTATCAGCGGGGTAGCGCCTTGTGATGCAAAGGTTTTCATGCGGAGGCTTGTGGATGATGACGGGGGCGTTATCGAGAAGCTCGGGGTCGCGGTAGAAGGCTTTGCCATCTATGATAACGATGGCACTCAGTATCCCGGAGGGATTGATCACGATGGTATCATCTGGGTAGCCGGCGCTGATGGAGACGGAACCATGATTGGGATAAATGGGAGGATTGAAGGTTTCGTTGTGGGGAAGAAATGGGAAGGGGCCAAGGGATGAGGCAGCCTACTGCGTGTAATGCGAAAACACCGATATTCTCCAAAGGGGATACCCATTCATTTGTTGACCGTTTTGGGGTGACTGCAATGTTAAAGATAGAAAGCAAGCCCATCTATAAACGTGGCGTTGCGGAGCTTTCATACAAAGTCAGTATTGATGGGAAGAATTATCGGGGCGGGATGCCAGAGGGCTGGATACATCGGCTCATCTCAGAGCATGCGCCCAAAGAAGGGATTGTGGCATGAAGGTCGGGACTAAAACATTATTATGCGGAACGCATCAGGTTATTCTGCATCCAGTGCTTATGCTGGTTGCATTTATCAAGGTGCATCGAAGATGCCCTTCCATGGCCGAATTCTTAGCTATCTGGCTGCACGACATTGGTTACTGGGGGCGGGCTGGCCTCGACATAAAAGGCGGGGAAGAACACCCTTATGCTGGCGCTAAACTCATGGAGAAGCTATTTGGGAAGCATGGGCGGGATCTTGTGCTGGGGCACTCCTCATGCACGTGCGCCAAGGAGGGGATAGAGAAAAGCTCGCTATATCTCCCTGACAAGCACTACTTTCTCTTGCTTCCGCCGCGACTCCATTGGTTGCTGGCTATTTTGTCAGGGGAATGCGAGGAATACAAAAATACGGAAATAGGCTTCGACCCGTGGGCTTTCCGTGAACACTTGAAGAAGAAACTTTTGGATGACCAAATTCAGGGGGGAAAGGGGTAATCATGCCAATGACGATTGAAGATTTCATAGAGAAAACGTCTCTTATGCCGTCTATTGTAGTTGATACGATAGCTGATGAGGTTGTCCAGTACTTTTACGGACTTGACGGTTCAGATAGCCCAGAGCTGCTATCTATGCATGATTTCCTCCACTCAGAGGAGATCACAACCATTATTGAGAACAGGACCGTTGCCGTTTATGAAAATAATGAATCATTCAGGAAGCATATCCACTCAAGCGACCCGCGTCCCTACTATTACTCAGTTGTTAGACACTGGATTCCTGCAGCGCTCAAAAAAAGGTTCCCACAGTATTCCAGGCGACTGCCGGACAGTTTCAAAATGGGTGAACGCTTGGCAGCCTGTCCTGTGGGATAGAAACGTCGTGACTGGAAGGGAGGATGCATGATTGCGTATCATGTGACGGCTTGTTGTAATCTACCGAACATCCTCAAGAAAGGACTGCTACCCCGTATTGGCCGACGCGCAAAAGAGTGCAGGGAGAAGATGAAAGCGGTTTATCTTTTCCGTGGACAGGATGACCTTGAAACTGCTCTTGGCAACTGGCTTGGGGAGTGCTTCGATGACATGCCGGAAGGAGCTTTGGTCATCCTTGAGGTAGACATCCCCGATAGTTTGAGAGTCCGGTCGGGTGTTGAATACGAGGTGGCTGTGCTGGATGTGATCGGCGCAGAGGCGATAAGAAGAGTGCTTAACGAAAGCTTATCGGAGGTTTGATTTGGGTGAAAATATTAAAGCGAAGACATGGAGGTTTGTATCCGAAGATGGCACTGAATATCCCTTTGCCTATGTCAATGGCTATGAATTTGGCGGGCTGCTTGAAGGTCTCTACTTCAAGATAACTATTGTTGCCGATGGCAAATTCAAGGCGGAAGCTCGCCCTCAGGACATGGAGTATTTGGCGAAGAAGTTCAATATCAAAAGATACCTGAAAGAAGCGGAAGAGTTTGCGTCCAGTAATGATATTTTCAGCGACGAATCAGGGGCGAAAGAAATCTGGGTTGTTGACGGGCAGGGGAACATGCATCCTCAGCTTGCCAAACGTCTGGTTCCGAAGCCGATCGTGGTTGGGATGAGCAGTATTACAGATATCCTCGGAGGGCTAAAATAATGGATAACAGATCATCCAAAGCAGAGGTAAGGAATCCGGTTCTCGCGCTTCCCAGCGTAGCGAAACTTAAGCATCTGCCGGAGGATTCAAGGGAAGCGTTGCGCGACATCCTCTTCGACCTGCGTAAAGATGCTCAGGAGAAGGCGGAGAAATGCTGGCTGAAACACAAAGGACCGATGGCGGTTTACTATCGGGCAATTTCTGTTTACGCAGGCCATATAGCGCGACTTTTGCGTTGAAATGTGAGACTATCTTAGACTCGGACTTTTCGCTTCTACAGAATCCGCTTGACATGGCTGTCTCATATCAGCATAAAGAGTGACCGAAATCCTTGCGGCGCGCAAGCCCCGGGATTTATCCCTGGGGATAGCGCTGTAGTTATATAGCGAAGAGCTATATAATGCCTGTCGCACATAGCAGACATGTAGGCAGTATTATTAATAGTAGCAATACATCGAATCCCAAAAGGAGGCCTGAGGCGCATGGCAAAAAACACCACACCCAGCTTCGTAACAGAGCTTCGTCTCAGAACCTCCCGCAGGGAGGAGATGGAGATAGACAAGGCCCTCGATGCCGGCAGGATGATCTTTAACGCCTGCCTCGGAGAAGCGCTCAGAAGGCTTGATCTAATGCGTGAGTCGAAAGCT
>Ga0181533_1000297_pt1 | contig 66378 bp, 56 predicted proteins | sample PEATcosm2014_Bin_45_FD_119772 | JGI IMG/M metagenome (GOLD analysis project Ga0181533, IMG submission 119772) | Peatland microbial communities from MTU Mesocosm Facility, Houghton, MI, USA - PEATcosm2014_Bin11_60_metaG | ecosystem: Environmental > Terrestrial > Soil > Wetlands > Peat | place... | reverse complement strand
GCGAACTCGGCATTCGTCGGCGCGACCGCCGAGATCGACCGCCTGCCGAGGCTCTTCGCTGGCGCGATCGGAGCTGGCGGCGCATGGTAGTCACCACAATGGCCACAACGCTAACAGCAGTCTCATCAAGAACGACGTACCGGAAACATCTAGTACGACGTCAGCGCCCAGCATCGGGTGCTGTGACGTCGAGCCTCTAGACGGTGACCACCACAGGCACGATCATTGGTCGGCGCCTCGTCCGCTCCCCCACCAGCCGGCCCAGAGCTTTGCGAGCATGTCGCCTCAGGGCTTCGTGGTCGCACGCTCCATCGGCCAGCGCTTTCTCCAGGGCGACGCGGACGACTTCGCTGGCCTCGTCCAGAAGCTCCTCGGCCTCAGGTGCGTGCACCCATCCCCGGGTGACGATCTCGGGAGGGCTGACCACCTCGCCCGCATGCAGATCGACCGTGGCGACCACTACCACCACTCCCTCTTCGGCCAGGACCCGCCTGTCGCGAAGAACCCCGTGGCTCACGTCACCCACCGTTCCGTCCACGTAGACGAAACCCGCGGGAACGGACTCGCCGCGGCGAATGCCATCGTCATCGAGCACGAGCGAATCGCCGTCCTCGCAGACCATGACCTTGTCCTCCTCGACTCCCGTGGCCAGCGCCAAGCGGGCATGGTTCACCATGTGGCGGTACTCGCCGTGAATTGGCACGAACCACTCGGGGCGGGCGAGCGACAGCAGAATCTGAAGCTCACCTTGCCTCGCGTGCCCCGATACGTGGACGAGCTCGACGCCCGTATGGACTACTTGCACTCCCCGCCGGTGAAGGGCGTCGATCACACGTCCGACGGCCCATTCGTTGCCCGGGATCGGATTCGCGCTGATCACCACTACGTCGCCTGCACGCAGCTGCAGCCACTTGCTCTCGCCGGCCGCCATGAGCGACAGCGCTGAGAGTGGCTCTCCCTGCGATCCAGTGGAGATCACACAGACACGCCCCGGGTCCATCTGCTCCACCTGCTCCACGTCGACGAAGCAATCGTCGCGAACGTCGAGCAGGCCGAGCCGACGGGCCAGCTCGACGTTTCTGTCCATCGAGCGACCCAAGGTGGCGACCTTCCTGCCGGTCGAGAGTGCCGCATCTACGACTTGCCGGACACGGTGGAAGTGGCTGGCGAAGCAGGTCACCACCACGCGCCGGCCGGCCCATGACTCGAACAGGCGCAATAGCGTCACACCTACAGTCTTTTCTGAGGCGGTGAAACCAGGCTCTTCCGCGTTGGTGGAGTCCGCCATGAGCAAGCGAACGCCCGAATTGCTCGCCAGCGCGCCGAGCCGGGCCAGGTCGGTGAGCCGGCCGTCCACGGGAGTCAGGTCGATCTTGAAGTCGCCCGAGTGAAGGATGATGCCCTGCGGCGTGTAGAACGCTGTCGCGAAACCCTGGGGCACCGAGTGCGTAACAGGGATGAACTCCACATCGAAGGGTCCGACCTGCCTGCGTTCTCCGTCTTGAACCTCGATGAACACCGCATGGTCACCGAGCCCTGCCTCCTCCACACGGTCTCTAGCCAATCCCAAAGTCACGGCGGACCCGTAGACGGGAGCCCTCAAGTCACGAAGGAGATAGGCGAGGCCTCCCGTGTGGTCCTCGTGGCCGTGGGTGAGTACGACGGCCTCCACATCAGCTGCACGACTTACGAGATAGCCGAGATCGGGCAGCACGAGGTCGATTCCAGGCATGTCGGGATCGGGAAACATCACCCCGCAATCGAGAACTACGAGTTTCCCTTCGAGCTCGATGCACGCGCAGTTCCGACCGATCTCTCCGAGCCCACCGAGGAAGCTGATACGGACTGGTTCAGGCAAGCGTCCCGCCAACGCTCCGGTCGCCCGCACCGCCTGGAGGAACGTGCAGTCCCTCGAGCACTCGAGCGGCTCGCTCGTCGAGTCCCGGCGGCGCCACGCCTAGAGGCAAGCGGCACTGTCCGGCGGGCAGGCCGAGCGCCCGGCAGGCAGCCTTGGCCGGAAGCGGATTCGGGCAGGTCTCAGATGACTCGAACTCGTAGGACTCGATCAGCCTGGCGTTTGCAACCCTGGCTGCATGCAAGTCCCCTTTCGCGAAAGCGGCGATCATCTCACCCATCTCGCCAGGAGCCCAGTTCGCGGCAACGCTCACCACGCCCACCGCTCCTACTGCCAACAGCGCCAACGTAAGCGCGTCGTCGCCGCTGTAGATCTCGAAGTCGGCGGGAGCTTCCACCGCCAAGCGGGTAGAAGAGGCAACGTCGCCCGCGGCATCTTTCACCCCCACGATGTTCGGTACCTCGCGCGCCAAGTGGAGCATCGTCTCGCGGACGATCTTCCGGCCCGTGCGCACGGGGATGTCATAAAGGAGCACAGGCAACTCGGTCGCACCGGCAACGGCCTCGAAGTGGGCAACCAGTCCTGCCTGGGAAGGCCGGTTGTAGTAGGGCGTGACGACCATCACCCCGTCTACTCCTGCGCCTTGAGCTGTCCTGGTCCGCTCGACGGAATGACGAGTGTCGTTCGTCCCCGTCGCGGCAAGTACCGGAATCGTCACCGCTTCGCGCACCGACCGGCACAGGTCTGCCAACTCCGCATCGGACAGCACGGGGCCTTCACCTGTGGTGGCACCAACCATCAGGGCGTCGCTTCCGTGCGCCTCCAACCAACGACCCAGTTTCGCGGCACCATCTGGATCCAGCATGCCGGCGTCGTCGAACGGCGTCACCATTGCTGTCACCACCCCGCCGAAGCGGCCTGTGTCGCCTAGCACCACACCCTCAGGTTAGAGCACGCGCGCTCAGAGAGGCACCAGAGACAGCGAATGGGGAACTCCTCGTCGTCGCCGCGGCCTGCTCAGAAGCCCAGCAAGGAGTCCAACCCGATGGTGAGGCCCGACAGTCCCGACACCGCCTTGATCGCAAGCAGCACACCCGGCACGAAGGACGTGCGGTCATAGGCGTCTTGGCGGAGGGTCAGGCTCTGCCCGAGACTGCCCAGCAGCACTTCCTGATGGGCCACGAGCCCCGGCAGGCGCACAGAATGGATGCGCACACCTCCTGGCCCCTCTCCTCCACGGGTCCCTGGAAGCACCGGGGAGGTCGTGCGGTCGACAGGCCACGGATCACAGCCAGCACGGTGTCGGGCCGCGTCAAGGCGCTCGGCGGTCGCCAGCGCTGTACCCGACGGTGCGTCGAGCTTGCCGTCGTAGTGGAGCTCGATGATCTCTGCCCCGTCCATGAACGGGGCTGCCATCTCGGCGAAACGCATCATCAACACTGCCGAAATGGCGAAGTTGGCGGCAATCACACAATTCGCTGTAGACGACTCGAAAAGACGCTCCATCTCCGAAATCGTCGCCTGTGCGATGCCGGTAGTCCCCACAACCGCATGCACCGCGTTCGCCGCGCACCATCGCATCGTCTCGACGGCCACGTCCGCAACCGTGAAGTCGACCGCCACCTCTGCACGAGCACGGCCGAGGTCGTCGACGCTACCGCCCACCTGGAGCCCGGCCGCATCCGAACCCGTCACCTGACGCATGTCTATCCCCACCAGGCGCGGGTCGACCGCAGCCACCAGGTCCAGCTCGGGGTCGCCCGAGACGGCAAGGCAGACCTCGCGTCCCATCTTCCCGCCCGCACCGAGCACACCGACGCGCGTCACGGTCAAACCCTACGCCTTCTGCTTGGCTATCAGCCGCCGAAGTCCGCGGGATCGAACGGACCAACCACAGACAGTGTGCGCGGTTCGTTTGCCAGCTTCGCCGCGAGGTTGGCCACGTCTTCGAGCGTGACGCTCTCAACCTTTCCCAACAGCTCGTCCACCTCGAGCACGTGTCCGTGCAAGAGCAGGCTGGAGCCTATGCGGCTCATTCGCGCGCCAGAGTCTTCAAGCGACAGCAACATCTCGGCCCTCAGGTGGCTCTTGGCAACAGACAACTCGCGTTCGGTGATACCGGCGTTTGCGAGCTGGTCGAGCTCGCCGTTCACCACCTCGAGGACTTCGCGTGCGTGAGACGGAGCCGTGCCAACGCTCACCGTGAAAGAGCCCGTCTCGTCGTAGTGGGTCCGCTCCGACCAGATCGAGTACGCCAGGCCTCGGCGCTCACGTACCTCCTGGAACAAGCGGCTCGACATCCCACCACCGAGCACATGATTCAGCACTGCGAGCGGCCAGCGGTCCTCGGAGTGACGGCCGGCGGTGCGCATCCCGAGGACCAGGTGAACCTGCTCGGTGGGCCGGCGGGTGACCACCAGCCCGAGCGGCGGAGCATCCGGCCCTTCCCTTGTTGGTGGGCCGCCTCCGAGACGACCGGCTAGACGGCGCTCGACCTCAGAGACCACACGCTCGTGGTCGACATCACCGGCCGCGGCGACGACGAGGTTGCTCGCGCGGTAGTGCACATCGAAGAAACGCCGGATCTCTGAGGCCTCGAGAGTCTTGACGCTTCGCGTCGTGCCGAGTACCTCGCGACCGAGAGGATGACCAGGGAACAACGCTCCCATGCACTGCTCGGCTACCAGATCCGCGGCCTCGTCAGTGTGCATCAGGATCTCGTCCAAGATGACCGTGCGCTCGGCTTCGATGTCCTCGGGACGCAAAGCCGGATCGGTGATGATGGCCCCGAGCACGTCCAGACCGAGATCGAGGTGCTCCGAGAGCAGTCGGATGTAGAAAGCCGTGTACTCCTTGGTGGTGAAGGCGTTCATGTCGCCCCCCACCTCGTCGACCGCCTCGGCGATCTCGGCCGCTGCCCAGCTCGCCGTACCCTTGAAGAGCAGGTGCTCCATGAAGTGAGAGGCGCCGGCCCGATCGTCCTCCTCGTCCCTAGACCCGGTGCCCACCCAAACCCCGATCGTCACTGAACGCACGTCCGCCATTCGCTCGGTGACGACGCGAGCGCCACAGTCGAGCGCCTCGACGTCGATCACGGAGAAGGTAGCGGTAGACGAATCGAGGCCATAGCGCCCTGTCGCCGCGTCCTCACCGGCGCCGGGGCCTGCGCCGCCCGCCGCGCTCTCGGCGATCACGCTCAACGCGCTCGCCGCGGCCATGCTCGGTGACCGGTCTCGGCCCGAGGTCGCCGAGCTCTCCAGCCAGCTCCGCCTCGAACACCGCCTCGAAGGACGCAGCCCGAACCGGACCGGGTCCACTCTCAGGCGAGGCCGAGTGATCCGAAGGTTCGGTAGCGGCGCCTTCCGGCTCGACCGCGCCCGGAGCCTCCCCGGCTAGTGACAACGACACTTTGCCTTGCGGGTCGATGTCGTCCACACGGACCTCGAGCTCCTGGCCGAGGGAGAGGACGTCCTCCACACGCTCAACGCGCTTGTTGCCCCTGAGCTTCGATATGTGCAGCAGCCCGTCGCGACCGGGAAGGATGTTCACGAACGCACCGAACTTGGTGATGTTCACGACCTTGCCGGAATAAGTAGCCCCGACATCCGCGTCCGGGGGCTCGACAATGACGAATATGCGGCGCCGGGCCTCTGCCACAGCTTCTGCGTCTTTCGCTCCGATGGTGACAGTCCCGAACAGACCGTCGTCCTCCACGGCGATGTCGGTCCCGGTCTCGGCCTGTAGAGCGTTTATCACCTTGCCCTTGGGGCCGATCACCTCGCCTATTCGGTCGATGGGGATCTCGAACGACACGATCTTGGGCGCGTTCTCCGACACCTCTGCTCGCGGCTCGGCGATCGCCTGATGCATCACGTCGAGGATCTTGAGTCGTGCGTCGCGGGCCTGACGAAGTGACTCTGCCAGCACATCCGCCGGCAATCCGTCGATCTTCGTATCGAGTTGGAGAGCAGTTACCGCGTCGCGAGTGCCGGCAACCTTGAAGTCCATGTCGCCAAATGCGTCCTCGGCGCCCAGGATGTCTGTAAGCGTCGCGTACGAACCCTCGTCGTAGATCAAGCCCATGGCGATACCGGCGACAGGTGCTTTGATCGGCACCCCGGCATCCATCAAGGACAAGGTCGATCCGCAGACCGACGCCATGGAGGTCGAGCCGTTCGAGGACAGCACTTCGGACACCAGGCGCAACGTGTAGGGGAACTCGTCCTCGTCGGGTACTACCGGCAGCAAGGCCCGCTCCGCGAGCAATCCGTGGCCGATCTCGCGCCGCTTCGGCCCGCGCATGAAGCCCGTCTCCCCCGTGGAGAACGGGGGGAAGTTGTAGTGGTGCATGTACCTCTTGGACTCCTCGACACCGATCGTGTCCAGGGTCTGGCTCATTCGGGGCATACCGAGCGTCGTGACGTTCAACACCTGGGTCTCACCACGTTGGAAGAGCCCTGAGCCATGGGCGGTAGGTATCAACCCGACCTCTGCTGACAGGGGCCGGATCTCGCTGATGCCACGGCCGTCTATGCGAACACCCTCATCGACGATCCTCTTCCGCACGAGCTTCTTCGTGAGCGACCGCACGGCGGCTTTGATCTCACGCTCGCGATCGGGGAACTCGGCCAACAGCTCTGCCAGGACTGACTCAGTGGCCTCGTCCAGCGCGGCGTTGCGCTCGGCCTTCTGGCTGATCGAATTGGCCTTCACCACCGCGTCGGTGCCTACGGCTTCCACTCTTGCGTAGACGTCGTCTGAGTAGTCGGAGAACAGTTCGTACGGGATCGTCGGCTTCTTGCCGGCGCGGGCCACGAGTTGACGCTGAAGATCGATCGACTCACGGATCCACGTCGCTGCAGCTTGGAGTCCCTCACTGATGACCTCCTCGGTGACCTTAGGGGCGCCGGCTTCGTAGAACTTCCACGAACCCTCGGTGCCCCCGGCTTCCACCATCATGATCGCGATCTCAGCCCCGGGATCCTCCGCAAGTGCCCGGCCTGCGACCACGAGCTCGAAGCACGAGGCCTTGACGTCTTGGTAAGTGGCGTGCGGGATCCAAGTACCTTCCGTAGACCACGCCACCCGCACAGCTCCGATAGGCCCGTCGAAAGGGATCCCAGACACCATCAACGCAGCCGAAGCGCTGTTGATGGCAAGCACGTCATGGGGATTGACGAGGTCGGCGCCGAGCACCGTGCCGACGATGTGAACCTCGTTGCGGAACCCACCCGGGAACGATGGCCTCAGCGGCCGGTCGATGAGACGGTCGGTCAGGATGGCCTGGTCGGTGGAACGGCCCTCGCGTCTGAAGAACGAGCCGGGAATCTTCCCCGCCGCGTACATGCGTTCCTCGACATCGACGGTGAGAGGGAAGAAGTCGGTGCCCTCACGCACTGCGCGCGTCGCTGTCGCCGCCACCAAGATCATGGTGTCGCCGATGCGACCGACCACAGCGCCATCGGCTTGCCCGGCGAGCTTTCCCGTCTCGAAGCTCAGGGTACGGTCCGTACTACTGATCGCGCCCGATACTGCTATGGCGTCAGCCATGGTGGGTCTCCTCACTCGTAGAGCAGGCACCCTGCCAGGCCAGTTCCCAGTTGTCGACCACCTTCTCGCCAAGGGCTCGCGTGCCTAGCAAGCCCTCGGAGCGCGTCGCGCACCGCTCGAGCGCACGCACGGCCGAGGTGATCGGCAACTGGCAGCTGACTGCTGGCCAAGTGCCCAGTTCAACTGTCCCGGGCGGACCATCCGAGCCCCGTGAGGTTCGTCCCCACCGGCACTCCCCGCTCGAGCTCCCCCGCCCGCGCAGCGAGCGAGAGTACTTGCCGCCTACCGGCGGATTCCGAGCCTCCCGATGATGGAACGGTATCGCTCGACGTCGTTGTCCCGGACATAGTCGAGGAGCCGCCGGCGCCGACCGATCAGCCTCATCAGTCCGCGCCGGGTGTGGTGATCGCCCTGATGGGCCTTCAGGTGCTCGGTGAGGTGCGAAATGCGCTCGGTGAGGAGAGCAATTTGGACCTCTGGCGACCCGGTGTCGGTTTCATGGAGACGGTACTCGGCAATCACTGCAGGCTTGTCTGGCATGTCTGGTGCGAACGACCTCGGAGGTTCTAGGAGATACCACAGAGCGCTCGGGCCTTCGGCGAGGTCCTCGCGCTCGTTGCGCATCCACCGGGCCTCCCCCCGGCTGGCGCGCCACTCTATCAGGGGAGGTGTCTGGCCGGGTCTATCAGCCAAGTTGCCTGGGCGGGCCGGGCTTGGTCGTTGCAAGCACGGCGCGTGCTCGATCGGCGTCTTCGGCCATAGCTTCCACCAGGTCGGACACGCTCTCGAAGCAACGCTCCTCTCTCAGCCGTTCCACGAAGGACACCCGAGCGGGCTCGCCGTAGAGATCCCCCTCGAAGTCGAGCAGGAACGCTTCCAACACCGGGGCACCAAAGGGGGCGGCAGCCTCCTGCCGGAACGTCGGGCGGTAACCGAGAGACACCGCGGCGGGGTATACCGACCCGTCAGCTCGTTCGTAGAAGCAGGCGTAAATGCCTTCGTCCGGCAGCGCGATCTCCGTCGGCACGTCGATGTTCGCGGTGGGAAAGCCCAGTTGAGCACTGCCACGACCCTCTCCGTGGACCACGATCCCGCGTACCTGGTGGTGACGCCCCAATAGGCGTGTTGCTTCACGCACGTCGCCGGCTGCCAGGGCACGGCGGATGCGCGTCGAAGAGACCACCCCTCCTGAAGGCGCGGACTCGAGCCGGAGTCCGACCACGTCGAACCCGTGAATTGCTCCGAGCTCCGACAACAGGGCCACGTTGCCCTTGCGACCGTGCCCGAAGTGGAAGTCCTCGCCCACGACCACGAGTCGTGCACCCAGAGCACCCACGAGAACCTCTAGCGTGAAATCCTCGGCTGGTTCCTGCGCGCGCGCTTCGTCAAAGGTGACCACCACGGTCTCGTCGATAGCGGTGGACGCCAGAAGCTCGAGCTTCTGGTCAAGGTCGCACAACAACGACGGAGCCGAATCGGGACGGACAACGCTTGCCGGATGACGGTCAAAGGTGACCGCCACCGTTCGCAGCCCCCTGTCTGCGGCCATGCGCCGAAGCTCACCGATGAGATAACGATGGCCCAGATGAACGCCGTCGTACGCGCCGATCGTAACCGCCGAGCCGTCGGCGCTCGACACGCAGTGCTCGGGCCCCAGGAGAACCTTCATCGATCCGAGGTTACTTGGAGGTCCTCGTTCACCCGACCAAAGTGGCGCTCGTCCGACCAATCTGGCATTGCTCGAGGTACACCTTCACCCGACTGCTGCGAGGACACACGCCGCCACGATGCGATCGGTGTCAGTTCGCTCGTAGACCGCCAGGAGCTGACCCTGGCGGTCGAGCAGTGCCCAAGGACCGTCGCCGCTCGCCTCGATAGCGACCCTGTCGAGGGCGTGACCATGCAGGACAAGGGGTGACACCTCTGCATCGACCTCCACTTGCACCATGTCGCGCAACGCCTGGGCAGGAGCAAGAACACAGGCTGCGCTTATGGAATTCACGGGATGGGCCTCGGCAAGCCCAAAGGAGCCCACACGCGTACGGCGCAACCTCCGTAGGTGGGCGCCACCACCAAGGGCTTCACCAAGGTCCGCCGCTAGGGTCCGGACGTAGGTACCGGCTGAACAGTCGACAGATATCCGATAGACGCCGGGCTCGTCCGTCGGCTCGACATCGAAGCGTTCGACGGTCACCTGGCGAGCAGGACGGTCGACCTCTATGCCCGCGCGAGCCAGCTCGTGCAGACGCCGACCGCCGACCTTCAGGGCCGAGACCATCGGTGGAATCTGCTCGATCACCCCTCTTAGCGACGCTGCGGCCGCACATACCTCTTCGGGTGTGACTCCTGACATGTCCCATGTGCCGGTCACCTCACCCGAAGCGTCCAAGGTGGAGGTGACAGTCCCCAGGACGACCTCACCCTCGTAGGACTTGGACGACGCGGCGAGGAAACGAAGCATGCGGGTGAAACGGCCGACACCCACGAGCAGCACGCCTGTGGCGTCAGGATCCAGAGCTCCCGCGTGCCCAACACGCCGTTGTCCCAGCAGGTTGCGGCATCGCGCCACTACGTCGTGCGAGGTCCAACCCGGGTCTTTGTCGACCACCACGAGGCCCACGGGATCGATCGGGACAGTGCTCCCGCGCTCAGGCACTGTCCCCTGCGCTCTTCGGACCTCTCTCAAGGCCGTCGTCTCGCTCGTCTTCTCCGCCATGGACGCGGCCCTCGTGCATCTTGCGCAGGATCTCTTCCACGCGCATGGCATGGGCCACGGCGGGATCTGCAGCAAAGTGGAGACGTGGTGTCCTCTTCATTCGCACTTGGCGGCCGATGCTCTGTTGCAGCTCGGGCCGTAGCTCCTCGAGAGCCTCAGCTGTCTGTTCGTCCAACGCGCTCAGGTACACCGTCGCGTGGCTCAAGTCCGAGGCGATGTCCACCCCCGTTACGGTCACGAGGCGCAGGCGCTCATCGATATCGGCCAGCCGCTCCAACGCGTCCGCCACGACCTCGCGCAACACCTGGTTGAGCCGCGCGGTGCGTGGAAAGGGCGCGTGCGCGCCATGCTCGTTGGCTCTTCGCCTGACGTTTCGTGCGTGCACGACAGCCTCAGGTGCGAGGGACCTCGCGCTCCTCGAACGTCTCGATCAAGTCGCCTTCCTTTAGGTCTTGGAAGTCTGACAACCCGATTCCGCACTCGAAGCCACTCTGGACTTCGCGCACGTCATCCTTGAAGCGACGCAGAGAGATGATCGAGCCCTTCCAGATCACTACGCCGTCGCGCAGGAACCGCACCTTCGAGCCACGCGTGATCACCCCATCCCGTACGTAACATCCCGCCACGGCACCAATTCGGGGCACGCGGAACACGGCACGCACCTCTGCCTCACCAGTGACCACCTCGGTGACCTCAGGAGCGAGCATGCCTACCATGGCTGCCTCGATGTCCTCGAGAAGCTTGTAGATGATCTCGTAGGTGCGGATCTCCACATCACGCTCGTCGGCCAGCTCTCGTGCACGCCGGTCGGGACGAACATTGAACCCGATGATGCTCGCGTTGGAGGCCACCGCCAACTGCACGTCGTTCTCTGTGATCCCACCGACTCCACGGTGGACAAAGCTCAGCTTCACCTCGGGTCGTTCGAGCCTGCGCAGGCTGTCACTGATGGCTTCGAGAGTTCCTTGGACATCGGCCTTTACGATGAGGTTGAGCGTTGTCTCCTCACCGCGCTGGATCTGCTCGAACAGGTCCTCGAGCTTCGCTCCTTGCGTGGTCGGCGACGCAGCATGCCCAGCTACTCGGTAGCGCCGCTCTCGAGCCTCGCCAATGGTGCGAGCGGTGGGTTGGTCCGCCGTCACCCTGAACTCCTCCCCGGCAGACGGGGGCTCCGAGAAGCCCAGGACCTGCACCGCGGTGGAAGGTGGGGCCTCTTTGACCTGCTCGCCGGTGTCGTCGACAAGGGCCTTCACTTTCCCCCACGCGGCGCCCGCAACAACGCTGTCCCCGACGCGCAACGTGCCGCTCGTAACCACGACGGAGGCAACCGGACCTCGACCCGCTTCGAGATTGGCCTCCAAGACGGCTCCGCGCGCTCGTCCCTCGGGGCTCGCCCGTAGCTCCTCCAGCTCTGCAACCAACACGATGTGCTCGAGCAGCTCGTCGATGCCCGTGCCTTCGAGAGCCGACACTTCGCACGTAATCGTGTCGCCACCCCATGACTCGGGTACGAGACCCCGTTCCGACAATTGCTGCAACACCCGGTTCACGTCGGCATCCGAGCGGTCGATCTTGTTGACTGCCACGACTATGGGAACCGTTGCCGCGCGCGCATGATCGATCGCCTCCACCGTCTGGGGCATGACGCCATCATCTGCTGCCACCACCAGAACCACGATGTCGGTGATTTCAGCTCCGCGCGCACGCATCGCGGTAAACGCCTCGTGGCCGGGAGTGTCGATGAATGTGATCGGGCGCCCGGCCACGTCGACCTGGTACGCACCGATGTGCTGGGTGATCCCACCCGCTTCCGCCGCCACCACGTTGCTGGAACGAATGCGGTCGAGCAGGAGCGTCTTGCCGTGGTCGACATGGCCCATCACGGTCACCACGGGAGGCCTTGGTCGCAAATCCTCCTCGCGCTCCTCGTCCTCGTCCTCGAAGTACTTGGCCTGCAGCTCAGCCTCCTGCTCCTCGCCTGGATCCACCAAGCGGACCTGGGCGCCGAGCTCGGCGGCAAAAAGCTCGATCATGTCGTCGGTAAGAGACTGCGTGGCTGTGACCACCTCGCCTTGAAGGAACAGGAACCGGATGACGTCGCCTGCGGACCGGTTCAGCTTCGGTCCCAGTTCGCGCGGCGTGAGCCCGCGTTCGACTATGACCTCGCTGTCGGGAACCGGGGCGTTCGACGGCGTGTAGGTCGTGAGCTGAGTGGGCTCCAGCTCTTCGAGGTTGCGTCGGCGTCGGCGCGGCCTGCGAAGCGGAGGACGCCCTCGTGCGCCGGGGCCACCTCGGAATCCCGGGGGGGCGCTGCCTCCACCTGGACGCCCGCCATAGCCACCGGGACCCGCGCCTGAAGATCCTCGGCCTGCGAAACCTCCTCCGACACCACTCCGAACGGCACGTCCCCCTCCTGGACGCACGCCGGTCGACGGTCGCGCGCTCCCACCCGCTGTGCCGCCTGGGCGCGCGCCTGTCGGGACCCTGCGCCCAGGTGAAGGGGGCACGGGGCGTCCCGGTCCAGAGCGCGGAGGCCCCGGAGGAGGCGGAATGGGTCGTCCGGAGGTGCTCAAAGGCGGACGAGGCCGGGCCCCTGGTGGCACGGAGGACCCTGGCCCTGCGGGAGGCGCCTGCCTCTCGAGAGGGCGAGGTGTAGTGGGAGAGGCCTCCGGCGCCGGGGCGGGGGCGGCCGTAGATCGACGAGCGGCAGCGGCCGGCGCGGAAGGTGCGGCGGCGGCGGGTGCGGCGGCGGTCGGCGCGGCGGCGGTCGGCGCGGAAGGTCTTGTGCCAGCCGGCGCGGCAGGGGCGGCAGGTGCCGGCGCGGAAGGTGCGGCGGCGGCAGGTGCGGCTGCAGCCGGCGCGACAGGTCTTGTGCCGGCAGGTGCGGCAGGGACCGGCGCGGAAGGTGCGGCGGCGGCCGGCCTAGACGGCGGGTGAGGCGAAGGCGTCGCTGCAGCCACCTCGCTCGCGGGACGGCTTCTCACCAGACCCGACCTCGCGGAGCGAGTCGGTTCGCCAGACTGGCGAGCTGCCGCAGCGGGCGCGGAGAGCGTCCCCGACTCCTGGGCAGGAGCCTTAGGCGTCCTGGCAGCGACCGGCCCCGGCCTGGTCTCCTCGGGAGGTGGGACCTCGGGCTTCTTCTCGACCGGCTCTTGGGCCGCGACGGGTCGCCGTAGGCTTTCACGGTCCGCCTTGCGGCGGACTCGGTCGGCTTGAGCGTCCTCGATCGACGACGAGTGGCTCTTGACGCCGATCCCCAGGGAGAGCGCCAAGTCGAGCGCCTCCTTGTTCGTCAAGCCCAGTTCTCGTGCCAGCTCGTAGAGGCGGATCTTCTTCGGCAACGGCTCCTACGGTCCCTCTCTGTGTCTTCTCTTGTTGCTTCCAGCAGGACCTGCTGCTAGGTCCGGCGCACCATCCTCGCACACAGCGCTCGCCTTACCTCGAGCCTTGAATCCCAAGAGCATCTCCTGCAGGTGTTCCACCGCCTCGTCCGTGATGGGGGCGCGAAGTGCACGACCGAAAGCCCGGCGACGCTTGGCACGCTCCATGCACGCTCTTGAGCCGCGGCACAGCCATGCTCCACGCCCGGAGAACCCGATCCGCAGGGAGCCGCCTGGTGCCAACGCCACCCTGACGAGTTTCGAGGGCGCGGTCCGCTGCCCACAGCCGATACAAGTTCGAAGCGGCGCGCTGGGAGCTATCGAGAGCCCTCCCCAGCGTCGGTCCGCTGTTCCCCACCGCCTTCGCCTTGCTCGCCCTCTGGAGCGCCCTCCCCAGGCCTTGCGCGTGATCCCTCGGCTTTTGCCTCTTGAGCCGCGACCTCGTCGGCCCCCTCGGTCGCCTCCTTCTCGAACCTATCTGCTGAACCCACGGTTGCCGGCTGTTCGACCTCGGCGGACGTCTCTTTGCCCGTGTCCGGCTCCTTTTCCGCCCCAGTCGTTGTACCCGAAGCCGCTCGTGACCACTCAGCAGCCGAAACTGCCTCTCCCCCCTCGGCCGGATGCCAGACCATTTCCCCAGCTTCGTTCTCAACCCACTCGCCCTCGGCCCACTGCCCGCTGTAGGCGGCTTCTTCCTCGACGAGCTGAGTCTCGCTCTTCACGTCGACGCGCCAGCCTGTAAGTCGCGCAGCAAGGCGGGCATTTTGGCCCTCCTTGCCGATCGCCAGCGACAGCTGGTAGTCGCTCACGACGACAGTGGCCGTGCCAGTCTCCTCGTCGAGCCTCACCTCGCGTACCCGGGCTGGCTGTAGGGCTGCCTGGATGAAGTCGACCGGATCGTCGGCAAAGGGCACGACGTCGATGCGTTCCCCGCGAAGCTCGTTGGTGACCATCCTGACTCGAGACCCTCGCGCCCCCACGCAAGCCCCGACTGGGTCGACGTTCGGATCGTTCGACCACACCGCGATCTTCGTCCGGTGCCCGGGCTCGCGTGCAGCCGCACGGATCTCCACCACACCGGACGAGATCTCGGGGACTTCGAGCTCGAACAGGCGTTTCACGAGGCCGGGGTGGCTTCGGCTGACGACGATCTGCGGCCCCTTCGTCGTCTTTCTGACCTCGACTATGTAGGCCTTGAGACGTGAGCCGTGCTCGTAGCGCTCGTACGGCACCTGCTCTGCCTGGGGAAGCAAGGCCTCAACCTTGCCCAGGTCGAGCAGCGTGTAGCGGTTGTCGGTCTGCTGCACGATCCCTGTGACGATGTCGCCCTCACGCCCCGCGTACTCCTCGTACTTGAGGTCGCGCTCTGCCTCTCGAATGCGCTGCAGGACGACCTGCTTGGCGGTCTGCGCGGCGATCCGGCCGAAGTCATGGGGAGTGTCGTCCCACTCGCGCACCACGTTGCCGTCCTCATCGAGCTCTTGTCCGTAGACGCGGATCTCACCTGACTCGGGGTCGATCGTGACAACAGCCTCTTCTGCTGCTCCCGGGCGTCGCTTATAAGCCGCAACCAACGCGTTCGCGAGAGCGTCGAGGAGGGTCTCCACCGATATTCCCCTGTCCCGAGCGATCTGGGCGAGCGCGTCGAGGAATTCGAAGTTCGTCTTGCTCATCGCGTCGTCACTCTCTGCGCGTCCTTCGCCGAGCCAGACGCAGTGCTCCTGCGTCGCCTCGCTCCGCCGTGCCGCTTCGCTTCGCCGTGCCCGATCCCCGAAATGCGTGAAGTGGCTGGCCATTCGAAGACAGTCCGGGCGCGCTCGACCTCCTCGTAGGTGAAACGCCGTCCGCCGTCTTCGAGACCCTCTCCCTCGAGCACGAACCCGTCTGCATCGGCGAGGACCAGCTTCCCGGTAACCCGGCGCTCGCCCTGGGCCCCCACCACCGTGCGCACCGTTACGATCTCCCCGACAGCCCTCGCGAAATGCTGTGGCGCGCGAAGCGGGCGTTCCACGCCGGGACTCGACACCTCCAGGGTGTACCGCCGACCCGGCTGGGGGTCGTGGTCATCCAGAACAGCTGAGATGGCGCGAGTGGCGTCGGCTATGGCGTCCAGGTCCGCAGCATCACCCTTGCGATCGACGACCACCCGAACCAATCCGGCACGCACCTCGGCGTCCACCAGCTCCAATCCGAGCACGCCGACTGTGGACGTGAGCAGGTCGAGAAGCTCGTCATCCACCTGTTACTCACCTCCTCGTCGGTCCTGCGGTCTTCGTCGGTCCTGCGGTCCTCGTCGGTCCTGCGGTCTTCGTGCCTGTGCTGCCGCGCGCAGACCGGGAGGCGTGGTGCATAAGAGAAGCGTGGGCGCCCGCCCACGCTTCGTAACACCACTCCACCCGGTTCGAACGGCGTGACCAGCATATCAGTCGACTCCCGCCGACGATCGGGCGACGATCCGCCACCTGCGCCGGACAGGCGACGCAGGCGGGCCGCCGAACTTGGGCCTACCGGCACGGCTCACAGGCGCATCATTCGGGACCTTGGCCCCTAGGAGTTACGGGCTCCTTCGGCGACGCTGGACACATGCTCTCGGAATACGAGGGGGTAACAGTCCTCGAGCAAGCCGAGTGCCTGGAGTTGCTCGGCCGGTCCTCGATAGGCCGTGTGGGTGTGTCCATCGGTGCGGTGCCCGCCGTCTTCCCGGTCAATTTCTCGGTGCTGGACCAGGCCATAGTCTTCTGGGCCTCTACGGGCACCAAGCTCGACGCTGCCACGCGCAACGCCGTCGTCGCCTTCGAAGTCGACGATGTGGACCCGCTCTACCACGAGGGGTGGAGCGTGCTCGTCGTCGGCATCGCCGACGAGTTGCGAGATCCGATGCTCGTCGAGCGCGCCAGGTGTCTTCCGCTCGCGCCGTGGGCGGAAGGCCCCCGCGAGCACATGGTCGCCATCAGGCCAGAGTTCATCTCGGGACACCGGATTGTCCACCGCTCGAGGTTGGCGACCGCCGAGGTCGAAGGAAGCGCTCGCTATTAGCACCTACCATCGTCGTTGATGGCTAATACCGGTGTTCTCACGTCCCAGGCAGAAGACTTCCCAGGTTGGTACCAGGAGGTGCTGGCCAAGGCCGAGCTCGCCGACAATGGCCCTGTTCGCGGCACCATGGTCATCCGACCTTACGGCTACGCGATCTGGGAACGGATGCAGGCGGAGCTCGACAGCCGCATCAAAGCGGCAGGCGTTGCCAACGCGTACTTCCCGCTCTTGATTCCCGAGAGCTATCTGCACCGCGAAGCCGCGCACGTCGAGGGCTTCAGCCCCGAGCTGGCCGTCGTGACGTACGGCGGGGGCAAACAACTCGAAGAGCCCGTCGTGGTGCGCCCGACCAGCGAGACGATCATCCACTCGTTCTTCGCCAAGTGGATACAGAGCTATCGCGATCTCCCCATGCTCCTCAACCAATGGTGCAACGTGGTTCGCTGGGAGATGCGACCTCGACTCTTCCTGCGAACGACCGAGTTCCTGTGGCAAGAGGGTCACACCGCGCACGCGACCGAGTCCGACGCTCGGGAATTCGCGTTGCATGTCCTACACGAGGTCTACGAGGACTTCATGGTGAACGTGCTGGCGATCCCGGTGCTGAGCGGCCGCAAGACCGAGCGCGAGCGCTTCCCCGGCGCCACCACGACGTGGACCTGCGAGGCAATGATGCGAGACGGCAAGGCCCTGCAGATGTGCACGAGCCACGAGCTTGGGCAGAACTTCGCGCGTGTTTTCGACATCACCTATCTCAACAGCTCCGGTGAAGTGGACTATGTGTGGCAGACCTCGTGGGGCGCGACCACACGATTGATGGGTGCCCTGGTCATGGCCCACGGAGACGATGCCGGCCTGAGGCTGCCGCCGAGACTTGCGCCCGTACAGGTAGTGGTGCTGCTCGTACGTGACGAAGAAGGGGCAGGCGAGGCGGCTGGCAAACTCGTGACCGAGCTGAGGGACAACGGTGTGCGCGTTGAGCTTGACGCGCGCACCGACACGTCGTTCGGGCGCCGAGTAGTCGACTGGGAGCTCAAGGGCGTGCCACTTCGGATCGAGGTGGGGCCGCGTGACTTGAAGGCCGGCACAGTCGTCCTGTCTCGGCGTGATACCGCGACGAAGACGCCTGTTCCCCTAAGTGAGATCTCCTCGCGCGTTAGCGAGAGCCTCGCGGCGGCGCAAACCGCCTTGCTCCAAGGGGCGACGGAGTTCCTCCGCCGACGCATGGTCGAAGCCGACGGACTCGAAGATGCAGAGCGAGCAGCGCAAGTCGGAATCGCAGTGGTGCGGGCGTCGGTGCTCGAAGACGGCGGCGAGGCCAGGCTGAACGAGGCGGGGGTGTCGGTGCGCTGCCTGCAAGATCCCGATGGGGGGCTGGCTCCCTCAGGCGACGACGTGAGCAACGAGTTCGTGGCCGTAGTAGGCCGCGCCTACTGAGGATCGCTGCTACTCAGGATTGTGAGCCGTCTTTCCGATGAGCTTCACCTTCTCGCCGCTGTGGTTGGTGCCGGTGTGGTTGGCGTTCGAACCCTTGGCCTCGAACAACGCCTTTCGATCGGACTCAGCCTCTTGCTCGGCACCGACCTCTGCCGCTGCCAACCGAGCCTCGACGCCTTCGGCCACGATCTTTTCGGCCTCGAAGACCAGTGCTTCGACCATCTCGTCCTCGGGTACCACTCGGACGATCTTCCCCTTGATGAACAAGTGACCCTTGTGTCGGCCTGCCGCTATGCCAAGGTCCGCTTCGCGCGCCTCGCCGGGCCCGTTCACCACACAACCCATCACAGCGACTTGGATCGGCAGTTTCCGCATCTCGAGGGCGCGTTGGACCTGCTGGGCCACTCCGATCACGTCGATCTCGGCGCGCCCGCAACTGGGACAGGCCACTAGGTCCAGACCCTTGCGCTCTCGCAATCCCAGGTATTCGAGAAGCTGACGGCCGGCTCTTGCCTCCTCGACCGGATCGGCGGTGAGCGAGAAACGGATGGTGTCGCCGATCCCTTCCGCCAGCAACGTGCCGATGCCTGCACTGGACTTGATCAGACCTGCCGGTGGAGGACCGGCTTCGGTAACCCCCAGGTGTAGCGGGTGGTCAAACGTCTCCGAAGCGAGCCGGTAAGCGGCGATCATGAGCGGCACCGACGACGCCTTGACCGAGATCTTCACGTCCTCGAACCCGACGTCGGCGAAGTAGGCGATTTCGATTCGCGCTGACTCCACCAGAGCCTCGGGCGTAGCTCCCCCGTAACGCTTGTAGAGCTCGGGGTGCAGCGACCCTGCGTTCACACCGACGCGGATCGGGACCTGGCGGTCTCGCGCTTCGGACGCCACCTGCTTGATCTCGGCCTCCTTGCGGAGATTGCCGGGGTTCAGGCGCAGTCCCGACACACCCGCATCGAGGGCTGCCAGCGCCATCTCGTGATGGAAGTGGATGTCGGCCACGATCGGTATGGGCGAGCGCGCGACGATGTGAGCCAAGCCCTCCGCCGCCTCGGGCTCGTTGCAGGTACAGCGAACGATGTCGGCCCCAGCGCCAGCCAGTGCGTAGACCTGCGCGAGAGTCCCTTCGACGTCGGCCGTCTTCGTCGTGGTCATGGACTGCACCGAGACCGGGGCCCCGCCGCCGACCGCGACCCCTCCGATGTCGATCTGGCGAGTCGGCCGACGCTCAGCGACGACCGGAGCGAAGCGACTCATAATCCCACTCTAGGGTCCCGCCGCCGTTAGCAGAGCACCACCTGATGCGGAGGCCAACTCATCGAGAACCTTCGCCAGCGCTATCGGAACGGGTTCGCCACCGGGTGAGTGATATCGAGGTACAGGGAACTGACGACGATCAACCCGAGCAAGAGTACGAATGCGTAGGCCACAGGCGTCAGCTTGGTCACGTCCGCGCGATAACGGCGCCCACGCCGGGAACGGATCCGTTCGTACACGGCGACCGCCACATGGCCGCCGTCGAGGGGGAGCATGGGAAGAAGGTTCAGCATGCCTACGAAGACATTGATCGCGACCAGTACCGCCACCAGGTCCCCCGCACCCGCTTGGGCACCCTGGGTCGCGGTCCGCACGGCCCCGTATATCGACTCGATCCGCTTGCCGCTCTTGGCGGCTTGGTTGGCCGCCGCGGGATTTGTGAGGTCGTGCAGGTAGCTCGAGATCCCGTGGAGTGAGAAGACCTGCCCCAGCGCTGTCACCGACGAGCTGATCGTGTGGCCCAAGTCGACCGCCGAGCGCCCCAGAGCCACCAGCGGTCCGGAACGCTGGTCTGGCCCACCGACCTGCACCCCTATGCGCGCGTTCTCAGCCGACGCCTTTGAAGAAGAAGGAACCTTTGACGCCGAAGAGGACGACGCCGAGGATCGGTGTGGGGCAGACGACGTCGACGAGCTGCGCGTCGCGTGGGGAACGACGACCAACGTGAGCAGGCGCCCGCCACGCTTGACCACGATCGTGACCTTCTGGCCAGCCTTGTCGGACTCGGCATTTCCCACCTGGTCCGGCGAGGTGATCCGCTTCCCGTCCACGCGCTCTATAACGTCACCCACCCGCAGTCCGGCTGCTCGCGCGGGGTCCGAGCCGTGAGCCAGAGGCGAAAAAGCAGTGATGGCGACCATGTTGGACGCCGGCGCGCCGATGAAGACCAGCAGACCCCAGAGCAGAACGAAGGCCATGACCGCGTGCATGGCCGAACCCGCTGCCGCCACCAACAACCGGTTGTGAAAGGGCTGCTCCCGATATGCACGAGGCTCGTCGGCCGGGTCGATCTCCTCGGCATTGTTCATCCCGACGATCTTCACGTAACCGCCGGCTGGGATCGCCTTGATGCCGTACTCGGTCTCGCCCTTTCGCACCGACCACAGGCGAGGGCCGAAACCGAAGAAGTACTCGGTCACCTTCATGTGGCTCCACTTGGCGGTCGCAAAGTGGCCGAACTCGTGGAACATGACCATGATCACGAGAGCCGCGATCACTATCAGAAGGTCCATCGTGTGCGTCGCCATCGCGACGAGAACGACGACCACGAGCACCAAGGCGAGTTGCGCCAATGCCCTTCTCGACTCTTGTGGCTCCGTCCGCAAAGCGCCTGGCTCTGTCCGCGGAGCACTTGGCTCCGTCCGCAAAGCGCCTGGCTCTGTCCGCGGAGCACTTGGCTCCGTCCGCAAAGCGCCTGGCTCTGTCCGTGGAGCTCCTGGCTCCATCTGCGGAGCTCCTGAAGGTCTTTCGTAGTCCGTCACGCGACCCGCTCTCGCTGTTGTACTGCTTCGTCCGCGCGAGCCCGTGCTCGGCGGTCGGCTTCGATCACGTCGGCTACCTCGAAGACCGCCGCTTGTTCGCAGGATTCGAGGGTGTCTGCCACCACTTCTGCGATCGCCCCCCACGAGATCCGCCCGGCGAGAAACGCCGTCACCGCGACCTCGTTGCCTGCGTTCAGCCACGCCGGCGCCAGACCGCCCGCCCGCCCGGCTTGCTCTGCGAGGCCCAGGCAAGCGAAGACCTCCCGGTCGGGTAACTCGAAGTCGAGGTGGAGCATCGTGCTCCAGTCAATCGCCCCGAACGCATGCTGCAGACGCCTCGGGTAACCGAGCGCGTAACCGATCGGCAGGCGCATGTCAGGCTCGGAGAGCTGCGCCAGTACCGCGCCGTCGCAGAACTCCACCATCGAGTGCACGACGGACTGCGGATGGACGACGACCTCGATCTGGTCGTAGTCGATGTCGAAGAGCTCGTGGGCTTCGATCACCTCGAGCCCCTTGTTCATGAGCGTGGACGAGTCCACCGTGATCTTCGGGCCCATCTTCCAAGTCGGGTGAGCGAGGGCTTCGGAGACGGTCACCGCTTCGAGCTCACCGCGGGAACGACCCCTGAACGGTCCCCCGCTGGAGGTGAGCACCAGGCGAGCCACCTCGTCCGGCCCAAGACCTGCACGCATGCACTGATGCAGAGCGCAATGCTCGGAGTCGACCGGCACGATCTCGGCTCCCTGGGTCCGCCTGGCGCGTTGGACGATCGGAGCCCCGGCAACGAGCGATTCCTTGTTCGCCAGCGCGAGGCGCTTCCCCGCATGCAGCGCGGCGAGCGTCACCGGCAAACCCGCGAACCCCACCACTGCGTTCAGCACCACGTCGCCTATCTGGGCTGCCTGCTCCATGCCCTCGGCGCCGGCAAGCACCTCGGTGCCCGGCGGCACGTCGTGTGCCAGGAACGTGGCCAGGGAACTGTCCGCGACAGCAACCGCTTCCGGACGAAACTCCCGCACCTGCTCGGCCAGGATCTCCACCGAGCTAGCCGCTCCGAGCACTGCAACGTCGAAGCGGTCGGGATCGTTGCGGACCACCTCGAGCGTCTGCGTACCGATGGAACCGGTCGAACCGAGGAGGCACACTGCGATAGCGGATCGCTCACCTGAGTCCGAGGTTCTCGGACCAACCTCCCAGCTCACCCGAGATGAAGTACCCGTACGAGGTAGTACGTCGCGGGCAGCACGAACAGCAACGCGTCCATCCGGTCGAGCACGCCGCCGTGGCCCGGCAACAACGATCCCATGTCCTTGAACCCCAGATCGCGTTTGATGAGCGACTCACACAGGTCACCGACAGGGGCGACGATCGCCACCACCACTCCCAGCAACGCCGCCTTCCCCGGGGTCCACGGGTGGACTTGACCTGTTATCGCGGCAGAGGCCGCGACGGCAAGGATCGCCCCCCCTGCGAGCCCCTCCCACGTCTTTCGGGGGCTCACCCGCGGGGCTAGTGGGCGACGACCCAACCACCTGCCGAAGACAAGAGCGCCTACATCCTCGGCGACGGTAGCAATGATGGCACCCAACAGGAAGGCGACCCCGTGTCGGTTCGGGTACTGGCTGGGTGCCAGCATCAACGCGGCGAACGATCCGAGCATGCCCACCCACACGAACCCGAAGACCGTGGTGGCGATACCTTCGACCGGCGAGCCCTTCTCGGTCCCGGCGAGGTACCAGATCATCGACGTCACAACGACCAGCACCAGCACTAGGGGAAGGGCTGCGACACCCTTGGCGTAGACGCTCAGCATCACGCCCACGGTCGCCACGAGGCCGAGCAGCGTGGCCGGCCTGCGTCCCGCGCGACGAAGCCCTGCGTAGCACTCGGCGGCGGCAAGGGTTACCACGACCGTCGACAGCGCCAACGTTGCTACCGACCCGAGAGCGAAACAGACGAGAGCCAGTACGGCGATCCCCAGCCCGGTGATTATGGCCACCGGGATGTCGCGGCCTGCTCCTCCTCCGGCAGGCTCGGTCGACAGACCCCGAGGCCTGCGACCACGCCGACGACTCGTAGCCGGCCCGGGGCCTGCGCTGGTCGAGGTATTCCTGAGCGGAGAAGAGCTTATGGAGGCCACGAACGGGTCCTCTGCAGATGCGTCGGATCCAGTTTCGGAGCCGGCAGCGACCTCGCCTCCTGCTCGGGCGCTGATGTGGTGTCCGACACCGCTATCGGCGCCGAATACGGAACCCTCGTCACTTTCGTCATCCCAGAAGGTTCCCGTGACATGGCGACCGCCGTCTTCACCACCATCGTCCTCCTCACCGTCTGACCATCTCAGCTCGCGCGCCCGCCTGCGCGTGTCACCGGCCGGCTCTAACTCGGGCTCCTCGGGACCTGCTTCGCTCGAGGGGGAAAGATCCTCGAACTCCCAGGGGCGGCGCTCTGAGACCGGCGTCTCTTCGAGCGCACCGACACGAGTCCCGTCATCGCCCAAGAGCGATGGCTCGAAACCACTTTCGTCCCATTCATGATCGTGTTCGCGCCAAGACGGACCGCCTGAAGATGCCCACGGCTCGGATGGGTCGTCCTCCTCGTGGCGGGCAACAACTGCTGGCACCTGCCCGGTGGGTGGATCGGTCCAGTGCTGCAACAGCGGCACTGCCCCGCTCGATTCCCCAGACAGGTAGCTGGGCACTTCACCGCTCGAAGCAGCGGACGGGGCCTCTTCGTGCAGCAGAGCGCCCTCGTGCGGCTGAGGCTCGGAGTCGCCAGCGGCCTGCATCTTCGAAGAGCTCGGGGAGCCCTCCCCCAGTGAGCTCTCCGCCTTCTCGTCGGGGTTGTCGCCAGGCACGTCCTCAGAGCCACGCTGGCCTGCCAGGGTCCCTGCCACCTCGGCGCCGTAGATGCGCACTGGTTCTGTGACAGGTTCAGAAGGTGCCTCCATCTCGGGTCCGAGCTCGTCAGGTTCGTCCACATCGCCTCCGCGCATAGCGACTCAGATCTCCAATAGCTCCTGCTCCTTGTGAGCAAGGAGCTTGTCGATTGCCGCCACCATGTCGTGCGTGAGCTTCTCGACCTCGCGCTCGGTCCGCTCGAAGCTATCCGAGGACAGCTTTCCGTCGTGTTCCAAGGACTCGAGCTCGTGGCGGGTGGACCTACGCAGGTTGCGGATGGCCACTCGCCCCTCCTCGGCCTTGTGCCTCACGACCTTCACCAGCTCTTTGCGGCGCTCCTCGGTGAGAGCAGGAAATACGAGCCTGATGGTCGTGCCGTCATTGGAAGGGGTGATACCCAGATCGGACGCCAAGATGGTCTTCTCGATCGCGCCCAGTGTCGAGCGGTCGTACGGGGAGACGACGAGGAGTCGCGCCTCTGGAACGCTCAGCCCGGCGATTTGGCGAAGCTCCATCTCGGTCCCATAGACATCGACCACCAAGTGCTCCACGAGACCTGCGGTGGCACGCCCGGAACGCACCGAGCCGAAATCCACCTGGGTGTGGGAGACCGCCTTCTCCATCCGATCTCGGGCTTCATCCAACGCCACCTGGGACAGCTCGTCGTTCATCACCTGATCAGCGTTCCGATCTCCTCGCCGGCGAGCGCACGACGAAGATTACCAGGGCCCATCAGGTCGAACACGAGTACAGGCAGCCGGTTGTCCTTGCAAAAGGTGACAGCAGTCAGGTCCATCACCCTCAGATCCTGGCTCACCACGTCCATGAAGGTCAGCTCGTCAAAGCGCTTCGCCGACGGATCGAGCTTGGGGTCGGCGCTGTAGACCCCGTCCACGCCCGAGTGTGTGCCCTTGAGCAGCACCTGCGCCTCGATCTCGGCAGCCCGCAGCGCAGCGGAGGTGTCGGTCGTGAAATAGGGATTGCCCATGCCTGCAGCGAAGATGACGACTCTCCCCTTTTGCAGGTGGCGAATGGCCCTTCTGCGAATGTAGGGCTCGGCGACCTCCGCCATTTGGATTGCGCAAAGGACCCTGGTGGGCTGATCGAGCCGCTCGAGGGCGTCCTGAAGAGCCAGCGAGTTGATGACCGTGCCGAGCATGCCCATTGTGTCCGAGGTCGTACGGTCGAGCCCTTGGCCGGCTCCGGTGGTACCTCGCCAGATGTTGCCTCCACCGACCATGATCGCCAGCTCCAGATCGAGGTCGGCCCGGGCAGAAGCGATCTCACCCGCCAGGCGCTCCACGACCGCTGCATCGATCGTCTCGTCCGAAGCGGAGGAGGCGAGCGCCTCGCCGGACATCTTGAGAACGATCCGGTGCTGGTGCGCGCTACCCGGATCGTGTTCGTCTGCTGTCACCACGAGCCCCCGGACGTCGAGTCAACCGCCCACGACAACCTGGGCGAAACGCGTCACCGTCGCGTCACCGATCAATTGTGCGATGGTGCGCTTCTCGTCCCGGGCGTATTTCTGCTCCAGAAGGACATGTTCTGTGAACCACCCGTTCAGTCGGCCCTCGACAATCTTCTCCAGGGCTGCCTCCGGCTTCCCCTCGTTCCGCGAGATCTTCTCGAGCGCGTCCTGCTCGGACGCGACCTCGTCGGCCGGAACATCCTCTCGGCGCAGGTACGCGGGGCGGGCGAACGCAATGTGCACCGCCACGTCGTGAGCGAGCTCCTCGGATCCGCCTTGCATCTCGACCAGCACTGCATTCACCCCTCGTCCTGACTGGACGTGGAGGTAGTTACCGATTGTGGCGCCCGCACCGAGCTCGAAGCGCACGACCTTACCGATGGAGATGTTCTCCTTGAGAGTTGTCCGCAGATCATCGATTGCTTCGGACCTCTCAGCGATGGCATCTTCCCCCTTGGAAGCCACGAGCTGAGCGAGCTCATCTGTGAGGGAGACGAACGAGTCGGCTTTCGCTACGAAGTCCGTCTCGCAGCGAAGCTCCACGATCGCCGCGTTCTGGCCGGCCACTGCCAGAGCGACCGCCCCCTGTGATGCTTCTCGTCCCGCCAGCTTTGCTGCGCCTGCGAGTCCCTTCTCGCGAAGCCAGCGCCGAGCGGCTTCCATGTCGCCACCCGTCTCCTCGAGAGCTTGCTTGCAATCGAGGATCCCGGCACGTGTGAGGCGGCGGAGGGCCTGAACGTCCTTGGCAGAGATGCCGGGCAAGACTCCTCAACTCTCTTCTGTCGGATCGGCTGTCAGAGACAGGTCTGTAGCCGGAGACGGGTCTGTAGTCGCAGACAGGTCTGTGGTCACAGACAGGTCCGTAGCCGCAGGGCGCTCGCGTGGCGGCTGCACGACCTCAGAAGCCCCTTCACCAATTGCAGACGAGCCGGCTTCCGGCGTAGGTGTTGCAATTGCCTCGGGCACGCCCTGCTCTTCAGGCGCAGGCGAGCTCTCGGCCACCGGCAAGCTCTCGGCGGCAACCGATGGCGCGGTCTCCGATGTCGCTGGCGCGGTCTCCGATGTCGCTGGCGCGGTCTGCGGTGTCGCTGGCGTGGTCTGCGGTGTCGCTGGCGTGGTCTCCGATATGGCTGGCGTGGTCTCCGATATGGCTGGCGTGGTCTCCGATATGGCTGGAAACACTTCGACGTCGTGTGCTGCACGCGCCGCGGGTGCTGGCCCGCTCGGCGCTGTGCTGCGATGCTCGGCGATCCAGCGCCCCTCCACCACCGCCTCGGCCATCACCCGACACATCAACGCGCCAGAGCGGATGGCATCGTCGTTGCCCGGGATCACATAGGTGATCACGTCAGGGTCGCAATTCGTATCCACCACGGCGACAACCGGCATGTTCAGCTTGTTCGCCTCGGTGACGGCTATGTGCTCCTTCTTCGTGTCGATCACGAAGATGGCGTCCGGTAGGCGGTCGAGGTCGCCGATACCTCCAAGGTTGCGCCGGAGCTTCTCCAGTTCGCGACGGTGGCGAAGGCCTTCCTTCTTCGGCATGGCGTCGAAGTCCCCGGCACGCTCCATCCCCTCGTACTCACGCAGCTTGCCCACACGCGAGGAAATCGTGGTGAAGTTGGTGAGCATCCCGCCGAGCCATCTCTCGTTCACGTACGGCATGCCGCACGCGCGGGCGTACGTGGCCACGGGCCCCTGCGTCTGCTTCTTGGTGCCGACGAAGAGCAGGACACCGCCGCGGGCCACGAGGTCTCGAACGTACGCGTACGCCTCGGAGAGCCCGTCGAGGGTCTTGCGAAGGTCGATGATGTAGATCCCGTTGCGCTCGCCCAGGATGTAGCGGCGCATCTTCGGATTCCACCGGCGTGTCTGGTGGCCGAAATGCATACCGGCCTCCAGCAGCTGCCGTGTCGTTACGACGGCCACGGGTGGTCCTCCCATCGGTTCTTCTCTCCCTGACGCTGCGCCGTGAGGCGACCGTGGACGCGTCTGGGTCTTCAGCTCGTCAGTGCGATCCTCGCCGAACAGCGAGGTCGCAAGATCCTATCCTGATACCGCCTGGCCCGAGCGCTGGCCTCTGCGACCGGCTCTTTCCCGGCTGCGTGTCTCGGTCCGGTCGGAGGTCCGGTCGCTCAGCCTCGCCCTCAGCTGGAGCACCGCCTTGGTATGGATCTGGCACACCCGGCTCTCGGTTACGCCCAGGATCTCTCCTATCTCTGCCAGGGTGAGACCCTCGTAGTAGTACAGCGAGAGCACCATGCGCTCGCGATCTCCGAGATGCATGATGGCTTGGGCGAGGATCTCCTTGGACTCCTTCTCGTCGAAGAGCGCGGCAGGCCCCGGAGTGGTGTCGGAAACGGTGTCCCCCAAGGTGGTGCTCTGTCCTCGGGCGCCTCTCGCGGGAAAGACCTCGTCGAGAGCGGCAACCCCTACGAAGGAGAGCTGACGAAGGACGTCCTGAAGCTCCTTCTCGGAGATGTCCAGCTGGGCGGCGACCTCGCGATCGGTAGGGGTGCGTAGCAGGGACGCCTCCAAGGTGGCGTAGGCCTGCTCGAGCGCCCGCGCCTTGGCCCGGACCGAACGCGGCACCCAATCGATCGCCCGTAGTTCGTCGATGATGGCTCCTCGGATGCGCGGGATGGCGTAGGTCTCGAACTTCACCTGGCGCAGCGGGTCGAAACGGTCGATAGCGTCGATCAGACCGATGATCCCGTAGCTGACCAGGTCCGCCGTGTCGACGTGTTGTGGGAGCCCGATTGCCACTCGGGCGGCCACATACTTGACCAACGGCGAGTACAGCACGATCAGCTGATCGCGCATCAGACGGTCACCACTTCGTTTGTACTCGGTCCACAGTCGCGTCGTGGAGCCGTCGTCGCCCGTCGTCACCGTCTCCCCCTATGCCCGGGGATGGGTCGCTCCGTACACAGTGAGCAGCCTTTCTTTGCTCACGTGAGTGTAGACCTGCGTCGTCTGCAAACTCGCGTGACCGAGGAGCTCCTGGACAACCCGCAGGTCCGCGCCACCGTCAAGCATGTGGGTGGCGAAGCTGTGGCGCAGAGCATGAGGGTGGGTGGGCACCGCGGACCGGCGATCGATCACCCGTCGCACGTCTCGTGGGCCCAGGCGTGCAGCAGAGCGATTGAAGAAGACAGCATCCGTCGTATGAGCAGGTCCAGCCATGACCCGCCTGCCGTCTCCTAGCCATCGCTCGAGCGCCTGTGCGCACAGATCGTGCATCGGAACCCGTCTTTCACGCCCCCCCTTGCCCCGGACCGTGACGGTGCGGCCCCGAAGGTCCAGGTCGCTCTCGTCGAGACCGCAAAGCTCGGCGACTCGCAAGCCGCAGCCGTAGAGCAGCTCCAGAACCGCGTCGTCGCGCAACGACACAGCAGCCTCGAGACGCTCGGCACCGGCTCGTCCCACGGGACGCGCTGCCCCCATGGGCGCGTCGAGCAAGATGGCGAGCTCACGCCTATCGAGGACCCGAGGTAGGCGCGCTCCGCCCCCCGGAGCGGTCAGGCGCCGCGCCGGGTCCGCCACGATCGTCCCGCGCCGGTGCAACCACGCGAAGTACGAACGTAGGGCCGCCGCCTTGCGGGCAACGCTCGTACGGGCATAGCGGCGTGTCGAGAGAAACGCGAGATACCGCCGCAGCAGGAGCCGGTCCACCTCGGCAGGTGCCCTAACCCCACCTCGCTCGGCCCAGGTGGCAAAGGCGCGGACGTCACACGTGTATGCCCGCCTGGTCGCCGACGCGTGCCCGCCGAGCGACCGGGAAAACACATCGACGTTCCAGGCCACGACCACAACGCTACCGCCACCGCCCTCTTCGGGCTCTCATGCTCGAATCCGAGCTCGGGCCGTTCCCCCTCAACGTTCGGTCAGCGGCGCCGTTGCGTCCCAAACGCGGTCTTGCTCGTCCCAGGCGACGCGAGGCGCGTTGCCCCAGAGTCGCTCCAGGTCGTAGTAGGCCCGAGTCTCTTCCAAGAAGACATGGACGATGAAGTCGCCGTAATCCATCAAGACCCATCGCAGATCGTGCAGTCCCTCGACGCTGTACGGCGCTCGACCTGTCGCTTCCCTGACCTGTCGCTCGACCTCGTCGACAAGGGTGCGGACCTGGCGAACGTTGCGGCCGCTGGTCACTACGAACGCGTCAGTCACGGCCAGCAGGTCGCCCATAGCCATTATCACGGTCTGCGAACCAAGCTTGCCGGTCGCGGCGACGGCCGCGATAGTCGCAGCGGCAGGCACACGTTGATCGCCGCTCGCCACCACCACCTGATGGGCCGGGCAGTTCATGCGGTGACGCTGCTCATCCACTGACAGAGTACAGACCCAAACGGCGGATGCAACGGATCGCAGGTTCTGGTATCAGGAAGTCGACGCTGCGACCTATTCGTAGGCGCTCGCGCAGCTCACTGCTCGAGATCTCGAGGGTTGGTATCCGCAGGTGACAGACGGACCCGGCACCCCCCCACCTCTCCTGTACAGCGCCTTCCGGCGCGGCCTCACCGCGGTCCACGACGACGAGCGTCACCAAGCTCTTGATCTCTTCGAAACGGTGCCAGGTCCCGAGCTCGGCCGCGACATCGGATCCCACGACGAGGAAGAGCTCGGCCCCTGGGTGACCAACGCGCAACTCGTGGATCGTGTCAGCGGTGTAACTCGGCCCCCCTCGTTCGATCTCGATGTGGCTCGCCTGGAGCCCGTCGATACCCTCGACAGCGGCGGCCACGACGGCGAACCGGTGCTCGGCCGTCGTGAGCTCACGTGTGCCGATCTTCTGCCAGGGCTCGTTCGCGACCACCAAGAGCACCCGGTCCAGCTCCAGAGCATCCCGGCACCAACAGGCGGCTACCAGATGACCAACATGGATCGGGTCGAACGTCCCGCCGAAAACCCCTATCCGCTCCACCTCACGAGCCTAAGCCAGCGACCGGAACAGCTCGGAGGCGAACGAACCGGAGGCGAACGAACCGGAGGCTAACGAACCGGAGACGAACAGCTCGGAGGCGAACGGCCCCGAGGCGCATAAGCCGTACGCTGTTGGCGTGACTCAGGTGTCCTGGTCTCCCCAGAGCTGGCGGCAGCGCCCCGCTGCCCAGCAACCTCCTTGGCCGGACGACGACCAGCTCCAACGCGCCCTCGAGGAGCTCTGCGCCCTCCCCCCCCTCGTATTTGCAGGTGAGGCACGCAGCCTTACGCGGGCTCTCGGCGAGGTGGCACAGGGCAGGGCATTCCTGTTGCAGGCCGGAGACTGTGCCGAGTCGTTCGCCGAGCTCTCGGCAGATGCGATCCGCGACAAGTTGAAGATCATCCTGCAGATGGCTGTGGTCCTCACCTATGGCGCCGGTGTCCCAGTCGTCAAGGTGGGCCGCATGGCCGGTCAGTTCGCCAAACCGCGAACGTCGGCCACCGAGCTCGTCGGCGAGGTGGAGCTCGACAGCTTCCGGGGTCACATGGTCAACGACGACGCACCCAATCCCGACGCGCGCGTACCGGACCCCTCTCGCCTGGTCGCCGCCTATCACCAGTCAGCGTCGACGCTGAACCTGCTGCGTGCATTCACCAAGGGAGGATTTGCCGACCTGTCCCAGGTGCACATCTGGAACCAACAGTTCGTGGCCTCGAGTGAAGAGGGGCGTCGCTACGAGCAGATCGCCGCCGAGATCGACCGGGCACTTCATTTCATGGAGGCGTGCGGCATCAACCTCTCCAGCGAGCAGTCGCTGCACCAGGTCGACTTCTACACGAGTCACGAGGCGCTCATTCTCGGTTACGAAGAGGCACTCACGCGACGCGACTCGTTGACCGGCGACTTCTACGACTGCTCTGCCCACATGCTGTGGGTCGGCGAGCGCACGCGGCAGACCACGGGCGCGCACGTCGAATTCCTCGCCGGGATCAGGAACCCGCTGGGGTGCAAGCTCGGGCCGTCGGTCACACCTGAGGAGGTGGTCGAGATCTGCGAACGCCTCGATCCCGACCGTGTCCCGGGAAGGTTGACCCTCATCGCTCGAATGGGCACGGATCGCGTCACCGACGCCCTTCCACCGCTGCTCGAAGCAGTGCGCGATTCAGGTCACCCCGTCACCTGGACATGCGACCCGATGCACGGTAACACCTTTGTGAGCAACGGTGGGCGAAAGACACGACACTTCGACGACATCCTGAGTGAGTTACGCGGCTTCTTCGAGGCTCACCGCCAAGCAGGCACGTGGCCTGGCGGCGTGCACGTGGAACTGACCGGCGGTGACGTCACCGAGTGCCTGGGTGGGTTCGGCGACATCGCGGAGGAACAGCTCCACGAGCGTTATACGACGACATGCGACCCTCGGCTGAACGCTCGCCAGTCGATCGACCTCGCCTTCCGCATCGCAGAGCTGTTGCGCGGCTGAGATACGGGTCTGCTCCGCGCTCTGATCGAGGACTCAGCCTCTACACCTTGGCGCGTGCTCGGCTTACCGCTATCAACCGGTGAATCTTCCGTCGCGGCCTATCGACGACAAGCAGCAGGGCACACCCGAGGAAGATCGCGGTCACACCTACAAGGACGAGCCATCCCGTGAGAGACCCTGAACCAGTGAACGCGAGCGTGCCCGACGCCGCGACGGTCGTGGGCGCGGACGCCGACGCGCTTTGGATGTTGGTCGATGTGGGGTCGTTCGTGCCTCTGGTTCCCTCAGCTTGTGTGACAGGTGTCCCGGTGGACTGCGACCCCGTGCTTGCAACAAGGGGCCAGATGGGCGAGCCGGCCGGAGGGACATCGGTGATACCGGTGGGGGCGCTGTCGTTCGGATAGGAGATGCAGGTCATCGTGAACGAGATACCGGCTACCTGCAGCGTCGACGTGGTCGCCGGAGCTTCGAGGATGCGCACGGTGCCGTCTGTGGCGGTGAAGGGGCCGAAATCGGTCGGAGACGGCGGCGTGAGTTGCGTCACCCTCGAGGACGCGATGGGTTCAGGCAGAGGAACGTCGAGGCTCAATTCCCCTGTGGAGAAGGAAGCTGGCTCGGCCCCTAACGCCTCCAACGTGGAGACCGACGTACCGGTGATCGCGCTCGCCCCAAAGGACGCAGCCTCCGAGGCGACTTGTGCCGGGATCGTGACCTTGCTCTGGTAACCGGTCACCATGAACTGCTTCCCCACAGACGGATCGGCCGGCGAAAGGGTGGCCGTGGTGGTGGCGTCGTTCAGCACCAGGTTCCCGATCGGGGTGCCAGCACAGTAGAGCTCATAGGGACCCGCAGAACCACCGGTGGAAGGCGGGGTGAGAGCGGACTGCCCATTCGCTATGACCACGGCGGAGCCGGCGCTCTGTGGCCAGGTCGTCGTTACCCCGTTCGGTTCGGTGTCGTTCGGATAGGCCGTGCAGTTCAACCAGTAGTTGTTCCCCGGGGCTTCGAAGTCCAGGGCTAGCCCGACCTGCTCGATGACTATGGGCCCACCAAGGGCGACCAACGAGACACCCAGGCCAGCTGAAGTGGACGCGACGTCGAATACCGCTCCTGAGGAGGGCACGGTACTGGGCAGGTTTATGGCAAAAGGTATGGGTCCGCTCGGGACGTACGCCGAGTTCGGTGAAACGGCCCCGTCCGAAGCGGTGCTAATCGGCGTCGTGCCCGCCTCGACGGTGCCCCCCGGATAGCTCACCGGATAGGACGAGCCGCCAGTCGGCAAGGCTCCCGTGGCCACCAAGTCCGGGACCATGAAACCCTTCACCGAATCGATGCCGATGCCCTCGAACAACTGCACTATCGCGTGCGGCACCGAGATCTGAGTCTGGTACCCCGTGATGGTGAAGGTCTGTCCCATAGACAGATCGGAGGGAGAAAGAGAGGCGGTGGTCACCGTGTCGTTGAGAACGACGTTCCCGATCGGGCTGCCCGGGCATGACAGCTCGTAGGCCCCCGCCAGTGGCTCCGACGCGGGAGGCGGCGTGGTGGTGGTGGAGGAGCTCCCCGCCGCGCTGGCGGTGGCGATGACGGGCAAGATCGAAATGCTGAGCGGCTGGGTGGTCACCACCCCCGAGGGCATGACGGTGTCGTTCGGATATGCCTGGCAGCTCATGTCGACGATGTGCTGCGAGATGCCCGCCACGATCAGCACGTCTTGCTCGCCCGCGATCGCTATGGCGCCACCACCGGCGACGAAGGGGCCGATCGTGTTGGAGGCCGAGGAGACGTCGAGGGTGACACCCGAAGAGGGAACGGGGTCGGGCAGGGAAAGGTCGAAGCTCTCGAGGCCGGCCGATTCCTGCGACGGCGAGGCGCCGAATGCTTCGATGGTGGTCGCTGCGAACCCCTGTAACGCGGTGTTGCCCAGCCCCACCAGACCCGACACGATTCCAGCCGGGATCGGGATCTGGGTCTGGTACTGCACGAGGTTGAACTGGTCACCTGCCGACAGGGCCCCAGGCGAGATGGTGCCGCTGGTAATCACATCGTTGAGCACGAGATTCCCCACAGGGGTATGCGGGCAGTACAGCTCGTAGGCGCCGGTAGCCGCCACCGACGTCTGGGGCGTGGTGGTCTGCGAGCCGACCGCGGCGATCACGGGGGAGATGGGAAGGCCCGGAGGCGTGTCCTGCGTGATCCCCGACCCGGGCAGAGCGTCGTTCGGGTACCACGCGCACTTCAGATCGAGTTCGTTGCCGGCGTCGTCGAAGGTGAGAGAGAACTGCTGGCTCAGCGAAACGGCAATGTTGTTGCTCGACGCGGTGAAAGGCCCGAACGTCGCGGGCGTCGACGGCTCGCCGACTGTGATCCCGGCGGGAGGCACAGGGTTTGGAATGGGTGCAGCGAAGGCCATGGCGCCGGTGGGCACAGAGGTGGGGGTGGCGCCGGTCACGTCGACGTCTCCCTGTTGCACCCCTTGCCATGCAGTGTTCCCCACGCTCGCCACGTCCTGCAGCACGTCGGCAGCGACCGGAACTTGCGCCTGGAACCCCGTCACGTTGAACTGCTGACCGGCCGCGGGATCACTCGGGGAAAGCGTTGCGTTCAATACGACGTCGTTCGAGACGAAGTTGCCCACCGGGGTAGAGGGACAGAACAGCTCTACCGGCGTGCTATCGGCCAAGGCCGGAGTCGGCGAACTCCCGACTTCGATCGCGATTGCCGTCGCTGTCCCTGCGAAGAACGACACTGCAATTGCGACTGCCAGTCGCGATGCAACGTTGATTCGTCCCACCGTCGCCCACCTTGTCGCTGCCGCGGTCGTGTTGGCGACCCGCGTTACCCAAGCTTCGCACAACTACCCAAGCTCGGCACAACACTTCGGACCGGAATCTCGGCCACGCACGATCGCCAGGACTGGTTAGGACACCTGTTCGCGCTCGAGGAGAGAGCCCTACGACGCCAACTGCCCGACGAACTGCTCGAGCTGACGGAGGTTGCGGCATTCGAACACCCCGTCACAATACGGGGCGTACTCCCCGATGATCGAGTCGCCGCTGCCCCAGTACGAACGCGGCTCGGGATTGAGCCAGTACAAGTGACGCGCCCTACGCCGTATCTCCGACAGTACCCAAGCTTGCGCAGCGTGGTAGTTGTTGCGTGCATCACCGAGGAGCAGCACGCTCGTACGTGAGGTCACCTCCTCGCCCCAACGTTCCCAGAACACCGACAAGGCATGGCCGTAGTCCGAGTGGCCGTCGACCCACACCACGTTCGCCTCGGTGCTTATCCTGTAGACGGCCTCTTCCACGTCGTCGGCAGTCTCGAAGAACCGCGTCACCTCGTCGATGCCGTCGACGAACACGAAGCTGCGCACCTTGGAGAACTGCGAGCTGATCGCGTACACCAGGTGCAAGGTGAAGCGGGCAAACGCGGCAACCGATCCCGAATCGTCGGCCATAACGAAGATCTCGGGTTTTCCCGGACGCGGATAGCGGAACTTTGGGTCCACCGGAACACCACCCGTGGAGAGCGAATGACGCATCGTCGAGCGAAAGTCAAGAGGTCCCTTGTGCCCGTGCCGACGCTTGCGGGCGAGCCGCACGGCCAACTTACGACTGAGGGGATGGATGGCGCGCCTAAGAGCGGCCAGCTCGTCGTGCGTCGCGTGCATGAAGTCGATGTCCTCGGGCAGGGGTTTGCGCAGCGAGCGAGCGAGCGCCTCGGCGCCCCGATCGGTCACCAGACGGCGGCGGATCTCGTCCTCGATCTCCTTGCGCAGCCGGTCGAGTCGCGAGGCCAGTTCGTCTCGGGCGAGGCGTTCCTCGAGTGCCGTGAGGTGGCCTTCCGGTGCTTCAGAACGCACTGCCACGACCAAACGCTCGAGCAACCGATCGAGCTCGAGGTTCCTCAGCGTCCGGTACAGGTAGTACGTGCCACCTACCGGGCGACCCGCCTCCATGCCCGCGAAACGGCTCACCGCCTGTCGAGCGAGGGCAGCGACCTGGGCGTCGTTGCCAGATAGCAGAGCGCGGTAGAGCATCTCGGCGAGCGCCTCCTCCGACAGCGCTTCACCACCACCACCGGCGCCACCACCCGACGCGCTCTCATCGCCCGCTGGCTGCTCGCCCTCGAGCCCGTCCGCCTCTGCCGCCTTCATGCCTAATTGCGGCCCACGGATCGAGAAGTACACCTCGAAGGCGGTCTCGAAAGCGCGCCAGTGGGCGGAAGACTTGACCAGCGTCGCACCGAGTGCGTACTTGAGAGCCTCTCGGTCCTCGAGTCGCACGTGGTGCAGAGCCTCAGCCGCGTCGAGGCTCTCTGTGGGCGAGATGGGCAAGCCCGCTTGCCTCAGCTCGTTGACGAAACCGGTCAAGACGTCGAGCACGAGCAACCCTCAGACAGACGCTGAGCCCGAGCTCGTCGGCGAACCCTCTGCGCAGAGCTCCTTCGCCGCACGTTCGAGGTCGCTTCGGTACTTGAGCAGCACGTGCAGCGTTGCCTTCGCTTGCTCGGCGTCAACGGACTCGATCCCCAACACGACGAGCGTGCGCGCCCAGTCCAAGGTCTCCGACACCGACGGGTACTTCTTCAGCTCGAGTGCCCTCAGGGAACGCACGATCCTCGCCACTTGGTCGGCAAGCTCGCCCGTGATGGCGGGCACTCTCGTCTTTATGATCTCGCGCTCGCGTTCGAGCGTCGGATAGTCCAGATGAAGGTACAGGCAGCGTCGCTTCAAGGCCTCCGAGAGCTCGCGGGTGTTGTTCGACGTGAGAAAGACGAGGGGCACCCGCTGGGCGCGAACGGTGCCGAGCTCGGGGATCGAGACCTGGTACTCCGAGAGGATCTCGAGCAACAACGCCTCTGTCTCGAGCTCTACACGATCGACCTCGTCGACGAGCAGCACCACGGGTTCGCTCGCCCGGATGGCCTCCAGCAGGGGGCGGGCGAGCAGGAATTCCTCGGAGAAGATGTCGTCCTCGATGTCGTGCCAGCGCATGGCCGACGATGTTCCCTGCCCGGCGGCACCGACGAGGGCAGCCTCATCGCGCCCTTCGTCACCTGCGAGGTCACGATCACGGGTCTCGTGCACGAGCGCTCCGTGCCCGTCGTCCTCCACGACCCGCTGCGCCTGGATACGTAACAGCTGCTTCTTGTAGTTCCACTCGTACAGTGCCTTCGACTCGTCGAGGCCCTCGTAGCACTGGAGACGGATCAGTCGGCTCGAGGTGGCCCACGCGACCGCCTTTGCCAGCTCGGTCTTGCCGGTCCCCGCCGGCCCCTCTACGAGTACAGGCTTTGCCAGCCGATCAGCCAGGTACACGACGCCGGCCGTCCCCTCGTCTGCCAGATAACCGATCGCAGCCAGGCGTTCGCGCACTTCGGACGCCGACGCGAAACGTGCCGGCCCCGGGTCGGGGAAGCCGAGAGAACCCTGTAGTTGGCTTTCCTCAGCCATCACGTGCGGACGTGGCCGTCACCTCGCACGACGTACTTGACGGACGTGAGCGAACGCAGCCCCATGGGCCCGCGTGCATGCAGCTTCTGAGTGGATATGCCGATCTCGGCACCGAGGCCCAGCTCCGCGCCGTCCACGAACCGCGTGGACGCGTTCACCAGAACTGCAGCCGAGTCCACCTCCCTGCAGAATCGTTCGGCGCTGAGAAGATCGCCGGTGACGATGGCCTCGGAGTGCCCCGAGGAGTACCGGGCAATGTGGGCTATCGCTGCATCGAGGTCGTCCACCACCGCCACCGACAGCTTCATGTCCAAGAACTCCGTGGCGAAGTCCTCGTCGGTAGCTGCACCGATCCCGGGCAATAGGTCCCTGGCGCGTTCGTCGCCCAGGAGCTCCACCCCTTCGAGCGCCAAGCTCACCAGAGGCAAGAACGCCTCGGCGACGTCCCGGTGCACGAGAAGGGTCTCGGCCGCGTTGCACACGCCGGGGCGCTGAGTCTTCGCGTTCACGACGATAGCGAGGGCCATGTCGAGATCAGCGGCCGCGTCGACGTAGACGTGACAGTTCCCGTCACCGTCGATCACGCACGGGACGGTTGCATGCTCGCGCACGCTGGTGACGAGGGAATGTCCCCCGCGGGGGATCAAGCAGTCTATGAACTGGTCGAGTTGCATGAAGGCGATGGCGTCGGCGTGGGTGGTGTCCTCCACCAGCGCCACGGCGTCGGCAGGCAGGCCCGCCTTGGACAGCGCCTCTCGAAGGCAGGACGTGATCGCTCTGTTCGACTCGATCGCGGTGGAAGAACCTCGGAGCATCGTGGCATTGCCCGATTTGAGACACAGACCGGCTGCGTCGGCGGTCACGTTGGGACGGTTCTCGTAGATGACGCCGACGACCCCGAGCGGCACCCGCACGCGTTCCACCCGTAGGCCGTTCGGACGCACGTACCCTTCGACGACCTCACCCACCACGTCGGCCATCGCGGCCAGATCTCGCAAGCCCCCGGCCATCGCGCGGATACGGCCCTCGGTCAGCCTCAGGCGGTCGAGCTGTGCCGGGGTCAACCCGGCGCCCTCGGCACGTGCCATGTCGAGGGCGTTGGCCCCGAGCAAACCGCCGGTGCGCTCCTCGAAGAGGTCGGCGGCCAGGTTCAGGGCGCTGTCCTTCGCGGTCCCGGGGGCCATCGCGAGCTGCCGACCCGCCGCCTCGGCGCGCCGTCCCAATTCGATCAAAGAGGATTGAGCCACGCCCAAGGGTACCGTCCTGTCCCTCCGGTCCTCGCCTGGGTCTCAGGCGAGGACCACGAGGTCGTCGCGATGGACCACTTCATGGGCCACGCCGTCGGGCAGCTCGCTCGTGCGACGCCCCGCCCACGACCGGATCCGCCCTGCGCCGTGGCGCACGAGGCCCTTGGCGAACACCACGCCATCTTCTCCTGTGATCTCCACCGCCGCCTCGGCTTCGAACCTGCCCTTCACGGACACCACACCAGCCGGCAGCAGCGAAGCCTCTCGCTTGGTCAGCGCGTGACGCGCCCCGTCGTCGACGACGAGCGTCCCCGTCGGCCCGACCGCGAAGGCTATCCACAGCTTGCGGGCCGACAGACGCCTTCGGCGGGGGCGGAAGACCGTTCCCACGGCTTCCCCACGAACCGCCGCCATGAGCACCCCGGCGCGACTGGCCTCCGCGATCACCGTCTCGACCCCGGACCAGGCGGCTATCTTCGCCGCCGCCAACTTCGAAGTCATGCCGCCACTTCCCACGGGGCTCCCGGGGCCCGCAGCAAAGGCCTCCAGACGATGGTCGACTTCGACGACCTCCTCGATCAACGAAGCCGCAGTGGTCTTGCGCGGATCGGCGGTGAGAAGCCCGGGAGTGTCGGTTAGCAACACGAGCAGGTCCGCTGCCACTAGATGCGCCACCAGCGCGGCAAGCCGGTCGTTGTCCCCGAAACGGATCTCGTCGTCGGAGGTCGCATCGTTCTCGTTCACGACAGGCACGATCCCGAGCTCGAGCAGGCGCGAGAGGGTCTGGCGCGCGTGCAGGTACTGCTGGCGGTGCCCGAAGTCCAGCGGTGCGAGGAGCACTTGGCCGACGACGAGCCCGTGAACAGCCAGCGAGTCGTCGTAGACCCGCATCAGGCGGTGCTGTCCGACGGCGGAGACCGCCTGGAGGGTGGGCAGGTCGGTCGGGCGGGACCCTCCACCGAGCGCCGACCATCCCGCCGCGATGGCGCCGGAGGTTACCAGCACGAGCAGATGACCTTCCGCTCGCAGCTCGGCTATCTGCGAGCACAGTCTTTCGATCGCGCGGGCGTCGATCTCGCCTTCACCAGGGCCCGTCACCGAAGACGATCCGACCTTTGCCACCACGGTTCGCGCGCGACGTTCGTTTGCCACTTGCGAAGGCGACCGCGCGCGGCTCATCGTGCGCGCCCTGCACCACGACGAGATCTCCCCCGCCGGTTTTGTCTCGCGACCACGCGCGCTGTCTCGAGGACGCTCTCGTCGCGCCGGTACGTGAGCTCGAGCGGACCGACACGGACCATGTCGCCGTCGTGGATGCCGGCACGGACCAGCGCTCTCTCCACCCCCAGCCGGCGCAGGCGTCCCTGGACGTAGGCGACGGCGTCGTCGTCGGTGAGATCCGAGAGGGCAACCGCGCGCAGCGCCGCCCGGCCTTCGACGACAAAGGATCCGTTCTGGTCGCGCACGACTTCCACCCCCTCTCCGACTGGGCGGTGAACGACGATCGAGCCGCCGGCGGACCCTTCCTTGGCGCGCTCCTCGCTGACCAGAGCGGCGAGCCGCCCTAGCAACTCCGAGAGCCCCTCCCCCGTCACCGAGGAGATGCACAGCTCCGGCATCGAAGGATCCCGTGTCGCCACTGCGTCACGCTTCGAGCCCACCACCAGACGCGGCCGCTCGAGCAGCTCCGGTCGGTAGCGGCGCAGCTCCTCGAGAAGGATCCTCTCCTGCTCGGCGGGCTGCCGGCCCTCGGCGGGTGCCAGATCGACGAGCAGGAGCAGAACGCGGGCCCGCTCGACGTGGCGAAGGAACCGGTGGCCCAGACCCCGGCCCTCGGCCGCTCCCTCGACCAGACCGGGAACGTCGGCCACCACGAGCTCAGTCTCCTCTGCCTGCCTCTTCACCCGGACCACTCCCAGGTGAGGCTCCAGGGTCGTGAAGGGATAGTCGGCGATCTTCGGACGCGCGGCCGAGATGCGCGAGATCAACGTGCTCTTGCCGGCGTTCGGGAACCCCACGAGGGCCACGTCCGCGGCGAGCTTCAGCTCGAGCTCGAGCCAACGTTCGTCTCCCGGTTCGCCCTGCTCGGCAAAGGACGGGGCTCGTCTCCGGTTCGTGAGGAACCTGGCATTCCCTCTGCCGCCCCTACCGCCGTCGGCCGCCAGCCAGCGGTCCCCGGCCGTCGCCAGGTCCGCTAGGACCGTCGAGTCCTTCGTCCTCACGACGGTGCCCACGGGCACCTCCACGATCAGGTCCTCGCCCGCCGCACCGTGGCGCCGCTTTCCCCCGCCGTGCTTCGCGTTGGCAGCACGGCGGTGCGGATGGTCCCGAAATGCGATCAGAGACGCCTGGTTGTTCGAGGCGACCAGCCAGACGTCTCCCCCCTTGCCTCCGTCTCCCCCGTCCGGGCCGCCGCGCGCCACATGAGCCTCCCGGCGAAACGACACCGCTCCCGCGCCGCCGTCACCACCTCTCACGTGAAGCTGCGCCTCGTCGACGAATCCCGACATTGCAACGATCCTAAGACCGAGCGCATGCCCGGCTCGACCAGCCCTCGAATGCATCTGCCTCGGATACGGTGGCACGGCGATGATCGACTCACCAACAGCACCGGCAATCGGCGCGCGGGCGGTGCTCTCGCGCATCCCCAAGGTCGAACTGCACTTGCATCTCGAAGGATCGATCCGCCCGGCGCTGCTCCTCGAGCTCGCCGAACGCAACCGCGTGGACATCGGCGTGGCAACAGTCGAAGAGCTCGCCTCCCGATACCGGTTCCGCGACTTCCGCCACTTCATCGAGCTCTACCTCATCGGCATGTCTGCAATCTGTACGGGCGATGACATCCTTCGCGCGATCGACGCCCTGGCGACTGAGCTGGCGTCCCAACACGTGCGCTACGCCGAGGTGACCACCACCGCATACGCCCACCACGCCAACGGCATGCCTACTGGCGACTACCGCGACGCATTGGACATCGGTGCTCGGCGGGCCCGAGACGATCGCGGCGTGCAGCTGCGCTGGATCGTGGACATCCCCCGCAGCGTCGAACCGCCGACGCAACAGTGGACCGCCGAGTTCCTGACGAGCCCGAACGCACCCACCGACGTGGTCGCCATCGGGCTCGGCGGCCCCGAGGCCGAGTACCCGCCGGAGTGGTACGCGGCGTCCTTCGAGCGCGCTGCCGCTTCGGGTCTCCCGGCGGTGTTGCACGCCGGTGAGGTTGCGGGTCCGCAAAGCGTCTGGAAGGCGCTCGAGCTCGGCAGCGTCCGCGTGGGCCACGGCGTACGCTCGCTAGAGGATCCAGCCCTGGTCGATCACCTGGTGCAGAAGCAGGTCCCGCTGGAGGTGTCGGTCACCTCCAACGTGCTGCTGGGAGTTTGCCCTTCGTTGAGGGCTCACCCTCTCCCGGCCATGCTCGATGCCGGTATCAACGTGTCGCTCAACACCGACGACCCTGCCTACTTCTCCACTACCCTCGTGGACGAGCACGTTCTGGTCCACGAGGAGCTCGGCGTCCCGATCTCCGAGCTCGTCACCGCTCAGCACCGCGCGATCGACTCGACCCTTTCCGGCGCTGCGCTCAAGGATCGTCTGCACCGCGAGCTCTGCGCCGCCTCTGAAGACCTCTGAACCGAAGGAGCTCGAAGGAGAAGATGGCTAGCGATCCGCTCGGCGAAGCGACCAAAGCCGCACAAACCCTTGCCACGCTCACCGGGACGGCACATTACGATGTCGCCCTGATCCTCGGCACCGGCCTAGCCGCAGCGACCGAGGCACTCGGCGAACCAAGAGCACGCCTCGCCTTCGAGCAGTTACCGGGGTTCCCCCAGGGAACGAACGCTGCCCAACGCCCCGAGGTGTGGTCGGTGCCAGTCGGCGATCACCTGGTGCTGGTGTTCCTCGGGCGCCCCCATCTCTACGAGGGCCGCACCCCGGCTGAGGTGGCGCACCCCGTGCGAACAGCGGTGGCCGCCGGCTGTCGCACGGTCGTGATCACCAACGCTTGTGGTGGGCTGCGCCCGGAGTTCGCGCCTGGCGACCTCGTGCTCATCTCCGACCACCTGAACCTCACCGGTGTCTCGACACTCTCCGGATTGCTCACGGGCCAGGGCGACCCCGACGCCTTCGTGGACCTCACCGACGCATGGTCACCACGCCTGCGCGAGCTCGCCTTGGAAGTGGACGGATCTCTTCGAGAGGGTGTCTACGCCCAGGTTCCCGGGCCTCATTTCGAGACTCCGGCGGAGATCCGCATGCTGCGCGGGCTGGGAGCCGACCTGGTCGGCATGTCGAGCGTGCTCGAGGCAATAGCAGCTCGCCATCTGGGCGCCGAGGTGCTCGGCCTGTCAGTCGTGGCGAACCTCGGCGCGGGCATGGCTCGTAGAGGCACTTCGTCCGCCTCGCTCGTGGAGGTCGTGCGGTCGCAGGCAGTGACCCTGGGCGGGATCGTTCGCGAGGTCGTGACCCGCCTCTAGCCGTCTGCAGATGGGCTCACGCGGTGGGTTCGGTCTGCACCTCGACGACCTTCCGGCCCTTTCGGACGGCGAAGGTCACGACGCCCGCAGCGGTGGCGAACAGGGTGTCGTCCCCCCCGCGCCCGACGTTCTCTCCCGGGTGGAATTTGGTGCCGCGCTGGCGGACGATGATGGCACCGGCCGGGACGGTCGTACCGCCGTAGGTCTTGACGCCGAGTCGCTTCGACTTCGAGTCCCGACCGTTGCGGGTCGAACCCCCGCCCTTCGTCTTTGACACCTAGGTCCTCCTTGTCATCTGCCCTGTCCAAGCTGCCCTGTCGGGACCCGCCCTGTCGGGACCAGACCCCGACCCCCTCCAGATGGCGGGGCCTTTGCCCCGCCACTGGCCGTGCTCGTCGCAGTCAGCGGGTTGCCGGGACGTCTATCCCGATGATCTCGACCGTCGTGTAGTGCTGGCGATGCCCCCACCGGCGCCGGTAGTTGCTCTTCGGGCGGTAGGTGAACCCTCGGATCTTCGGCCCGAGCTCCTCGCCGATCACTCGTGCACAGACGACGGCGCCGGCCAGCTCGGCTGGTGTGGCGAGCACCCGCTCGCCGTCCACCACCAGCACCGGTGACAGCTCGACCTCGCTCCCTTCGGGGCTGTCGATGAGCTCGACCCGCAGCTGCTGGCCTGTGGCCACCCGCTCCTGCTTTCCCCCGGTCTGGATCACCGCGTACACGAAGAAGAGATCCTACAGGCTCACAGCAACGACTCGTCTAGGACGATCCCGCGCCCACCGCAGACCGCACAGACCCCAGAGAGCGACTCGACCAGCCCCTCCGATACACGTTTTCTCGTCATCTCCACCAACCCCAGCTCGGAGATGTCGAACACCTGGGTGCGTGTCTTGTCGCGGGCCAATGCGGCGCGCAGCGCCGCGGCGACCTTCTCCCGGTTCTCACGCACCTCCATGTCGATGAAATCGACCACGATGATCCCGCCTATGTCTCTCAGGCGCAGCTGGCGTGCGACCTCCTCGGCCGCCTCCAGGTTGTTGCGGTAGACCGTCTCCTCGAGGTTCGAAGTCCCCACGTTCTTGCCGGTGTTCACGTCGATCACCGTGAGCGCCTCGGTGCGCTCGATGATGATCGAGCCCCCAGAGGGGAGCCAGACCTTGCGATCGAGCGCTTTGTGCAGCTGCTCGTGGACGTGGAACCGCTCGAACATCGGAAGGTTCTCGGCCATCGGGTCGTAGTACTCGACCCGGTCGGAGAGCTCGGGGTTCACCTGCTGGACGTACGCGCTCACCTGGTTGAAGAGATCGAGATCGTCTATGACCACCCCGCGGTAGTCGCGGTTGAATTCCTCGCGCACGATCCGCACCGCCAGATCCGGCTCCCGGTAGAGCAGGCCCGGGGCGGTGGATCGGTTCGCCTCCGCCTCGATCGCCTCCCACTGAGCCGTCAGACGCTCGACGTCGCCGACGAGCTCCTCGCGACTCGCTCCTTCCGCGGCGGTCCGCACGATCAGACCGTGCCCTTTCGGACGGGTGTCATCGACGATCCGACGCAGTCGCCGTCGCTCGGTGTCGTCCAGGCGCTTGGAAATGCCGAACGCAGAGGAGTTCGGCACCATCACCACGAAGCGGCCCGGCAGCGAAACCTCCTGGGTCAGACGCGCCCCTTTGGCTCCGATGGGGTTCTTCGTCACCTGGCACACGATGAGCTGGCCGGGCTTCAGCATCTGCTCGATGCGAAGCGTCGCGCTCGACGCCGTCTCTATATCCTCGGGGTCGTAGCGGACGTCTCCCCGGTAAAGCACGGCGTTCTTCGGCGTGCCGATGTCGATGAAAGCAGCCTCCATGCCTGGAAGCACGTTCTGGACCCGGCCCTGGTAGATGTTGCCGTCGATCTGAGTGGCGTCGTCGGACGCCCGCGACACGTAGTGCTCGACGAGGATCCTGCCCTCGAGCACTGCCACCTGGGTGGCGTGCGGGCGGACGTGCACGCACATCAGATAGCGGCCCACTGGCCGGCCTCGGCGTTCGCGCCCGCTCCTCCGCCGTGATCGACCTGCCTTGGCAGCAGAGGTCTCGGGCTGTGAGACCGGCGCTTCTCCGGCGCCTTCGGCGGCATGCGGTTCTACCGGCGATTGGCGCGTGGCACCGGCTCGACCTAGGGCAGGTACCGGAGTGGGTGGCACGGCCGGGGGTGGGGCGGGCCGAGTGTCACCTATACGAGGACGGCGCTGTCTTGGCCGGCGGGACCCTGCGCTCGAGCCGGTTCCCTCCTCAGTTCTCGACGCGGCGACAGGGTCGTCGGGACCCGGGCCGGCGGGTTCGGGATGCGGTGGGGCCGGTGGCGGGCCCAAAGACTGGGCCACAGGCTCCCCGGCGCTTGATTCGGACATGCGGAGAATCCCTTCTTCTAAGTCTCATGAGGCGCGCTCCACGGCAACGGCGCAAACCACCGGTTGCACGTCGAGGGGCTCGAACTTCGAGCCGCCGCGCTCGATCCATTGACATGTTCTTCTGGCGAGGCCGAGCTCGATACCCAAAAGCTCGGCAAGCTCAGCCGGACGCACGCCGCGAGGACGGGTGCCGACTTCGGCGACGAGCCTCGTCCCATGCTCGCCGTCAGTGTGCTGAGCGAAAAGAGTGAACAGCGAAGGACGCAGGTCGTCCGACACAACATGGCCCTTGCGTTCGCGTAGGACAGGAAGGCTCGCAGCTCCCATCACCTTCGACAGGGCCCCATCGAGCTCGCTCTGGGTGGTGTGCATCACGGAGATATCCCACGTGCACGAGGTGACCTCCTCTTGGAGCGACGCGGAGCCCGGCTCAGGTTGCCCGGCTCCGACCACCCCGATCCCCCTCGGCAGCAACGGGCCGACCCGTTGCGCCACCAGCGCGGGCTCCACCTCTGTCTCGAGTCCGACGTCGAGGTACTCGGCTACAGACTCACAGCCCGTAGGAAGTGCCAAGCCGAAGCTGAGCTGCGGTCTGGGCGAGAAACCGCCCGTGTAGGCGACCGGCAACTTGGCGCGACGAAGCGCGCGCTCCCACATCCGCGCCACGTCGCGGTGGCTGGTCCAGCGGACCTTGCCGAGCTTGCCGAAGCGCATTCGCACGATCATGCGCCACCTCCGCTCGCCGAGGCACCGACCATGCCCATGTTCCTCTCCCCGCTCGCCTTTCGGGCACGGGACCCCGACCTCGCGCTCCTCCGCGCGACGAGGTCCCCAGCCCCGCCGGCAGCTGTGCCAGCCGTTCCTCTGTGCACCGAGCGCGCCGCCGTGACCTCCCCTACAGATATGTCCTGTCCGGTGCCCTGGCTGCCGCCCGCAGGAGGGACGACAGAGGCCACCACGTGCTCCACGCGTAGCCCCGTGCAGACACCGCAGTCGTAGCACGGCGTCCATCGGCAGTCCTCGATGCCGCGCTCACAGAGCGCCTCGGAGTAATCCTGCCAGAGGAAGTCCTTGTGCAACCCGGCCGACAAGTGGTCCCACGGGAGCACCTCGTGCTCCTCACGATGGCGGTACACGGTGTCGTCGAGGCTCAGTCCCGCAGCCTCGAGGCCCGCCTTCCACAGACCCAGGTCGAAGTGCTCGGACCATTCCTGGAACGTCCCCCCTGCCCGCCACACGTGCTCCACTACCGCTCCCACCCGCCGGTCACCACGGCTCACGATGCCCTCGGCCACGGTCGCCTCGGGGTCGTGCCATCGCAGCGATACGCCGCGCGCCCCGCGCAAAGCGTCACGCAACATGCCTATCTTCCGGGCCGTCTGATCAATCGTGTCCTGTCCGAACCACTGGAACGGAGTGTGAGGCTTGGGCACGAAACCACCCACCGACGCGGTCAGCGTGACGTTGCGATGGTAGCGGTGACCGATGTCTGCACAGCGGCGGGCCAGCTCAGCAATGCCGAGGACGTCCTCGTCGGTCTCGGTCGGAAGCCCGATGAGGAAGTAGAGCTTCACCCGCCTCCAGCCCTGGGCGAACGCGGAGTCCACTGCGGCGTACAGGTCCTCCTCGCAGATCAGCTTGTTCATGACCTGGCGCATACGCCAGGTCCCGCCCTCGGGGGCGAACGTGAGCCCCGTCCGCCTGACCTTCTGGATCTCCGCGGCGATCCCCACCGTGAAAGCGTCGACCCGCAGGCTCGGCAGACTCACAGACACCTGGCCAGAGCACTGCGGATCGTTGATCACCGACGACACGGCGTGCTCGATACCCGAGAAGTCGGCCGAAGACAGCGAGGTCAGCGCCACCTCGCCGTATCCCGTGCGGTCCAACCCCGCGCGCACCATCTCCTCGACCTGGGAGGCCGAGCGCTCACGTACAGGGCGCGTGATCATCCCTGCTTGGCAGAACCGACATCCTCTCGTGCACCCCCGGAACACCTCCACATTCAGCCGATCGTGCACCACCTCCACGAGTGGGACGAGCTGCTGCTTCGGGTGAGGCCAGTCCCCCAGGTCGGCTATCGCCCGTTTCTCCACGCGTTCGGGGACATCGCGGAACCGTGGAACCACTCCCGACAGGCTCATGCCGTCGTAGCGCGCCTCGTACAAGGCTGGCACGTACACCCCGTCCACGCGCGCCAACGAGCGAAGCAGCTCGTCGCGACTCCGTTCAGCGCTCGCGGCCCCCTCGAGCAGCACTTCGGAGATCTCGCCCACGGCCTCCTCTCCGTCACCGAGCACGAAAGCATCGATGAAGTCCGCCAGGGGCTCGGGGTTGAAGGCGCAGTGACCGCCGGCCAAGACCAGAGGGGCGTCGCCGGTCCTCTCGTTCGAGTGCACCGCGAGCCCCGCCAGATCGATCAGGTTCAGCACGTTCGTGTACGTCAGCTCGGCCGACAGGTTGAAGGCGAGGACGTCGAATTCCGCCGCCGGGCGCGCCGTCTCGAGAGAGAAGAGAGGGATGCCGGCACAGCGCATCGCGCTCTCCATGTCGGTCCACGGGGCATATGCACGCTCTGCGAGAGCATCCTCACGCTCGTTGAGGATCTCGTACAGGATCTGCAGCCCTTGGTTCGGCAGCCCGATCTCGTAGATATCGGGGTAGACGAGCAGCCAGGCCACGCGGCCGGGCTCGTGCAGTGGCTCACGGGCCCCCAACTCCCCGCCGATGTAGCGAGCCGGCTTCATGACCTGGGCCAGGAGTGGTTCGATCCTTGGCCATAGCGAAGAGGTCATTTGCCCGACCAGTGTAGAGCCGACCTGCCACACTCGTGATCCGCCTGAAGCACAGCCAACTGGACCGTCAGGGTCCGCGCGCCGTCACAGTGCGTGGCCGGTCAGTCGTGGCATCGGCGGTGGCTCGTAGGCCCGACGTGGCAGACCGGGCCCGAGAGGCCCGCTGAGAGAACCCGGCGGCGGCGGTTCCAGCGGCGGTGCAAGGCGCCGTCGCCGTGACAGAGCCGCGTCCCGTTTGCGTCATCGAGGCCGTCGCTGTCGTCACGGAGGGTACCGAGGACACCGAGGGCACCGAAGGTCGGCAGACGGCGGCGGCGGACTGCGTCGAGGCCGGAGCAGCCAGCTGGGTCTGTGTCTCGGGATGGGCGATCAAGTACTCGAAACCCTTGCGCACTACGGGGGCGGCTGCTTGGGCGCCGTAGCCGCCTCCCTCCACGACGACGGCGATCAGGTACTGCGGGTTCGGCAGAGGGCCCCAGCCGACGAACCACGAGTTCGGCTGGTGTTGCTCTTGGACCGTGGCCGTGCCGGTCTTCCCCGCCAGGGGGAAGGTGGAAAGGGGAAATCCTTGGAACGCCGAGTAGGCGGTGCCGTCGGGCTTCTGCACGGCGTCCTCGAATCCCTGGAGCATCGCCTGGTAGTCGGCCGGCGAGTAGGAGACATGTCCGGCGACCTTAGGGGCGAAACGCTGCACCACCCGGTGCGTCACCGGGTCCACGAGGCCGGCTGCGATCTCCGGGGTGTAGCGCGTCCCACCGTTGGCAAAAGTGGCGTATGCGACAGCCTGTTCGATCGGCGTGATGACTGTCGCGCCCTGGCCGAAAGCCAACTCGAGGTTGTTGCCGGTGAACCATCCGCTGTTGGGATACGCCACCGGGTTCTCGGCGTGCAACTTCGCGTCTTCCTGCGGTGAGTCGACGCGTGCATCATGGGTCTCGCCGGGCAGGTCGATACCGGTCACGTCCCCGTAGCCGAGGGCGTTCGCCGCGTCCTGGATCGGGGTTTCTCCGTACTGCCCGTTCGCCTTGTAATCGTCCCAGAAGGTCACCCCGAGCTTGTAGAAGAAGATGTCGCTCGAGATCGTGAGGGCCTTGGTGACGTTGACCTCGCCACCGATCTCGCCCTCGTTGTCGGTGTAGGTGGCACAGCCCGAGCCGTTCGTCTTACAGCCCGGGATCGTGTATTGACCGGTGTCGTCGTAGAGGAAGCCGGGCGTGATGAGCCCGTCGTTCAAGGCGGCGGTGGCCGTCGCGAGCTTGAACGTCGAACCCGGTATGTAGAGGCCGTCGATGACCCGGTCAGTGAGCGGGTGGTGGCTCGAGGGACTGGTCAGCTGCGCGTAGTGCGCGCTGGTCATGAACGGCTCCCACAGAGTTGGGTCGTATGTGGGAGAGGAGACAAGTGCCAGCACGGCCCCGGTCTGGGGGTCGAGAGCCACCGCGGCCCCCCCACCCGAGCTCCCGGGCAAAGAGGCGATCTCCGAGTCGAGCTGTTGTTGAAGGGTCTGCTCGAGTCCCCCGTCGATGTTCGTCACCAGGTCGGCTCCGGACTTCGGCTGGGTCTGCCCGAGGCTGCCGACGACTTCTCCCTGCGCGTCGACCTCCACGCGCTTTGTTCCCGGAGTTCCGCGCAAGTCGCTTTCGTACTGCTTCTCGAGGCCATCCTGGCCATAGAGGTCACCGAGCTGGTAGCCCTGGGACTTGTGCGCGCTGAGCTCGTCGCTCGTGATCCCTCCTAGGTATCCGAGCATCTGCACCCCGGTCTGACCCATCGGATAGGTGCGCGTGGTGTCGGCGGTGGCAGAGACGCCCGGGAACTGCGCTGCGTGCTCACCTATGTAGAGGACATCGGCGATGGGCGCGTTCTCCAGAACGGGCACGGGCTCGTAGAGGCTGTACTGGGTGTTCGACAGGTCGGCCTCGATCTGCTCCGGGGTGATCCCGAGCAAGGTTGCGAGCTGGCCCACCACCTCGGGGTGCTGCTGGGCGGAGACGCGTGACAACGTGATGTCCTCGGTCACCTGGTTGCCCACCATGACATTGCCGTTGCGGTCGACGATCAGCCCGCGAGGCGCCGGGACCTCGACTTCTCGGACCTGGTTCTGTGTCACCGCCTCGACGAATCCCTTGGTGCCGAGGACCTGTAGGTACCAGAGCCGGACGAACATCAAAGAGAAGAGCACGGCCACGAGCACCCCGAGCACCCGCAGCCGTACAACTGTGCGCGCGGGCGACGGCTCGCTGGGAACGACCCGGTCCACGATCGAGCGCTTTGGACGCATCCTCGGACCGCGCGGTCCGGCCGTCTTGGCGGGACGCGTCTTGTGCGGCTTCGGGTACAGGTGCTTCGAGCGCAACGGGTGGCGGAACCTGGCGAGGCTCGAATTACTCACGGCTCGCAAACGCCCGGAGCCACTGATCGCACGAGAGCGCCCGGAGGTCCGAGAGATCTCCGCGCTTCGCAGGGGTCGAGCGAACTGCTTGCGCCATTTCCTTCGCCGTACCGAAGCACGCGGCCTGTGGCCGCTGAACGGCACGCGTATCCGCCGGCGCGTCTCGTCGGCCGGGCGCAGGCTCCGGGCGAAGCGGCTTCGGCGTCTCACCTGATGCTCCCGACCTGATGGGCTCTCGACGGCGCCGGGGGGACTGCCCAGGCCACCAAGCGCAGCACCGGGATCGCCAGGATCGCGGCGGCGGGGGTAGCGACCGACAGCGCTGGCGTCAAGAAGACGGTCAACTGCTTCGGTTCTCCGAGCAAGGACCCTAGGATCGCGTACGCAACCAGACCCGTTGCAGTCGCGGCAGCGGCGACCACCACCGGCAGCCACCAAGAGCTGCGCACGAGGCCCTCGGTGGCCAGGCCCACGCCGTAGCCGAGCAGGCATCCCACCAGTGCGGAGAGCCCGAACGTGGTGGGCAGGAACAGGTCGGCCACGAGCCCCCCGGCGAAACCGAACACGGCGCCGCGCTCGGGCCCCCCGACGTAACCGGCCGATACCGGGAGCAACAGCATGATGTCGGGATGAGCTCCCAGCACTCGCACCGAGTCGAGCAACGTGTATTGGATCGCGAACAGCACGAAGACCACGATCGTCGAGCGCGACACGTCGGCCGTAGTCACAGCGACCTCACTGGCCCGGGTACCAGAGCATCACGTCGACGTATTGCAGCGCAGGCAGGTCCGCGACCGGCTTGGCGCTCACGGCCTCCTGTGTGGACGAAGGGGTAGAGGAGAAGGAGGTGATAGTCGCCACCGGGATGTCCGAGGGGAACGACGCGTTCTGCAATCCGCTCGTCATCAGGACTTCACCACGATGGAGTGACGCACCCGGCGCCACGTACTGGACGGCGAGCGCCTTGCTCACGCCCTCCCCTAGAGCCAGTGCGTACCCGGCGGGGGACCCGAAACGCACGCTCACGGCAAAGCGCGGGTCGGTCACCAGACGTACCGTGCTGCCCGATTTCCACGCCTCGATCACCTGTCCGACGAGGCCTGCCCCGCCCACCACCGGCATTCCCTCGTCGACGCCGCTCGAGGTCCCCACGTTCAGCTGGATGGTGGCCGCGAAGTTCGAGGTGTTGAGCCCCACCACCTCACCGGTGACCGTCTGGATGCCGTCGATCCACGGCAGATGCTCGAGCTGCTCGAGCTGCTCGAGCTCTTGGCGAGTCGCGCTGCCTTCGAGCACCCGGCGTTCGAGGTCCCCGATCTCGGCCCGCAGCTTCGCGTTCTGTTGCTGTAGCGCGCCATAGTGGACTGCGCCGGCGAAGAAGCTCCCGATCGGGCGTACGACCGCGTCCACGCCGCGCTGGACAGGAGAGAAGGTGTCGTGAGCCGCGCGCTTGACCGCCGAGATCGCACCGTGCCCTCCACCGCGGTAGTCGAGGGTGATGATCGTGATCGACGCGAGCACCAGGAGCACGATGGTCAGGCTGCGCCTAGAACGCCGGGGCCGTCTCCGCCTTGCCACGCTGGTCCTGCTCAGAGGGGGCCGCGCAGGGCGCGGGCACCCATCACCCGGCCGAGGAGGTGATGAGAACCTGCTTGAGGGCTTCGAACTCCTCGAGACACTGCCCGCTGCCGACGGCGACGCAGTTGAGAGGGTCGCGGGCTACGACCATCGGCATGCCCGTCTCGTCCTGCAGGTGGGCATCGAGACCGTGCAGCAAAGCGCCTCCACCGGTGAGGACGATGCCCTGTTCCATGATGTCGGCAGCCAGCTCGGGAGGTGTCTTGTCAAGCGTCACCTTCACCGCGTCGGTAATGGCCGTCACCGGCTCTTCGATGGCCTTTCGGATCTCCTCGGTCGACACGACCACGGTCTTCGGCAGACCGGTTACCAGGTCGCGCCCTCGGATCTCGGCGTGCAGCTCCTCTTCGAGCGGGAACGCCGAACCCAAGGCGATCTTGATCTCTTCGGCCGTGCGCTCACCTAAGGCCAGGCTGTACTCCTTCTTTATGTAGGAGATGATGGCCTCGTCGAGCTCGTCGCCGCCGATGCGCACCGACTGGCTGGTGACGATCCCGCCGAGAGAGATGACCGCCACCTCCGTGGTGCCACCGCCGATGTCGACGACCATGTTCCCCGTCGGCTCGTGGACGGGAAGGCCGGCACCTATAGCGGCGGCCATGGGTTCTTCGATTATGTACGCCTTACGTGCGCCCGCGTACTCGGCGGCCTCCATCACCGCGCGTTGTTCCACTCCGGTGATGCCCGACGGCACACAGATGACCATCCGCGGCTTCGCGAAGCGCCGCTGGTGTACACGCTGGATGAAGTAGCGCAGCATCTTCTCGCAGATCTCGAAGTCGGCGATGACCCCGTCCTTCAAAGGACGAATCGCCTGGATGTGGCTCGGGGTACGTCCGATCATCCGCTTGGCCTCGGCACCCACCGCGAGCGGACGGCCGTCCTTCACGTTCACCGCCACCACCGAGGGCTCGTTCAAGATGATGCCGCGACCGCGCACGTACACAAGGGTGTTCGCCGTCCCGAGGTCCACAGCCATGTCACGACCGAGCAGAAAGAACCGGTTGTCCGCCATAAGTGCAGATCCACCTCTTCTCAGGTTGAGGCGCCGTGGCCAGCCCGATTACGACAGGCCCCACCAGGCTCCCCCGGGGTTTCGGGTCTGCTCAAGGCTAGGGAACTTCCTCAAACGGCACAAGGCGGCCTTCCAGAAAACCTGCTAGCAAATACGACACCGCAGGCACCTTCACCGACGTGGGCGCGACCAGATAGGTCCTCGGAGATTCAGGCGAGAGCCGGGAAGAAGTTCTCGATCTCCCGCTTCGCCGAGGCGGCGGAATCCGATCCGTGGACCAGGTTCTCGGTGAGGACCGTGCCCAGGTCACCGCGAATGGTCCCAGGCGGTGCCTCTACTGGATCTGTCGGTCCCATGAGCGTCCGCACGATCCGCCAAGTGTCTTCGGGGCCCTCCACCACGAGCAACATCGCCGGTGAGCGGGTGATGAAGGCCAACAAATCGTGGTAGAAGGGCTTTGCCTCGTGCTCGGCATAATGCCGGGCCGCCGAGGGCTCGTCGATCCTCCGCAGCTCGGCGGCAATGAGCTTGAGGCCTTTGCGTTCGAGGCGGCCGATAATCTCTCCGACGAGACCGCGCTCGACTGCGTCGGGCTTGCAGATCACCAACGTCCGATTCATGGGCTTGGCAGGCTAGCGGTCGCGCGCCGCGTCCACCAACACGGCGCGGGCGTCGGCCACCACGTACAGCGAACCCGTCACCACCAACCTGCCGCCCGCCGGCACCCGCGCCCGGGCGACGTACAGCGCCTCTGCCACGGTGTCACCACAGAGAGCGACGAGACCACCGGCGCGCGCCGCCTCGGCGATCCGATCCGCGGGTAACGCCCGCGGGGACGGGGCGGTGCATGCGACCACTGTGCGCACACCCGCCGACCCGAGCACCTGGAGCATCGCGCTCGGGTCGCGCCCTTCGAGCATGCCGACCACCGCGACCGTGTCCTGCTCGACTGGGAACTCGGCCATTAGCGCCCGAGCCAGCGCCTCGACCCCCGCCACGTTGTGCGCTCCGTCGAGAACGATCAGCGGGTCGTGTCCCGCCACCTCGAGACGTCCGGGAACCTCGACCGAGGCGAACGCCTGCTCGACCACATCCTGTGAGAGCGCGGACCCGAAGAACGCCTCGGCCGAGGCGAGTGCCACCACGGCGTTATCACCTTGGTGCTCCCCGTGCAACGGGAGGTAGACCTCTTCGTAGGAACCGCCCGGGGTGGTCAGGTCGAGCATCCTTCCTCCAACCGCCAGGCGGTTTGCGGTGCAGTCGAAGTGCTCGCCGCGGACCCAAGACGCGGCCACTCCTGCGCTCTGTGCTGCCGACAAGAAGATCTCGAGCAGCTCCGGGGCGGTCTCCCCGATGACGAGACGACACCCGGGCTTGATGATCCCCGCCTTCTCCACGGCGATGTCGGTAAGGGTGGGCCCGAGGATCTCGACGTGGTCGTAGCTCACGTTCGTGACAGCAGCCACCGCCGGCTCGACGACGTTCGTGGCGTCCCACAATCCCCCCAGCCCTACCTCCACCACCGCCACGTCCACCGCCACGTCGGCGAACCACCAGAACGCTGCCGCGGTCAGAAGCTCAAAACGCGTCGCGCGCGCACCGACCATCGGCTCGACCATCTCCAGCGCGCCGAGCACCTCTACGAGCTCGTCGTCGGTGATCGGCTCGTCGTTACGCGCCAGACGTTCGTTGACACGCGCGAGATTGGGGCTCGTGTAGGTGCCGACGCTCAGCCCGTTCGCCATGAACAGAGCGGTGAGCATCTTCGCCACAGAACCCTTCCCGTTGGTCCCGGTCAGGTGGACGACGGGAAAGGCACGCTCGGGATCGCCGAGGACCCCGCAGATGGCGCGGATGCGGTCGAGAGTGGGGGCGGCGGTGCGTGCAGGCATCGACCGCTCGAAGTCGTTGTGCCCGTCGAGCCAGCCCACCAGCTCATCGCGCCGGCTTCGGACACGAGCCTCTCTCGGGACGCGACCGTTAGCCGGCACGCAAGCCACAGCTAGGTCGCGCTCAGGACGCGGCGCGACGCGTGCGGACCGTCTTGGCCGGCTCCCCCTGCGGAACGAGGGTGGGGTGGACCCGGTCCAGCACCACGGAGCGGTCGATGAGACACCGCCCGACATCGGTTCGGCTCGGAAGGTCGTACATGACGTCGAGCAACACCTCTTCGAGAATGGCCCGCAGCCCGCGAGCTCCCGTGCCGCGCAACATCGCCTGTTCGGCCACGGCTTCCAGAGCGTCTTCAGAAAGCTCCAGCTCGACCCCGTCGAGGTCGAACACACGATGGTACTGCTTCACCAGAGCATTCTTCGGTTCGACAAGGATGCGCATCAGCGCCTCCTTGTCGAGGCTCGATATCGCCCCCACCACCGGGAGACGCCCGATGAACTCCGGTATGAGCCCGAACTTCATCAGGTCCTCGGGCAACACGTGGCGCAGGACTTCCGAGTCCTGAACCTCGGCACTCTTACGCACCTCCGCCCTGAACCCGATGCCCTTCCGCCCGATGCGGCTCTCGATGATCTTGTCCAAACCGGCGAAGGCCCCCCCGCAGATGAAGAGGATGTTCGTGGTCTCGATCTGGATGAACTCCTGGTGGGGATGCTTGCGGCCACCCTGGGGAGGGACCGACGCCGTGGTGCCCTCGAGAATCTTGAGCAGCGCCTGCTGCACTCCCTCCCCCGACACATCGCGGGTGATCGAAGGGTTCTCGCTCTTGCGAGCGATCTTGTCGATCTCGTCTATGTAGATGATCCCGGTCTCGGCCCGTTTCACGTCGTAATCCGCGGCCTGGATGAGCTTCAACAAGATGTTCTCCACGTCCTCGCCCACGTATCCCGCCTCGGTGAGGGCCGTGGCGTCCGCGATGGCGAACGGCACGTTCAACATCCGCGCGAGCGTTTGAGCGAGCAGCGTCTTGCCGCAACCGGTCGGACCCAGGAGGAGGATGTTCGACTTCGCCAGCTCGACGTCGGTCGACTGGGCAGGCCCCGCTTGGACCCGCTTGTAGTGGTTGTAGACGGCGACCGCAAGGATCTTCTTGGCGTACTCCTGGCCGATCACGTAGTCGTTCAGGAACTCGAAGATCTCACGGGGCTTCGGAAGGTCGTCGAAGGAGAGGTCGGTGGACTCGGCGAGCTCCTCGGCGATGATGTCGTTGCAAAGGTCGATGCACTCGTCACAGATGTAGACACCCGGCCCGGCGATGAGCTTCTTGACCTGCTTCTGCGACTTGCCGCAGAAGCTGCACTTGACGAGATCACCTCCATCGCCGAACTTCGCCACCGCAGTCTCCCTTGTCTGGCGCGAGCCTAGGCCGCACCAACCGCTTCGGCGGGCACAACCGCGTCACGGGTGGTGATCACCTCGTCGATCAGGCCGTACGACACAGCTTCCTCGGCGGTGATGACGAAGTCCCGGTCGGTGTCACGTGCAATCTTCTCGAAGGGCTGGCCCGTGTCCGAAGCGAGCATCGAGTTCAGCAGATCACGCATGCGGATGATCTCCTTCGCCTGAAGCTCGATATCACTCGCCTGCCCCGCAGCCCCGCCCCATGGCTGGTGCAGGACGATGCGCGCGTGGGGAAGAGCGAAGCGCTTGCCCGGAGCCCCTGCAGCGAGAAGGACTGCCCCTGCCGACGCGGCCTGCCCGAAGCAGAATGTCGACACGTCAGGTTTCACGAACTTCATCGTGTCATAGATCGCGAACAGCGCCGTGATGTCACCACCCGGCGAGTTCACGTACAGGTGGATGTCCTTGTCGGTGTCCTCATACTCCAAGAAGAGCATCTGCGAGCAGATCAGGTTGGCCACCGCGTCGTCGATCGGCGACCCCAGGATGATGATGCGCTCCTTGAGCAGCCTGGAATAGAGGTCGTACCCGCGCTCGCCACGACTCGTCTGCTCGATGACGGTGGGGACGAGGTACCCGTCGGCGTTCGATCGCGACGTGACCAGAGCGCCGGCGGCATTGTCTTGTCCACCGCCGCGGCCGGCGGCATAATTACCGATACGGCCGGCGGCATAATTACCGACGCGGCCGGCGTCATAGCCACCGACGCGGCCGTGGCTCATGGCTCGGCCTCTACGAGTGGTCCCTCTTCGACTTGCACTTCCTTGCTCCTTCGTTCCCCCGACTCGACACCTGCGGGAGACTTCCCCGCCGATTCCCCTACCACCGCGGCGGCCGTCTGCTCCTGCTCCCCGAATTCCATCCGCAGGTCGTCTCGGGAGACCGGACTGCCCTGCTCGTCCACCAGCTCCACGTGCTCGAGAAGCCAGGAAAGTGCTTTGGCTTTCCTCCTGCCCGAGCGTACCGCGGAGAGCCTCCCCGAGCGGTCGAGCCTGCGACGAACCTCGGCAGCTGTGGATCGCGCCTGCTCGGCGAGCTCCTCGAGCGCGCTCTCGAGCTCTTCGTCGGTAACCTCGATCTCCTCGGCATCCGCGAGCGCCCGCAAGGCGAGGTCAGCGCGCACATCGCGGATTGCCTCTGCGCGGATCTCGACCATGAGCTCTTCCCGATCACGCCCTGAAGCTTGCAAGAACTGCTCGATGGTCATGCGCCGCTCCTCGAGGCGGTGGCTGAGATCGCGCAGCCGTTCTTGTGTCTCCTCCTCTACGAGAGCGTCTGGCGGCTCTTGCTCGACGAGCGCGACGAGCGCCTCGAGGGCTCGGTCGCGCAAAGCGAGCTGGGCCTGTACGACCTTGACCTGCTTGAGCCGTTTGCGTAGGTCGCTCCGCAACTCTTCGAGGGTGGCGAACTCCGATGCCTCAGAAGCCCACTCGTCGGTCGCCTCGGGAAGCTCCTTCTCCTTGACCTCCTTGATCAGCACCCTGAAAGTGGCCGGGTTTTCGGCCGAGATGTGGGCGGCGTCTTCAGCCGAGGCCTTCGCCGGGTCCTTGGTCGCGTCTTCGGCGGCATCTGACTCTGGTCTCTCGCGCGCGGCAGACCCGAGCGGTGCAGCCACGACCGGTGCAACCACGAGCGGCGCAGCGAACTGAAGGATGTCTCCGGGCCTAGCCCCCCTCAACTGCTCGTCGAGCCCGGGCACGTCCGATCCAGCCCCCACCTCGTACATGTAATCCTCGACGTCGATATCCTCGCCGTGAGCGCGCTTGCCGTGGAGATCGATAGTCACGTAGTCGTGATCGCGCGCTCCGCGCATGACAGTGGACAGCTCACCGGATTGCTCGCGCAATCGGTCCACCTGTGCGTCGACGTCGCCCTCGGTCACCTCCACTACCGGGATCGTCACGGCGAGACCCTTGTACCCGGGCAGCGACACCGTCGGGCGGACCTCCACCACGGCGTCGAAGGTCACCGGTCCCATGTCCTCGCCGGACGTGACGTCGATTTCGGGAGCGCTGATCGGGTCCAAATCCGTGTCGGACACCGCACGCGAGTACAGGTCTGGCAGCGCGTCACTGATCGCCTTCTGACGCAGAGCTGACGCGCCACCGAGTCGGGCCTCGAGTACCGGACGTGGCACGTGACCCGGACGGAATCCCGGCACCCGGATCTGGCGCGCAAGTCGCCTAGCCGTGGCGTCGACAGCTTCGTCTACCTCGGATTCATCAACTTCGATAGAGAGACGGACCCGGTTGCCTTCTACCGACGCGGCGGTGGCTCGCATAAGGAAGACCGAGTCTACTGACCACCGCGTCGGTGAACCGTGACCGCTCGGCAGGCACAAAGCGCGCAGCGGCCGCGCAAGGCGCAGCTGGGCAGGCAGCGGGGCGGGAGCATCGGGAAGGCGCAGCTGGGCAGGCAACTGGGCGGGCGGTGCAACTGGAGGGCGGTGCAGCTGGGCGGACAGCGGGGCGAATGGCGCAGCTGAGCCCGACCAGATCAGATCATGAACGTCATCGAAACGAGCACTTGCCGGGCAAGCGACAGGTCGCCCCTCAGCTCCACGAGGCCCGCGGACAGGGCTGCTTCGCCCGGGATACGTCCGCATGCCAGCCGCCAAAAGGCCTCTTGGTCCATCGTGAGCACCGCCGTGGGCTCGGGCGTGAGGTCGTGAATTGGTACCGCCCTGCCCTGGCGGACCTCGATGTCGACACGGCGGCAGACGTCCCCTACCACGTCGAAGCGCACGGAGGAACCCTCGGGTGCTTGGGCTTGCTTGCCGACGACGAATCCCATGGCTGACGCGATCCTGTCGATCGCCAGCTCGGTCGCATCGCCCTGGCGATGCCCTGGGCGTTTGGTCGCCACGCGGATGTCCTGCTCGTGTACCCAGCAGTCCATCACCCTCAACCGCATGAACTCCCGGTAAGGCACCTCCCCCACCGGGCTCGGACCCAGTTCTTCGAAACGCGACATGGGCCACGACCGCATCTGAGCCAGACGACGTTCGGTGACCTCGACGAATTCCGCAAGCATCTCCGGGCCCGCTACATGCCGTCGTGCCTGGACCCACGCCTCGTTGAAAGCCCCCACGCGGTTTCGTACGTACGAGGGTGTGCTCGGCGCGGGTTCCGGCGCCTGCTCTCCCAGCAGCGATCGCTCGGTTCCGACCATGTGCGACAACACGTCGCGCACGGTCCAGCCCGGGCACTCAGAAGGTATCTGCCACTCTTCGGCATCAAGAGCTGATCCGAGCTCGCCGATCGCGCTCCACTCCTCAGCAAGAGTGTCAACCACCGGGTCTGTCCGCATCGCCATGTCGACCTCCTCGGGCAGCTCCAACCGGTCGAGCTCCTTGCGTCTGCTGCAACAGGTAGCACCAGCTCGCCTGCCGCGTCACGACCAGGGCACCTGTCTTCACCACCACAGTGCCTCTTCGTCATCGCAGTCGCCATCCGTCGGACGGGACGGGAACCCGATATGTCGGGAAACCCCCATTCATCGCAGTCGCCATCCGTCGGACGGGACGGGAACCCGATATGTCGGGAAACCCCCATTCATCGCAGTCGCCATCCGTCGGACGGGAACCAGCACGTACCGGACGGGAACCCCCGTGTGTCAGAGAACCCCCACCTATGCGGACATCGGCCGGCAATAGACACGGGCCAGGGCGGGTGGCGCCGGAGCCGCCCCCCGACGAGCTCACCGGTTGACGACACCCACCATCCGCGTGCAGCAGGAAAAGTGCAGGTAGCGTCCTTCGGGACCCCTGGCGGGGCGCTGGAACTAGGAGGCCACCGTGGCGTCGTACGAGGGTTACTGCGTGAAATGCCGTGAGAAACAGACGTTCGAGGGGCACGAGGTCGAGCTCGCGAATGGACGCCGCGCCGCGCAGGGCACCTGCCCGGTCTGCGGCACGAAGATGAACCGGATCCTCGGCAAGAAATGAGCTAGACGGAGGCGAGCGAACCACAAGTCACTTCCAGCCCCCTCACAGGGGGCAGGAATAGCCTCGGCACATGGACGAGCACAGGGCGAGGACAATCGGGACGGCATCTCGCGAAGTCGGCGAGGCCACGGAGGATCGCGGTCAGCCTGACGAACGAGCGGCGCCGCGACCGGCGCTCACGGCGGAGGAACTGCGTCTCGTAGACGCCTACTGGCGGGCCGCGAACTACCTGTCCGTCGGCCAGATCTACCTGCTGGACAACCCGCTCCTGCGGGAAGCTCTCCTACCGCAGCACACGAAGCCGCGCCTGCTCGGCCACTGGGGCACGACACCCGGGCTGAATTTCGTGTACGCGCACCTGAACAGGGTCATCCGCAGCCGGGACTTGAACGCCATCTTCGTCACTGGCCCGGGGCACGGGGGCCCGGCGGTGGTCGCCAACGCCTACCTCGAGGGGACCTACAGCGAGCTGTACCCGCACGTGACACGCGACGAAGAGGGCCTGAGGAAGCTGTTTCGCCAGTTCTCGTTCCCGGGCGGCATACCGAGCCATGCCGCGCCCGAGACTCCGGGATCGATAAACGAAGGCGGCGAGCTCGGCTACTCGCTCGCCCATGCCTTCGGCGCCGCGTTCGACAATCCCGATCTGATCGTCTGCTGCGTAGTCGGCGACGGAGAGGCAGAGACCGGACCTCTGGCCACCAGCTGGCACGCGAACAAATTCCTCAACCCGGCCCGAGACGGCGCAGTCCTTCCATTCCTGCACCTGAACGGCTACAAGATCGCCAACCCGACCGTGCTCGCCCGCATCAGCGACGAGGAGCTACAAGCGCTCTTCGAAGGGTACGGATACCGAGTCCATGTCGTGGAAGGAGACGATCCGCCAACGATGCACCAGCAGATGGCGGCGACCCTCGATGCGGTGGTGGAAGAGATCCAGTTGATCCAGCGCGACGCGAGGACCGGCACGAGAGCCGCCCGCAGCGCCCCTAGAGCACGCTGGCCGATGGTGGTGCTGCGCAGCCCGAAGGGGTGGACGGGCCCCAAGGTCGTAGACGGGCTGCAAGTCGAAGGCACGTTTCGTGCGCATCAGGTTCCGCTCACCGAGGTGCGTACGAACCCCGGACACCTCGCCATGCTCGAGTCATGGCTGCGCAGCTACCGCCCCGAAGAGCTCTTCGATAGCGAGGGATCCCTCGTAGAGGAGCTCGCCCAGCTCCCGCCACGCGGCCACCGGCGAATGAGCGCGAACCCGCACGCCAACGGAGGTTTGCTGCTGAAAGACCTCGCGCTGCCGGACTTCCGCTCCTACGCCGTCGAGGTGCCCACCCCTGGCGCGACCTTCTCGGAGGCCACCTCTGTGCTCGGTGAGTACCTGCGCGACTTGATCGCGGCCAACTCCGACCGTTTCCGGCTCTTCGGGCCGGACGAGACGGCCTCGAACCGGCTCTCTGCGGTGTTCGAGGTGACCGATCGCGCCTTTGACGCGAGGATGATCCCTTCCGACGACCACCTTTCCGTCGACGGCCGTGTCATGGAAGTCCTCTCCGAGCACCTCTGCCAGGGCTGGCTCGAGGGGTATCTGCTCACCGGCCGCCATGGCCTCTTCAATTGTTACGAGGCGTTCGTCCATATCGTCGACTCGATGTTCAACCAGCACGCCAAGTGGTTGAAGGTCACCCGGGACATTCCTTGGCGCCGCCCCATCGCCTCGCTCAACTACCTGCTGTCGTCCCACGTGTGGCGCCAGGACCAAAACGGGTTCTCCCACCAGGACCCGGGCTTCTTGGACCATGTCGTCAACAAGAAGGCTCAGGTGGTGCGCGTCTACCTGCCGCCGGACACGAACTGTTTGCTGTGGGTGGCCGACTACTGCCTCGCTAGCCGTAATTGCGTGAACGTGATCGTGGCGGGCAAGCAACCGCAACTCAACTGGCTGACCGTGGACGAGACAATCGCCCACTGCGTTCGCGGCCTCGGCATCTGGGGGTGGGCGAGCAACGACCAAGGTGATGAGCCCGATGTAGTGATGGCCTGCTGCGGAGACGTCCCCACCCTCGAGACGCTCGCCGCAGTCGACCTGCTTCGCCGACGGCTTCCCGAGCTCAAGATACGGGTGGTGAACGTCGTCGACCTGATGCGGCTGGAGCCTGCCACCGAGCATCCAAACGGGATCTCCGACGCCGAGTTCGACTCGCTGTTCACCACCGACAAGCCGATCGTCTTCGCCTTTCACGGCTATCCGTGGCTGGTGCACCGGCTCACCTATCGCAGGCACGGCCATCCGAACCTACACGTACGTGGGTACAAGGAGGAGGGGACGACCACCACGCCGTTCGACATGGTGATGATGAACGATCTCGACCGCTTCCACCTCGTGATCGACGTCATCGACCGCGTGCCAGGGCTCGCGTCGCGCGCAGGGCACGTGCGCCAGGAAATGGCCGACAGGCGGCTCGCCTGCCGTATGCACACACGAGAGACGGGGGAGGACGCGCCCGAGATCCGCGACTGGACCTGGGCGAGCTGAGCGCCCGGCCGACATGCGAATCCTGGTCGTGAACTCCGGCTCGAGCAGCTTGAAGCTCCGGGTGCTCGACGAGAACGACCGGCTCGTGACTTCGGTCGATCTTCCGGCTCCTGGTGGGGAGCCGGACGCAGCCGAGATGTGCCTGGCCCTGGCGGGCTTTGCCGACGTGCAGGCGGTCGGGCACAGGATCGTCCATGGCGGTACCGAGTTCACCGGTCCTGTGCTCGTGGACGAGGACGTGGTCGCACGCTTGAGCGCTCTGAGCGACCTGGCTCCGCTTCATCAGCCGAAGTCGCTCGCCGCGCTCGCCGCGGTGAGCGCCGCCCTTCCGGGCGTGCCGGCGGTCGCTTGCTTCGACACTGCGTTTCATGCGGGGCTCGTGCCGGCGGCTGCGACCTATGCGATCCCCGCTTCGTGGCGCGAGCGCTGCGGGTTGAGGCGCTACGGCTTCCACGGGCTCTCCCATGCATATGCCTCACGTCGTACGGCCGAACTGAGCGGGCTCAATCTCGAGCAGCTGCGCATCGTCACGTGCCACCTGGGGGCAGGCGCATCGCTCGCCGCGGTGCGAGGCGGCCGGTCGGTCGACACGACCATGGGCTTCACGCCCCTCGAGGGTCTGGTCATGGCCACCCGCTCGGGCAGCCTCGATCCTGGTCTGGTGCTTTGGCTCGAGGAGCACGTGGGCATCCCCCCCGCCGAGCTCGCCGCCACCCTCGAGCACAGATCTGGGCTCTTGGGGCTGGCCGGGACACCCGACATGCGAGCCGTGCTCCGAAACGCCGAAGCAGGCGAGCCCGCCGCGCGTCTCGCCCTCGATGTCTACCTCCACCGACTTCGCGCCTCGATCGCCTCCATGGCAGCGGCGATGGGGGCGATCGACTGCCTCACCTTCACCGGCGGCGTGGGCGAGAATTCACCCGAGGTGCGCGACGGCGCCGCGAGCGGCCTCGACTTCCTCGGAGTACGGATCGACGACGAGCGCAACGCCTCGGGCTCACAAGACCGTGAGATCAGCTCATACGAGAGTGCCGTCCGCACCTTCGTGGTCGCCGCGCGCGAGGACCTCCAGATTGTCGAAGAAGTACGCCAAGTGCTCGGGAGCCGCTGAAAGGCCACAGGCATCCTCGCATGCCCGCCGGCGTCCTCGATGGCCCATCCGCGCCGGTTCTTGAAGTGGTGGACCTCCTCGGTGCAACACCTATCGGTGGATGTGCCTTCAGGTGGGCGCGACGATGGAGGTGTGCGCGCCTGGGAGGTGACGAAGCCCGCCCCGATCGACGACGGACCGCTCCGGCCGACAGAGCGCCGCCTGCCCGAACCTGGCCAAGGCCAGGTGCGGGTGCGGGTGTCGGTATGTGGCGTGTGCCGAACGGACCTGCACGTCGCCGAGGGCGACCTGCCCGTCCACCGGCCGAACGTGGTGCCTGGCCACGAGATCGTGGGTGTGGTCGACTCGGTCGGGCCCGGTACGTCGCGTTTCGCCGTGGGCGACAGGGTCGGCGTCGCCTGGCTCGCGAGCACCTGCGGAGCATGCCGATTCTGCCGACGCGGTGACGAGAACCTGTGCGACAAGGCCACCTTCACCGGGTGGGACCACGACGGTGGATATGCCGAAGCCACGTTGGTCGACGAGCGTTACGCATATCTCCTGCCGGCCGGGCTGTCCGACGAGCAGGCTGCTCCCCTGCTGTGCGCGGGGATCATCGGTTACCGGGCCCTCCTTCGATGCGAGCTGCCGCCGGGAGGCCGGCTAGGCATCTACGGGTTCGGGGGCTCGGCGCACCTCACCGCTCAGGTAGCGATACGTCAAGGCGCACAAGTGCACGTCATGACCCGGTCGGCCGATGCCCGCCGGCTGGCACTGGAGCTCGGGGCGGCCTCTGCAGCAGGTGCCGACGCCTCTCCACCAGTGCCACTCGACGCTGCGATCCTGTTCGCGCCTGCCGGGGAGCTGGTGCTCCCTGCGCTTGCAGCTCTGGATCGCGGCGGAGTGCTCGCAGTTGCCGGGATCGCTCTATCCGACGTGCCTGCGCTCGTGTACCAAGAACACCTCTTCTTCGAGCGCGAGCTGCGCAGCGTCACAGCGAATACCCGGCGCGACGGCGAGGAGTTCCTGGCGCTCGCCGAGCGGCTGGGAGTGGTGGCAACGACAGCCCCCTACGAATTCGAAGAGGCGAGCCGGGCACTGTCGGACTTGGCTCACGACCGCGTCAACGGTGCGGCGGTCCTGCGCGTCGACCCCCGTTGATCTGGTCGACCCCCGTTGATCTGGTCGACCCCCGTTGATCTGGTCGACCCCCGTTGATCTGGTCGACCCCCGTTGATCTGTGAGCAGGCGCGAAGAGGATCACCGCCAGCCGTCTACGATCTCGAGCGCTCGGGCCACGACCGCGTCAATCGAGACCGAGGTGTCAAACATGACGGCCGACGGCCAGGGGTCGAACTCTCGTGCCATCAGCGCGGCCACTTCGGGCGTTGCATCGGAAACGTCCGCACCTTGGCTCTTGCGCGAAGTGAGGCGTCTCGCAGCTTCGTGGGAATCCAGTTCGCATCGCAGCTCCACGAGGTCGCTCGAGCTGCGGGCGGCGACGTCGGCTGCGGTCTGTCGCCATCGGCTGTCGGACCACGACGCGTCGAGCACCACGGACTCACCGAGACCGAGCGCCTCGCCTGCGCGCTCGAGCAGAACCCGGTATGTGGCAGCCGTCGTCTCAGCGTCGTAGATGCCCTCGCGGTAAGCCGGATTCGCGGGATCCGCGGGGTCCTTCGACGTCAGCCCTCCGGGGTCCTTCGACGTCAGCCCTGCTAGCTCTTTGCGAACCTCGTCCGAGCGCAGAACGACCCAGCCCCGCGTTGCCGCCAGTCCGGCGGCAAGCGTTGACTTGCCGGTGCCCGGCAGTCCCCCCACCAGCACCAGCCCCACGCGGCCCAGCTCCAGGTGCTCGAGGGCGAGGCCGTGGAGGTGGCGTGCCTCTTCTAACGCGCGCTGCTCGCCCTGGGCGTGGCGCAAGCATGCGACCTTCGCCCGGACGTATGCATGCAAGGCGCTGTGATGATGCACCAGCGACTCCGGGAACCGATCGCCTGCCAGCTCCTGGTAATCCCTGAGGAGCTGATCGGCAGCATCAAAGCATTCGAATCGCTCGAGGTCCGTAGCGAGGAACGAGACGTCACTGATCACGTCGCCGTAACGCAATGTGTCGTCGAACTCGATGCAGTCGAGGATGCGAGGTCCGTCATCGAGGCAGAAGATGTCCTCCGCCTGCAGGTCACCATGACCGTCGCACACTCGGCCCGAGGCGATACGCGAGGCGAGCAACGGATCACGCCCCTCGAGGTAACGATACGCCAGAGCGCGAAGGCGTTGCTCCGTACGCTCGTCGAGCTCGGGTCCGACAAAAGTGTCGGTTTGCGCGAAATTCGACTCCCACGCAGCTCGAAGCGCCGGGCCGGTTGCCGTGGCCGAGATCTCGGTGGACCTGATCGCGCCGGTATGGAAGGTCACGAGAGTACGCGCGACCTGATGGAGACAGCCACTGATGTCACCACCGTTCCGCGCCAAGGTGGCGAGGCGACG
>Ga0181533_1000295_pt1 | contig 66768 bp, 54 predicted proteins | sample PEATcosm2014_Bin_45_FD_119772 | JGI IMG/M metagenome (GOLD analysis project Ga0181533, IMG submission 119772) | Peatland microbial communities from MTU Mesocosm Facility, Houghton, MI, USA - PEATcosm2014_Bin11_60_metaG | ecosystem: Environmental > Terrestrial > Soil > Wetlands > Peat | place... | reverse complement strand
GAGGGGATTTGCAGTGGGTTTGGTAAGTGTGAGGCGGGTCCAAGGCCTCTTTGTCAGTTACCGTTCGGCGAAAAATCGGCCCGCGCCCAGTTTCGGACCCCAATGCGCTTGTTTCAGGACTAGCACTAGAAAACTCCTGGCAGTCAAAGCGAGAAGGTGACCACCGGCGGTATTTTGCGGGGGGAAACATAGGGGGTCTGTCCAAATCCTCAAAGGGCCCCTCTGCTGCTGGCCGGAAAAAACCGGAACCCCTGCCTGAAGAGCCAAGAATCGGGATCATCACGGCCCTCACCAAAGAGTTTACGGCCATGAGGGCTGCGCTATCGGACTGCCGGGACCACTCCGTTCCGGGCCAGGGAGCGGGGCGGCGATACGTTATAGGGCGGCTCAACTCGCTCCACGGAGGCGATCATTGGGTGGCACTTGCCCTGGCAGATCAAGGCAACAATATCGCCGCGGCGCGCGCGACACTACTTCTGGAACACTTCTCCTCCGTAGATTCCATCATCATGGTCGGAATCGCCGGGGCTGTGCCTTGCCCATGTAACGCCGAGAATCATGTTCGCCTGAGCGATATTGTCGTCTCGAGCAAGAAGGGAGTCATTCAATACGACATGGTCAAATTGCGTGAAATCCGAGCGTGCCCTGTGCCGCCCAGTGCTCGCTTGGTGGAGGCGGTTCGCCTTCTTGAGGCCGACGATTTGGCTGGAAAGCGCCCCTGGGATAACGCGATCGTGAATATCCTGAAGCAATTGCATTGGAAAAGGCCCCCCACAACAAAGGATCAGCTATTTGCTTCAGATGATCCGAATGAACGCATTCAGCACCCAAAGGATCCGCTACGAGTGGCCAATCGCCCACGGGTCTGCTTGGGTCCGATCGCCTCTGCTAACGAACTCCTTAAGAATCCTAAGAAGCGTGATTCCTTGCAGCGCAAGTTCGGAGTCAAGGCCGTTGAAATGGAAGGATCCGGGATTGCTGACGCCACCTGGACTCACGAAAAGGGTTATTTAGTGGTTCGTGGGGCATGCGATTACTGCGATTCTCACAAAGGCAACCTCTGGCAGCAGTATGCGGCGGTCGCGGCCGCAGCATACACCAAGGCGCTTATTGAATCGGTCCCGAGTCATACGCCAAACCCTCATTAGGCTCACCGGAAGCCGGTGGCGCCCCACCGGTGAGCCAAGCCGAAATCGCGCCAGGTCACCCGACCAGGAATCACCTTCAAACAGGTTCTGAGGATCCCGGCACAGCGTTCAGTTGGCCTGCCCAATTCTCCCGAGACCTTGTGCGCGAGGTGAACTGTTTGCACGCCGCCGAGGAAGTGCAGCGCGCAATCGCGCAGGTGCTTACACATCCAGAGTATCCGACCTTCATGTCAGAGAGCGGATGTATCGTGAAAAATCCCGTGTGGCGTTACGTTACTACAAAAGAGCGCAAACAAACGATCGCCGTGTTTCGCCCAGAGGGCCCGACCGTTCCTAAGGTCATGCGCGTAGACATGCTGCTGATTCGCCGCAACGATGAACGCCATGATGGAGAATTGCTGACTTATTACAGCCCAGGCTGGAAGACGCACCTTATCCACTTTCGGCCTTGGAAACCCGATGATAACCCCGCCGAGCGGGGCAAAATGAACGCGCAGAAGTTTGCCTCAAAATGGGGTGTTCCCGCTGAGTCGATCCGAGTGACTCCGACAGGGAGATTTGCTGTTAGTGCCAAAATCAATGAAGAATACAAAGATCTGTATCTCTACATATTTGAGTTTTGTTCTGTTTGTTGCAGCCAATGGTCTGAAGAACTCCGGCAGATTCATCGGGATGGCTACACACAAATCACGCCGGTGGAGCGCAGAGGGAAGTGGCGCAATCTGCGACAAATGAGAACTGATCCCACGACTGCTAGGGTAAACGGGGATGCAGTTCGTGCAGTGCATGATCTTTTTGATGTTAATCTGTGCTCACTCCCATACTCCTTTCCGGATTCAGCATGAGCCTCAACCCGATTATCGCTCTCGACCACGTCATTGAGGAGTATCGAGGCCATCTCCAGTCGGAGTTTCGCGCCCGCGACCGGGCGCTCCGTGGAGCGCTCGAAGCTGAATTCGACCGACCTCTCTTTCTCGCCCGGGAGCCGTTTTACCAGGCCCACCGTCCCTTCCGCGCTGGCCAGCCTTGGGCTCAACTACCGCTTGACCCAGCGCTGGCCGGCGTAAAGTAAAGGGGTCAACGAGAATGTAATGTTTTGTTGACCGCTGACCGGGCGGGTGGCTATGGTGAGCCTATGGCGGGAAAATTGCGCATCCAGTACCCCGGCGCGACCTACATCGCGCCCGGATACTCCAGTCGAGGCTTGCGGGGCATGTTGGCAGGGCGGATGGGTCAGCCCCACTCGTCAAGCCTAAGTGGTCATGAACATCACCGCTAAGGAGCGGGCATTTCCACGGTCTGGTACTCTGACCCCGGCTCCGGACCACGGTTCGGCGCGCACGGAGCGCCGCGCCCTGCCTGCCTTGGCTCGGCCCGCCCGCCGTCAGCGGCCGGTCACTCCTCCTGCCGCATAGCGGAGGACGCCGAGGAGCAGGGCCAGGCCGGCGATCACATAGAAGGAGAAAAACACCGCCATCTGCACGTTTGCAAACTGGTGAAGACACAAGCGCGCCGCCGTGGTGACCGCCGTTGCCAAGGCGACGCAAAGAAAGAAGCCCCGCCAGGAAAACTGGGGCGCGGATTCCCGGGCGGCGGCGGGACACGCCAGGCGCGATCGCACCAAGCACCGATAGAAGATCAACAGCAAGGCCGCATAAAGAACCCAGACAGTCAATTGTCCGTGAAAAACGGGGGGGATCGATTTGGGGTTGATGGCCGCGCCCCAGAAAAGATACCAGGCAAGCAGCACCCAGCCAAAGACCTTCAATCCCTTGGGGCCGGGAAGCAGCTCGCGCAACGAATACGCGGCGCCGCCCGACCGCCGCCACCACAGCACGGCCAGGCCAATTACCACGCCGTTTCCAGCGCCGGACAGCAAGGAACTCAGCGCCGAGGGGGAGTTGATGAATTGCATCAACCCGAACATGGCCATGAGGGAGAGCGCCGCAACCAGCGGATGCGCGCCAATTGAATGGCGGAACCATCGGGGCAGCCCGAGGAAAACCTCGTTGGAGTTCGTGAGCAGGACCTCGGTGAAGAGCAAAGGGACAACAAACGCCAGCAAGGGATGGAGAAACAGGACGAGGATGATCGTTTCGAACAAGGCAATGCCCCCCGCGCTGAAGAAAGGGCCTTCGGGCCGAAAGGAAACCCACAGCACCTTGGTGATATAGGCCTCGTACATGCCGTAGAGCATGCCGGCGGCATAGAGCGGCCAGAAACCCGGTTTGCCCAGCCGGAAGACCAGACCCGCCAGGAACACACTGTGGAACAGGTAGAGCGGCCAGACGACCAGCAACCCCCAAAGAGTAAAAAAGGGAAACATCGTCGAGCCCGCCGGCACCTCGACGCACACGACCGATAGCATCCCGGCGATGAGCCAGAACGCGACCTTCCGCCCGCGGGAAGGAGCGCCATCGGCAAGGCGTCCGCCGAGGCGCGGGGCAAAGGCTGGGTTTGGGAGCGCGCTCATGCGAGTTTTTGGGGTGTCCACTAAGTCCCGAGCAGATGCGCGGCGATGGTTCCGGCTCAACTGTGATGGCGCCGGAACAGACGCCGGCGGTTCTGGAAGAGGTACCAGACGATGAGGATATTGAGGCCGAGCACGACAATGACCACGAGGGATGCATGCTGGCAGAGGCGGTTAATTTCGATCGGGATGAAGAAGGCCGATTCCCCAATCGCCAACCAGCCTGCCCAGGAAACCCGGAAACAGAGGCCGACCGCTTCGACGAACGAGAAGAGGCTATAGGCCAGCAGGCCGGCGGCGGCCACGAGAACTTTGGTCTCGGTGAGTTGGCTGACCTGGGCGGCAAGATGGGCCCAGATTCTGCTCTCCGGGTTGAGCCTCAGGATGTGCAGCAGGCCCTGGTATTCGGCCGGGAGGTCGTTGTCTGAAAGAGTATAGGCAGTGACCGCCAAGGCCACAAAGAGGGCCCCTTTGAGCAGCTTTATAACGATAATCGCATAAAGCGTCGGCGCCCGCTTTTTGACCGGAATGTGTGGTTCGTCAGGCGTAATGCGTGCGGGGTGAAAAAGTCGGAGACGCTAACGGATTCTGGCAGTTAAGAGCGGCACAAGGTCGGCAATTTTGACCCGGTCCTGTTTCATGGTGTCGCGGTCGCGCAGGGTGACGGTGTCTTTGAGTTCCGAACCGTTTTCACCCAGCGTCTCGAAATCAACGGTGATGCCGAAGGGGGTGCCGGCCTCGTCCTGGCGGCGGTAGCGGCGGCCGATGGCCCCGGCCTCATCGTAGAACACGGAGATATGGGGCCGCAGCAGGTCGCGCACTTCCTTGGCCTTTTGCACCAGGTCGGGCTTGTTTTTAAGCAGCGGAAAGACGGCGGCTTTGATGGGGGCAATACGCGGGTGGAAGCGCATGACGACGCGGGTTTCGAGCTTGCCCTTATCGTCGGGGGCCTGGTCCAGGCAGTAGGCATCGCAAATCAGGGCCAGGGCCAGGCGGTCGACGCCGGCGGAGGGCTCGATGACGTGCGGGACGTAGCCGCCCTTGGCGAGGGCCTCGGCGTCCTGCCGCGCTTGTTTTTCTGCCGGGCCGGGGGTTTCGCCCACCTTGAGCAGGTAGTTCAGGCGGTGTTGGAAGAAGCGCTCGCTCAGCTCCGCTTGTTTGGCCCGGTCGAGCTTCGGCCAGGCGGCTTTGAGTTCCTCGTCGAAGACCGTCATGGACCGGGCGGCGAAACGCTGGTGCTGGGAGAGGTCAAAATCGCTGCGGGCGGCGATGCCCTCGAGTTCCTCGCCGATCAGCTCTCCCTTCTGGCCGCGCTTGCCGAAGGGGAATTTGTAGAGGACATCGACCGTGGCGCGGGCATAGTGGGCCAACTCTTCGGGCTTCTGCCAGTACTCGACCAGGGAGGATCGAGGCAGGCCGATGCTCTCATAGAAGCGAAGGCGCTCCTCGACCCAGTATTGGTGCCAGAGTTGCCAGCCCCAATCGGGCTGGGGCTCGCCGGGGTGGCCCGGCCCGGCCGGCTTGGCCACGCGCCCGCACACGGCCTCGACGGCTTCGTCGGGCCGGATGAAGAACTCGAGCTCCATCTGCTCGAATTCCCGGGAGCGGAAGGTGAAGTTCCGAGGGTTGATCTCGTTGCGGAAGGCCTTGCCGATTTGGCAGATGCCGAAGGGGAGCTTCTGCCGGGAGACCTCGAGCACGTTCTTGAACTGGACGAAGATGGCCTGGGCCGTCTCGGGCCGCAGGTACGAGATGTTGTCCGCGCTCTCGACCGGGCCGACGCAGGTCTTGAGCATGAGGTTGAAAGGCCGCGGCTCGGTCAGCAGGGAGCCGTTGTCGGGGTTGTAGCGGGTCGTGTTCTGGACGGGTTCAAAGCGCTCGCCCTCCAAGGCCGGCGCGTTGAGGCCGCGTTGCTGGTAAAACTGCCGGGCCACCGTCCGGGCGTATTCGGGGTGTTTGTCCGAGCCGATCAGGGCCGAAAAAGGGTCTTTGGATTGTTTGCCTGCCGCCGCATCGGTGGCGCCGGTGTAAAAATAGGCCGTGCCGCTCTGCGGCTCGATTTGGTCCGCGCGAAAGCGCTTCTTCGTCAGGAGGCAATCGACCATCAAATCGCTGAACGTGCTGGTATGCCCGCTGGCCTCCCAGACTCGGGGGTGCATGATAATCGAGGCATCCAGGCCCACCACGCCCTCGCGCAACTGCGTCATCGAGCGCCACCAATAGTCCTTGATGTTCCGCTTGAGTTCCGCGCCCAGCGGGCCGTAATCCCAAAAGCCATTGAGCCCGCCGTAGATTTCAGAGGACTGAAAAATGAACCCGCGTCTCTTGCAAAGCGACACAAGAGTCTCCATGAACTCGCCGGTTTTTGGTTCAACCATAGGACAGGCAGTGTTGGCCAGGTCCGCCGCGATGTCAAGGAAGGCCGGAGCCGGAAGGGGCAATGCGCCCCCGCGGACTCACCCCCGGTATTCTTTTCCGTGGAGGAACTCGACATTCTCGGGGCGCTTGATTTTGCGGCCTTCCTTGGCCTCGACGAGTTTCTCGGCGCCTTTCCAGAGGAGGCGGCTGACAAAGCTCGGGAAGCAGGTGATGAGAACGACGAAGGGCAGGACTTTGAGGAACCACACGGGGCCGGCCTTGAAGGACTCGAGGGCGAGACGGAAGGCGTCGTGGAAGGTGTTCTGGTTGACGAATCCGCGTTGGAAGACAGTGTATTGGAAGATCTTCTTGGGATAATAATAGCGTCCGAGCATCTCGTGCATCAGGGCCTTGGCGATGGTTTTGTCGTCTTTCTTGACTTGGTTGGCCACCATCATCCAGCCAATGACCAGGTGCAGGGGGCGGTAGCCGACGTTTTCCTGGCGGTTGATGATGAAGTCGTGGGGCGTGACATAGATCAAGGCGTTTTGCTTGACGGCATAGACGAAGAAGAAGAGGTTCGAGAAGATGGTGTGGATATTGTAGTAGCCCTTGAGGACCATCTCGGGCACTACCAGGCTCGTGCGGAAAATGGTGCAGGGAATGAACGAGCCGGTGTAAAAGAAATTATAACGGTGGTCCCGGATCAGGTCCGGGGCGCGGATGATCGCCCCGCGCGGCAAGACGCTGTGGTTGGGCACGCCCACCGAGATGATGTCATACTTGCCCGACTCAACCGCCTGGGCGATTTCATCGAAGTGCGAGAAGTCGTAATCGTCGTCGTCGCACAGGATCCAGGTGTATTGGCTGCGGGCGGTCTCGAGGGCGCGGAGGTAATTGCCGCTGATGCCGACGTTGAACCGGTTACGAAGGACGTGGAAGTTGGGGAACAGCGGCGCGTGTTTCCGGCAGACCTCGGGCGTCCGGTCCGAGGAGCCGTTGTCGATGACCGTAAACTTGCACTTGGCAATGGGGCTGTCGCGCAGCTTGTCGAGCGTCGCATCCAGGTAGCGCTCGCGGTTGTAGGTGACCAGGATGATTTCCAGCAGGTCGCTCAGCGATGAGTTCATTATCCGGGTGATTATCTCAGGAAACGAGGGCGGGGCAAGCGCCAAGCGCGGAGCCTCGGGAGCAGGCGGAGAGCCGGCCGGCTTGGAAGCCGGCGATAGAGAAGGTTTGGAAATCTGCGCTGCAATCCGGCCTACGCACTTTTTTGGCGCAGAATGAACTTTTCGCCTCGAATCCCGGTCAGATGAAGGACAATTACATGAAGAAGCTTGAGTGTTGTTTCAGATTGGCGCTGGCGGCTGCCTGCGCGACAGGCGGGGTGAATCGAATGAGTGCCGCCGAGGCGCCGCCGCGGGTACCTCGGTTTTCCGTCGATTACATGGACAGGTCGGTCGATCCGGGTGCGGACTTCTTCCATTACGCCACCGGCAACTGGATCAAGGCCAACCCCGTGCCGGAGGACAAATCGCGCTGGGGCGCGTTCATGGAGCTGCAGGAGCGGAATTGGTTCCTCATCCACGAAATCCTGGATTCCCTCGCCACGGACCCGGCGGTCCAGGACAACCCGCCGGCCCGGAAGGTGCGCGATCTCTACCGCTCGGCGCTGGACACCAACCGGCTGGAGACGCTGGCCTTCAAACCGCTGGAGCCCGACCTCCGGCGCATCGCGGCGCTGGCATCCCGCAATGACATCCTGCGGCTGCTGGCCGACTTTCATCAACGCGGCATCGGCGGCTTTTTCGCGGAATCCGTTGAGCCGGACGCCAAGAACAGTTCGCTCTACGCCTTTTATCTCACGCAGGGGGGGCTGGGTTTGCCGGACCGGGATTACTATCTCAAAGAGGCTTTTGGCAAAATCCGCCTGGCCTATGCGGCCCACGTGGCGAAGATGCTGACGCTGTTGGGCGAGGAGCCTGCCGCCGCCCGGGGGCACGCGGCGACCGTGCTCGACCTGGAAACGGCCTTGGCCAAGGCCAGCAAATCGCGCGTGGAACTGCGCGATCCGATTGCCAATTACCATAAGTTCGCCGTGGCCGAGGTGGTCCGGGATTATCCGGAGGCGCCGCTGACGATTTACCTCGGGGGCGTGGGCCTGGAGAACCTGCCGGAGGTAATCCTCGGGCAGCCGGAGTTTTTCCAGGCGCTCTATGAGCTGGCAAAGGAGCGTCCGCTGGAGGATTGGAAGACCTATCTGCGCTGGCATGTTCTCCACGCAAGGGCGCCGTATCTGCACGCGGCCGCGGAGGAGGAATCGTTCGCATTTTACGGCAAGGTCTTGCGCGGCCAGCCTTCCCAGGAACCGCGCTGGCAGCGGGCGGCCAAGGTCATCGACCGGCAGCTCGGCGAGGCCCTGGGGCAATTGTATGTGCAGCGGCACTTTCCGCCTTCGGCCCGGGCGCGGATGCTCGAGTTGGTGGAGAATCTCAAGGCCGTTTTCCGCGATCGGTTGGCCAAGGCGGATTGGATGACCGAGGCCACGCGGGCCAAGGCGCTGGCCAAGTTCGAGCGGTTCACGCAGAAGATCGGGCACCCGGACCCGTTCCGCGATTATTCGAAGGTCGAGATTCGGGCCGCCGACTATGCCGGCAACGTGCAGCGGGCCGAGTTGTTCGAGTCCCAGCGGCAGTTGGCGCGCGTGGGCCGGCCAGTGGACATGAGCGAGTGGCAGATGACGCCCGAGACGGTCAATGCCTATTTCAATCCGTCGCAGAACGAGATTGTTTTCCCGGCCGGCATCCTGCAGCCGCCCTTCTTCGACAGCGAACTGGATGACGCGGTGAACTACGGCGCCATCGGGGTGGTCATCGGGCACGAGATCACCCACGGTTACGACGACCAGGGCCGGAAGTACGACGCGGAGGGCAACCTCAATGATTGGTGGACCGAGGCCGATGCCAAGGCCTTCGAGGCCCGCGCCCAGAAGGTGGTCGAGCAGTACAACGCCTACGAGGTCCTGCCGGGTCTGCACGTCAACGGCAGACTGACCCTGGGCGAGAACCTTGCCGATCTCGGCGGGACCAGCATCGCCTACGAGGCCCTGGAGCGCGCCCTGGCCAAGGCCCCGGCCAAGCGGAGGAAGATCGACGGGTTCACCCCGGAGCAACGGTTCTTTCTGTCGCTCTCCCAGGTGTGGCGCATCAACTGCCGCGAAGCGGAGATTCGGAGGCTCATTACCGTGGACCCGCACAGCCCCGGGCAGTTCCGAGGGGTGGGACCGCACGTCAACGTGCAGGAGTTTTACGACGCCTTCGGCATCAAGGCCGGCGCCCCCTTGTGGCGCCCTCCGGAGGAACGCGCGCGGATATGGTGACTTTGGAGGCCATTGACAATGACATGAGCACGTTGGCATGGAGCCGTGGAGCGTGAATCCTCGATGAGCGGGAAGCGGCATCGTGTCGCCCTGGTGACCGGAGTGCTCGACTTGGGCGGCACGACGACCTTTCTCTGCAACCTGGCCGGCGAATTGCTCCGGCGCGATTTCAAGGCCGGCGTCTTCAGCCTCGAGCAGGACAATCCGCTGGCCGGGGATTTTGCCCGGCTCAAGATTCCGGTCTTCACCACCGATCAGCGGCGGAGGATCTTCGAGGACCGGTTGGAGTCTGTCTTGCTCGAGCTGGCGCGCTTTGAGCCCACCTCGGTGGTTGCGAACCTTTCGGCCACTTCCTTCGAGGCGCTGCGATACGTGCCCTCGGGCGTGTTTCGCATCGGCACGGCCCAGTCTCACGACCCCGGGGTCTATCGCACGGTTCGCGCTTATGCGCCGCAGATGGACGCCATAGGGGCCGTTTCCAAGACAATTCAGCAGACCCTGGCCACGCTGCCCGAGTTCGCCCGCCTGCCGGTTCATTACCTGCCTTACGGCGTGCCCATGCCCGCCCCGGAGACCCTGGTGGCGCACGACCCGGGCGCGCCTTTGCGCATACTCTACCTGGGCCGGCTCCAACAGGAACAAAAACGGGTCCGCCTTTTCCCGCAGATTCTTCAGGCCCTGGCCGCCTCCGGCATGCCTTTTCACTGGACGGTTGCCGGCGAGGGCCCCGAGCGCGCCTTCCTGCAAGCCGCCATGAAAAGCCCCGCGCCGGCCCAGACGGTTTCTTTCCCGGGAATGATTCGGTATGACGACGTGCCGCGGGTGCTTTCGGAGCACAATGTGTTTCTCCTGGCCTCGGATTACGAGGGCCTGCCGCTGAGCCTGTTGGAAGCCATGGCCCGCGGCCTGGTTCCCGTCGTCAGCGACCTGCCCAGCGGGGTTTGCGAGGTGGTTGGCAGCACTACCGGCAGGCTCGTGCCGCCCGACCACGTTTCCGGCTACGCGGAGGCCATCCTCTGGCTGCGCTCGCATGGCGAAGAAATGGGCCGGCTCTCCCGCAACGCCCGCGAGGCAGTGCGCCACAAGTTCTCAGTGGCGGCCATGACTGACCGCTGGCTCAGCGTCCTGGATGGGGCGCCCGCCCGGCCCGTCTCCTGGCCCGGGCATTGGAAGATCAAGCCCATCCTCCTGGCCCGTAATCCCTGGCGCTTTTCACCCCCGCTCCGCCTGGCCCGCCGTTGGCTTTTGCGGCTCAAGAATCATGAAGTCTGAACTCATAATTCATAATTCATCCTTCCTCCTCCCGGCGGTTTTGCTAGTGTGGTGTCCCCGAAATAGCTATACATTTGTTGCGCCGCATTTGGGTTCTGGCTAGGCGCGAGGAAGGAGCATGTCCCCCATGGACCTGCGACTGACGAGCAACAACGCCAGAACCCAAATGCGGCGCAACCCTCCGGGCGGCATGTCTTTTTGCCTCAGCCTTCGTTGCTCGCTCCTCACAGACCCATGAAGGGTATGCTCGTCGCTCGCGCCTCGGCTGAGGCAAAAATCCATTGCCGCAAATGTATAGCTATTTCGGGGACACCACACTAGCCTGTGGGGCGCGTTGAATGCACTTGTGTCAAAGCACCCATCGAGCGTCCCTGTGTGGAAATGGATTTGTTTGGGCCTGGGCCTGTTGGCGGTTCCCGCCTTGGACGCTCAGACCCGGCCGCTGACGAACCTTTGGACCATCACCATCGGCAATCGCAGTGATTCCTCTCCAGCCCTGGGCGGCAATGGCACGCTCTATTTCGGTGTCCGCGACGGAAAGGTCTGGGCGGTGGATACCAACGGAACGGTCGAGTGGGTCTTCCGCGCCGACTGTGAAATCAAGTCTTCCCCGGCCCTCGGGCGGGATGGCACTGTTTATTTCGGTTCGCGCGACCGCTGCTTCTATGCCGTGCGGGCCGATGGCAAACTCAAGTGGAAGTTCCGGACCGGGGGCTGGGTCGATTCCTCCCCGGCTCTGGCCCATGACGGAACAATCTGCTTCGGAGGCTGGGACAGGAACTTTTATGCCTTGAACGCGAACGGCTCCCCGCGATGGCAATTCGCCACTGCGGGCGCGATTGTTTCCTCCCCCGCCATTGACCTGGACGGCGCCATCTATTTCGGAAGTCACGACCGGAAACTTTATGCCCTCGGCCCGGACGGCAAGAAGAGGTGGGAATTCGTTACCGGCGGTCCGATAGTCTCGTCCCCCGCCCTCGACCAGGACCAATGCCTTTATTTTACGTCGCTCGACGGCTGCCTCTATGCGTTGAAGCTGGACGGCTCCCTGCGCTGGCGCCTGCGGACCGGCGGCATCACCGAATCCTCCCCGGTCATCGCCCAGGACGGCGTCATCTATGTCGGCGTCAACCACGAATTATGGGCCGTGAATCCGGACGGCACGCAGAAATGGCCGCGTTGGAATGAGGAGCCGATTGAGGCCTCGCCGGTGGCGTTGGACGAGGGCTGCGTCAGTCTTCTCTCCCGGCGCGGGTTGTTGCTCACGCTGGACGAGAAGCGGCGCCCGGTCTCCAGTTACTGGTGTTATGGCGCCGGTTACGCCTGCCAGGCCGTTGGCCCCACGGGCGTTTCATACATCGCCGAGCGCGCCTTCCTGTTCTCCGCCCTGGACTCCAATCTGCCGCTGGCCCGCAGCCCCTGGCCCAAGTTCCGCGGCAACGCTCGCAACACCGGCAACCTGGCGGACGCGCAAGACCAGTAACGAAGTTCCCCGCAAACCATTGTAACTGGCCCTGGAGAATTGGCATACCGCCATACCGCCTGTATCCAGCGCTTGTGCCTCGCAAAAGTTATTCCCCGAGCATACATTGGTCTGGCACCGATTGGTCGAGGCACACCTGTTGCTGGTTGCGCACCAATTCCAGCCGCAATTGTCCAGGTTCACGCAGTTGTTCGAAGCGGAGCAGCTATTGATTGTATCGCAAAAATCGTTGTAACAATAATCGCTGCCGCAGGTGTTTGTCGTCACATGACACGGATCCTCCACATGACACTGGTCAAGGTTGTTGCACATATTGCTGCCGCTCGCGTACGGAGGGCCGCCGCAGTTATCGGCAGCCGTGCAGTTGTCTGATGCGGTGCATGAGTTATAGGCGGCGTTGACGTAAGCAGAGCTACATTGATCCGAGACTTAGCACGTGTCTGTGCTGCACGAGTTCGTCGAGGAGCAAGCATCGTTGTCGCATGTGTTCATCTGACCGCAGGTGTTGTTCGATGCCGACCCCAACGGCCCCGAGCATGTGTTGGTGCCCATCTCGCAGTAATTGCTTTGGCTGCAGCTATCCGTAACAGTGCAGGTGCGGTTCCCGCTGCATGTATCCGTCACGCACTGGTTAGTCTGGCAGGAGTCCCCATTGCTGCATGTGTCCTGTTGCAAACCGCCGCAGGTGTTCTGGGTCAACCCGTCGCAGGCGGCCGATGCTGATCTGGGGAGGATGAGGCCCTCCAGGAGGAGGCCACCGCCGAGGAGCGACTTCGTTACCGTTTGCAGAAAACCCCGCCGGCTGCTCCTCGAGGGCAAAGGGTTTGGCGCGCTAGTCCTCGTGTCGTTTTGATTCTTCATATCGATGCCTTTTGCTAATTCGTTTTCGCCGCTGCCTGCCATTCTGTCTGGGCGAGATCAGGCGGTTTGCCTCTCGCCTGCCCTGCAAAGATGCCCCGTTTCTAGCAGGCTTGTGCGCCGCTGTGAAGGGTGGGTAAAAGGATACCCCCTTTCCGGTGCGTTTGTCCAAATCTCCCCTGCGCCTGGGTGTGCGGTGAAACGCACAGTTGACAAAGCGTGGCGGTTCTGGTAGAAACTGGTCAATTAGTAGAGACGTGAAGGAAGATTCGGTGGCATCGGGTTCAGCGGCGGCCCCGGCGGGCAACGGAAAGCCAGCTTTTACACCCTTCGGACTGCCGGTGTTCACTGCGGCGGTGGTCAATACTCCCGCAGCCCGTAGCGTCGCTGAGCGGGCGCAGCGCCGGATAGCGCATCCTGCGAACACAACCGACATCATGAAGATACAAACGTCCCTTGGGAGAACAACCTGCCAGAAGAGGATGGCGCTGGGCACAGGCACCGTTAGCGCCTCGAACCTGCTGCTGGCCCTGCTGCTGAACTTGGTGCCGGCCCCAGCGGTAGAGGCCCAGTTCACCTGCGCGACCAACAGCGGCGCTATCACAATTACCGGTTACACTGGTCCGGGCGGTGCGGTGACCATCCCGAGCGCGACCAACGGCCTGCCTGTGACCAGCATCGGGGCGGGTGCGTTCGCTTTTGCCTACGGCCTCACCAGCGTCGCCATCCCCACGGGCGTTACCAGCATCGGGGATTCGGCGTTCCAGAGATGTGGGGCGCTGACCGGCAGGATTACCATCCCCAACAGCGTCACCAACATCGGGGACTTTGCGTTCCAGGGCTGCTCGCGCCTGACCAGCGTCGCGATCCCTGACGGCATCACCATCATTGGGGACTATACGTTCGAGGGCTGCGGACTGACCAATATCACGATTCCCAGCAGCGTTACCAGCATCGGGGCCTCGGCGTTCCAGAACTGTGGGGCGCTGGCTGGCAGCATCACGATTCCCAGCAGCGTCACCAGCATCGGGTCCTATGCATTCTCTGGATGCGACATGCTGAGGGATGTTTATTTCGAGGGCGACGCCCCCAGGGGCGATATGTCCGTGTTCTCCGATGATGACGATTCTGCCCTGACCCTCTATTACCTGCCGGGGACCACTGGTTTGGGTTCGACGTTCGGCACCTTTGCAAGAACGGTGCTGTGGAACCCGCAGATGCACACCAGCCATCTGGGGTTTGGCGTGCGGGCCAATGACTTCGGGTTCATCGCCACAGGGACCAGTGGCTTGGTCGTCGTGGTGCAGGCCAGCACGAATCTGGCCAATCCCGCCTGGTCTGGGCTGGTCACGAACACCCTCACGGCCCTCGGGGCCTTTTCTTTCGGTGACCCTCAGTGGACGAATTACCCTGCGCGTTTCTACCGGCTTCGCTGGCCGTGAGGTGTCACGGGCAGGCGATTTAGTGCCCGGCAGGTGGAAGGGTTCTGGCCGGCTGTTCCGAATTAGGGATTTTTCGGATTCGGCGGGGGGCATGTCCGGCATAATCCGCCGGGGCATGGGGTGTCGGGTGGAGATTCTTTGGTTGGAGCGTTGGAACTTTTTCTTCGGGGAGCCTTTCGGGAGGTCGGTTTTCAATAAGTATTTTACCTGTATGACTTTTTAAGTCGCCGCCGGCAGGGGAGAGCAGAGCACTGCCGGGGGCCAGGTCCCATGCCCAAGCGTGGGCGGTCCTGGCCTCTGCGGTCTGGAGGCAAAGGGGCCTCGTTCAACTTTTTTGATCTTTTAGTGAGAAAGTTCTTGCATTGGCCCTAATGTATATATACATTAGGACATATGCAAGCAAAAAAACGCTCATCCGCTCAGAATATTATCGCTCTCCAGATCACCCTGCCGCTGCTGCCCGGCAGCCTCTCCACCGCCCATAGCACCTGCGGCAAACCTAACTGCGCGTGTAAGGCCAAACCGCCCAAGCTCCACGGCCCTTACTACCGCTGGACCGGCTTCCTGGAGGGAAAACGCACTACCAAAACCCTCACCCATCGAGAAGCCCGTGAATGCCGCAAGCGCATCGGCAACTACCGCGCCTTGGAAAAGCAGATCAACCGATTGGTCCGCCAAGCCCTCAAAGACGCCCCCTGGAACCAACGTTGAGGACTCTCACCTGTTCACTGCTAACACCTAAACCCATGAACCCCGGCACGATCATTCCTAACCGGCACACCCGGGCGCGCGAGTCGACCCTGCGCCAAATGGCTCAAATCGGCCCCTTCCTGGAGGGCAGCCTCTCGCCCTTCAAACGGCCCGGTTGCACCCAGCCAGGCTGGCACCTGACCTTCAAGCAGCGCGGCCGCACCCGTACGCTCTACGTGCCCGTGGAACTGGTCGCCACGGTCAAACAATGGACGCTAAACTACCGCCATCTCAAACGACTCATTCGCCAAGTCACGCGCCACTCCCGCGCCCTCATCCACGGCCACCTCGCAAACCGGTGGGCCGCAAACCGCCCCCGGGCATTGACGCGCCCCTCAGCGCCCGGGTCTTGCTGATGGTGCTGCTGGCGACTTTCCCCAAACTGAACGCCTGGCTCAACGCCCTGCCCGATCCGCGCGTGCAGGAGATGTGCCTCTACACGGCCGCCCACCTCTGGTGGCACCTCATCGCCACCTACCTTTCCCGTAAGGGCTCGCGCAACGGCTTTGATGAGCAGCGCCAGTCCGGCGAGGCGGCGTGGAATATGGGCCTGTTGTGCGGACAGAGCGCCGAGGATCCTCGCTTTGAGGGCCACCCCACCGTCACCTGCTCGGATAACGCCGCCCATTACGCCAGTCGCGTGGACCCGGAAGCGGTCGCCCAGATCCCGGTGCTCATGTTCCACGACCTGTTGGAGCGGCGCCTCTTTGAGGACGCCCGACTCTTTGGCCGCTGGTATCGCATGGTGGTGGACGGCAGCGTGAAGGAAAAATGCCGCCAAGGCTTCGAGCAGGGCGGCAAGTCTTCCACCAACGGCGCCCGCTATCGCTATGTCCTCCAACTCTCGGTCGTCGGGCCCCAGGGCACCCTCTTCCCCCTCATGCACGAGGAGATGGATGTCCGTAACCCGCAGACCGAGAAAGAGGACTACGAACTCAAGAGCTTCTTGCGCCTGAGCCAGCGACTTAAAAAGGAGTTTCCCAGACTGCTCATCTGCCTGGTGGCCGACTCGCTCTATTGCCGCCAGGCCACTGTGGCGACCTGCCAACAGTTCGATTGGAAATGCATCCTGACCCTCAAGGAAGGCCGCCAGCCCACCACCTGGGAGGAGACTGTCCACCTGCTGCCCCTGCGCCGCACCAACCGCCTCCGTTGCTTGCTGGGCCCAGGCGGCAAAGAAGGGCAACAGGACTTTCGGTGGGTCGAGAACATCCTGCTGGGCGAGCACCAGACCAACGTCATCCTGCAGGGCGAAATCACCTCAGAGCCCAGCGCGACCCTCTACGCCTACGCCACCAATTTCTCCAACCTCACCCCCCAGCGCGTGCTCGCCGCAGTCAACAGCGGCGGCCGAGAAAGGCACCTGATCGAGGACACGTTCAACGCCCAAAAAAACAACGGGATCGGGCTGGAACATGTTTTCTGCGCCAACCCCACTGCCTCCAAAAACTACTACACCATGATGCAGGTCGCCGAGACCCTCTGGGTCCTGACCTGTCATGGCGGCCTGCGTCGGCTCTATGACTGGGCGCGCCGGGCCACCGAGCAAGGCTTGGCCCGTGCCATCTGGGAAGGCCTGCGCGCTTGCCGCCTCCCACCGGACTTGCCTCCTCTGGGCCAACTCCGCTTCAATTCAGCCTGAGCTGGCCGCGCCGAAAACAGTCCGCCCGATCCCGTTGACATTCTAAATCGAGCACTCCGGCAGATTCTGCACGGCCCTTGCTCCGTCCCCCTTTACCAGCCACCGCAATGAACCTCCCTGCCCCCAGGCACCGCCCGAACCGGGCGAAAGGGCTATTCGGAACGGCTGCCCTCGCGCCCGCCCGCTTGACTCCGCGCCCGTGTTCAAAGATACTGACCCAGCGTTAACCATGGAAGAAAAGGCCCAAATGCAAGAAATGCCGAGCCGCCGAGAGGACGGCTTCACCTTGATCGAGCTGCTGGTGGTCATTGCCATCATCGCCATCCTGGCGGCGATGCTGCTGCCGGCCCTGGCGCGAGCCAAGATGAGCGCCCGGGCAACCGCTTGCGAGAATAACATCCGGCAACTGGCCGTGGCCTGGGCGATCTATTCGGACGACAACGGCGGGCTGTTGGTCAATAATTCGGGGACAGTCGATACGCGGGCTTATCGGCAAAGCTGGGTGAACAATATCGAGGACTGGGGGATGAGCCCCGAGAATACGAACCCGGTCTTCGTGCTCAGCGGGAAACTGGCCCCTTACGTGGGCAACAACCTGGGCGTCTATAAGTGTCCGTCCGACCAATCCAAGGCGAAAGACGGCCCGCGGCTGCGCAGCTACTCTCTGAATTCGCTGGTCGGCGACCCGCTCATCAAGCCCAACCGGTTCAATCCCAATTGGCTCCAATTCCTCAGGGTGAGTGACTTCCCGGGCGCGGCCAACTTTTGGGTGTTCATCGAAGAGCACCCCGACACGATTAACGACGGGTATTTCATGAATGTCTGGGACCAGATTCGATGGGGCAATCTCCCGGCCTCTTATCACAACGGCTCGGCCAATCTCTCCTGGGCCGACGGGCACCTGGAACGGCGCCGCTGGATTGCGAACACCGTGCGCCCGCCCGTTCAAGGCGCCGTCGGCGGCGGCTTTGTCCCCTCCCCCACGACCGATTATCTCTGGCTCCGCCAGCGGACCAGCATCCGGATGAATTAAACCAACGCAACCAGTCAACCAAAGGCAAATCATGGCTCTCACAAACGCTCCCGATCTCACCCAACGTCCCCCGCGCAGCCCGCGCGTGCGGCTGGGCGGCTATGTCATTCTGCCCCGCATGCTCGACAAAGGCCGCGCCCTTATCGCGGGCAAGAACGGCGAATACTACTTCGCCTGCCCCCTGGACCAGCGGTTTCTGGAATTCGCCGGCATCGATCCCGAGGCCCTCAAGAAGCAGCTTGCCGCCGGAAAAGGCGATGGGGAGGTCCTCTCCTGGATTCGGAAGAATGCGAAGAACAAACCCACCCAGCCCGAGGTCCTGGCCTGGTCCGCCCTCCAGGACAATCGAGCGCCCGCCGACACCGAATCACGGGAGTTCTTCCAAGGCACGCACGCCAAGATCGCCCCCAAACGCGACGACATCGCCACCTGGTTCGACCTGCTCGACGTGGACGATCACGTGACCTTCGGCGGACAGCCCTGAGCAGCTTCAGACCGGTTGCCGGCGCATCGCGTTAAGCTTAGAATGCAGGCGTGTTTGACGCAACCGAAGCGAGCGCCAGGACCGGCGGAGTCATTGCCATTCACGGGGCGCGGGAGCATAACCTGAAGGGCCTCTCGCTGGCCGTTCCGAGGGACTGTTTCGTCGTGGTGACGGGCGTTAGCGGTTCGGGCAAGAGCACGCTGGCGTTCGACTTGCTTTTTGCCGAGGGGCAGCGGCGATTTCTAGATTCGATGAGCGTTTACGCCCGGCAGTTCGTCGAGCAGCTCTCGCGTCCGGACGTGGACCTCATCACGGGGATTCCGCCCACGGTGAGCATCGAGCAGCGGAGCAGCCGCGGGGGCGGCAAGAGCACGGTGGCCACGGTGACGGAGGTCTATCACTTTGTGCGCCTGCTCTTCGCCCGGCTGGGGACTCAGTACTGTCCGGAGTGCCGGCTGGCGGTCGAGGCCCAAACCCGGGACGAAGTGGGCCGCCGTCTGCAACGGGAGTTGCGAGGGCGGGGGGAGCTTCTCCTGCTGGCGCCGGTGATCAAGGGCCGCAAGGGCTTTCACACCGATGTTGCCGAATGGGCCGCCAAACACGGCTATGCCCAGGTCCGGGCCGACGGGCAGTTGCTTGCGACGAGCCAGCGCTTGCGGCTGGACCGATTTCGCGAACACAACGTGGAGATTGTGGTTGGGGCCTTGCGCAGGAACACGACGGCAGCGGGGCGGGCCCCCGGGGCGCCGCAACGGGTCATCGATGAGACCCTCGAATTGGGCAAGGGAATGTTGCTGGCCCTCGATGACAACGGGCAAATCTCGGTCCATTCCACCGAACGCGCCTGCCCCGAATGCGGGCGCTCGTTCGAGGCGCTGGACCCGAAGGACTTCAGTTACAATTCGCCCCGGGGGTGGTGCCCGCGCTGCCGCGGCTTCGGCGAGCTGTTTTATCTTCCGGAGGTGGACCGGGGGGCGCGGGCGGACGACATCGAGGAATCGTGGTACGATTGGCAGGAAGGCAGCCGGGAGACCTGTCCCGAGTGCCAGGGGGCCCGGTTGAATGCCGTGGCGCGGGCGGTCAGGCTCGATGCGGCCAGCGGCCTTTCGGCAATGGGCGACTTCAAGCATGCGCCGACTATCGAGGCCTTCTCAGAGATGCCCGTGCGGACGGCAACAGAGGTGTTTGGGCGGGTCAGGTTCAAAGGCCGCGCGGGGGTCATTGCGCGGGACATCCTTCCCGAGATTCAGGAGCGGCTAAGGTTCCTGTCCGAGGTCGGCTTGGGCTATCTGCAATTGGGCCGTGGCGTTCCCACACTCTCGGGCGGAGAGGGCCAGCGCATCCGCCTGGCCGCCCAACTGGGCTCCAATCTCAGCGGCGTGCTCTATATTCTGGATGAGCCGACCATTGGCCTGCACCCGCGCGACAACCAGCAACTGCTGGCCGCACTCCAAAAACTCAGGTCGCGCGGCAACTCGGTCCTCGTGGTTGAACATGATGAACAAACCATGCGCCGGGCCGATTACATCATCGACCTGGGCCCCGGGGCCGGCGCGCACGGGGGCGAGGTCGTGGCGGCCGGCACCTTGAGCGAACTGCTTCGCCATCCGGGGTCCATCACCGGCAAGTGCTTGCGAGCCCGCAAAAACTACCCTGCACGGGGGCGCAGGAGGGAAGTGAGGGAGCAAGAGACGAAGTCCGAAGTCCGAAGGGCCAAGGGCGGAGGAGGGAGGACTCCTAATCCGGATGAAACGAGATTAGGAGCAAGACAGGGATGGCTCAGGCTGGAGGGCGCCCGCAAAAACAACCTCAAGGACGTGGCGGTCTGCTTTCCCCTTGGGCGGCTGGTGCTGGTGACGGGCGTGAGCGGCTCCGGCAAGAGCACATTGATTCGCGAATGTTTGCGCCCGGCCCTGACCGACGCGCTCAAATCCTCCAAAGGCGCGTCCAACTCCCGGCGCATCCCGGGTCGCGCATCCTCCCTGAGGGTTTCCGGCTACGAATCCATCCAGGCCGTTCGTGAAGTCGACCAGTCGCCCATAGGCCGGACCCCGCGCTCGGTCCCGGCGACTTATGTTGGTTTCTTCGACACGATCCGCCAACTCTTTGCCCAGGTGCCGGAAGCACGGTTGCGCGGATATTGCCCGGGCCGGTTCTCGTTCAACAGTCCCCAGGGCCGCTGTCCGGAATGCAAAGGAGCGGGGACGATCAAGCTGGAGATGAGTTTTCTGCCTCCGGCCTTTGTGCGCTGCGAGGTGTGCGGAGGCACGCGGTTCAACCGGGAGACGCTGGACATCGCCTATCATGGCCGGAACATCGCCCAGGTGCTCGAGCTCTCGGTGGAAGCGGCGGCGGAATTCTTCGCCAGCGTGCCCCGCCTCCGGGGCCCCTTGCAGAGCCTTTGCGACACGGGGTTGGGCTACCTCAAGCTTGGCCAGACCAGCCCTACGCTGAGCGGCGGCGAGGCCCAGCGCGTCAAACTGGTGACCCATCTGCTGGCCGGCTTGAAAGAACCTGAACCGCTGGACTGCGCGCCCAAAGGCAACCTGTTCATTCTGGAAGAGCCGACTATTGGCCTCCACATTGCCGACGTGCGCCGCCTGGTGGACGTGCTCCAGCGCCTGGTGGATGCCGGGCACACGGTCCTGGTCATTGAACACAATCTGGACCTGATTGCCGAGGCCGACTGGGTCATCGACCTGGGGCCGGAAGGCGGCGAGGGCGGCGGACGCATTGTGGCCCAGGGCACACCCGAGCAGATCGCCCGGCACAAAGGCTCCCATACCGGACGTTTTCTGCGGGAGGTCCTGCTACGGTCATCGAGAGGGTGAGCTGGATGGCGATTCGGTGCCTAAAGATGTCTTGAAGGTGGATAGACTTCGCAGCCAGGGTTGCTTATCTTACAATGCACTGGACTGCATCGGAGCGGAGGCGTGGCCGGTGGACGATTCGCAGCATGCCGGCTTGTAAGACGAAGCGTTTTACAGCGCAGATTTTGTTTTTCGCCGTCCGGCAGTTTCGAGGAAACTATATGGCAAGAAGCAGCCTGGCCGAAGCATTCTCAGATCATTTTGACCGGGCCAAACCGACATCGCAAGGCTCCCGCTGTGTGAACGACCCAACCCCATCCCGCCTGAAAACGATCCTGTTGGTCGATAACGGAAATGAGTCTCGCCTCGTTACCAAGTGGTTCCTGAGTTACTTCGGCTATGTCGTGGATTCGGTTCGCAGCGCCGAGGAGGCCCTCAGGGTCTTCGACCCGAGAATTCACGACGCCGTTTTAACGGACAACTCCATGGAGGTGATGAGCGGCCTGGAGATGGCGCACATTATCAAGTTGAGGTCTCCCTCCACACCCGTGATCATGCACTCCGGATTGCCCCCGGAAGATCGCTCCTGCCTGGATTTGGTGGTGCAGAAACCAGCCCACGTGCTGGATATTAAAGAGGCCCTCGATAAACTCCTGGCCGGGACGCCGTCCCCGAAGTGATGCCCTGAGGGCCGTGCGGCAGCGTAAATGCCGATGCCAAGCTGTCCGTAGCCATTGTCACCGCAGACCCTCAATCATAGACTCCTCACGTCGTCTCCTACAGTCAGGGGATTTCGCTTGTCAAGGACGCCTTGGCTGTCAGAATGCGTCGAAAACCACACGCGACCGATGGCGACGGCGCTCGATGAGCCTGGTTCAGAGGGGGACCTGTGGCGGGAGATTCTTGACGCATTGCGCCAGAGCCTGCTCCAGGCCCTGGGAGACCGCTTGCGTTTCGCCGACCCGCAAGCGGTTACGGAGTTGGCGCTGGCTCAATGGGTCCGCAACAAACCGCCCCGGGAGGAACTCGAGGGAATGCCGGCGGCGCAGCCGGCCAGTTCCGGCCGACACGCGGATTGGGTGCGGCGCCAGGCGCAGCAGCAGGCCGGATTGGCGGCGGCCGCCTCGTTCGTCCGGGACTGCGAATCGGTTGCGGAATACCAGGCCCCTCGCACGGGCAAGAAAAGGCGCGCGGCCATCCGCGAGGAGTTCCGACTTCATACCCACAGGGAGATCGAGAACGGAATCGAGGCCCTGTTCGAAGGGCAAGGCTGCTTGAGTCCGGGAGACGCCGCGGTGGAACGTTTGTGCGGCCAGGTGCAGGACAAGCTCTTCTCGGAGGCCGGTTTTGGGAAGCTGGCCTCTTCGTATCAGCCGGCCAGGCAACGGACCTTCGAGCGTTACCTGCTTTGGAAGGCCTTCCGGCTGGCGCAGGACTGCATGAGGTCGTTTTTCAAAAAGGAACCGCCCATGGTGTCATTGAGCGCCGGCGGCCCCGCCAAGACCGGCGAGGAAGGCCCCGGCCGGTCCTGGCTCGACCTGGTTCCTGGCCCGGAGGCGGCTTCGCTGCCGGACCCCGATGGGCAACTAAACGAGACGGACGAGGCCGAGGACGGCTCGGCATCGTCGATGTCGTTGACCCTTCCTCCATCCGAGCCGGAGTCCCTGGGGGTTCAACGAGCCAAAGAGCGGCTTGAGGAGGTTCTGGGCTGGCTGTGCGACCATCAGGTTCATGTGCGCCCCCGGGCCTTGGTGTTCCTATATTACGTGGCTTACGTGGAACCTGACATCATCCCTGACTGGGTCGTCCGGCAGGTCGTCGGAGGAAGGGCCGGTCTCAGAGAGGATTATCTGGCTGCGCAGCAGATGCTCGAGCAGGTTCGCTGCAAATTCCTGGAAGGGGCGGCCGGCCTGGAAGCGGCATCCTCGCTCCTTCGGCGCAAGAGGGAAGAATTGCGGCGCCGTTTTGGCCTGCTGGGCGGCGACCTGCTGGACCTCGAGGTCATCGCCCGACAGTCCCCCAAAGGGGAATTGGACGAGGAGCTTCAAGCCTCCGGGGCAGCTCGCCAGGAGAAATGGGCCTGCCAGGTGGAGTACATGCTGGCCTGGAAAGACCATGAACGCAGCCTCAAGGCCTACGAGGAATGCTGCGGCGAGCTAAGGAACTACCTCGAATTCAGGAAACCTTGGATTCGCTCGCAAAAGGAACTGGCCGGATTGCTGGGTGCTCCTCAAGGAACCATCGGGCGGGAGCTGGCTGACGTTCGCAAGCTGCTGCAAGGCTGTGCCAGGGCGGAGCGTCTCCTGGAGGGCCTGGACGAAAACGAATAACCGGCGGGGATTTGCCGTAAGTGATATGAGAATGAGAACCGAAACCATGGAACCTCGATTCCGAGGTTGAGCCGTTCATGGCTGCAAACATAAATCAAGAGGGTCCGCGTTCCATCGAACCCGGAGAACTGGAGCGGTGGCTGTGGGCCTGCGCAGGCGGCTTGTTGGAGCCGGACGAAGAAGCCGCGCTGGCGTGGCATATCGCGGGCGATTCGGCCGCCCGGGCGCGCCTGGAGCACATCCGCCGGAGCTTTGACACCGTGGCTGCCCGCTCGGGCCTTACTCTGGCGCAAGCCCGCGCCCGAAGCGCCAGTTGGGCTTTCCAATTGGCAAGACTGGTTTCCAGGGCCAGGCAACGCTGGTTCGAGAGCCGCCGGGAATCCGCCCGGGAATTCGAGGCGGGCCTGCTCGCCATTGCGGTTTTCACGCCCCGTGGCCTCGTCGCGCTGGCCCAGCAGGCCGGGGTAGTCTGTTCAGACCTCCGGGGGCCGCGCGCCCTCATGCTCGGCGAGCAGCCTCCGAGGCCGGCGGCGGAAGAGGGCGCCCCTCAACTCATCACTGGACCTGATGGCACTAAGGTGACCCTGACCCTGGCCGGGGAGCAAAAGGTGGATGTCCTGGTCGAGTTGGCGGACGCGAGCGCAAAGGGCGTGGCCGAACTGCGCCAGGTCACAACCCAAGGCGGCCAACCCGCTCGCCGAAGAGTGGCTGTTGCCCCGATCGAGAACGGGACCGCCAATTTCCAACGAAGCCCCGCCGGCCTGCTCGAGATAGTCGTGCCGGGCGCCGGCCCCATCGTCGTGGGAGTCGACCTCCAGCCGGAGGCGCCCAAGAGAGGGTGATCGCCCCGTGGACACGCTCATCCTGCATTATACAATCGAGCCGCAAGGCGGCCATTCTGCCATCGGGCTGGCCCCCATCCTCCATCGAAACGACGGGCGGTTGGTGTTCCTCCAGACCCACCCGAGGCTGTGCGAGCTTGACGCGGCGCTCGAGGTGGCCGCCCGGCTTCTGCGCTCGGTTCGCGGCGCTATCGCTGCCATGGGCCCGCAAGTGAACCTCCAAGCCGCCGCCGGCTTCTACGGTGAGCTGCAGCGGCTTGGCTCGCAGCTTCTGGGCCTGCTGGTGCCGAAGGAACTGGTCCGCCTGTTGCAAAACGGCGCGACGGTCCGCCACTTGACTTTCTGCTTCGACCCGCGGCTCAATGCCATTCCCTTCGACTGGATGTGGCTGGACGGGGATTTCCTCGCGTTCCGTTTTGCGCTGGGGCGCGAGTTGCTTTCCACTATCGCCGCCGCCTCACATTCGTTTCGCCGGCCTGCCGGCCTTCCCTTTACCGGCCGCTTCTTCCTGGTTCCTCCGCCGGAACTGGACGCCGCCCAACTCGAGCGCATCTCCGAGCAAGCCGTGGACTTCTACTCAGGTTGGGTCAATTCCGGGAAATCCGGCGCGGTCAGGTTCGATGCGCTCGACCTCACAGGCAACTTCACCGCCGCCGAGGTCCTGCAGGCCTTCCGGACCCGCGACATTATCAGCCTCTACTCCCACCACCTGTATGACGAGGACCACCCGGACCAGAGCGGCTGCGTCCTGTCGGACGGCACGACGTTCAGCGCGCGGCAGTTGATCGAGGGGCTGGCTGCCGGACAGGTGCCGCCGCTGCTGGTCTTCTCGTTGAGCTGTGAATCGGCCATCACGCGCGGTTGGGAACAGGACTGGCCCAGGAGCGAGCGCATCTACGGGATGGTCGACGCCGCCAAACGAGTCGGAATTCCTCACTACATCGGCGCCCTGGTCGAGATCCCCGCTTTGAAGACCAGCGGCGTCTTCGGCAGTTTCTACGGCGCGCTCGCCTCGGGTCACACGGTGGGTGAATCGCTGCGCCTTGCGCGAATCTCGATGCGTCAGCACAGGCTCGACCCGGCCGATGGCGGCACGGTTTTGGGGCTGGCCCTGACGCTCTACGGCGAGCCCGCCGTTGCGCTGCTCTCCAGCAGCGGACGCCGGACGGCAGAAGTCCACGCGCCCATCTGCGAAGGCAAGACGCCCGAGGGCTTTTGTTTCAAGGCGGTCGCCCCGCAAGACCCCGGCTACGCCCTGCGCCTGTGCCCGGACCACTGCTCGCCCGAGGGTTGCCCGGCCGGCCACCCCTTGGCGCCGGGCACACCGCTCAAGACGTGCAAGCAATGCGATAACAGGCTCTGTCCGCAGTGCCCTGGCTGGGGCAAGCAATTGTGCTGGGAGCATTGCTGCCACCAGGGCCATGAGATCCTCGCACATGCCAGAAAGCAATGCCGCGACCCCGGGAACCTGCACCCCAATGAAAGGCGCTCCCTTTGCCCCCTCGACGCCGGTTGGCTGCGCGGCCTCTGCGGCGAGTGCCTGCAGCGCATTCAGGCGACGCCTTCAAGTTGCAGGGTGGCGAAGGCCTGCTGAGCCGCTGACAAATTCCCCGTGCTGAGGGCGTTTTGAAGGGCCTGAAAGGCGCTGGAGGCCCGGATATCCGGGCTGGAAGTGCTGCCGGCGCCGGGAGTCTGCAAGGCATTCTGTTGCAAGGCCTCGAGGGCTTGTTGGGCGGCCCAAAGGTCGCCGGACTGGAGCGCGCTTTGAAGTGCCGCAAAGCCATTGGCGAGTTGCTGCCAGCAGCCCTGCGTGCCGGCCCGGAACAGGCTGGCGGCTGGAGAGACGGCGCTTATGCTAGTCATAGCGGTTGCTCTATCCTCGGGCACGTCGCTCAACCCCCCGGAGAGATTTGGACCGCGTAGGCATCCCGCAGGGCGAGCCATGGGATGACGAAGTTGGCGCGGCCGCCGACTACGGTTGCGGTTTGCGCGGAGACAGTCGGCAGGTTCGTGACGGCCGCCCCGTCATTGTCGGGTATCTGCTCGACCTGGACCTGCACTTTCTCCTGTTTGGCCAGGAAGGGCAAGGCGTCAAGGTGGTCCAGACGGACCTCGAGGTGGAGGCCGACGTCGCCTCGCCTCCCAAGGAGCATCCGCAGTTTCTTGGCCTTGGGGTCGGCGACTGCCGCGAGGTCGGCGCTGGGGCTGGGTGTTGAACCCAGAAGCCGGCCGCTGATCCGGGCGTACCTTTGGTAAACCCACCATTGGCCGCGCGGCGCTCCTCCGACCAGGATGCCATCCAGGTTGTGATTGCGTTCGTCTCCCCAGATGGCGTGGCAGGCGCCCTCCACCCGCGCGCGCTCCAACTGGGCCAGGTGCCATGCGGTTGCGGCGGCGCATTGGTCCTGTTTGAGGCAGTATTCGTTGACAATAATGCCCTTGATGGGGATTGCCCAGCGAGCACAAAACTCCCGGCAATATCGGACCTCGGCGACCGTGTCATTGGGGAAATGCCAGGTGATGTAGTCCGGGACCACGCCGTTGGTTTTGCAGTGGAGAAGGAAGTCATCGAAGCGGGGCTGGCCCGGATGCACGTTGGACCAGCTCGGACCGACTATGACCGCCGAGGGTTCGGCGGCGCGGATGGCATGGTAAGCGCGGGTCCACGTGTCGAGGAACTGCTCCGGGGTTCGCTGCCAAAACAGGCGGTAATCCGGTTCATTCCAGATATCGAATTGGACGTGCAGTCCGGCCTCCCTGGCGATATCCACTTGATGACGGACATACTCCTCCCACGGGGCCCAGTCGCCGTTGTCCCCGGGATGCGCTTGCCCATAGCCCCAATCGTCCGACAGAACGACCTGAAGCTCAAACCCCAGGCGTCTCATTCGATCCGCCTGTGCTTTGGCAAGGCTGAGCTTGGTGCGATGCAGGCGTATCTTAAGGGAGACAACAGCGCTGTCGGGCGGATCGAGGCCGTCGTCGCTGAAACCGAAAAGAAAGCCGCTGCCGCAATGGCTCACCGGTCCGCAATCCACCGCACAGTCGACGGCTACCGCTTCGGCCAGGTTGGTTGGGCCCAAGGCAGACGCCTGGGGCCGCGCCGCCCGGATATCCGCGCAGAGGCGCGCCAACTGCTCGGACTGTCTCCGCAGCCCTTTGTTGTCCGAACGCAGCCCCGCCAAAGTGCGGTGCTGGAGCAGGAGGCAGGCCGTCATCCCGAGGATGACGACGAGCGCGGAGGTCATGGAGGCATTGATTCTGCTCAAGTTCTCTGGACTGCATCGGATAGCACATGTCATGCCCCAACGCTTTGACGTCTGGAATTCCCGAGAGGCATTGGACTGTGCCTTTGGCGCCCTGGCTGGTTCCAGATGTCCAAAACTGCGGGCCGGAAACGCCGACCCAGCCATAGCTGCCCCCACCCTGGCGCGGGTGTCCAGCTTTCACCCGCAATTTCCCTCTTTTGGACACACTACGCTTCTACTGGCTGGTTTCCCTGGCCTGAATGGAGCGGCAGGCCTCGGCGGCGGCTTCGCTCAGTTCTTTGCTCGAGCTGAGTGTCAGGTCTTTGAGCGGGCCAAGGCTTTTTTTCGTGCCGATGCGCTTGAGAAGGTTGCAGACTTGGCAGCGGGTTTCGATGTTCCTCTCCTTCAGCAACGCCAACACGGCTGGTTCGGCGGCTCCCCCGATGCGGGCCAGGGCCTCGACGGCGGCGCTTTCGCGGGGCGGCCGATAGTTGGGCTGGCCGTCTTGGCCGGTTGCCAGGAGATTAACCAGGGCCTCGATCGCGCGGGGGTCTTTGAGGCGGCCCAGCCCCTTGGCCATGGCCGCGCGCACCCCGGGGTCCGGGTCATTCAGGGCCTTGATCAGCAGTGGCGCATGCTCTTTGGCGCCGTGGTTGGCCAGGACGGTCAAGGCCGCGTGGCGCACGGTATCGTCCGGGTCGTTTGCGAGGGAGACCATCAGGGAAAGCAGTCCAAGGCTGGGAGTCGCCAACCGGCTGCCGCTCAAGTCGCGCGCGGCGGCCTGCCGGCCAGCCGGGTCGCCCGACGTCAACTTGTCTTGAAGCTGCGCCATTTCCTCCGGAGTGAAGCTGGTTTCGGGCGCCGGGGGCGGCGGCGGCGCCATCGCCAGGTCGCGCTCAGCTCCTTCCAGCAACTGCCAGCGCAGCGTGAGAACGGACCGGCGGCTGAGGTCTTCGGTGGCCACGACGGTTTTGCACTCCAACTCGACCCGCTCCGGCAAACCCAGGGCGCGATCGAGCACGATCCGGCCTTCGCCCGTGGCGCTGACACGCGGTTCAAGGCCGGTCAACATCCGGCTGTCGAGGCTCAGGACCTGCTGCAACGTGATGGTCGCCGGTGTCACCTCCGACACGTTGATTCGGTTCTTTTGCCGCGCGGCCAGCACGGCCTGCGGCGGGCGGCCGGGAAAGTAGCCATAGCCAAACCCACCCTGCGCATTGAGGAACGCGGCCGCCGGCCCTTGCAGCAGCGGCTCGTCGGTGACGAAAACGTCCCGCTCGGTTTCCCAGCCGGCGGTGGCTTCCGCCGGCAGTGGCTGGACCAGAGAAGCCATCAGTTGGCCGAGGGGAATCGGCAGCGCCGGGTCGCCGGCTTGCTGGACAATGTCGCCTCGTTCATCTATGACCAACTCCCGGGATTCGCTCTGCGGGCCGTAGGCCAAAGCGGAGAGCGGCATCAGGTGTCCGGGCCGAAAACCCATCATGGGCTGCATACCGCCCATGCTCTTGGGCCGCAGTTGGCCTCGGAACGAGAGGCCGATGAGATTGGTCGCCACCGCGCGCGAACTGACGAGGAATGTCCCGGCAACCGCTTCGCGCCCGGTTTCGCCCCGGGCTTCGATCTGCAAGCTATAGGCATTGGTTTGCCCGGGGCTAAAGGTGTAGCGGAGCAGTACCGGTCCGATTTCGGCGGCGGGCAGCGGAAGGACCCGGAGGAGTGCCGCCCCGGCAAGGAGGGACAACGAGAGAGCCGGAAAGCGTTTCATGTCCGGCATTATGCGCCGTCCATTGACGAGGGCAAGCAACTACTAAGGGACCGCGCAAAAATGACTTCGCATTTTCCGGCTGGTTCTTTTGCCCGCGGGCTTCGTTGCGCGGCCCCCAAGCCTCTCAGGTTCCCGCCGCGTATTGCGAGATGGCCTTCATGTATTGGGCGCGCTCGAAGGCGCTCGGGTCGGCACAGTTCTTCTGGCTGAGGCTGCCCTTGAGCTCGGCTACCGATTGATATTCGTGCTCTTCCATCCAGGCGACGAGGTCGCGTTCGACGACGCCGATCTGGCGGGGGCCGTGGCGGATGAGAGCGGAGCAGAGCATGGCGGCGTCCGCGCCCGCCATGAGGACCTTGAGGACATCGGTGGCGCGATGGATGCCGCTGGTAGCGGCCAGGCTGGGACGGAGCTTGCCGTAGAGCAGGGCGATCCAGCGCAAGGGCACGCGCAAGGCCATCGGGGTGCTCAGGAGGATGTTGGGTTTGACCTCGAGGGCCTCCAGGTCGATGTCCGGCTGGTAGAACCGGTTAAACAGGACCAGGCCGTTGGCGCCGGCCTGGTCGAGTCGCCTGGCCATGTTGGCGAAGTTGGTGAAGAAGGGGCTGAGCTTGACGGCCACGGGGATGGTTACGGCCGATTTGACCGCTTTGAGGATGTCAAGGTAGTTCTGCTCGACCTGGGCGGAGGAGAGGTTCATGTCCGTGGGGATGTAGTAGATATTCAGTTCCAGGGCGTCAGCCCCGGCTTGTTGAATGCCCTTGGCGTAGGAGGTCCAGCCGCCGACCGAGGAGCCGTTGAGACTGGCGATGATGGGGATGCGGACGGCTTTCTTGGCCTTGCCAATGTGCTCGAGGTATTCCTCGGGACCCAGGCGGAATGAGGCAGGCTCCGGGAAATAGGTGAGGGCCTCCGGGAAGCTATAGGTGCCGTGCTCCAGGGTGTGGTCCAGTTCCGCGCTGTCCTGGCGCAGTTGCTCCTCGAAGAGCGAGTGAAGGACGACGGCGGAGGCGCCGGCATCTTCCATCGCTTTGATCGTGTCGATCTCTTGCGAGAGCGGCGAGGCCGAGGGGACCAGCGGGGTGCGCAGTTTGAGCCCGAGGTAGTTGGTGGAGAGGTCCATAGCAGTATATATGACTTAAAGGACTTAACTTAGGGTTGCTCGTTAGTGGCCTGGGGTTTGGCCGAGGCTGTGGCGGGGGTCTTGACGTCGCGGCCGGCCAGGTATTGGTAGTAGAGCCAGCGACGGTCGGCGTCCTGTTGGGCCTCGGCGAAGAGCTTCTTGGCTTCCTCCGGCATGGTCTGGGTCAGCATCTTGAAGCGGTTTTCCGAGAGCAGGAAGTCCTGGACCTTAGCCTTGGCGGCGGGCGAATCGACCTGGAGCGGGTTCTCGCCCCGCTGGGCGCGCCGCGGGTCGAAGCGATAGAGCAGCCACTGGCCGGAGTCGACCGCCAGGCGCTGCTGGCGCGCGCCGACGCCGCGGTCGACATCGATGCCGTGGGCGATGCAGTGGCTGTAGGCCACGATAAGAGAAGGACCGGGGTAGGATTCAGCCTCGATGAATGCCTTGAGGGCCTGCTCGTCCTTGGCGCCCATGGCAACGCTGGCGACATAGACGTCGCCATAGCTCATGGCGATGAGGCCGATGTCTTTCTTGCGGAGCCTTTTGCCGCCGGCGGCGAACTTGGCGACGGCGCCGCGCGGGGTCGATTTCGAGCACTGTCCGCCCGTGTTGGAATAGACCTCGGTGTCCATCACCAGGACGTTGACGTCGCGTCCGCTGGCCAGGACATGGTCCAGGCCGCCGTAGCCGATGTCATAAGCCCAGCCGTCGCCGCCCAGAATCCAGACGCTGCGGCGGAGGAGGTTGTCGGCAATGGCCAGGAGCATCCTGGCATCGGAGGAGGAGTCGCCGGCGAGCTCTTGCTTGAGGGCTGCGACGCGTTCGCGCTGTTCGTAAATCCCGGCTTCGTCAGTCTGGACGGCGGTGAGGATGCCGGAGACCAGGTCGTCGCCGAGTTTGGGTGCGAGCTTCTTGAGCAGTTCGGTCGCGAACTCCTTCTGCTTGTCAATCGAGACGCGGAAACCGAGGCCGAACTCGGCGTTGTCCTCGAAGAGAGAGTTGTTCCACGTGGGGCCGCGTCCGTCCTTGTTTTTGGCGTAGGGCGTGGTGGGGAGGTTGCCGCCGTAGATCGAGGAGCAACCGGTGGCATTGGCGGCGACGATGCGGTCGCCGAAGAGCTGGGTCAGCAGCTTGAGGTAGGGGGTTTCGCCGCACCCGGCGCAGGCGCCGCTGAATTCGAAGAGCGGCTCCATGACCTGCTGTTGGCGGAGTTGGGTGATCTTGATCTTGCGCCGGTCGAACTCGGGCAGGGCCAGGAAGAAGTTGAAGTTGTCGCGTTCGGGCAGGCGCAAGGGGTCCTGGGGGCGCATGTTGATGGCCTTGAGCTTGACCTCGGTTTTGTTCTTGGCCGGGCAGACCTCCACGCACAGGCAGCAGCCGGTGCAATCCTCCGGGGCGACCTGGAGGGTCCACTTGAGCCCCTTCCATTCCGGGGCCCGGGCGTCGGTGCTCTTGAATGTAGCCGGGGCGCCCTCGAGCCGGGCGGGGTCGTACACCTTCATCCGTATCGTGGCGTGCGGGCAGATGGCCACGCACTTGCCGCACTGGATGCAAGTTTTCAAGTCCCAGACGGGGATTTCGACCGCCAGGTTCCGTTTCTCGTAACGGGCGGTGCCGGTCGGAAAAGTGCCGTCGGGCCGGAAGGCGCTGACGGGCAGCTCCTCGCCGCGGTTGCCGTAGATCAGGCCCAGGGTCTCGGCGATGTCTTTGGGAGCATCGGACGCAAAGGGCGGGGGCAGTTGGCGGGTGCTGGTCGCCTGGGCCGGAACCGGGACCTCGCAAAGGTTGGCCAGCGTCTGGTCCACGGCGGCAATGTTTTTCCGGACGACTTCCTCGCCCTTGCGGCCATAAGTTTTTTTGATGGTGTATTTGATTTGATCGATGGCCTCCTGGCGGGGCAGGACGCCGGACAGGGCAAAGAAACAAGTCTGCATGATGGTGTTGATGCGGGACCCCATGCCCGTGGCTTTGGCGACGCTCAAGGCGTCGATGACGTAGAACTTGATCTTCTTCCTGATGAGGCCCTCCTGGACGGGCCGAGGCAGGTTGTCCCAGACCTCGTCGCGCCCGTAGCGGGTATTGAGCAGGAATATGCCGCCCGGGTTCAGGGCCTGGAGCATGTCGTAGCGGTCAAGGAAGACCGGCTGATGACAGGCCACGAAATTGGCGCGGGACACCAGGTAGGTGGACCGAATGAGGGTCGGACCGAACCGCAGGTGGGAAAGGGTGACCGCCCCGGCCTTTTTGGAATCATAAACGAAATAGCCCTGGGCGTAGTTGTCGGTGTTTTCGCCAATGATCTTGATCGAGTTCTTGTTGGCCCCGACGGTGCCGTCGGAACCAAGGCCGTAGAACAGAGCGCGAACGACCTTGTCGGACTCGGTCGAGAACTCGGGGTCGCACACAAGGCTGGCCTGGGTGACGTCGTCCTCGATGCCGACCGTGAAGTGGTTCTTCGGGGTGGAGGCGGCGAGGTTGTCGAACACGGCCTTGACCATGGCCGGCGTGAACTCCTTGGAAGAAAGGCCGTAGCGTCCGCACAGGACCTTGGGCATCGAGCGGAGGCGACCCCACCCGGCGGCGATGCCTTCGTTGAGCGCCGCGACCACGTCCAGGTAAAGGGGTTCCCCCTGGGCGCCGGGTTCCTTGGTGCGGTCCAGGACGGCGACCGCCTTGACGCCGGCCGGCAGGGCCTCGATGAGGCGGCGCGGATCGAACGGGCGATAAAGGCGGACCTTGAGGACGCCGAGGCTGGCGCCGCGCTCGTTGAGGTACTCGACGGTTTCGTGCGCGGTTTCACAGCCCGAGCCCATCAGGATAACCACGTGTTGGGCGTCGGGATGGCCGACATACTCGAAGGGCCGGTATTGGCGGCCGGTCAGGGCGGCAAAGCGATTCATGACCTGCTCGACGATGCCGGGGCACTTGGCGTAGAAGGGGTTGCAGGACTCCCGGGCCTGGAAGAAGACGTCGGGGTTCTGGGCGGTCCCGCGCAGGACGGGCCGGTCGGGATTCATTGCGCGCCGACGGTGGGCGATGACGAACTCCTCGTTGATCATCCGGCGCATCGTCTCTTCGCTGACCATCGCAATCTTGGAGACTTCGTGCGAGGTGCGGAAGCCGTCGAAGAAGTGGAGGAAGGGAATGCGGGATTCGAGTGTGGCCGCCTGGGCGATGAGCGCAAAGTCCATCGCCTCCTGCACGCTGGCGGAGCTGAGCATGGCGAACCCGGTCGAGCGCGCGCTCATGACGTCGCTATGGTCGCCAAAGATCGACAAGCAGTGCGTGGCAAGCGTGCGGGCCGAGATGTGGAAGACGGCCGGGGTGAGTTCGCCGGCGATCTTGAACATGTTCGGGATCTTGAGCAGCAGGCCCTGGGACGCCGTGAAGGTGCAGGTCAAGGCCCCGGTCTGGAGCGCCCCATGGACTGCCCCGGCGGCGCCGCCTTCGCTTTGCATCTCGACGACCTGGGGGATGGTCCCCCAGAGGTTGCGCACGCCTTCGGAGGCCCACTGGTCGCACCACTCACCCATGTTGGAAGAGGGCGTAATGGGATAGATGCCCATCACTTCATTGCAGCGATAGGCAACGTAGGCGACGGCCTCGTTGCCATCCAGGGTTTTGAACTCGACGCCGTCGGACGCCGGATTGGAGATGGGTTTGGAAACGGTTGCAGACGTGGCGGACATAATAGGTGGAACGTTACTGTTTTGCAGGTTCGGGTTGAAGAGAGATTTCGGCGCTGAAGTCCGCGTCGGCCGCCTCGCGGTTGAGCGTAAAGCCGACACGTTTGGCGACCCGTTGCATGGCGTGATTGTCCTTGAGCATGGTGGCGCGGATGCGTTCGAGTCCCTCCTGGCGTCCGATTTGGACCAGGCGCTTGAGCAGTTCGGTGCCCAGACCCTGGCGCTGCCAGTGGTCGCTGATGATGAGGGCGAACTCAGCCTCGTTGAGGCCGCGCAGCTTGCTGAGCCGGCCTACGCCGAGAATCTCCGATGCGCCGGTCTTGGGGTCTTTGCGCTCGGCTACGAGCGGGATTTCCCGGTCGTAGTCGTTGAAGCACATCCGGGTCAGGCGCTCGTGGGCGATGCGCTGGTCCAGCTTGAGCTGGGTGAAGTAGCGGTAATAGACGCTCTCTTCGGAGAGGGTTTCATGGAACTTGACCATCACCGGCTCGTCCTCCGGGCGGATAGGCCGGATGACCACCTTGGTCCCGCTCTTCAAGGTCCAGGGGCCGACATATTGGGTCGGGTAGGGACAGATGGCCGAAGCGGGCAGTTTGTCTTCGGTCATGTCCTTGCCATAGATGACCACGCGCGCGTCCAGGGCGATGAGTTGTTCGGAGGAAGCCAGCAGCGGGTTGATGTCGATCTCCGCGATCCACGGTTGCTCGACCACCAGTTGGCTGAAGCGCACGAGCAGTTCCTCCAGGGCGGCCAGGTTGACGGGTTTGCGGCCACGGACACCCTTGAGGGCCTGGTAGATGAGGGTCTGTTCCATCATGCGCCGGGCCAGCGTGGCGTTGAGCGGCGGCAGGGCCAGGCAACGGTCCTTGAAAACCTCCACCAACTGGCCGCCGGTCCCGAACAGGAGGACCGGGCCGAACTGCGCGTCCGGGCTGCTGCCGATGATCAGTTCGTAGCCGTTGAGGTCGATCATCGGCTGCACGGTGACGCCGAGAAAATGCTCTTTGCCGACGTGTTTCTCGACCGAGGAGGCGATGGCGTTCCAGGCGCGGCGCACCGCCAGCGCATTGCGAAGGTTGAGCTGGACCCCGCCGACGTCGGTCTTGTGCGTGATCGTTTCCGAATAGAGTTTGAGGACCACCGGGTAGCCGATCTCCTCGGCCAGTTTGACGGCCTCCGCCTCGGTCGCGGCCACGCGGGTGTCAACGGTCGGAATGCCGTAGGCGCTCAGGAGTTGTTTGGACTCGAACTCGGTGAGAATCGTTCGGCCCTGTTTGCGCACATTCTGAATGAGGGTCCCGGCCTTGGCGCGGCTGGCGGCGTCGGTGCTTTGATCGGCGACCAGCGCGGGGGTCTCGTATAGCGCCCGCAGGTTGTAGGCGTACCGATACATATACTGGAAGGCGCGCGCCGCCGTGTCCGGATACTTGAACGTCGGGATGCCCGATTCATTGAGGATGTCTTCGCCCGGCTCGACGTCCCTGCCGCCCATCCAGCACGCCAGCAGAGGCTTGCCCGGGATCTTGGCGTAAGGCTTCAACTGCTGGGCCGTGCCGATAGGGTCGGTCATGGCCTGAGGGGTGAGGATTACCAGCATGCCGTCGCTGCCGGGATCGGCGGCGGCGATTTGCACCGCCTTGGCGTAGCGATCAGGACCCCCGTCGCCCAGGATGTCAATCGGGTTGTTATGGCTCCAGGCCGGCGGGAGCAGCTTGTTGAACTCCTCCATCGTTTGGGCCGACAGCTCGGCCAGGCGCCCTCCGCTGCCGATGAGCATGTCCGTGGCCAGCACGCCGGGACCGCCGGCGTTGGTGACAATGGTCAGCCGCGGGCCGGCGGGGCGGGGTTGCTTGGCCAGAACCTCGGCCATGTGAAACAGCTCGGCGATGGTTTCGACCCGCAGGACGCCGACCCGGCGGAAGGCGGCCTGGAAGACTTCATCGCTGCCGGTCAGCGAGCCGGTATGGGAGGCGGCAGCCTTGGCGGCCGCCTCGGTGCGGCCGACTTTGATGACGATAATGGGCTTGGTCAGGGCGACTTCGCGGGCGGCCGAAAGAAACGCGCGGGCGTCGCCGATGGATTCCATGTAAAGGATGATGCTCTTGGTGTTCGGGTCGTCGCCCAGGTAATAGATAAGGTCGCCCCAGTTGACATCCAGCATCGAGCCGATCGAGATGAAGGAGCTGAAGCCGACGTTTTCCCGCAGGGACCAGTCCAGAATGGCCGTGCAGAGGGCGCCGCTTTGGCTGATAAAACCCAGGCTGCCAGGCAGGGCGATGGTGGTGGCAAACGTGGCGTTCAACCCGTTGTGCGGGACCATCACGCCCAGGCAGTTCGGGCCAATCAGCCGCATCTTGCCTCGCCGGGCCTCCGCCATGACCTTCTGCTCGAGCTCGACCCCCGCCGGGCCGGTCTCCTTAAAGCCGGCCGAAATGATGACCGCCGCCGGCACCCCCGCGTCCGCGCACTCCCGGATGATGCCTGGCGCCGTCACGGCCGGGGTGGTCAGGACCGCCAGGTCCACCTTCTCGGGGACCGCAGCGATGCTCGGGTATGCCTTGACGCACAGCACACTCGACCGCTTGGGGTTGACAGGATAAACCGTGCCGCCGAATCCGCCGCGGCCCATGTTCTGAAACACGGTCCGCCCGACGCTGCCTTTGTTCTCCGTTGCCCCGATGACAGCGACAACTTTGGGTGAAAAGATCGAATCCAGCGGCCGGCGGCGCCCTTGGCGCAGAATGTCATGGGCCGTTTCGACGCGGGGTGGGGAAGGAATGCTCGTAGTGGTCTGCATGAAATAAAGTCCGTTAAGTTTTCAAAACTCGCATCTGAATCAAGGCCCCGGTCCAACACTATCGGATCGAGGCTCCAGTGTAACAGAAACAACCCGGCGCAAAAGCGGTTTCTTCGCAACCGTTCCTGCATCCAAAGCAATGTGCAGTGAACCGAGGCCGGCGACTTCACCGGCTTTGGCATTTGCTTAACATATTTTGACCGTCTTTTTGCCGCCAGGTTCGAAGAAAACAGGCCCCGCGGCCAGGCCTGTCGAGCGTGTCGCCCACGTTTTGGGTAGCACTTTTCAACTCCCGATACTAACCTCGCAAGTCAAATGCACGATGGAACCTGAAACCGCCAGAATTGCCGCGCATTCCCGGCGCCAAGCGATGGATTGGGGGCTGGTCCTGGCGAGCCAGGGGATCGAGGCGACGATCCAGGGACCGGAAGGAGGGGAACCCTGGGGCTTGACAGTGGACGCCCAGGATGAACAGGAGGCGTTGGACGCCATCAGGCAGTACCGGCTCGAAAACCGGCGCTGGCCCTGGCAACACCCGGTCTTGCCCCAGGGCTATCTCTTCGATTGGCTGAGCCTTGCCTGGGTGCTGCTGCTCCTCTTCTTGTTCTGGCGCCAGGGGCGCGCGGACTTGCGTCCGGCCGGCATGATGGTGAGCGCGCTGGTGTCACAGGGACAATGGTGGCGGCTGTTCACTGCGGTCTGGCTCCACGCCGACCCGGGCCACCTGGCCGCCAATGCGACACTGGGCTTTGTGTTGTTGGGCCTGGTGATGGGCCGCTACGGCAGCGGGGTGGGGCTGCTGGCGGCGTATCTGAGCGGTGTGGCGGGCAACGCCGGCGCCTGGCTTTTGGCCCCGGAACCCTACCGCAGCCTCGGCGCATCCGGGATGGTCCTGGGGAGCCTCGGCCTGCTTGCCGCGCAGTCAGTGTCTCTGCGCGCCCGCGACGCGATGACGCCGAGGCTGATTGTCAGCGGCTTCCTCGCCGGCGTGATGCTCTTTGTGCTGCTGGGCCTGTCCCCGGGAACCGATATCCTCGCGCACCTGGGCGGCTTCCTTGGCGGGCTGCTGCTGGGAGCACCCCTGGCGCTGGTCCCGGGCCTCCCGCGGCGAGCGGGGTGCAATCTCCTTTGCGGCCTGGTGTTCGCGGGGCTGATCATCCTGCCCTGGTGGCTTGCGATGAAGGCATCGGTCCTGGAAAGGTGAACCCCGAGCAGCCCCGCCTCCGCCCCCTTGGGTCAACTCGAAGCTTGACGCTGGGGCCGGGATGAGAAACAGTTTGGGGTCGGGCACAACCGCCGGGGTATCGGCTCCTCTGCCTGGCGTGTTCCCCGCGCGTTGGCCGCGCAGGGTTCGGCGGAGTGCGTTCTGAACCGAGCGACTATGCATCTCATTACGGGATTTATTGTGGCGAGTTTGTTAGGCAGGAAAAAACGAGGCAACCTCCGACGACTGCCCAGCTTTCCGGGGGTAATTGAAACTGTCCACCTGCTGCCTGGGCGGGTTCGATTTCGCACCCCCCGCCTGCTGGGGAGGCAAACCGAGGCGCTGGAATTGAAGAAGCGCCTGGGCGGTCTGAGCGGGGTCATAGACGTCGAGGTCAATAGCGTTTCCGGCAGCATCTGCCTGAGATTTGCCGACGATCAGCTCAAACCGGAACTGCTCCTGGCGGCCATAATCCGCCTTCTCGGGCTGGAGCGGCAGATCGAACGCCCGCCCCGCCCCTGGGTTGGACGCGAGGTCCAGCAAACCGGGGAGGCGTTGAACCGGGCCGTGTACGAACGGACCGGCGGCATGATTGACTTCTATACGGCCATGCCGCTCCTGCTGGTCATCCTGGGCGTCCGCAATATCGCCGCCGGGAAGATGCTCGGCTGGCCGCTCCTGTGGTGGGCCTATCGCGAACTGTTCCCGCCCCTGTGGAAAGACCGATGAAAGGGAACACTCTGATTGGCTCGGTGGGGGGGTGGCTGCTGCGTCCTCGGGTGGTCCATCGCCTGCCTGGACGGTTGCGCCTGCGCATCCCGGCGCTGAGACGATTGGCACTGGGACCGCACTCGGCTGCCTTTTCGTGGCGCGACCTGCGGCTTGGCCCCAACCGAATCCAACAGATCGATGTGAACCCCGCCACGGGCAGTGTCCTCATTGGCTATTCCGAAGACGAGTTGACCGAAGCCCAACTGCTGGGCTTTTTACAGGCAATCACCGGCTTGGTGCTCCGGCATTGGAACCAATTCAGGGCCGTGCCCCAGGAGCGTCGCCCGGAGGTGCTCAAGCGATTGGCGCATGAGGTCGGCCTGGCGACAGGCCCGCGCCTGGCGCTAAAGAAGGACCTTGAAATTCCCGCCCATGTCTGGTCTTAGACGGGACAAAAACAGGACCTGCCGAATCCTGCACGAGCTGCCGGGGCGAGTGCGGATTCATTGCCCGGGCTTGCGGCATCTGGCCGAGAGAACGGAAGAAATCGGCTCGCAGTTGCGCGCCCTGCCCGTGGTCCGCTCGGTGAGCTTGAGCGCCCTTTCGGAGAACATGCTGGTCCTGTACGACCCGGCGCGGGCCTCCGCTCACACGGTGCTCGAGGCGGTGCAATCCCGCATGAAAGACCACGCCTTGACCGCCTTCAAAGCGGAACGTTCCCAAGAGGCCGCCCAGAGCACGGTCCAGGAACGGCGGCTGCAGCAGGAATCCATTCCGGAAATCGTGGGCCGGGTTGTGGTCAGCGCCGCCGCCTTGACGTTCAGCGCCTTCTCCAAAACGGAGCCGCCTGCCACGTTCTTCAGCCGTTTCATGACCCTGCCCGCGCTGACCAGCTTGTCCCTGGCCTGGCCCATCTTCAGCAGCGGCTGGCTCTCTCTTGTGCGAAGCGGCCGGCCCAACGCCGACACCCTGAGTTCCACCGCAATTCTCTCCAGCCTGCTGACCGGCCGGGACCGCGCGGCCTTGACGGTCATCGGCCTTGCCGACCTGGCTGAGCTGCTGACCACCTATACCATGGAGCGCACGCGCCGGGCGATTCGCAACATGCTCTCCACGGGCGAGGATTGGGTTTGGCGGCTTGAGCCGGATGGCCGTGAGGCGCGCATTCCCGTTGCGCAACTGCGCGTCCACGACCGCGTGGTGGTCAAAACCGGCGAGAAGATCGGCGTGGACGGGATGGTGGAGGGGGGCGAGGCGGCCGTGGATCAAGCTTCCATCACGGGTGAATTCATGCCCATGCGCAAACAACGGCGCGACCGGGTCTTCGCCGGAACGGTCGTCAAGACAGGGCGCCTGACGATTCGGGCTGAGAAGATCGGCGATCAGACGGCAATGGCGCGCATCGTTCACCTGGTCGAGGAGGCCGTTGGCCACAAGGCCCGCATTCAGGCCTTTGCCGATCGCTTCTCCGCCCGTTTCATCCCCGTCAACTTCGGCCTTTCCGGACTGGTCTATGCCGCGACCCACAACGCGGAACGCGCCCTGAACATGCTGGTGATTGACTACTCCTGCGGGGTGCGCCTCTCCACGGCCACGGCCCTTTCCGCCGCCATCGCCACGGCCGCCCGCAATGGCGTGCTTATCAAGGGCAGCAATTACCTGGAGGCCTTGGCAGAGGCGGATACGATCGTCCTGGACAAAACGGGCACGGTCACGGAGGGCCGTCCGCAGGTGACCTCGGTCTGCTCCCTCGCCCCCGGGGTGAGCGAGCGCCAGCTTCTTGAACTGGCCGCGGCGGCGGAAGAAACCTCCACCCACCCCGTCGCCATTGCCTTTATGGACAAGACCCGGCGCAGCGGTTGGCCGATTCCCGCGCACGGGCAAACCCAGGTCTTCGTCGGACGCGGCGTGCAGACGACCGTGGCGGGGCGCGTGGTCAGCGTTGGCAGCCGCCCTTTCATGTGCGAGCGCGGCATTGACCTGGCCCGCGCCCAGGAGCCCACCCGGCGCCTGGTTCAACGCGGAGAGCAACTCGTCTATGTGGCCCGCGACCGCAAACTGCTTGGCCTGGTGGGAATTCAGGATACCTTGCGGGAGGACATGAAGAAATCACTCAATCGCCTGCGCACCCTGGGCATGGACGATGTCATCCTGCTCACCGGCGACATCCGGCAACACGCCGAGCTGGTCGCCACGCGGATGGCGATGGACCGTTATCATGCGGAGGTGTTGCCCGAGGAAAAGTCTGACATCGTCCTCCGGTTGCGGCAGAGAGGCCCTCGCGTCGTGATGGTGGGCGATGGCATCAACGACGCTCCCGCCCTGGCCTGCGCGGACGTGGGCATTGCCATGGGGTCCACCCGGACGGACATTGCCATGGAAGCCGCTGACATTACCATCGCCAGCGACGACCCGCTCATGATTCCGAGCGTCATTCGCCTCTCGCAAAAGACGATGGGCATTGTCAAACAGAACTTCGCGGCCTCCATCGGCGTGAACACCACCGCCCTGGTCCTGGCCGCCCTGGGCAAGCTGCCCGTGGTTTGGGGCGCGGCCATCCATAACGCCACAACCGTCCTGGTCGTCTTGAATTCCCTGCGCCTCTTGCTGCATGATATGGAGCGAAGCCGATGAACACCCCGGGAACTCCGAGCGTGACGATCGAACACGAACTGCCTGGCCGCCTCCGCCTGCGGCTCTCGCACGGCGTGAGGGACCTGCCTCAACTGCACCGGATGCTTCTGGAACATCCCGGGGTGACCCAGTCCCGATACGCGGCCATTACCTCTTCCCTGCTGGTGCTCTACGAGCCGGGGGTGGTATCGGCGGAAGAGATTGTGGTCCGCGTGGCAATCGCCCTTTCGTTGGAACAACATCTGGCGGTCCGCGTCCTCTCCCGCCCTCGGGCGCGCGAGGTTACGGACAGCGGTTTTTACGCAGGCGTGTGCGTGCTGGCCGCGCTGGCGGCGCGCGTGCCGCGTCCCTACCGGGTCTTCGTCCCCGCCCTGGACTGGCTGGCCAGCCTGGCCACCGCCGGCTCCGTCCTCGAGCACGGCTGGCTGGAGTATCGCCGCAGGGGCAACTTCGATCCGGAAGTCCTCATGGTCACCTATCTCTTGACCGCCATGCTGCGCGGCAATGCCCTGCCCGCCGCCTTGTTTACCTGGATTGCGACCTTCGGCAGGCATCTCACGCGCCTGCCCGCTGCCGGCGTCGAAGTGCGTCCGACTGAGATCGCCCGGAGAGGCAACCAGCGCCAGGTCGAGGTCCTCGTTGTTCCGGAACGCGCCCCGCGAGACAAGATGGCTTTTTTTGGCTTGATCCCGGCCATGGTGATGCAGGCCTTGACGGGAACCGGTCCCGCCCCGCATCCCAGCCTGATCGATGGCATCAAGCACGTCGCCCAAGTTCACAACCAGGTGCTCGAGGGCATTGGGGGCTTCGCCCAAGGCATCCCCTTGCGCATTCGTTACACCCATTCCGCTCGGCGTTCCCTTCCCAACGCCGAGCGGCTCACCTGAGGGAAGGTTAGAGAGGACCGCAGATTATGCCCATTGCTCCACAGATTAGTTCTCAGCATGTCACCGGCTTTGTCGTCGGCCTGGGAGTGGCCGCCGCCGGCTTTTACTTCTATAAAAAGAACCAAAAGCGGGTGGACGAATGGCTTCGCCAACAGGGAATTGCCCTGCCCGGCGCCGAAGGCAGCGACTACCAGACGATGACGTTGGAAGAGCTGGTTCGCGAAAAGGAACGCCTCGAGGACACCATCGCCGAGCGGGAACATGCCGCAGCGCAGGAAGCCCGCGCAGCCAAGCCGCGCGCCAAACGCCCGCGCCCCGCCAGCCAACCGCCCAGCCCTCAAGCCAAACCAGCCTGACTTGACATCCGCCGCCCGTGCCGCGCAGTCCGGCCCTGATGAGGTCCTCCGCGCGGCTCTTGGCTATCGGCTATCGGCGGCTCGTGGCTTTCCTCTGAACCCGCGCCCCGGCCTTTCAGCCGGGGCGACCGGAGGAGGCGCCGCTCCGTGCGCGCCGTTGCGGCCTGAAAGCAGCCGACGCGCACGGAGCGACGCGCCATGCCCGCCCCCGCCCGGCGGTCTAGCGCGAAAAAAGACCTTATCTTGTTCTTGACAAAACGCGGACAGCTTGCTGAAAGTTCGATGTCCTCGCCTTGTCGGCTCAATGCCATCAGGCGGGTGCTCAGAGATTTGAAAAGCTCCGCGAGTGCGCGCTGGGAGTGACGGACCTTGGTGGCGGTTGAATGAAAACATGCCAATGGGGAGAGGCGGTCCGTTCACCACCAGCCTCGACTACGCACCCCTTCCAGGGCCTTCTCAGGGTTGGGCGTCCGCCACGGAACAAATTAGTCAACAAATGAAACGAACCCTAGCAATTACCAGATGACCTGGCAGACGGTGCAGTAAGAAGGCTCCGATAAGAGTCTGGCGCCGCCGCAACATAGCAACCGCACCGAGAAAGACCCCTTACTATGAAGACAGGAAACAAGGCAAGAGACGCGTTGAATCCTCCCTGGCCGGCTCCCGGCTGGGCATGGTTGGCGCGGACGCCCTCCCGCCGCAAGGCGCCGGAGCGGCTCAACACCACGGCGGCCGTCGCGCGCTCAAGCGCCCGCGCCGTCTTGGTCCTGGCTACGGCGGCCCTGGCCGCCTTCGGACCTGCGCTGGGAGCACGCGCCCAAGGCTCCATCGAAGTCGACAACAGCCTGTCCACCGGGAGGGTATGCTTTGTGTACCCGGGCAATTATTACGGCGGCCCTTACGGCGTCGAGGTCTGGATGTTCAACGCCCCCGCCGTTCCGCCGTGGATAAGCGAGGAACCGAATCCCTTAGCGGCCCTCTCGGGCCTGGGGGCCGCCGGCTTTAGCCTGGAGGCGACGTTCGAGGATCAAAACATGGCCTCGACGCCCGGCATTGTCCAACTGGGCGAACTCGACATGCCGGACGTGACCCCGGCGGGCGCCAGGGTGGTCATCGCCCTCGCTGTATGGAATAGCGCGACGCCCGCTGGTGCGACGGCCCTTGGCGTTATCGCGTTCATGAATCCGACGGCTGATTACACCGCGAGCCCGCCGCTGGGCCCGCCGCCTCTGAGCGGCTGGACCGAGGACCTGGTCATGGGGTTTCCGGTGCTGACCCCGGAGCCCTCGACCTCCGCTCTTGCGGCCTTGGGGGTGGCGCTGTGGCTGTTGCTGCGCCGCCACACGGGCAGAGGGTAGCCCAGTCATGCCCCGGCCGGCGGGGTTGTCACGAAGCCCAGGGCTGCCGCGCCGGGGCGGCCCCGGGGGTCGACTGGATGGAACTCAAGCCTTGGCGAGGCCGGCGACTATTACGGCGGCGTCCATGGCGTCGAAGTGTTGCAGGCGGTCTGCCCCTGAGATGTTTGGCCTTTCCCTGGCCGTCTCGAATTCATACAATTGAAGTCGCGCCTGAACAAGGGCGCTGCGCCAAACGACTTTATGCGAACCGGGAACAATGAGCGGAGGGGAACTTGCACGACTCGGAGTTTGCTGGTCTCCTTGGCTATGCTGGGCGTTTCATCGGCGGCGGGGGTCTGTGGCGCCATCTATCAGCCTTGCTCGGTCACGCCGCCCAAACCGTTGCGCGAGTTTCGCGCGGCCTGGGTGGCAACGGTGGGCAACATCAATTGGCCGTCGAGAAAGGACCTGACCACGGCCGAGCAGAAGGCCGAACTGCTGGCCATCCTGGATCGCGCCGCCCAACTGAAACTCAACGCCCTCATCTTCCAGGTCCGGCCCGCCTGCGACGCGCTCTATGCCTCGAAATTCGAGCCGTGGTCGGAGTACCTCACCGGGGCAATGGGCAAGGCGCCGGACCCCTACTACGACCCGCTGTCCTTTGCGGTCGCGGAGGCGCACAAACGGGGCCTGGAATTGCATGCCTGGTTTAACCCTTACCGCGCCCGCCATCTCTCCGCCAAATCCCCCCCTGCCCCGTCGCACATCAGCAAGACCCGGCCCGAGCTTGTCCGCCAATACGGCAGCTACCTCTGGCTGGACCCCGGAGAGAAGGAGGTCCAGGACTATTCGCTGAAGGTCATTCTGGACGTCGTCAAGCGCTACGACATCGACGGCGTTCATTTCGACGACTACTTTTACCCCTACGCCGAGCACGATGCCTCGGGCAAAGAACTGGATTTCCCCGATGAACAGAGCTGGCGGCGCTTTGGGGCCAAACGCAAGTTGAGCCGCGAGGATTGGCGGCGTGAGAATGTCGATGGGTTCATCCAGCGGGTGTACGGCGCAATCAAAGGGGAGAAGCCCTGGGTCAAATTCGGCATCAGCCCCTTTGGCATCTGGCGCCCGGGTTTTCCATCCAGAATCGAGGGGTTCGACGCCTACGCCAAACTCTATGCCGACTCGCGCAAATGGCTGGCCAGGGGCTGGGTTGATTACTTTGTGCCCCAGCTTTACTGGGCCATCGAGCCGCCCCAGCAAAGCTTCCCTGCCCTGCTCAAGTGGTGGACCCAGCAGAACCCCAAAGAACGGCTCCTGGCTCCGGGCATGAATTCAGGCAACGTCGAGAGCCGGTGGAAGCCGGAGGAAATCCTCAACCAAATCCGCCTTGCGCGCAGCCAACCCGGTGTCGCGGGCCACGTCCATTGGGGCTTGAAGTGCCTCATGCCAAATAGCGGCCTGGCCGAGGCCCTCCAACGCGCTGTCTATACCGAGCCGGCGCTGGTGCCGGCCACACCCTGGCTGGGACGCGCGCGCCCGACAAAACCGGCGCTGGCCGCCGCACCCACCCAGGCCCCGGACCGCCTTCAAGTAAGTTGGAGTGCCGGCACGCCGGGGCCGGTCTCGCACTGGTTGCTTCAGACCCGCGCTGCCGGCCACTGGAGAACCGAAATCCTGCCCGGAAACACCGCCAGCCACGCCTGGCACGGAGCAGTCCCGGAGGTAGTGGCCGTTTCCGCCGTGGATCGCAATGGCAACCTCAGCCCCTCGGCAGCCCTGGAGGCCGTTCAAAACTGATTTTGGAAGGGCTGTAAGCCGAGTTCTGTCTGCCCCGCTCTTTCAGAAAGAGCGGAGGAGAGGATCATTTGTCTCAGCAGCCGATACCCGGGACTTGCCCCGCTCTTTGCAGAAAGAAGCGGGGCTGGAGCGGGCCGCTCCGCTATCCCCTATTTGGCCTTGCACCCGATGGGGTTTTCCGTGCCTCCGCGCTTGCGCTTGGAGCGGTGGGCTCTTACCCCGCCATTTCACCCTTACCCAACCCCTCCTGAAAGCAATCGGAACAGACGAACGCCAAGCACCGCGGGCACTGGCCCGCAGTCTGCGCTGCCGCTCTGCTCTGCCGACGGCTTCAGGAAGGGCTGGGCGGTTTGTTTTCTGTGGCACTTTCCGTCGCCAACGCCTTTGGGCACTGGCTCCCGCGTGTATCCCCCAGGCCAGCCTCCTTGCGAAGGCCCCCGTGGGTTACGCGGCATCGCGCCCTATGGTGCTCGGACTTTCCTCCCCCGGCTCGAGCCGGGAGCGATCCCCCGCCCTTCCAAAATCAATATAAATATACCTCGCAAAGGCGCTTAACAAAGCGAAAAGATCGAAGACTTGTACGGCCTCAGCGGGGGCGGGCAGGGCGCGCCCTGCCTGCCTCGGCTCGACCCGCCCGCCACCGGTGACAGCTACCGAAAATCCGGCTTACTTGAAAAGTTGAAATTCCCAGATGGTCGGGCCGTCGGTGGATTCGATGACGTTGAGGCGCGCACGCCGGGCGGTGACAGGAGGGAAGCGGGCGTTGAGTTTGGCGCCGAGGTCCTCGCCCCGGTAACAGGGTTTCCATTGGCCGTCCTGGAAGTATTCGATGGCGAACTTGCGGACGCGTTTGAGTTCCGGAAAGGCCTGTTTGATGGCGGCGCGGCTGAATGTGACCGGCTGGCCGAGATCAACCTCCAGCCACGCGGATTTGACTCCGGAGTCGGTTGCCCAGCGGGTGTCGCTCCGGCCATCCACGGCTTTGTCCGGCCCGTAGGCAGGCTGGTTTTGAAAGACGTTCGAGGCGGTGGCCCTGGCTTTGGCGGCCAGCGAAACCGGTGAAGGCACATCCATGGCTGGGAGGTCCAGGGCATTGCCGTCCAGGTCGAGCGCCACGACCGTGTCAATTGGCTGGCGGTCGCTCTCGGGAACGGAGATTTCAAGGCTCGTCCCGGCCTGGCGAACGTCGACCCTTCCGCCACTGAGCAGGCGGCTGCGGGTGATCTTCAGCGGAATCGCCGGGAGTTTCAGCACGTCCTCGCTCCAGTCGCAAAGATGGAGGTAGAGGGTGTTGCCCCTGCGAGTCGAGGCGCCGTAGTCGCCCGGCTTGAAGGGTCCGCCGCGCGTGCCGCAGACGCTCTGGCCGTATTTGGCCAGCCAGGCGCCTATCTCCTTCAACCGATTCGCCTGCTCCGGGGCGATGTCCCCCGTCGGCATCGGTCCCGCGTTGAGCAGCAAGTTGCCATCGCCGCCGGCGCAGCGGACGAGCATCTCCATGCAATCGGCGTATGATTTGACGCCATCTTCCCGGCCGCCCCAGGCCCATTGCCCCCGGCGCGAAAGGGTCATGCACGATTCCCAGGGATACTGGTCTTCAAAACCGCCGATGGACTGTTCCGGAGTGAAGTAATCCGCGTGCGGGCCGAGGCTGCGGGCGGAGCCGGGGTCCTGGCCGGGCCCCATGTCCAAACGGTTGTTGATGAGGATTTGAGGCTGGAGTTCCCTGACCAGGTCGTAGGTCCGCTCCTGGTCCCAGGGCGTCTCGCCGCCATCACAGTCGAACCAGAGCGAATCGATCTTGCCGTAGCGGCTGAGCAACTCGCGCAGTTCGGCCTGCATTTTCGCTACGAAACGGCCGTTGTCCCGGGAACGGCAGTCGGGGTCGCGCCAATCCATAGGCGAGAAGTACCAGCCGATTCTCATGTCCTGCTCCCGGGCGGCGGCGGCCAGTTCGGCGCACACATCGCGTTTGAACGGCGTGTGCATGATGTTGTAATCGGACACCTTCGAGTCCCAGAGCAGGAACCCGTCGCAATGCTTGGCCGTGAGCACCATGTAATGGACGCCCGCCGCCTTGGCCAGGCCCACCCATTCCCTGGCGTTGAAGTGGGTCGGATTGAACTGCTGGTAGAGGCTGTCATAGACCGCCGCGGGGATTGGGCCGTGGTTCGGACACTTGGGGTTGGTGTTGGCGCGCGACCAACTGATCTCGGCGCCCTTGAGGCTGATGGGTCCCCAGTGGATAAACAGGCCGAAGCGAGCCTGACCCCACCATTGGAGACGCTCGGGATAGGGGCGCGGCGCGCGGGCGGCTGGGGCCGGGGCGAGGTCCTGAGCGTTCAGGGCCAAGCCGCTCGACAGCGCGGCGGCAAACAGGAGCAAGTACGCTCGAGTCGATTTCATGCGGGTTTGAGCAGGGCGGTTTGGTTCGTCACCTCTCCTGAGAATCACGTGCATGCAACTTCTGTACACCAAGCAAATAAAGAAAACGAAGGGTTTTGTTCTGCGCCCGCGGGCTGTCCACGTCCCTTGGGACTTGCCAGCCGCTCTCTGGCCCCGCAGACTGGAGCGATGAAATGTCCAATCTGGATGGCCGTCTTGCTTGCCTGTGGCCTGGCGTCGCGCGCCCAGGACTTCCCGGCAGAGGGCCTGCCGACCCTTAAGGACTTCGAATCTCACCGAATTACCTCGGCCGATCCTACCGGCGGCAACGACGATTTTCGGGTGCTGGAGCCTGGAGGGACGCTGGTTTTGGCCGACATCAAAGGCCCTGGTTGCATCGTTCATTTCCGCGACAATATCACCAGCGGCGAGCCGCACCATCTCAAGTTTCATATTCTGCGCGCCTACTGGGACGGGGAGGCGGAGCCGAGCGTGGAAGCGCCCGTCGGCGATTTCTTCGGCGTCGGCTTTGGGTTCACCGAGAAGTTCAGCTCGGCCCTGCTGTGCATTGACCAGCAGCCGGGCAAGGCCACGGACCCGGCCGCGTCCGGAGCGGCGCGGAATTGTTACATTCCCATGCCGTTCAAGCGGGCGGCGCGTTTGACGATAACCAATATGGGCAAACAACCGAGCCGGCATTGGTACGAGGTCAACTACCGTGCCTATCGCAAGGCTGTCCCCGATCAAGGGTTCTTCCGCGTCGGTCCAACCCTGGACTTTGCTACTCAACCGCGTTATCGCAAGGCTGTGCCCGACCAAGGATTCTTTCACGCCCAATACCGCCAGGGCACGCCGCCGCCGGAGGGTCCCTACACGATGCTGGAGGCCACTGGGCGCGGACACCTCCTGGGTTGCGTCCTGAGCGTCAAGAACAATGACGGCGGCTGGTGGGGTGAGGGGGATGAAATTGTGGACATCGACGGCCAGCCCGCGATGCACGGCACCGGCTCGGAAGATTACTTCTGCGAATCCTACGGCTTGCGCGCCGGCTGTTTCCCGTACTTCGGCGTCACCCTCCTCCAGGAGCCCTACACCACCGCCTACCGTTGGCATATCCCGGACCCGGTCGCCTTCCGGAAATCCATCCGCTTTGCCATCGAGCAGGGCAATGGCACACCGCCCTTCCGCAGCGGGAACTACTATTACAGCGTGGTGTATTGGTACCAAACCGAGCCGCACGCGCCGTTTCCCAAACTGCCGCCGCCGGAGCAAATCGTCAAATGAGTCCTTTGTTGCCATAAGGAGCGGCGCATGTTCAAAGGACTGATTAGCTGGTATATGGCTCGGCTGGCCGGGGGCGGCTATTTGCTCATTGGCCTGCTGATGGCAATGGAGAGTTCGATCGTGCCGTTGCCCAGCGAGGTGATCATTCCGCCGGCCGCCTACCTGGCCCACACCGGCAAGCTCTCCATCGGGCTGCCGGGCATCGTTCTGGCCGGAACGATTGGCTCCTGGCTCGGCGCGACGCTGATGTATTGGGCGGCCCGCCTGGCCGGGCGGCCGCTGGTGATGAGGTACGGGCGTTACTTCCTAATCTCGGGCCAGAAGGTGGAAGGGGCGGAACGGTGGGCTGCGCATTACGGGGCCATGGGCATTTTCATTTCGCGCCTGCTGCCGGTGGTGCGGCACCTGATCGGCATCCCGGCGGGTATCGTGCGGATGAACTACAAGGTCTTCTCCCTCTTTACGCTCCTCGGCTCGGCCCTCTGGTGCGTCGTGCTCTGCTGTGTCGGCATCAAGATGGGCCAGGACGAGAGACTCATGCGAGGGGAGTTGCACCGTGTCTCCCTCTGGTTGGGCGGCGCTATGCTGGTGCTGGGCGCGATGTATTATTTTTTCGTCCATCGGCAGATGAAGGCGGAAAGGCCCGAATAGCGCCTCAGGACTCCTGATCCGGAGGAAAGCCGATGATTCAGGGAAACAATCCGCGAATGCGCTTGGCTTCCTGCACGCGCTTAATGCCCAGGCTCAACGCGGCCAGGCGCATCGGGATTTTCTGTTTCCGGGCCAGGGCCACCGTCTGGGTGAAAGCGGTCTCGAGGATGCGGAACAGCTTGTCGGTTACCTCCGTCTCGCCCCAGAAAAAACTCTGCAAGTCCTGCACCCACTCGAAATAGGAGACCACGACTCCCCCGGCGTTGCAGAGCACGTCCGGGAGGATGAAGATTTCCGGACGCCGGTTCAGGATGGCGTCCGCCTCGGGGGTGGTAGGGCCGTTGGCCGCCTCCGCCAGGATGCGGCAGCGGACCTGGGCGGCATTGGCCTCGGTGATCTGGCATTCCAAGGCGGCCGGCACCAGGATGTCGCACGGCAGCGCCAGCAGTTGTTCGTTGGCCAGCGGTTCGGCTTCGGGGAATCCGCCGACGGACTTGTGCGCGAGGACGTGTTTTTGCAGCGCCCACAGGTCCAGGCCCTGCGCATTGAAGACCCCTCCCAGGGCATCGGTCACGGCAATGACCTTCACTCCGTAGCGAGCCAGCGAGAGGGCGGCAATCGAGCCGACGTTGCCGTAACCCTGGATGGCCGCCGTGGCTTTGCTCACGTCCAGACCGATCAGGTCGGCAGCGCGGTTGATCAGGTATCCAACGCCGCGTCCGGTCGCCTCGCGCCGGCCCAGGGAGCCGCCCAATCCGACCGGCTTGCCGGTGACAATGCCGGGCACGCTGTAACCGGCATAGACCGAATAGGTGTCCATCATCCAGGCCATGACCTGTTCGTCGGTCCCGAGGTCCGGCGCCATGACGTCCACCTGCGGGCCGATGAACGGGATCATCTCCTGCGTGTAACGCCGCGTCAGGCGCTCCAGTTCATCCCTTGAGAGCTTCCCCGGGTCGCAGGCGATGCCTCCCTTGGCCCCGCCGTAAGGCAGGCCTGTCAATCCGCATTTCCAGCTCATCCACATCGCCAGCGCCGCCACTTCCCCCAGCTTCACCTCCGGGTGGTAACGCAGCCCGCCCTTGGTCGGGCCCAGGGTCAGATGGTGCTGGACGCGATAGCCGGCAAACACCTCGGTCGAGCCGTCATCCCGATGGATCGGCAAGGCCACCGTCATCGAGCGTTTCGGAAACTTGAGCCGGCTCCGTTCGGATTCGGGAATCTGCAAGTGGTCCGCCACGAGGTCAAACTGCTGACAGGCCATTCGGAACGTCGGGTGATCGTAGATGTCCATGGCTTGACACTAGCAGATTGCAGTGCCGGGCAAAAGCGACTTCCTAGGCGGGCGAAGGCCCAAGGCCCTCATCCGGCGCAGCCAGAACCAAGGGCAGGAAATGGAAACCACGGATTGCACGGCTTGCACGGATAAAAGGAACCCGTGTTCATCCGTGGGGACTTGTATCGGGCGACCGTGTTCTCGTATTAACCGAGCACCTCATTCCTGCCGAAGACAGAGACAGCCGGGTATCCGCGGTCGAGGATTTTCTGGCGCCCCCCTTCTTCGCGGTCCACCAGCATTGCAACCAGCTCGACATGCCCGCCGGATTGCTCGACCGCCTCAATGGCCTTTAGTGTGGACTCGCCTCGAGTCACCACGTCGTCCAGCACGACCACGTGGTTGCCTGCCTGGAAGTTGCCTTCGATGAGCTTGTGCTGGCCATGAGCCTTGGGGGATTTGCGAACGGAGAAGACCTGGAGCGGCTGCCCGGCCGCAGAAAGCACGGAGCGCATGCCAATGGCCAACGCCAACGGATCGGCGCCCATGGTGAGGCCGCCGACGGCGTCCAGCTTCAAGGCGCGCTCTTTGGCGACGCCGCAAATCAGGTCGAACATCACCTCGCCGGCGAGGGTGGCCCCAACCGGGTCGAGGGTCGTCAGTTTACAGTCGATATAGAAAGAACTGCGCCCGCCGGACGCAAGGAGGAAGTCTCCGTGGAACACCGATTTGAGCTTTAAGAGCGCCAGGAGGCGTTCTCTGGATTGGGCGGGAGCAGTCATGCCGAAGTTTTATTCAATGCGCTTTTTTGAGCAACACCATTCCGACATCATGAAAAAATGACCTGGGACCCCGGCGCATTGATCCTGACCTGGAGGGTGGGGCGGTCGAAGAATGCCTCTCTGAGTTTGGGATGGGCCTCTTCCGGGGCGAAGAGGAGGAGGAAGCCGCCGCCGCCGGCGCCCAGGAGTTTGCCGCCCCAGGCGCCTGCCTCGAGGCCGCGCTCATACATCTGGTTAATCTCGGCATTGGAGACTCCGCCATCGAGGGTGCGTTTGGCCTGCCAGGCGCGGTCGAGCAGCTTGCCAAACTCGAGCCAGGGGCGGTTGGCTGTCAGGAGGTCATAGCCCTCATAGACCATGGCGCGCATGGCGCGCAAGGCCGGGACGTTTTCTTGCACGCGCTTGAGCTGCGGGGCGACAATGTCGGAGGCCTTGCGGCGGATGCCGGTGAAGACCAGAAACAGGCGCCGTTCCAGCTCGGCCAGCCGCTGGGGGGAGAGGGGGACCCGGTTGACGACAAACTCGTTCTCGGTTCGGAACTCGACGAGGTTGAACCCGCCAAAGGCGGCCAGGACCTGGTCCTGGCACCCCACATTTTCCTTCAAAATGTGCCGCTCGACATGGATGGCCTCGACGGCCAGTTCCTGCGGGCGGAGAAACTCCCCTTTGAAGCTGTGCAGCGCATGCAGGAGGCAGACCGTGAAGGTCGAGGAGGAGCCCAGGCCGGTGAAGGCCGGCAGGTCGGCCATGGCGTGCAGCTCGATGTCCCTATCCAGGTCGCAGAGCTTTAGGCACTCCCGATAGACATTGTGCTCGATGTCGGACAATTGGCGGGCCAGCTCGACCTTCCGGTAGGAGACGCGCACCGAGTAGTCGAACAAGTGGCTTAAAAAAGGACTGGCGGTGATATAGGAATACTTGTCAATGGCCGTGGCCAGGACCGCCCCGCCCTCGTTCAGGAAATACTCCGGGTAATCGGTCCCTCCGCCGAAGAAGCTGATGCGAACCGGGGCTCGAGAAATAATCATAGGAACTGATCGAGGTTTTGCCGGATGAAGGACTCGGCCAGCGGGAGGGTTTCCGGCGTGCCGATGTCCAGGAACGGCGCGTTGACGACCTGCACCTTCAGGGAAACGTGGCGGGATGTCAACGCCGGAAAGACATCCTCCTCGAAGCTCAAGGGGGCATGTTTAGGGAACTGGCGGAGCAGGTCCGGGCGCAGCAGATAAATGCCTGCGCTGATGACGCCCGGGCCGGGCCGTTTTTCCTGGAACCCGGCCAACGTGTTGTCCGGGCCGAGAGCCAGGGAGCCGTAGCGCGAGGCATCGGGCGCCTCGCGGCCGATGATGACGCCGGCTGTCTCCGGCTCGTCCAGGAGGCGGGCCGCGGCGGGCAAATCGGCAAAGACCAGCGAATCGCCGTTGAGGACCAGCCAGGCGGCAGGGGAAACGGGGCAGGCGCGCGCGGCATGGAGAAACCCTCCTGCGGTGCCGAGCGGTTCGGTTTCAGCCACGCACCGGATGCTCATGCCGGGGACAGGGGCGTTGGCAAAATGCTGCGCCGCCAGCGCGGCCTTATAGCCGGTCGAAATGACTATCTGCCTCACTCCCTGCCGGCCCAGATAGCGGGCGACCCACTCGATAAACGGCTTGCCGGCCACGGGCGCCATCGGCTTGGGCAGGCCCGAGAGCAGGGGCCGCACCCTGGTCCCCAACCCGCCGGCGAGCACGACGGCGGTCATCTGGCGCAGCTCGACACTCATCAGACATTCGAGTAGAGGCTGTTGCGCAGGATGGTGAAGGCCTTGATGAGCTCTTCGATGCCCCGATCCAGGCCCCACTGGGGTTTGAAGCCGGTGGCGGCGATGCGGGCGTTGGAGACGATGTAATCCCGCTTGTCCGGGTCCTCGCCGATGGGCGCTTCCAGATAGACGAAGCCGGGGAGGTGCTCCTTGATGCGGGCGCACAACTCGAGCTTCGAGAGGTTGGCGTCATCCAGGCCCACGTTGTAGGGCCGGCCCTTGAGGGCCTGGAAGTGGTCCAGGCCGTGGATGAAGGCGCGCGCGACGTCGCGCACGTGGATGTAGTTGCGCTTGAAGTGCCCTTCGAAAATCACTACCGCCCGGTCGGTAAACGCCCGGTGGACAAAGTCGTTGACCAGCAGGTCAACCCGCATTCGAGGCGAGGCGCCAAAGACGGTTGCCAGGCGAAAGCTGATGCTGTTGGGGCGCGCCAGCACTTTCTCCTCGGCCCTGACCTTGGTGACGCCGTAAAGGGAGATTGGACGCAGGGGCGAGTCTTCGGTGCAGGGCTTGCCTTTTTCGCCGATGCCGTAGCCGCTGTTGGTCACGGGCAGCAGAATCCATTGGCCGGCAGAGGCCAGCCGGCAGAGCATCTCCACGGCGTCATAGTTGGTCGTTTGCGCCGCAATGGGGTCGCGCTCGCAGAGCGGCGCCCCCACCAGCGCCGCCAGCGGGATAATCACATCCGCTTTGGCGGTGAGCCTCTTCATCAGCGCCTCGTCCCGGCAATCGCCGCGCGCCACCTGGAAAGTCTGGTAATGGCAGCAGTCGGTGAGGCTGTTCTGGCGGAACAGGAAATTGTCCGCCACCGTCACCTCGTGGCCCAGTCCCAGCAACGCGGGGGTCAGCACCGAGCCGATATATCCGGCGCCGCCTGTGATAAGAATTCTCATACGACCAGCATAGAGCTGGAGACAGTCTGAGTGGATTCGTTTGGCCAGTCAAGAAGGCAGGAAAAGGCCCTTTGCCCGTGGGGGATTATTCAGCACTGGACATTGGGTTGCGGGTGCGGTTTGCTTTGCCGAGTTTGATTGGATTCATGAACGCAGAGCAACTTGCCAAAGCCAAGTCGCTGGGGTTTTCCGACCGGCAGATAGCCAATCTGACCGGCAAGACCGAGGACCAGGTTCGCGCCTTGCGCAAGGAGTATGGCCTGGTCCCCAGCTACCGCCTGGTGGACACCTGCGCGGCTGAGTTCGAGGCCTATACGCCCTATTACTACTCGACCTACGACCGAGGGGACGACGAGGTGCGGCGCTCGGAGCGGCGCAAGCTCATGATCCTGGGCGGCGGCCCCAACCGGATCGGCCAAGGCATCGAATTCGACTATTGCTGCGTCCATGCCTCCTTCGCGCTCAAGGAAGACGGCTTCGAGACGATCATGGTCAATTCAAACCCCGAGACCGTCTCGACCGATTACGACACCAGCGACAAGCTCTATTTCGAGCCGCTGACCCTGGAAGACGTGCTGCACATTTACGAGCGGGAAGGATGCTGCGGCGCAATCGCCCAGTTCGGCGGCCAAACGCCGCTCAACCTGGCCCTGGGCTTGCAGAAAAACGGCGTGAACATCATCGGCACCTCTCCCCAGAGCATCGAGGTTGCCGAGGACCGCAAGCTCTTCGCGGCAATGCTCCGCAAGCTGGACATCCCCCAGCCGCCCAACGGCATCGCCACCAGCGAGAGCGAGGCCATCGCCTGCGCCAAGACCCTGGGCTACCCCGTCCTGGTCCGCCCCAGTTTCGTGCTAGGCGGGCGCGCCATGCAAATCGTCTATTCCGATGCCGAGTTGCGCCACTATATGCGCTTCGCCGTCGAGGCCTCGCCGGAGCGCCCGGTCCTGGTGGACCAGTTCCTGGAGGACGCCATCGAGGTGGACGTGGACTGCATCGCGGACGTGGGCCGCTTTTCCGATGCGGCCCAGGGAGACATTGTTATCGGCGCCCTGCTCGAGCACATCGAATTCGCCGGCGTCCATTCGGGCGACGCGGCGATGGTGCTGCCCCCTCACACGCTTTGCCCGGAGGTCATCGAGGTCATCCGCAACTACACTCACGCCATGGCGCGCGAATTGAGCGTCATCGGCCTCATGAACGTTCAGTACGCCGTCAAGGGCAAGACCGTCTATGTCCTGGAGGTCAACCCGCGCGCCTCGCGGACAGTCCCCTTTGTCAGCAAGGCCATCGGTGTGCCGCTGGCCAAACTGGCCGCCAAGGTGATGGCCGGCAAGACCTTGAAGGAATTGGGGTTTACCGAGGAAATCCGGCCCCAATACTGGGCGGTCAAGGAGTCGGTTTTCCCCTTCAACCGGTTTCACGGGCAGGACATCCTGCTCTCGCCGGAGATGCGCTCGACGGGCGAGGTCATGGGGCTGGACGCCGACCTGGGCATCGCCTATGCCAAGTCCCAGATGGCCGCCGGCGGCCCGCTCCCGCTGAGCGGACGCGTCTTCATCAGCGTGAGCGACGCGCACAAGGAGGACCTTCCCGAGGTGGGCAAACTCTTCGCCGACCTGGGCTTCGAGCTGATTGCCACCGCCGGCACCGCCGCCGTGCTGGAAAAGGCCGGCCTCAAAGTCCGGCGCATCTTCAAGCTCACCGAAGGCCGGCCCAACACGGTTGATCTCTTGAAGAACCGCGAGATACAGCTTGTCATCAACACCCCGGCCGGCCAGACCCCGCGCGCTGACGAGGTGAAAATCCGCACCACTGCCGTCTATACGGGCACACCCATCATGACCACGATGGGCGGGGCCAGGGCCGCCGCCCTGGGCATCGCCGCCCTGCGCAAGAGCGGCTACGCCGTCAAGACGCTTCAGGAGTATCAACGGCCGACCTGACAGGGGTTGGCGCCATGCCGTAGGCATAGAGGTGTGGAGTTGGCTGCTTTTCCGAGGCCTGATCCTGACGGGTGCCGTACCGATGCACGAGGAGCGCGACTCTCAGCGCCCTGTGTCTGGCTCACGGGGCTGCGCCGCATTTGGTCCGGGGCGTAGGGCCGAGTGGAAATCTTCCGCGGGTTTGAGCCGAGAGATCTGACGGGACAACGGGGGTCCGGCCGGGTAATCTGTGGCAATGTCAAACCGAAGGCCTGGATGAAGAACTTCCCCCATCAGATCAATGAACTACCGAGACTCACTCGCGCCCTTGGAGTGTTTGCGCGACTTGTCGGACAGAATCAGGATTTGGACGATGACGGCGTCGTTGGCGACTCGCTTGCGAGGGACGAGGTCTACACGTTCAGAAACCCCGGAGGGAGAGCCGTTGATGAGCTGCTTCGGGCTGAGCACGCGAAGAGGCCGGCGAACCAGGGAACACGAACTTGCGCCCGCGAATTGCGCCGGTTTTTCGCGCTGCTTGGATTCATCCGCCAAACCGAAGATGGCGCATGGGTCGTCACGGAAACCGCCCGGGCACTGCTCGCGTTGAACCAACGGCAGGCTACGCACGATATTTGGCGGCAGGCGCTGCTCCGCGTGGAACTCACCGACGCGGGCGGAACCTCTCATCCTTACCAGATTCTTCTGCGAATGGTCATTGCGATGCCGGGGCTGTCCAAACCGTTCGCGGGCCTTTGCTTTGAGGCGCGCGACGACAGCGGCAAGGAGCTCAGGCGGATTCTTAGCATCGCGGGCCGTCCGAACCCTTCGGAGACGATGAACGCTCTCGCGGGGGCGCACATGGCGAGAAACTCGCTGAAGATTCTACCCTCTATCGCGGAGCAACTTGGGGACCTTCATGGGGACGGCAGCCGGCTCTTCATCAGCGAACATGTTGCGGACGCGCTTGGTCCAGAGAAAGGAATGAGGGAAACGTGCGTGGAAGCGGTCCAAAGACTTGTCCGTCGGCCCTACGTGCCGCGCAAGCGAGCCGCCGGCGGAAAGAGGCGTGAACCTGGCGGTGTCGAACCGGCGATGCACAGCTACGACCCCGACCGGGTCGGTGCTCGCTTCAACGCGCACGAAGATTGTCTCGATAGCCTGAGCAGGCTATTTCCCGCAAATGTTGAGCAGTGGCATGCGAGTTACGACCTCCTGCTCGTCATTCCAAAGGTCGTCTTGCTGGTGGAGGCAAAAACGATTAGGAGCGACGCCCGCCGGCAGGCTCGCGCGGCGCTCGGCCAGCTCTTGTATTACGAGCACTTCGACATCGCCCCGCTCCACCCCGACAAAGAAGTCTGCCGACTGACCCTGACCGATCGCGAACTGGGCCAAGACTTGCAGGAGTTTTTAACGAAGTATCAAATCGGAATCGTTTGGATTTTGGAGAGCGGCGAGATCGGTGGAACGAAACTGGGTCTCGCGCATCTGCGCAGGCTGGGCGCGAGGATTCGAAGGCCGACTAAACGAGCGCAAGCTGCTGGTAATGCTCCGCCGACAATCTTCTGTTGGCCAGTTTCACGTATTCGGGATTGAGTTCGAATCCAATGAACTCCCGCCCGCCCAGCTTGGCCGCAAGACACTCAGAGCCGCTCCCCGCAAACGGGACCACCACCAAATCTCCTGCATTCGAGAAGTGGTTCACGATACGTGTGGAGATGGACATAGGCTTCTGTGTCGGGTGCGCGACCTTCTCGTCGCGGAAGCGTCTACCTGCCAACACCGGAAAATGCCACACGTCCCCCGCCATGCGGCCCTCGGGGTGTGGCTTCCAGACGCGGCCGTTTTTGGTAATGCGGTGCTTCAAGCGGTCCACGCTTTTGTAAGGTTCGCGAATGGGGTGATAGGTAAAACTCTCGCCCTTGGAGAACCACAGCAGCGGTTCGTAATGGGCGGCCAGGGTCTTGGTGTATCCGGAAAAACCGTTTTCGTAATGCCAGATGATTTGTCGCCGGTAGTTCAAGCCGATCTCGTAGAGGTGGCATTGGATCCAGCACAGGTGGCGATGAATCCCGTAAATGAAGATGCTGCCGCCAGACTTGAGGACGCGCTTGCACTCGCCGACCCATACGCGACACCATGGCAGCCAGTCGCGTTTTCGTTCCTTCTCGTTCCAAACGCCGAAATCTTTCTCAAGGTTGTAGGGCGGGTCGGCAACGATCAGGTTGGCGCTCTCCGAGGGTAGTTCGCGCAAACCATCGACACAGTCCCCCCGCACTATGTGTCCCCGCCATTCGTCCAAACGCCGCTGTGGGTCACCTTTTGACGTTTTGCAGGATGAGGATGAACTGATGATGGATGTTGGGCACGTAAGCATACGGATAGCCATAGGGGAAGACTCTTTTGTGGCGCTGGTAAAGAACACCCAATCCGCGCGTCTCGAACCCGTAAGGCTCCAGCGCGTGCGCCAAATCGGCATGGAAAAGCACGAAGCGTGATTTGTCCCGAAAATCGCTGACGATGACCGCGATGTATTTCTTCGGCTTCAGCGGCCGGCCGCACGCACCGAGGATGCTGGCGACTTCCGAAAGGAAAGTCTCATATGTCGGGATGTTCCCCAAATCCAGCTTGTGGTCACTGTAGCGGGTGTCGAGATCGCGGCTCACACGCTCCTGCCTCGCCTTGTGGTCCTCTTTGTGCAGGATGTTCCAATACGGCGGACTCGTGACCACGAAATCCAGCGAGCTCTCTGGCAGGTCGCGAACAAGGGTTCGCGCATCGCCTACGCGGATCTCTTGCGAATCGGCGTTGGCCCAAAGATCACGAACCTCCGTCCTCAGCCGCTCCTTGGCGAGCCTCGCGTATTTCGGATTCAGTTCAAACCCGATGCCGCTGCGCCCCTCGAGCGCACAGGCCTTGAGCGTCGAGCCAACTCCAACGAACGGATCGAGCACGACGCCGCCTTGCTTTGTGAAGAACCGAATAAGTCGGCTGATGTCCGTGAAAGAGAACGGCGCGGGGTGTTGCCGCTCAATCTGTGCGTCCGCGTGGTCCGCTCCGAGGCCCCGTTGCATCCAGACGGAAACCGTCTCCGGCAGCCACTCGGTAGCAGTCAAATCGTTGAGCCAGTTTCGACGATCAGGCCTCATCGGTTTGGCGTGCCCGTTTATCGGTTGCGCTCGCCAGCTATGCCGCCGATTCCCAGAGCAGTTAGATTTGAGTCCTCCGGCTGACCGAGTGGGATCGTCGGCGAGATCTTTTTCTTGATTATTCATGGAGCGGTCCGTCGTTGAGAATCTGAACTGCCTTAACGGCAGCCGGGTTGTCTGCGAAGTCCTGGCGAAACCTTTCGGCAATGCGCCGCGCCTCCATATCGTGAGGGTGGACGCCGAAGTAACGGGCCAGCGCTGCCGCCTGCTTTTCCGTCGGCACCCGATGGCCGAGTTCGACCTTGCTGAGATGGGCTTGGTCCATATCGGCAGCCGCCGCAACCACCCGCAAAGGCACGTACTTCCTTTCACGCATCTCTCGCAGCCATCCACCGAAGGTTTGCGCTGGCGCGGCATAGCCAGTCTTTTTTTGCCTAGCCATCTGTTGGCTAGATACACCTTGGCTGGCGGCTTTGCAACAACAAAATTTGGCGTTTTTCAGGCTGCCTCCGCGGATTCCCTTTGAAGTGTGGCGGCGGGTTTCGCCAGCTGGCTGACGAGGGGCCTGGCTACCGTTTCCGGCACCCCGGTCGCCATCCGGCAGTCCGCCGGGCGGCAGGCCGGGCATCCCGGCGCGGTGGGACACCCGGCTGCCGTCTTTCACCCCTGGCGCGATTAGGCGCGCCCAGATCGCGCCCTCGCAGTAGCGGAAGCATCGCGTATCGTCCGGCAGGTCCGGTCAGAGACTCCTTACGTGGTCTCCTATACCCATGTGCGTTTCAGCGGCTCGCCCCCGCTCCACTCGTTGAGCTCGCGCTCCCGACCGGCCTTGGCGGGGGAGAGGTGGAGCAGTTCCATGGCCTCGCCGATGAGGTAGAGGGAGCCGGCGACGGCCACAAAGCCGTCCTGCGCAGTGTCGGCCAAGGCGGCGGCCAGGGAGGGGAACTCGCTGACGGGGACCTGTGGATTGGCGAGGCGGCAGGCCTCTGCCAGAGCGCGCGGCTCGGCCGTGCGCTCGCTGTGGACCGGGGCCAGGAGGATGCGCCCGGCCAGCGGGGCGAGGGTTCGGCACATCGCCGCCCAGTCTTTGTCGCGCAGGATGCCCAGGACCAAGGCGGGCTTGGCCGAGGGAAAGTACTCCCGGAGCGCCGAGGCGAGCATTTCGGCGCCGCCGATATTGTGCGCGCCATCCAGCAGCAGCTTTTGGCCTGAAGGCAGTGTGGCCAGTTGCAGCCGGCCCGCCCACCGGACGCGGCTCAGGCCGGCGCGGAGAGCGGAGTCGCTCACCGGGACCTGCGGCGCCAGGACGCGCACGGCGGCCACGGCGGCGGCGGCGTTGGCCTTTTGGTGCCGCCCCAGCAGGGGAAGATGGAGGCTGTCCAGCGGCGGGCGTTGCGCGTCGGCGGGCGTCACCAGGTCGAGGGGCGCGTTCTCTTGGCGGGCCTTGGCGGCAATCACATCGAGCGCCTCCGGGGCTTCGGCCCCGGTGATGACCGGGACGCCGGGCTTGATAATGCCTGCCTTTTCCGAGGCGATGCCGGCCAGGGTTTCACCGAGCCACTTCTGGTGGTCGTACTGGATGTTGGTGATGACGCTGGCCAGGGGGGTGACAATGTTGGTGGCGTCCAACCGCCCGCCCAGGCCCGTTTCCCAAACCACCAGATCGCACTGCCGCGCGGCAAAATAGGCCAGCGCCATCACGGTCACGACCTCGAAGAATGTCGGGTGGTCGCCGGCGGGGAACTGCTCGACCCACTGTCGCAGACTGGCCGCCAGGCGCGCCACTTCCGATTGGCTGATAGACCGTCGGTTGACCTGGATGCGCTCCCCAAAGGCCACCAGGTGGGGCGAGGTGAACAGGCCGACCCGCAGGCCGGCGGCGCGATAGACGCTCTCGAGCATGGCGCAGGTCGAGCCCTTGCCATTGGTGCCCGCCACGTGGATGAAGCGCAATCGCCGTTGCGGATTGCCCGCCAACTCGGCCAGCTTGAGGGTGTTGCCCAAACCGAACTTCGCCCCGAACCATCGCAGGTCGTACAGGAACCGAATGGCCTCCGAATAGGTCATCTCAGAGGGCAAACTCCTCCAAGATCTTCTCGGCCAGCCGGCGCTCCGTTTCGCCGGGCCGTGCATTGCGCTGGGGCATTGCACTCGCGCAACGGCCCAACATCACCTGCGGGTCCAGCCTCGGAGGCCGGGAAATGAAATCCGGGGCAACCGGCAGTTCCAAATCGGGTAACTCCGAAGGCGTGGTTGTAGGGCCCCGTTTAGTCGTCGGAGCACGCGCGGACGATTTTTTCATACAAGTCCAGGTTACCATATTTCAGGAACAAGCGGCGAATCCTTTCTGATTGGAGGTCGAGGTGGTTCGTCCGGACCATGCCCTCGACATCCTGGAAATCTTTCAAGAAGCGGTGAGCGCGGGTGTGCTTGAGCGCGTGCAACTTCAGCGCAATCAGGTGCTCCGGAGAAGGTATGCGCAGCTTGGCGCCGTACATGTTCACCTCGCGGCTGTCTGCCAGCATCGCGACTAATGTGGGCTTCCGGACCAGCATTAAATCCACAGGCCACTCCGCCTGCCCGCGCGGCGCAAATTGCATAAACGTCCCGGCATCGTGCTCAAGTACATACCCCAACCCGGAAAACAGTTCCGCCCAGGCGGCGCGCGCGTCCCGCCGGACGAGGAGGTCCAGGTCGGCGGTCTCCCGGGAATAGCCGTAAAAGTTGACTGCGTGACCGCCGATCACCAGGAAGCCCAGGCCCTTCCTTTGCGTTTCCGTGACGATCTGTTCGAACAAACCCATGTTTGAACCTGAAGCTACCGCCCCGGCGCCCGCGCCTGCGCCGCGGCAATGAAGCCCTTGAAGAGCGGGTGCGGCTGGTGGGGCTTGCTGTGGAACTCCGGGTGGAACTGGGAGGCGATGAAAAAGGGATGTTTCGGCAGCTCGATAACCTCCGCCAGCTTGCCGTCGGGAGTGAAACCGCTGAGCACAAAGCCAGCCTTCTCGAACTGGCCGCGGTAGGCATTGTTGAACTCGTAACGATGGCGGTGGCGTTCGTTGACGACGAAGGCGCCGTAAAGGCGCGCCGCCTTTGTGCCCACGACCAACTGGCAGGGCTGGGCTCCCAGGCGCATGGTGCCGCCCTTGCAGGTCACCTTGGTCTGCTCGTCGAGCATCGCGATGACCGGGTGGGGCGTGTTGGGGTCGAACTCGGTCGAGTGGGCCTTGGCCAGCTTGAGCACGTTGCGCGCGAATTCAATGGTGGCAATCTGCATGCCCAGGCAGAGGCCCAGGTAGGGCAGCCCGCCCTCCCGGGCGTAGCCCGCCGCGAGAATCTTGCCCTCGATGCCGCGCTCGCCAAAGCCGCCGGGCACCAGGACGCCGCCCAAGCCCTTGAGATGCTTGGCCGGACCGTCCCGCTCGAGGTCCTCGGCATCGATCTTCTGGATTTCCACCCCGCAATCATTGGCCACCCCGCCGTGGATGATGGCCTCATAGACTGACTTGTAGGCATCCTGCAATTCGATGTATTTGCCCACAACGCCGATGCGGACGCGGTGCTGGGGGGCGATGATCTTGCGAAGGATCTCCTGCCAGTGCGCCATGTCGGCCCGAGGGGTGTCCAGTTGCAACTGCCCGCAGACCAGCTCGTCCACCCGCTCCCGTTGGAGCATCAGCGGCACTTCGTAGATGCTGTGCTCGACGTCTCTCTCTTCCACCACCGCCTCGAAGGGGACGTTGCAGAACAGCGAGATCTTCTGGCGCAGCTCCTTGTCGAGCGGGCGCTCGCAGCGGCATACCAGGATGTGCGGGGCAATGCCGATCTCGCGCAGCTTGGCGACCGATTGCTGGGTGGGTTTGGTCTTGAGTTCGCCGGCAGCCTTGATGAAGGGAACGTATGTCACATGCACAAACAAGGCGTTGCGAGGCCCCATCTCCAACGCAAATTCCCGAATGGCCTCCAGGAACGGCAGGCCCTCGATATCCCCCGTCGTGCCGCCAATCTCGGTAATGATGACGTCGGCCTTGCTTTCCTCGGCCAACTGGTAAATCCGGTTTTGAATCTCGTCGGTGACATGGGGAATCACCTGCACGGTCTTGCCGAGGTACTTGCCTTCGCGCTCGTTGTTGAGGACCTTCTGATAGACTTGGCCGCTGGTTAGGTTGTTGAGCCGCGTCAACTTGCAGTTGGTGAACCGCTCGTAATGGCCCAGGTCAAGGTCGGTCTCAGCCCCGTCTTCCAGCACGTACACTTCCCCGTGCTGATACGGGTTCATCGTGCCCGGGTCCACGTTCAAATACGGATCGAACTTTTGCAGCGCAACCTTCAGGCCGCGGTTCTCCAGCAGCGTCCCCAGCGAGGCGGCCGTCAACCCCTTGCCCAAAGAGCTGACCACGCCTCCCGTCACAAAGATGTATTTCATGGTCTGACTTATTCAACGCCTAAGAGCCGCTCCACCCGCCCCACGTCGTCCGGAACATCCACGCCGACGCTGTCGTAGTCCACTTTCACGACCGCGATGGCGATGCCGTTTTCCAGCGCGCGCAACTGCTCGAGCTTCTCGGCGGCTTCCAGGGGCGAAACCGGAAACTGCACCAGGCGCAACAACGTCTGGCGCCGGTAGCCGTAAATGCCCAGGTGCTTCAAAAAAGGAAACGCCGCCAACTGTTCGTCCACCGAACGACTGGCGGCCTCACGCAAATACGGAATCGCGCGCCTGGAGAAGTATAGCGCCCGCCCGGCGGCGTTGACAACGACTTTCACGACATTGGGATTGTCGTACTGGGCGGGGTCCCTGATCGCGGTGGCCGCAGTGGACATCTCCTCCCGCTGGAGGGCGCCGGCAACGGCATCGATCACGGCCGGGTCAATCAGCGGTTCGTCTCCCTGGATGTTGACGAAGCCGTCGGCTGCGCAGCGCCCCGCCACCTCGGCGATGCGGTCCGAGCCGCTCGCGTGATGGCCGGCGGTCATCTCGGCCCGGCAATGCTCCTGCGCCACCGCCCAAATCCGGGTGTCGTCCGTCGCGACGATAACCTCGCCCAGCGCCTTGGCCTGCCGGCAACGCTCGATGACGCGCACAATCAGGGGCTTGCCCGCGATGCGGGCCAGCGGCTTGCCTGGAAACCGGGTCGAGGCATACCGGGCGGGAATAATGCCGACGATCTTCACGGCCCTCTTATACCCAACCCCGCCCCCGATTGCACGGACGAAAGGCCCTCGCCCCTCCTACCCCTCCCTCAGCGCCTCGAGCATCTTCCGGTCCAGTTTATGCCCGCGGAACTCCTCGTAGGCCACATCGGCGCGGGCGCTATCCAGCACGCCGAAGCCGCCTCGCAGGTTCCAGAGCGCCCAGCCCCAGCCGGCCTCCTTCCAGAGGGCCAGGCAATCCCGCATCCAGGCCAGCACGACCGGGTGAGGTGTCCGGTTGAACGCGCCCCATTCGCCGACATGCACGCCCACGCCTTGTCGTTCGAGCTGTTTCCACGGCTCGATTCGGTTCTTGCGCAAGGTCTCCTTGTTCACTTCATCCTTTTCGCCCTGCCTCAGCGGCCAGGTCGGTTCGGGCCATTGGTTGGAGCCGCGCATCCAACTGGCTTTGTAATGCGAAATGCGCGTCGGCTCATAGCCGCGCGTGCTCTGGGCGATGCCCAGCCCAACCAACCCGCGCACCGGGTCGCCGCCCCACTTGAGGCCGTCGGCAATAATCAGCCGGCGAGGGTCTTCGCCCCGAATCGCCTCGACCAGGCCCTGGACGACCCGGACGTATGTTGCCTCCGGAATATCCGGCGGCTCGTTGAGCAGGTCAAAGCTCAGCCGCTCGTTTGGAATGCCTTTGTAGCGTTTGGCAAAGTGCGCCCAGTGAAACGCGCACGCATCCAGCGCCTTCGGGTCCGTCCACAGATCGAGCGGCTCCTTGGGCGGATTCACGCAATAGCCCGGCGCGCGGTGCAAATTCAGATTGACGTGCACCCCGTGTTTTCCGCCCAGGTCCATCGCCTCATCCACGTGCCTCAACTCCTTCTCCCGCAAATTCAGCCAGTCGCCCGGGTCCGCCCAGCAGCGGTAGGACATCGGCAGACGCACAAAATCAAAACCCCATTCCGACAGCAGGGCGAAATCGCTCTCCTGGAAAGGCGGGTTGCCACCCGGCTGTTGGGTGAATTTCTCGAGCAAATTGAATCCGCGCCAGCGCGGCAGGCTCTGGGCCGTGGCGGGTTTCATCCCGGCGGCGTCCAGCCCAAGCGCGGGAAGCCCGGCCGCCCCCGCTGCCAGCGCGCCGGCCCTTTGAAGGAATTCTCGGCGATTCATAACGCAGCCCTGAAATAAGCGGCTTCAAGCCGGATGTAAAGCAAATGCCGCCCCGCGCCTCAGCGGCCTTTTTCCTTTCCGGGCGGAGCAGAACCCGGAGGCTTGTTGGTCCCGCTGTCGAGCGAGCGAGTGATGAGGCTGAGCCGAGAGACCTCGCGCGCTCTGCGCAACCGGAAAAGCCCAAAAGCCAGGCAGCAGCCTCCGGCCAGGATGCCCCCCGCCCAGAGGCTTACGGGGCGGGCATGAGACAGGATGAATGCAGGTTGCGCGATCGGGGCGGCGCGTCCGGGTGGGGTTGGCGCTGTGGCCGAGGGCTCGGACCGAGCGAGGCTTGAATCGACCTTGACGATTGGCGCTTCGGCTTTCGGGGGTTCGGTTGTCTCAGGTTGCAGCTTCTTTCCGGAGAGGATGAGCGGCGGGGTCGTTTGCGGCGGGACGCTCTGCGGCGGCGGCGCGGGGGCGGG
>Ga0181533_1000293_pt1 | contig 66806 bp, 51 predicted proteins | sample PEATcosm2014_Bin_45_FD_119772 | JGI IMG/M metagenome (GOLD analysis project Ga0181533, IMG submission 119772) | Peatland microbial communities from MTU Mesocosm Facility, Houghton, MI, USA - PEATcosm2014_Bin11_60_metaG | ecosystem: Environmental > Terrestrial > Soil > Wetlands > Peat | place... | reverse complement strand
GATTTATGGATTCAATTCCGTCGATGCGGCCGACGGCTGGAAGGAGTACCCGGATACGATTGATCCCCGGCAGAAGGACCAGACGCACACGGCGCTCGTGGCATTGAACGATGTGTGGAGGCTGGGTGATGACCAGGAGCTTCAGTTCTCCGGCTTCTTCCGCACCTACAATCTCTCTCTTGACTCCGACTTTGGGGTCGGGCTGATCCGGCAAAGCGAGTTCCGCACCGTAACCGGCGGCAGTGCGGCGTATAAGAAAATGTTCTCGAAGAACTTCACATTGTTGACCGGGACAGACTACGAGCGCGAGGCGCCGCGCCGCGACGATCTGGACCATTACAACTTCTACAATCCCGCCGACCCGAATTACTACGGACCTTTCATCAAGGTGGACGGAAACAATGTAACCATCGCTCCGGTAACGCCCTACATCGCCGGAGAGGGCGAGTTGAGCAAGTATTTTCGCTACTACCTGGGCTGGAGACGCGATGAGATTAGCATCGACAACCAGGACCTCGTGACACCGGCCAATTCCTGGAACAAGTTGGTGGGCCTCGATTCGCCGAAAGCGACGATAACATTCTTTCCGGAGGAATCCTGGTACATTCCGCAGGTTGCCTTCAGCTTTGGCAAATCGTTCTTCACGGAAGATCCCAGAACGGGATCGGCCACGGGACAGGACACCGCCACCGGCGCACCGGCAGCCGTTGACCCGGTGGAGACGGCACGCTCGTATCAGTTGGTCGCGAGCAAGACCTTCCACAAGACGGAACTGAAGCTAACGCTGGGACACGAGACGCAAACCGCCGAGTACGGCAAGATCGACCCGGATGACGGATTGCAATTCGATCTGGGGCCGGGCCGCATACGCTATATGGCGGTTACGCTGCGCCAGAGCTTCCGCTATGGATCGTTGCAGGCGACCCTTGAGCAGGCCGATGCCCGCGATCTGGACTCGGGACAGGTGACGCCGGAGGCTCCGAGATTGATCGGCGATCTTTCCTGGACGTATCAAAAACTGCCCTGGCATTTGCAGGCGAAAGGCGAATTCGAGTACGTGGGAAGGAAGGTGGTGGGGAATGGATGCGATGAGACGAAGCCCAACGACCTCGCCTCCTACTGCCTCGGCGTGTGGAACAAGGAGTTCCGGCTGGCGCTGGCGCGGCCATTTCTTGAGGGAAGGATCAACGTCGGCCTCAACATGATGATTGCCACGGGCTTTACCGGACAAACCACGGAAAACTTCGCTACGAACTATCAACCGGCGTATGTAGGTTCTTTACCGGTTCCCGAGAACCCCATTGCGGAGGCCGTTGGGGTGCGCATGCCTTCGTACGCGAGCGTAAACTTTACCTACAGGTTTGGCCGCTAAGGCGGCGTTGTGACCCTGCCCCTGCTATTTGACACTAAACCCCTGCGGTGATCACGTTTCCAGGAGCGGCGTTAATTGAGGCGCGTCCTGCCAGCCTTTGGCGGAATCGCAGGTGGCGGAGGCGCGTCAACTCCACCAACGGCCACCACACGGAGTGTACCAAATCATGCTTGATCAGCAGGTGCCAGAAACGGTTGGAGCGCTTATAGAGGTATGACATGGCGAGATAGGGCGCGACGGCTCGCCAATCTTCCGGGCGGCGACGCCAGATGGATGCAGGAGAGAACAGTCGCGCGTACATCCATGCGTAACCTTGCTCCAATTCTTCCGGCGTCATGTGTTTCGGGCGGAACACGGCGTGCCCGGTATCGTAAAGGCTCCAATCGCGGTGCAGCAGACGGTCCTCGGCCTCCATTTGCCGGAAGAGGGGCGTGCCGGGATAGGGCGTAAGGATGTGAAACGTGGAGCACTCGAGGCGATTCTGCTCGATCCACTCGGCCGTGCGCACGAAAACATCCTTGTTATCGTGGTCGAACCCCAGCACGAACGAACTGTTCACCTGAATCCCGTAATCGTGCAGGATGCGCACGCGGCGCGAATACTCGGCGGTCTTGGGAGTCTTCTTGCGCGCCTCGGTCAAGTTCTGGTCCGCGAGCGACTCGAAGCCGATGAAGACACCTGTGCATCCGGCTAACGCCATTTCCCGAATCAAACTGGGATCGTCCGTAACATCAATGGAGACCGCCGCGCTCCAAATTTTTTTGACCGGCCGGAGCGCCTGGCACAGGGCACGAAGATAATCCGGGCGCGAGCCAAGATTGTTGTCAATAAAGACTCCGTAGGGCTGGCCGTCAGCTTCGAATTCGGCGGCAATTTGCGCCGGATCGCGCATCCGGTAGGGGATGCGCAAGCCCTCGGTGGCGAGGTAGCAGAACCCGCACCGGTTGTGACATCCACGGGTGGCAATCAGGCTGGTGGTGGTGAGAAAACTTTTGCGTGGCACAAGGGAGCGCCGCGGGGCAGGGTCCTCGCGGTAGTCGTTTTCATACGTCGCCGCGTAGCGAGGCTGCAAGCGACCGCGCTCAACATCCGCCAGGATGCGCGGCCAAAGCTGCACGCCGTCACCCAGGGCCAGTGCATCCGCATGCGGGGCGCACTCCTCGGGACAGGAGGGCACATGCAGCCCGCCCAGAACCACTTTGCTGCCGCGCCGCCGGTACCATTCGGCGAGCTGATAGGCCCGCTGCGCGAAAGTAAGATGAACCGAAATTCCCACGAGCTCGGGCAGGGGGTCAAAGGGTGGGCGGCCATCGAGCAGATTTTCGTCCCAATATTGCAACCGCCAGTGCTCGGGCGTCGTGGCCGCGAAACTGGTCAAGGCGAGCGTGGGCGTGAGCACGTGCTTGCCGAAGCTCGCGTTCGGGTCCTTGGGATAAAACGGGTTGATCAACAGCGCATACCGCGGCTCCACCCGGCCTGCCGTTGCCGCCGGATCCAGAAGCGGCGGCTGGGTCATTTCGGTGGGAATCCAGTGGCGGGGTATGACGTGACCGAAGGGGGAATCAATAGATTTCATGAAAGTACTTTATATTGCAAAGTACTCTGTGTCAATTCAATTTTTCCAGATTTTTTTGTCGCCAACCGGCATCCGATCTCCGGATCACCCGATCGTCCATTCCTCAATGACCCGATGAACGAATGACCCGATCCATCACGAAAGGTTTGCCCCGGAGTCGCACTCCTGCGCCCAGCGCTTGCGGCGGGGGCGGAAGGATTGCCTTGGCGCTTCCGGTTGGCCGTTCCCATGTCCCGATGGAACCTCCAACAATTCGGTCAGGGGATCCGACACCTCGGCGTTAAGTTGGAACAACTCAGAGGGGAGCCTCAGCTCCTCGTCACGGTGGTCCAACACCTCCATTTGAAGTTCCGATGTTTCCAATACGTTGACCAGCTTACTGACTCTCTTCGCCACTCGCGACAATGCCTTCGCATCGCCTTCGAGGGCGAGGGTAACCTTCAGTTGCCCCGGTACAGCGGTCGGACTTGCGGATAGGCTTTTGACCGCGCAGCACTGGGCGGTCACTATGGTCAGGATTCGTTGCAGGGCTCCGGTAGCGTTCTCAAGCAGCACGGCAAGCGATTTTTGCGCGACGGGGGCAGTCGGATCGGGCGGTTTCGCGTGTGAAGTCATGGATTGTGGCGAAGCCTTTTCGCCGCTGCCGTACTCCGGTCCCAGGACCATATCGTGGATTCCCGCTCCCGATGGGACCATGGGGTAGACGTTTTCGTAGGGGGCGACCTTCACATTCAGCAGACATGGCCCGGGCGTGCTGACGGCATTGTGCAAGGCCTGCGCCAGCGCCTTGGGGTCGTCGATGGTAAGTCCTCGCAGGCCGTAGGCTTCCGCGAGTTTCCCGGCATCGGGAAAGGTATCGAGCTCGACGTGGCTCAGCCGATTCTGATGAAACAATTCTTGCCACTGGCGCACCATCCCCAGGTGGCCGTTATTCATGACCACAATTTTGATCGGCAACTGGTAATTGGCTATTGTGGCCAGCTCCGGGATGGACATCTGAAAGCCGCCGTCGCCGACCAGGGCGAAGACCATTTTATCGGGACGGGCCATCTGCGCTCCGATGGTCGCGGGCAGGCCGAAGCCCATAGATCCCAAACCGCCGGAGTTGAGCCATAGGCGCGGCTCATTGAAGCGGATCAGTTGCGCGGCCCACATTTGGTGCTGCCCCACGTCGGAGGCCACCACGGCGGCGCCCGCGGCCAGCCGGTCGATTTCCGCCATCAGGTGCTGCGGCTTGATCACCTCGTGGGACGCCGGGCACCCCAACGGGTACTCGGATTTCCATACCCGCACCTGCCTGCGCCACGCCGCGCGCTCAGCGGCGCGCCTCTCGGCGCACAGGTGCTGCGTTTCCCTGAGAAGATCGTTCATCTGCCGCAGCACGCACTTCACATCGCCGGCAATGGCGGCCTCCGCGCTGCGGTTCTTGCCGAGTTCCGAGGCGTCGACATCCACATGAATAACCCGGGCATGAGGGGCAAAGGTGGCCAACTTCCCCGTCACGCGGTCGTCAAAACGCACGCCCAGGGCGATGAGCAAATCGGACTCGGTTAGCCCCATGTTGGCGGCGTAGCTGCCGTGCATGCCCGGCATGCTCACAAAGTTCGGATCGTCAGCGGGCAATCCTCCCAAACCCATGAGGGTGCATACGGTGGGGACGTCGAGAAGGCTGACGAACTCGCGCAACTCCGCGGCGGCGCCGGCGGCAACAATTCCGCCGCCCGCATAGACCAAGGGGCGCGCAGACTCCCACATTAATTGCACAGCCTGCGCGATGAGGGCTGGCTCCGCCTCCGCCGGCGGCTTGTATCCCGGCAGGTCGAGTTCATTGCAGGGGACGTAAACGGCCTTTGCCTGCTGGATGTCTTTGGGGATGTCAACCAGCACCGGGCCCGGCCGGCCCGTCGCGGCGACGTAGAACGCCTCGTGAATCACCCGGGGCAAATCCGCGATGTTCCTGACCTGGTAATTGTGCTTGGTGCAGGGCAAAGAGATGCCGAAAGTATCGGCTTCCTGGAAACCGGTAGTTCCCAGGACCTTGGTGGAAACTTGGCCGGTGATGGCGACGATGGGGATGGAATCCAGGTGAGCGTCGGCCAAGCCCGTCACCAGATTGGTGGCGCCGGGGCCGGAGGTGGCACAGCACACACTCACTCTGCCGGAGGCGCGGGCGTAGCCCTCGGCGGCAAAACAAGCGTTCTCTTCGTGCCGCATCAGCACATGCCGAATGCCGTGGTCGTAGAGCGCATCGTAGAGCGGTAAGGTCGCGCCGCCCGGATAACCGAAGATGCATTCCACACCTTCCCACGCCAAGCACTCCAAAAGGATTTCTGCACCTGTCATCATCTTCTTCGTCATCGGCTTATCCTCCCAAAATGTTGACCAAAATAAAAAAGGCCATCCGCCGGTTTCCCCGCAGATGGCCTCAAAAAAACTTGTTTTTAGGAAGCTATCAACCGGGGTTCGACTGAATGACCCCGATAATAAGGATGGTAATGATACCTAGAGGGAGTTGCGAAAAGGAGAGCTTCGAGCGAGTTTGAGGATTCTCGGACATACGCCAGCCTGAAGCATACCCCATGAGCTGCGCCAAACACCAATAAAGACTATTTATACTAACCATAAAAGAATCTTTGCGGGCGGAGAGTAAGACATCGGGAGAAAGGAATTCAGCAGCACCGCGCGGGAGGATGAAATTCTTCGCGAATTTGGGCAGGCCTTTTTGAGGGCGCAAGGGCGTATACTCTTGAGCGCCGGAAGGCAAGCAAGGGAATCTCGGCGGAGGCTTCCGATCCTGTCGCACCTTGCGCCAAGGTACTCAATGTAGTAGATGTTAATCATCTCCCCAATTCAAACCGCAGCCCGAAATCTTCGAAGACGCCAGCCCATCATCGGCGCATGGAAAGGAATTAAGAAAATGCCATATTCCAGGTTCAATCGTAGCGTGCGGCTGGTGGCCTTGGCTGCCGCGCTGACCCTCGTACTAACAGTGTCCACGCCGGTCCGCGAGGCCGCGCAATCCGCGCCGCAAGACGCTCCTTTGCGCACCACGGACTCGCTCCGCTTCTCGACGGGTTGGTACTTTCGGCTGGGGGAATACGAACGTTCCGGCGGCGGTCAAGCGCTCGGCACGTTCGAGCAAGGCCCGGGATGGGATCCCGTCGACCTGCCCCATTCCTTCAACGCGCAGAACACTTTTGTTCCGGTGCGAGGATACTACCGGGGCATCGGTTGGTACCGTAAGCACTTTACCCTTTCACCCGAACAAGCTTCCCGAAAGGTTTTTCTGGAGTTCGGCGCGGCCTATTCCGTGGCCGATCTCTGGGTGAACGAGCATCACCTGGGCCAATACATGGGTGGCTACACCGGCTTCAGCGCTGACGCAACGGAATTCGTCAAGCCCGGCGATAACCTGGTGGCGGTCAAGGTCACTAACGTACACGATCCGGACGTCCTGCCGGGGAAAGACATTCCCGACTACGATCTGTACGGAGGCCTTTATCGCAAGGCCGCGCTGGTCATCAAAAACCGCTTGTATATTCCCCAGTACGGCATTCGCGTCACCACGCCGCAAGTGGCGGAATCGGCCGCCGTCGCTCACGTGGCGGTGGGGGTGCGCAACGATAATGCGGACCAGCGCACTTGCACGGTGAAAGTGCAAGTCATCGATCCGGCGGGAAAGACCGTGGGGGAAAAAGTGCTCACCGCGCCGCTTGCGCCGGGCGCGGAAAAGACTTTGGAAATCACTTCTGACCCCCTCGCAAACCCCGCCCTGTGGTCAGTAGATGCGCCACGCTTGTACTCCGCGCACGTGCAATTGGATGATGGCGCTACGCCCTCCGACGAGGACACCGCCACGTTCGGCTTTCGCTGGTATCAGTTTAAAGTAAACGATGGATTCTTTCTGAATGGGAAACGCCTGCAATTGCGCGGCATGAATCGCCATCAGGATTATCCCGGCCTCGGCAACGCCCTGCTGCGCCGTTTACAGGTGCGCGATGTGGAGATCCTGAAAGCGACGGGGGCGAACTTTGTGCGCCTGTCGCACTATCCGCAACACCCGGTTTTTCTCGACACTTGCGATCGTTTGGGGATTCTGGTTTACGAAGAGATCGCCACCTGGCAATACATCGGCGGGGAGCAGTTCATGCGCAATGCCGAAGCCATGATGCGCCAGATGATCGCGCGCGACGCCAACCATCCTTCCATCATTTTGTGGGGGCTGATGAACGAAGGCCGGTCACAGCCCATGTTTGAGCGCTTACAGCGCGTCGCCCGCGCCTCTGATCCCACTCGGCTGACGATTTATGCGGAGAACAATCCTGGCGAAGGCAAGAAATTAGGCACCGTAGATGTGCCGGATGTGCTCGGGATCAACTACGAGACCAACCGTATCGACGAGGTTCACGCCCTCTTGCCCAACTGCAAGCTGGTGACCAGCGAACACTCGAATGCCGGCGCGCGGCGCGGGGATTTGGACGCCGAGATGAAGCAAATTGATCAGGTCAAAGCTAATCTCGACATCCTGGAATCACGCCGCTACATGGCCGGAAGCACCTTGTGGTGCATGCACGATTACGGCACCGACTACTGGCCCGTGTGGCCGGAACAGCACTCGGGCGCGCTGGATTCCACGCGCTTGCCGAAAGAACTATGGTACTACCTCAAGAGTCGCTGGACGCAGGAGCCGATGGTCCACCTGTGCGGCCATTGGACTTGGCCCGGTGACGAAGGGAAGCCGCGCACCGTCACCGTAGTCACTAACTGCCGTTCTGTGGAGCTGTTCCTGGGCGGACGCTCGCAAGGCGTTCGAAAAGGCGGAGACCCCATGCGCTGGGACGTTGTCTATGAGCCGAGTGCCCTGAAAGCAGTGGGCAGTTGCGGCGGGCGCGAACTCACAGATGAACTGCGCCCGGCCGGGCCCGCGGCGAAGCTGGAGGTCGATGCCAATCCCAGCATCATCGAATCGGATCGCACAGACGTTACGGAACTCACCGTCCGCGTTCGGGACGCGCAAGGCACACTCGTTCCCATTTCAGGGGAGGTTCATTTTGAAGTGGCCGGGCCTGGAATACTGAGGGGAATTGGCGGAGCGCCGACGGCGAAGATATCGGCAGGCGTGGGTCGAATGCTGCTGCAATGCACCACGAAGCCCGGCCAGATCACCGTGCATGCGATATTCGGGAATTTGCCGCCCACAGTGGTGACGGTCACCGGCCGATGAGGGCGAGGGTAGTAAATTCAGATTAGCGCTTCCCTTGATCGCCGCGGCGACAGACGGGCCGAAATTCGGGGGGCAAGGGTCGAATCGTGAAGAGCATTGTGGATAAAGGGCTAATGCCCGCTATTAGCGGATAATCCTGGTTTATAAGGGGACTTATGCTGAAACTGAAACCAATCAGCACATTTGTCATCTTGACTTCCGCACTCTTTTGCATGGCGACATGTCTATCAGCAGGTGAAAATCGCGCTGACTGGATGTACCAGGCAAGATGGGGAGTGTTCATGCACTATCTGGCCAGCAGTCCCGACCTGCCGGTGGCCGAGTGGAACCGCCTGATCGACGGATTCGACGTGGAAAGCCTGGCCAACCAACTGCAATCCGTGGGGACAGGCTACCTGGTCATCACTCTAGGCCAGAATTCCGGACACTACCTTTCGCCGAACCACGCTTACGATTCCTTCGTCGGAATCCGGCCGAGCAAATGCTCACAGCGCGACCTGGTTGCTGACCTCTACGCCGCGCTTGCGCCCCGGCATATCAGCTTGATGGTCTACCTGCCCGCCGGCGCTCCTGACCAAGACCCGGTGGCCATGAAGGCGCTCGAATGGACGAAGGGCCCGGACCGGAATGCGAACTTCCAACGCAAGTGGGAACAGATCATCACGGAATGGTCTGCGCGCTGGGGCGGCAAAGTGCGAGGCTGGTGGTTTGACGGCTGCTACTGGCCGAACGCGATGTACCGCTCCTGCGAACCGCCGAACTTCCAGACCTTCGCCGCCGCCGCGCGCCAGGGAAACCCCGCGAGCGCCTTGGCCTTCAATCCCGGAGTCTTCTACCCGATTTTTGCGGAGACCGAGCAGGAGGATTACACCGCGGGCGAGATTGATGACCCCGCGCGCGTACAGTGCCACGGCCGATGGGTGGATGGGACGCAGTTCCACATGCTGAGCTTTCTCGGAGCACGTTGGAGCGGCGGCGAACCTCGCCTTCCCGACGCCCAGGTTGCGGAGATCAGCGCCGCCATCGTGCGGCATGGCGGGGTAGTGACTTGGGATGTGCCCCATGGTCCCACGGGCAAAATGTCCGACCCTTTCATGCGGCAGCTTAAGGCTATCGGTGAGGCCGTGCGCAACGTCGCACGTTGACGGACCGCGTCCCACTTCCCTTTGCCTCCCTGTTACGTTATGGTGTGCATTTGCGCCGTACGGTGCGGCGTGCCCACGTTTTGTCAGGCTTCGGCAATTTTTATCGCAAGGAGTCCTGCCTTGATTTCTTCATGCTATCGGAAGTGGCCGCGCATTCATGTTTCGCCCGCGCTTTTCACGGTTTTCCTTTTGGCCACCATGTTGCTCCCGGTGCGCCCGGCCGGAGCCGTCGTGTGGTCCACGCTTTTTACCGCGCAGGATGTGCGCGACCACCTGTCAACCGAGCAGGGCCGCCAGGAAGCTCTGGCCTTCTGCCGCAAGATGGGCGTCACCAAGGTCTACATTGAAACCTTTCGCGGGTACCAGGCGGATGAAGCCACCCTGAAGGCGGCGCGCGATTTCTTTCGCCAAGCCGGCCTGGACGTTTCTGGTTGCGTCACCACGGTAGGGGTCAGCAAGCCTTCGACCAATGGCCGGTATTGGGTCTGTTACACCAATCGCCAGACGCAGGAGCGGTTGGAGGCAATCTTCCGCTTTACCGCCGCCCTGTTCAACGAAATCATGATCGATGATTTCTTCTGCACCGAATGCGATTGCTCGGAATGCGCGGCGGCAAAAGGGTCGCTGAGCTGGCAGCAGTACCGCGAAAAGTTGATGCTGCAAATCAGCCGCGAGCGCGTGATCGGCCCCGCGCGCGCCGCAAATCCCAACGTCAAGGTCATCATCAAGTTCCCCCAGTGGTACGACCGCTTCCAGGAGCGCGGCTACGTGCCCGACAAGGAGGCGGCAATCTTCGACCGCATCTGGGTGGGCACGGAACTTCGTGATCCCGCCTCCGACCATTGGGGAAACAAGCAGCAGTACGAAGGATACTTCATTTACCGCTGGCTCACCGACGTGGGCGGAACTAAAACCGGCGGTGGCTGGTTCGATCCTTTCGGCACCACGCCCACGCTCTACCTCGATCAGCCCTTGACCACCATTTTGGCGGGCGCTCCCGAGGCTTTTCTCTTTCACTACGGCGCGCTGACGTCGCCGGATTACCACGCCCAGGCGGATGCCTTGGCGCCGCGGCGTGCCCAATATGAAAAGCTCGCCACCTTTGTCTCCGGCTGGACTGGCATCGCAGCCTACAAGCCCGTTTCCAGCGATCCCGGCGAGGAAGCGTACGTTCTCGATGAGATCGGCATGCTGGGAATTCCCGAAGCACCGACCGCGCATTTTCCCGAAGGCGCGCGCGCCGCAATCCTCACGACGCAGGCGCTGGGAGATGCGGAGCTTGTGCCCAAGCTTCTGCGCCTACTTGCCGCCGGCGGCACCGCTTTCATTAGCCAACCGCTCGCGCACCGGCTCAATGGTGACCCGCGACTGCCCACGCCCGCGCCGCTTGACCTCGATAAGGATCAATATCTGAAAACGATGGAGGTCGCAGGCGGGAAGCTTGTAGTGTTCTCTGACGCCTTGCCGCACTTGACGCATGTGGATGGGCAAAATCGCGTGGAGCAACTCACGCCCGAACTCCGGGACGCGCTGGAAGAGTTGCGGCGCAAAGTTTCGGATTTCACGGTCACTTCGCTAGACGCGCCGCCGCGGGTTGCCGTCTATCCGCTGGGCGGACGAGTCGCCGTGGTGAACTACACGGAACTGTCGGTTGATTGCCACTTGACCGGGCTCGCTGGCATGGCGCACAAATTAACGCAGATCCATTCCCTCGACGGCGCCAAACTTGCCCCCGATGGCGCGACCCTCCGGCTGCCGCCCCATGCAGCGCTAGTGGTGGAGTGAAAGAACTCGGGACACGGGATACGGGACACGGGACATGGGAGATGGGACTCGAGATTCGGGAGTCGGGATTTTGGAAACGAGACACGGGGCTCGGGAAGAACGGAGGAGGGAACAGTGGTCTCAGTCCCGAGCTTCGGGACGCGTGGTGAGAAATCATAACAGGTACCTGATTCTGGACCCGTATCCCGTATCCCGTATCCCGTGTCCCGTATCCCGAAGGGAGTCCCGATGCTCATTCTCGATATTGGCTGCGGAAAGAAAAAGCAGGTCGCCAGCGCCATCGGACTGGACCGCCAGCCGGGCTCGGACGCCGACGTCCTTTGCGAGTTGGCGCATTTTCCCTGGCCACTCCGCGATTCCTGTGCCGGGCAAATTTATCTCTCCCATTTCCTCGAGCACCAGCCGGATGTCCTGCGCGCCATGGCGGAGGTGCACCGCATCGCCAAGCCCGGCGCCGAGGTCGTGGTCGTGACCCCGCATTTCAGCTCGATGGACTCCTACACCGACCCCACGCATCTCGTGCACCTGGGATTTCACAGTTTCGATTACTTCGTGCAGGGGAGTTTTCAGAACTTCACCTACAACGCGGGAGGGTTCCGCATTCTCGACCGGCATCTGACCTTTGGCCACAATTTCCTGTTGGATAATTTGGGGCGAATCATTGCGTGGATTTCAGTGGATTTCTACGAAAAACACTTCGCCTGGATCTTTCCCGCGCGCAACATCCATTGCCGGCTTTCGGTTGTTAAATAACCCAAGTCTGTTATTAGAGTTGCAAACCAACTCCGTGGTGCCCTACTGAAGTAAATCCCAAACTCATCTGAAATGTAGTAAGATAGGAGTGAATCTGAACTAGCAAAGGTAATGCCACCATGACTTTGAAGACGCGACAAGCGAGGAAAGCCACCCTGCCCCCCAGAGGCCGGCGCAAGTCCAAGTTTCAAGCGGACTTGGCCCCCGCGGAAGATCAGATGGTGCGGGGCCTTAAGCAAGAGTTGCAGCTTAACAGCAACACGGATTTTCTTTCCGACGCCCTGGCGTTATTCCGCTGGGCGGTGGGGGAGAGGAAGCGCGGTCATCGCATTTTCAGTGAAGCGGAAACGGGCGAGCGGAAGGAATTGGTGTTGCCGCGGCTCGAACGCGTTGCCCCCGGGCTGGCGCTGCCGCGGGTGGAGATTACCTGGACCCCGCGGGAACTGGAGCGCCTTGCAGATCTCTCCTCGAAGGAACCGTCCCCGCCTACGGAAACGCTGCTGCGGGCGATGCGAGGCTGAATGGCTGTCCTCATCCGCCGTCTGGAAGAGCCCGACCAGGTTGCACTTTTCGATTGTGGCGATGAGCCGCTCAATAACTACCTCCGGCGTCATGCTTGGACGAACCAGCAGAAGAGCTCCATTGGGGTGACTTATGTGGCGATCGATGAGGGCGCTCCGCGCAGCGTGCTGGGATACTTCACCCTCGCCACAGCCAGTGTCCCCCGCGAGGCTTTTCCCAAGAAATACGTGCGCGGGCTTCCCGCCTACGACTTGCCTCTGATTCTGTTGGCGCGGCTGGCGGTGGATCGGCGATTTGCCGGGAAAGGGCTCGGGCATGCCCTCATTTCCGAAGCCTTCAAAATCGCCCTGCGCGTCGCGGACGATGTGGGTTGCCGCTGCATCATCGCGGACGTCTATCAAGACCGGATCGACTGGTATGCCCGCTACGGTTTCGTGGCGCTGGAGGGGGGCGACCCGAGTCGTCCGCAGCGAATGTTCCTCGATATACGAACGATCCGCATCGCGCTGAAGGGGTCGACATGAAAACCTCGCACCAAACGTCGAGGCCGGGATTCATCACACTTCACTTGCACCCCTGTTTACCGCTTCGATCCCTCGTCCCCACAAGTCATCAGTCATCAGTTTTCAGTTGTGAGTAAGATCCCCGGCGTGGGGGGCTCTTACTGACAACCGACAACTGACGACTGACAACTGACAGCTTCCGTGCGACCCCCTTGTCAAATAGTCCCTCTCGCCAAGTAGCTTTGCCAAACGGCGGCGGGCATCTATAATCGCGGGTTCGATAAGTAGGGGCACGCCATGGCGTGCCCGGACTCATAATATTGGGAGGCATTCATGACCAAGATGACGCGGCGAGATTTTCTGGAGGTTACAGGAGCCGGTTTGGGCACTTTAGCGCTGAGTGATGGCGCGATGCTTTCGGCGTCGCCGGGTGAACTTTCTGGCGAGTTGGCGGCGCTTTACCAAAAGTTCCTCGATCCTGACCGAAAATACAGCATCCGGCCGTTTTGGTTTTGGAACGGCGCCCTGACGGGCGAGGAGTTGGGACGCCAGATTCGCCAAATGGTTGAGCACGGCGTGTACGGCGCCTATGCCCACAATCGCGACGGCCTCCAGACCCGTTATTTGTCGGAAGATTGGTGGCAGGCGCTGGGTGGGGGCTTGCAGGCCGCCAAGGAGGCCGGATTTTCGCTCTGCATGGTCGACGAGTTTGAGTGGCCCAGCGGTGAGGCGCGCGATTATTGGATGCCGGGCATCAACAAAAGCCACGTGATCGAAGCCAATCCCGAGTTCCATTCGCGGCGCATGAGGCCGACGGAGAGTATTGTCAAAGGGCCCAGCCGGTGGAGTTCGCCCCTGACGGAGAAAACCGTCGCGGTGGTGGCTGGGAAGCGCCTGGGGCCGGACCACGTGGACGGCAATACCCTGCAAACTTTGAGTTGGGAGAAGGCCGCCAAGGAAGTCTCCTGGGACGTACCCGAGGGAGAATGGCTCATCACAGTCTACGACTTGGTACCGGCGGTGCCTCAAGGAGGCAGGGTGGACCTGATGAACCGGGAGGCAATTGCCACCTTTATTAAGATCTATTACGAGGAGCTCTACAAGCGTTATAGCCAGTACTTTGGCAACGCCATGCCCGCTACCTTTGCCGATCACGAGGGCTCCTACGGAGACAAGCTGCCCTGGACGCCGCGCCTATTCGAAACCTTTAAGCACAAGGCGGGTTATGAGCTTCTTCCCAACCTTCCCGGCCTCACATACGACATCGGCCCGCTGACGGAGAAACTGCGCTGCGATCTGCTGGACACGGTCAGCGAATTGTACTCCGACAGCTTTTGGAAGCAGGTGACCGATTGGTGCAACCAGCACAACATCTATCACTCGGGCCATGTGTGGGAAGAGTCGCTGTTCTGGGGGCCGGCGTGGCAAGGCGACTTCTATCGCATCCAGCGCTCTATGAGCCATCCGGGCTGCGACACGCTGGTGGAATGGGCGCGCGAATCGGTTTGGCTGAAGGAGGTGACTTCGGTTGCCGCCTTCGAGGGAAAGCACACGGTTTGTGAGAATCAGGGCGTGCTGGGTAGTGATTCCTACCTGAGCCCCGAAATGATGCGCCGGACTTCCAACTGCCTGGGCGCCTGGGACATCGGTGAGTTCATTCCTCACGCCTTCAATTATGACCTGACGCGCACCAACTACCCGCCCGATTGGTTCCGCGGGCAGCCGTACCTGGCCTGGTTTCGCTTCTACGCTGACCAGATGCGGCGCATCAGCTTCGTCAATCGGGAAAGCCAGCGCTTGGCCGATCTGGTTGTGCTGTATCCGCAGGTTTCCATTTGGGGGCAAGCAGCGCCGGCGTTCCACCAGGAGCGTACGCTTCGCATTCTCGATAACTCCAACTGGAGTCCCGATGCCGTTGAAACCAGCGAGCAATACGCCGACCTCAAATTGCGCCTCACCGATGCGCGTTACGACTTTATGGTCGCGGATGATTACTACCTGGCAAAAAGCGAGGTCGCCGACGGCCACCTGCGCGTCAACAATTCGGAATTCCAGGTTCTGATTCTTCCCCCCATGTCGACCACGCGCCGAAGGACGGCCATGCGGGTGCGCGACTTTTACCGCGCGGGTGGAACCGTTATCGCCCTGCGCCGCCTGCCCCATGCCTCTGTGGAGACGGGCCGCGACGACCCGGAGTTGAAAGCGATCTGGGAGGAAGTGTTTGACCTTCGTCCCTCCGTTAAGCCTTATGTCATGCGCAAAAGCGCAAGCGGCGGGCGCTCTTATTGGGTGCCCGGTTCCGTCACCGACCTCGTGGAGATCGTTCGCGAAGTGGTGGATCCTGACATTGAACTGGTGGAAGGCCCGGTCGATCACCTGTTCGCCATGCACAAGCGGAACGCCGGGGTTGATCTCTACTGGGTGGTCAACGATACGCCTGAGGCGCGCACCCACTTGCTGCGATTCAAGGCGAAGGGGCGGCCGGAAAAGTGGGAAGCGCCAACGGGCAAGCGCTCACCGCTGTTCTATGAAACGCAGGGGAACAAAACTCTGGTGCGCTTGGCCTTGGGTCCTTGGGATGCCGCCTACGTGGTGTTTGATCCCACGGGGTCGGAGCAACCGCTGGCTCTCGCGGCGACCAACTTGGAGGAGTTCCAGGTAGTACGCGCCGACGAAAAACAGGTGGTTGTGCACGGGCGTAGCGTGCCCGGCGACAAAACCGGATACGTCGAATTGCAAACGGGCAAGAATCGCTACCGGGGAGACTATCGTTCCAAGAGTTCTCCTTCGGTCGACATTTCGAGTGAGTGGAACGTCACGGTGGAAGCACCCTCCATCGACTTGCCTTATGCCCAGGTGCGCGAAGACCCCGCGGGCCGGGGCCTGAAAGAGCGCTGGTACGCCAAGACCGGCGACAGGGCAAGCTGGAATCCCCTTTGGCTCGCTCCGCAGATGCGCTCGATCTGTAAGTGGAATGCGATCGGCTTGTTCCCAAACCCTGACGATCATGGCCTGGAGGAAGTGTACGCGCCGGAGCGCGACGAGCGCGTCGATTGTGCCACGGTGTATACCGGCAACGACGGCCAGGAACTTCGCTGGGTGGAATTCAACTCTGCCGACGATTTCATTGCGCCCCCGGGAGGGAATGGAACTATCGAGGTGGTGGGCGGGCCTTACGGTCCGAACAACTACATCGTTGACTATGGCCGCGTGCTGCGCGCGCCGGTGATGCACGGAACGGTTTACCTGCAAACCAACGTTTACCACCCGCAAGGCGGCGAGGCGGTGATGCTGCTGGGAGCGCCTCACCCCACTACCGTCTTCCTGAATCAGGAGAAAGTCTATTCGCGCTGGGTGCGGCCCCTCTACTATGACCCCATCGATGGGTTTGCAACGCGCATTCCCCTCACCCTCAAGAGCGGATGGAACAGCATTCTGATCAAGTTCCTCCACAATAGTCCGGATGACGGCAAGCAGTCGCAATTCACTTGCCGGATCGAGCAGGCAAACGGCGCCGCTATTGAAGGCTTGGTGGCGAATTCGAGAATTACGGATGATCCGCAGGCGGCGCCGCAAGGTTATCGCTGGCTGAGCTTCGCGATTCCACGCGTTGCACGCACGCTGCGTGTCCCCCCGTTACGGGATGCGTACCTCGTGTTTATCGGTGATAAGCAGGTTTCTGCCGCAGCGGAAATCACTCTTCCCCCCGGTGCGCGCACTGTGACTCTGCGGGTCAGCGCGTGGGAAGTGCTCGATCGTCCATTTGCCGTTTCCACGACCCCGGCGGTGCTCCCTCTTGGGACATGGAAAGTGCCGGGGCTGGAACACTTTTCCGGAACGATGGTCTACGAGAAGACCGTGGACGTGCCGGCATCGCTCCTGGCAGAGCGCGTGCTGCTAGATTGCGGCGTGGTCGGGGTATGCGCAGAAGCCTGGGTGAATGGCAAGCCCGTGGGGAAGCGGCCGTGGGGGCCGTACACATTTGACGTAACCGAACAACTCCATACCGGGAAAAATCAATTAAAGGTCCGGGTGGCCAATACCGAGGGCAACGCCCGCGCGGTGGGGACTTGGCGCAACCATCTCGCGAACATCGATGTGGATGGCTGGCACGGACCGGCCCGCCTGGTGCCGTTCGTTGACCGGGACATCACCTGTCCGCTGGTCTGAGGCTCGTCAGGGTCTCACGAAGAAACTTGGCGTCCAGATACTCTTCGTCGAGGTTCTTGTAAACGGCGTCAAATACTAGCGGCGCTTCGGGGGCAAGGGCGAGAATCTGCGCCAGCGCGCGGCGGTCGTTGCATTCACGAATCGGGGCATTCGCGTCCCACACCCTTCCCGCAAGGTCCGTCCGGGGGAAACTTAGCAACCACAAGCCAACCTTGTCCTTGATCTGCTCGGGGAATTCCGCCATATCGTTTTTTCTGCTCAGAAGCAGCGCGGTGCTGGGGGCCAGGCGGAAGTTCAGCGCGTCGACCCGACCCGCCAACTCTACGACTCTTCTCAAATCTTCCGATGGTGCGCCGACGCTCAGGCGAAGATGGACGGTCGCCTGCTGTGCTCGCGCTCTTTCGCAGATTCGCCGCAGCGTTTGCGCAAACGACTGCCAGGTTTGATCGCGCGTAAAGCCGTTTTCCGGCCGGCGATTCAGCGAAAGGATAAGCTCGCGCGCTTCCAAGGCTCCCATCTTTGCCATAACCCCTTCGATGGCCGCCAGGGAGGCCGCATAATCCAATTCGATGTTATCGACAAGGCGGAGATCTGGATACAGGTTAATACCCGAGGTGAAATCGACGAGACACGCCAGCCCTTGCAAACGAATCCAGGCACTTTCCCGTTTCAACTGGTCCGGCTCGCGCTCTTGCAGGTAACGCCAATCCATTACGACACTGTCAAAGTGTTCGAAGAAGGTCGGCCGCAAGAGCACCTCTTCCTTGAGGGAGATTGCCCGCCGCAAAGGCAGTGCCCGGCCTTGAGGGCGTACGGCGGGGACAGCGTGGGCAATCACCTCAATATTTTCCTCCTTCACCCGTACAGCAAAAATGCGAACATCACCGCCGGCGATATTCTTGCCGTCGCTCACGCCGAGATCGCTCTTTTCCAAACCCTCGGGCAGATGGCCCACCGCTCCTTTTTCTGACTGGTCAAGAGTCAGTTCGTGTATCGACTCGATAGGACCGCAGCGCGAGACGATCTTGAATGGCCGCGCACGCCAGGAATTGTTCGTGACCCCCAAGGTGTATTCCCCGGAGCCCTTGCGACACGTAATCAGGCTCAGGCCCTCACCCGCCTCAAAGAGCATCTGGGCGCGGAATGCCTGGTCCAGGATGGCGCGCGCGTGCTTCAGGAGCGGATAGGGCTTGGGTAGCGGCTTGTCCACTTCGTTCTGAAGTTGGCCCGCCAGCGCAGCGCCAACACCCTCCGCTTCCTTGGCGCTCACACCGAAAGGGCTGGCAAGAACCGTGATGTCGCCTTTCCCAAAAGGCGTCACGACGACCGCCGGAACACCGGAACATTCCGCCAAAGGACGCGCCGTTTTCGGCAGCACGAGCGTGTGGAGTTCAAACGGCCTGTCTTCCATCACCGGGTGCGTGCCCACTCGAACCGTCGTGCCCTTGTCGAACTGCTGCAAGTTAATCCCGGCCTGAATTCCCGCAAGTCCACCGGGAAGCTTGGCCAAATTCCCCGCGGTCAGAATCAGGCGCCCGCCCTGCTCGACATAGGTTTCCAGCTTGTCGCGGATTTCCGCGCCTCCCCCCAACTCGCCCGCAATGACCAGCAGCGGGTAACGAGCCAGGAGCCACGCCGGGGCATCGCTCAAAAGGCAATCGGCTATATCGCCGTACGGCGTGGGCGCGATAAACCCCGACTCATCGTGGAAATAAGAAGAGTCCTGATAGCCGGGATAGATCATGTCGAGAACACCGTCCGTCAGGTAATCACCCGGCTCATAAGGCAGGTTGCCCCAGACTCTGTACACGTCGGAGGTGTAAAGGTGGCGTGGGAAGGTCCATCCGGCGAAGAAGTCGAGCAGCAGCGCCACCGGGGTCATCATAACGCCGGGCTGGCCCGAAGCTTGCAGCCATTTGCCGGCGGCGCGCTGTATGAGCCCAATCGGTGAGAGTTCGTCGCTCTCCACCCCCCAGCCTGCAACGGGCGGACCTTGCACGGAATGGAAATAACTGCTCTCAAATCCCACCATCATGCTGTTATAGAGAATTTGACTGTAAAGCAAGCGCTTCAGCAGGCTCAGGCTGGTGCCGTGGGTGGGACCGCCGGAAAGTTGGCGGTCGTGAACGTCGGGGGTATACTGCTTCCAGCCCCAGCGATTGAAGACTGAGGCGTTCCCGAACCACGGCACCCCGTATTGCTTTCCCGCGCCGCGGATGAAGGCGTAAAAAACTTGCCCGTTGGGCAGCGCCTGGGCGGTCTCCGCCCCAATGAAAGTGTAAACGCCTTCCTTGAGAAAGTAGTGCCCGAAGTTGAGCGAGACGAGGGTTGACAGCTTGTTGCCGAGCTCCCCAGTGAGCCGCTCAAAGTGGTGCTGAAAGTTCAGGTATTGCTCCCGCCGGCCTGCCGAGGAGGGATAAAGTTCGGATGCGTAGCCGCCGATGTACCGGCCGTCCTGCTCGCCATTATCCACTCCCAACCAGTGCGTGCCTAACTTCGATTCGAGCAATTCGACAGAGCCCGACGGAATCCGGAACTGTCGCCCAAAGCCCGCCGGGCCGGAGCCGGGCACGTAGCCCCAGATGTCAAACAAGAACAGGTTGCGCCGTTTGATTTCGTCGGCGAGGTCGCCGAGGTTGCGAGCTTCCAGAATCGGGTAAGAAATCCAAAGCACGTCACCCAATTCGTGTCTCACAACATATTTGTCGATCCTTTCCTGGTATCGGACGATCAGCCCATTCTCGATTTCGAAATCACGCAGGGTGATGAGGTGCGTGTGACCATCGAAGGTGTCCCAGCCGGGCGGCTGAACGTGACGGCGCGTGTAGTCAGGATGCTCGCGGGGAACGAGGAGGTGATCATACAGACGGTGCGGAGCTCCCGGCACCTGTTTTGCGCCCGGAGACTTCGAGTTCTCTGCGCCCACCACGGTCTTGTCATTGAAAAGACCTGCACTCGTAATGCCCGCCAGGCTGGTGAGCAGCGAATTCTTCACAAACCGCCGTCTATTCATAGTACCCTCTTGGACTCGTCATTCCAGTATTGGCATTCACAAGCCGCACAGTATACAGGCAGGTGGCTTCACATGCGCGCACAAACTACTTGGCAACCCTAGGCCTTTTCTGATAATCCTTATAAATTGAATGCGCTTGGGAATCCGCAGAGGGTTAGGCATCCGCAAGCCAGGAAGTTCAATTTGGTCTGTCAATTGTCCGTAAGACCCACGTCGACAGGATGGGCGGGAGAGATCGGAAGCAGTTGCATATCTTCGGAAGCAGGAAGGGTGGCTTTTCATGATCGAAGTTGAAAACCTCAGCAAACGTTACGGACCCACGTTAGCCGTTTCCGGCGTAAGCTTCAGCGTGGAGAAGGGAGAGGTGTTGGGCTTTCTCGGCCCCAATGGCGCCGGGAAGACCACGACCATGCGCGTGATCACGGGGTTCTTTCCCCCCACGGAGGGGAAGGTTCGGGTGGCGGGCTACGATGTGGTGGACGAGCCCTTGGAGGCGAAGCGGCGCACCGGCTATCTTCCGGAAACTCCTCCCCTCTATCCGGACATGACGGTGGTGGAGTACCTGGCCTTCGTGGCGCGAATCAAAGGTGTATCGCGGCGCGACATAAAAACTCGCTTGGATGAGATCATCGAGAGATGCGCGGTGACTGACGTGCGCAATCGGCAGACCGGAAAACTCTCCAAGGGATACCGGCAACGAGTGGGCCTGGCACAGGCGCTGATCCATAACCCCGAGGTGCTGGTTCTCGACGAACCGACCGCCGGCCTCGACCCCAAACAAATCATCGAGACCCGCGAACTGATTAAGGGATTGGCGGGCCAGCACACGGTGATCCTGAGCACGCACATCCTACCGGAAGTCTCAAAAACCTGCCAGCGCGTGGTGGTGATCAACGCGGGGCAGATTGTGGCGGTCGGGACGCCTGACGAACTCACGCGGCGCCTGCAAGGGTTTGAAACCGTCCTCATCACTGTCGAAGGTCCGGCAGCGGCCATCATTGAAAAGTTCCAGCGCGTCGGCGGCGTCACCTGGGTCGAACCCCGCGAATCCCATGGTGCCCGGGTGACCCTGGAAGTCCACTCCGAAAAAGATAAGGATGTACGCGCGGAACTGGCGCGCGCCACAGTGGAATCCGGTTGGAAGCTGTACGAACTCAAAACGAGTGGTTTGAGCCTGGAAGAAATTTTCCTGAAACTCACCACCAAGGATCTGAGCGAAGAAGCCGCAGCGAAAGCAGCGAACTGAAAAGGCCGGGACGCGGGGCTGGGAATCAGGGACCCGCGCGAAACACGAAATTCGAAACTCGAAGTTCGGTTCTCGCTTGCGAGTTTCGAATTTCGATTTTCGAGTTTCGCGCTTGGGAAGAAAGGATACTCACTATGCGCAATGTGATGGCGATCGCCGGGAAGGAATTGCGAGCGTATTTCCATTCACCCATCGCCTACCTGGTGATGACGGTATGGACCTTCCTCGTCGGGCTGATTTTCTACCTTTCCGTCGGTGAATACGTGAACTACAGCTTCCGGATGGAGGCCATGGGCGGAGGCCAGCCGCTACCGAGTTTAAATGAGGCGATCGTGCGCGGAATGCTCCAGGGCTTCCTGATGGTTGTGTTGCTCTTTATGATCCCGCTCATCACGATGCGGCTTTATGCCGAGGAGAAAAGATCCGGCACCATTGAACTCCTTCTCACTTCGCCCGTGACCGATTTGGAAATAATCCTCGGGAAATTCCTGGGCGCTCTTGCTTTGTACGGGATTCTCGTGGCAATTACTTTCCTTTATATTGGCGTGCTGTTTATCTACGGCAACCCCAGCGCCAAGCCGCTCCTCTCCAATGCCGCGGGAATGCTGCTCTATGGCGCCGCCCTGCTGGCTCTCGGAATGTGGATCTCGACCTTCACTCGAAATCAGATCATCGCGGGTGTGGTGTCAATGGTGGCCTTTCTCGTGCTCTACATCTTCAACTGGCCATCGATGTTTATGGATAACAAGGTGGTTCAAATCATGGCCTCTATGGCCATCACTACTCACATTGAAAATTTTTCGAAGGGTGTTATCCAACTGAGCGATGTGGTGTATTACCTCTCGGTCGTGATGTTGGGGATTTTCCTGACCGCGCGCTCCGTGGAAGCCCTGAAAGGGAGGCCGTAGCCATGGCCTGGAAAGATCGTATTGCTGGCCGCAGCGGACAACAAGTTCTGACGGGAGCAAATTTTGCTCTCTACACGTTCATCGTGATTGCCCTCATCGTACTGGTGAACTGGTTTGTCAATAACCACGACCACCGATGGGATATGACGCCCAACAAGAAGTATAGCCTTTCGGAGCAGTCCCACAAGATTCTTAAGGGACTGAAGCAGGACGTAACCATTTACGCGTTTGAGGGGCCGCGCGGCTCGGGCGAACTTCGCGACGTGCTGGGCATGTATTCTGCCGCCTCCAATCGGGTCAAAGTAAAATACGTTGATCCCAATCGGCAGCCCGCTCTGGCGAAGGAATTTGGGGTGCGAACCATTCCCCTGATCGTGGTGTCCGCCGGCGAACGCCATATGGAAGCGCAGGGCGAGAACGAAGAAGGAATCACCAATGCCCTCATCCACGTCCTCACCGGCCAAAAGTCTATCTATTTCACACAGGGCCACGGCGAACACGACCCCGGAAGCAGCGAAGATATGGGCTATTCCTCTGCCAAGCAACAGATGGGAAACGAGAATTTTCAGGTCAACACGGTGAACCTGGCGGAGAAAAATGTAGTGCCCTCGGACTGCACGGTGCTGATTATCGCCGGGCCGCAGAAGGATTTTCTAACCCAGGAAGTGGATGCGATTCGAAAATACGTGGCGGCGGGCGGGCGGGTTTTGGTGCTGTTGGATGCCCTGGCGGACCCCCACGCGGAAAAGCCTGAAAATCTTGAAAAACTGCTGGCGGATTGGAATGTGACCGTGCAGGCCGACTTGGTGATTGATCCCTCCGTTAGCATTATGGGTGCCGGACCGGGCCTTACGGTCGTGCGCAAATACGGCACAAACCCTATAGTCAAACCCTTAGCAGGGTCGATGACGCTGTTCCCCATGGCGCGCTCCTTTGAGATCGGCAAGGAGTCCAAGCCGGGTGTCACGGACGAGTGGTTGTGCCAGACATCCGACGAAGGCTACGGCGTGGCCGACTTCAATGCCAAAATGCAAGACGTGACTTTTCGTGAAGGGAAGGACCTGAAGGGCCCGATCAACGTCGCCATCGCGGGGACGGTAAGCGGCGCTGGCGAAGGCAACCCGGGGCCGAGCACGCCAGGAAAGTCGGGCGAAGGTCGTTTTGTGGCCATCGGGACCTCCGCGCTGGCTGCTAATGCTTACCTGCACGTCCGGCAGTTTTCCAACCTCGACCTGTTTATGGGTTCGATTGACTGGCTTGCGTCGCAGGAAGACCTTATTTCCATCCGGCCGCAGCCTCCGGAATCACAGCATCTGAGCATGACTTCGGAACAGTTGCGCCGCGTACTTGTTTTGGGCGTGCTGGGAGTGCCCCTCCTGATCGTGCTGGCAGGTGTGCTGGTATGGTGGGAGCGCCGATGAAAAGAGCAGTGAACAGTGGACAGTGGATAGTTGATAGCCCTGAAAGCGTCGTGTGGTGGCAAAGTCCATGAAGAAGAAAAAATACCTGAATACCCTGATTGCCCTGGTGGTTCTGGCGGCCACCTGGGGAGCGTTTACCTATTACGACAAGCACAAGGGCAGCGAGAAACCTGCCGTCGAAACCAGTAATCAGACGAAGATATTTTCCCTTGATGCGCAGCACATCCAGTCCATCACCTTCAAGCCTCGCGACGGTGATGCTTTCTCCTGCCGCCGTGAAGGCGGGAAGTGGACCATCACGGATCCTCACCACCTGGAAGTGGACCAGGGCAACTTCTCCGGGGTTCTGAATAGCTTGACGACGGCCACCGCCGACGAGGTTGTTGATCCACACCCTACCAGCTTGAAGGACTTTGGCCTCGATCCCCCCAACTTCACGCTGGAAGTTACCAGCGATGCCAAGCCTCAGTCCTTCACTCTGCTGCTGGGCGACGACACTCCCACCAGTGGCGGTCTGTATGCGCAGGCCAGCGGAAACCCGCAAGTCTTTACGGTGGCGAGTTACCTGAAAACTTCCTTGGAAAAGAAAGTCTTCGACCTGCGCGACCGCCGGGCGTTGACCCTGGAAACCGACCAACTCCAGAAAATTGGGGTTGAATACAAGGGGGCAAGCTGGACGCTGGAAAAGAATCCCGAGGGCGTTTGGGATTTGGTGCTCCCGCCTCCTGTGCGCGCGGACCGCTTCACGGTGGACGGCTTGGTGAGCCAATTACGGGGTCTGACAATGCAGACGATCGCGGCGGAGGACAAAAAGAAAAATGGCGACTATGGGTTCGGTTCGCCGGAACTGCACCTCCAATTGACGGGCAGCGATGGAACGCAGACGATCGTAGTGGGGAAAAAAGATAAGGATTCGGATCACTATTTTGCCATGAATTCCGTACTCGACCCGGTTTTCACTCTGAACTCCGACTTCGTCACCCAGTTCCAAAAGAACCAGGCGGATTTGCGCGAGAAGGACCTGTTTTCATTTTCCTCATTTGACGTGAAGCGCCTGGAAGTGGACACACCCAAGGGTCATTGGGTTTTCGAGCGGCAGGGGAATCAGTGGAAACAGACCGCCCCCAAGTCCAAGATTGTGAACTCCGATAAGATGGATACCGTCTTAACTCACTTGCGCGACTTGCGCGCGGACTCGTTCCCCAAGGGTGGAAGCCTGGCGGATTTTGGCCTGGCCAAGCCGGCTTACCGCATCAATGTCCAGTCGGGAGACAAGAACACCACGGAAATTGTGGAGGCGGCGAAATCCGGCGATCACGTTTACGCGCGAAGATCCACCGACCCGCTGCCCGGCGAGCTTTCCAAAACGGCGTTGGATGACGTGGAGAAATCTCTCGACGAGCTCTGAAGAGCAGTGACAAGCAACTGAAAGGCGAAAATCGAAACTCGAAATTCGAAACTCGCCGCGATTTTCGATTTTCGAGTTTCGGTCCTTGCTGGCTCGTCACTCATCACTGCCTTACTTGTTCTTCCAAACCGGCTTGCGCTTCTCGATGAGTGCGCGCAAGCCTTCCTGGGAATCCTGAAGATCAAACAACTGGTTCAAGTAGATGTCCTGCGCTCGCTTCAGCGCCTCGTCGAAAGGCCGCCAAGTGCCTTCGAAAACCACACGCTTGAGCAAGGTCAGCACCGGACCGCTTTGTTCGGAGACACGCTTCACCAGCGCATCGACCGTTTCCTTCAGTTTGTCGGGCGGCACAACGCGATTGACCAAACCCATTTGTTGCGCTTGCAATGCGTTGATGGGATCTCCGGTAAGGAGCAGTTCCATGGCGCGGCGCGGCCCAATGACGCGCGGGTAAACAACCGCACCCATGGGCGGAAACACGCCCAGTTTGATTTCAGGCTGGCGAAACTGGGCATTTTCGGTGGCGATCACCAAATCGCAGAATGCTGCCAGCTCCGCACCGGCGCCGGAGGCCACGCCTTCCACGACGGCGAGCACGGGTTTGCATAGCTCCATCATGAGGCGAAAGACATTGTGGAAAGCGTCCATCATCTGAAACACCATGTGCTGGGTGTACCCCTCCGCGCCCACGCCCAGGGAGAAGTAGCCCTCGCATTCCGGGGCGGCATCCAGCAGGATCAGCCGCACATCCTCGCGGGCGGAGAGGCTTTCAATGGCGCGCGCCATTTCCCGGAGCATTTCAATGTTCATGACGTTTTGCCTGGGCCGATTCAGGGTGAGGTGTGCCACCTCTCCCGAGTCATCCCAGCGGATGAATTTGAATTCTTTCTTCGCTTCTTCCTCTGCTCCCTCGGGGATTTGTTCAATCGGTTCGTCCGCCATGGCGCCCTCCTAAGAGCAGTGATGAGTGAAGAGTGACAAGTGACGAGCTAGCAAGGACCGAAATTCGAAAATCGAAGCTCGAAAATCGCGGCGAGTTTCGAATTTCGAGTTTCGATTTTCGTCTTTTAGCGGCTCGTCACTCGTCACTTGTCACTCGTCACTGCACTACTTCAGTTTACCGCCGCATTTCCCGCAATAGTCAAACTTTTCCGGAATTCCTTTGGCCCCACAGTTTTCGCACTTGCGGGTGTTAGCCCCCCAAAGGAACTCGCTGGATTTCCCCGCCGCCGCCAGCTCCCGTAACATCTTGGTATCGGGGGGGCGTTTTTCAATGAAGGCCTGGATGCCTTCGTAAGGTTCCCAGGAAGTGGCATGCACGGCAAGCCAATCGCGCGCGTGGCCCGTCGTGAGCGTCCACGCTAAATCTTTCCACATGTCCAATTGTTGGCGTGTGTAGCGTGTGCACTCGGGGAATTTTTGGATCAACTTTTTGGCCAAGGCGTTCACCGCTCGATCGAGCTGCTTGAGCGGGACAACTTCATTCACCAGCCCCCAATTCAGCGCCTGGTCGGCGGTAACCTCGTCACAAGTGAGGAGCATCTCTCTCGCGCGCCGCTCGCCGACCACCAGTGGCAACCACTGGGTGGCGCCCCAGGCATCCACCAACCCTACGCGCGTGCCCATCTGCATGAAGCGGACGTGGTCCGCCGCGATGGCCAAATCCGCCGCCAGGTTCCAGTCATTCCCCGCGCCCGCCACCACGCCGTTCAGGCGGGCGATAGTGGGCTTGCCAAGATGGCGAAACAGATTGAGCGCCTCTGACAGTAAACCTTGAAATTTCCAAAAATTCCGCGGACGGCGAAGGAATTCCTTGGAAAACTCCCTGGCATCGCTTCCCGCGCAAAATGCCTTGTCGCCGGCGCCAGTGAGCACCACCACTCCCACGGCATCGTCCATCGCGGCGTCGCGAAAGGTTTCCGTCATCTCGCGCAGCGTGTCGGAGGAGTAGGCGTTGTAAATTTCCGGACGGTTCAGCGTGACGCGCGCAATTCCTTCCCTCTTTTCATAAAGGATGTCGGCAAAGGCGAATCGTGATGCGGCTTGTCCGGTATACTCCATGAGTAATTCCGCTTCCTTTCCGTAACTTGATGCTACCACAGCCAATTCGTGGGGCATAGTGAACGGCAATCCCTGGGGATTTGGGAAAACCTGCGTTATGATGGAAGCGAAAGGAGTATTGATGAATCCCCCAAAATACTGGTTTCTCATTCTGTTCTTGCTAGTCATAGGCTGCGCCGGACAGCAGCCCACCACGCCCGTCTACGACGAGAAGGCGGATGCGCATCACGACATTACCGCAGCGATTGCTAATGCGGAGGAGAGCAAAAAGAATATCGTGCTCGTCTTTGGCGCCAATTGGTGCGGCGACTGCCGTGCGCTGGATGCGCAGATGCATAAACCTGAACTCGCTTCGATCATCGAAAAAAACTTTGTCATTGTCGAGGTTAATCTTGGGCAATGGAATAAGAACTTGGATTTGGCAGATCGCTATCATGTGCCCATCAAGCACGGAATCCCCGCCCTGGCGGTATTGGACTCGCGCGGGAACCTTCTGTATGCCATGGACCAAGGGCAATTCGCCGACGCCCGCCATATGAGCTACGAGAGCATCAAGGCGTTTTTTGAGCAGTGGAAGCCAAATCATTGAGTGATTTAGCGATTTGGTGATTTAGCGATTTGGTGATCGGTCTATTGATAACAGCATCCTTTTTGAGGCGCACATGCCAAATCAGCCGGCAGAGTTACGAGAGAGAACCAAGCAGTTCGCGATACGGATTGTTAAACTTTTCCGTGCACTGCCAAGGACAGAAGAGGCGCGCGTTCTCGGGAAGCAGGTTTCTTCGGTCAGGAACGTCCGTGGCCGCCAATTATCGTGCGGTATGCCGTTCCCGCTCTCGGGCAGATTTCATTTCGAAGCTCGCCGTGGTAACCGAGGAAGCTGACGAAACCGTTTTTTGGCTTGAGCTGCTGGTTGAGACCGGAATTGTACGTGAAGTCCAATTGGAAAAACTGTTGACGGAAGCCAACGAGTTAATTCGAATTTTTGGTTCTTCTCTGCACACAGGGAAATCCAAATGAGGTACAAGAAAAGAATGGGGAAAACACGGATTTCAAAATCGCTAAATCGCCAAATCACTAAATGGCCCAATGACCCGATGATCTTGACGCTCCCCCCCATGTCCATTAGACTGGCGACGAATCCAACTGAGAAGGGCTCATGAAAACTGAGAAGGTTCAATGAAAAAAGAAACGATTATTACGGCGGTGATTTTTCTGGCGGTGGGTTTTCTGGCGGGGTACATGACCGAAGCTCAGATCAACTGGAACGCCGGTAAGAAGGCGGCGCAGACCGCCGCTACGCCTTCCGAAATGCCGCCGGGAGGGGGCGCCGCCTCCGCTCCCACCGGGGGAGCGATGCCGCCGCAGGACCTGCCGGAGGGCCATCCTCCCATTGACAGCGCGGCGATTATCAAGCAGTTGGAGGACATGGCGGCGCAGAACCCCAAAGACCCCGACGTCCGCCTAAAACTCGCCAATTTTCTCTACGACCAAAAGCAGTACAGCAATGCCATAGAGTGGTATCAGCGCGCGCTGGAACTTGATCCGAAGAATGTTGATGCCCGCACCGATTTGGGCACCTCATATTTCTACATGGGGCGGCCACAGGATGCCCTGCGCGAGTATAGCAAGGCATTGGAGATCGATCCCCAGCACGAACAGACCTTGGTCAATGCCATCGTCGTGAACGTGAAGGGCACGCACGATCTCGCCGCCGCGCAAACAGCATGGGATCATTTGTACAAGCTGAATCCCAACCACCCCGCCCTGGCGGGCTTAAAAGAAAAAATTGATGCCGCGCGCGCATCGGGCGGTGCGGCGCGACCACGCTAAATCCCAGGCATCCCCCTAGAGTGAAAGGCCGTCTGACCTATTATGGGAAGTTTTCTTCTCGACGTTCTCGAATTCGTCATCTTGGCGCTCTTTCTTAAGGCGATGGCTCGAAGTCTCGGGTCTCTCTTCCGTTCACCCCGGGTTCACATTCGGACCTCGGGGGGTGCTTCACCAACGCCCGCCGCCGCCGCACCACATCGGGGAGAAATGGCTCGCGATCCCGTGTGCGGCATGTTTGTTTCCACGGAACTCTCCCAGCAACTGAGGCGGGGCACGGATACGCTGCACTTTTGCTCGCGCGAGTGCCTGGAAAAATACCAAAAGGACACTGAGAATGTTGCTTCCTGACAGCCTGACCCGGGTGGTCCTGCGGCGCGCCCACCTGACACGACCTTTGCCTTGGCGCACGTTGCGTTGCCCCCTGCGGCCCGCGGGGGGAGTGGCGCTTCTACTTCTAGTGCTTGCCGGGGCCACGGTGGCGCAGGGTGCGGGTGGCAAGGTGCTGTTAGCCCGCAAATACCACCCCGGGCAGTCGATGGTCTATGTAACGACGGTTCGGACGAACTCGAAAATCGATTCCAATCCTCCGGGCTTGAAAAACTTCTTCCCCCCCATGCCCACCGACTTGCGCCTGAACCAGCAAAGTACCGTGACGGTGTCGAAAGTGACCCCCGATGGCGCGGCGGATGTTCAGCACCGCTTCGACAAGTTTGAAATTCAGACCGACCTGGGGGCACTCCCCGAGAACATGCGCGACTCCATAACTCAGGCCCAGCAGGAAGTGAGCCAGCGGATGGTGGGCCAGACGCTGACCGCCCACTACGATCATGATGGCCGGTTGGTGGATATCGAGGGCGCCGACAATCTTTTTCGGGACATTGATGCTCCGGTGCGAGAGCCGCTCTTACAGATGCTGCGGCTGTTCCTGGAACAAATGGGCGGTCAGTCGCTCTATCCGGACCACCGCGTCAAAGTGGGGGAAGAGTGGTCGCAGAAACTCGACGCCCACCCTCTCAAGGACTACCCGTTCCAGGTGCGGGGGAAAAGCACGTTGCATTATTCCGGCAAAACGCGCTACCAGGGAGTAAAGGCTGCCATCGTGGATTATCACTTCGAAAATGCGCTCACTCCCGCCCTCGAGGGCCTGCGCAAGGGGGGAGCACTTCCGCAACTGGAAGCCATGTGGATGCATCTGGACATCCAGATCAGCGGCAAGGGGCAAGGCCGGATTCTGGTGGCGCTGGATGACGGCCGCGTGCTCCAGAATCATTCTACCTTGCACCAGACCCTCACCGCCCTCATGAAAGGCAAGGAAGGGTTCGTTGCGCCCGCAGAACAGCTTCCCCGACTCGAAATCCAGTCCGACACCGAAATGGTGGTTGAAGGAAGCAAGCCTTAACGGCAAAACTGTTCACATAAAGCGCTGAATTTTTATTGACAAAGCGGCAAGTGTCCCTATAATCGGTAAAAGTTTTCCTCAACCCTGGGGAACGCAAGGGAAGGAATGAATCAATCCATCAGCACGGCATGGCCAGTGGTTCTCAGTGTCGCCGGATTTGATCCCTCGGCCGGCGCCGGAATCGTGGCTGACCTCAAAACCTTCGCTGCGCACAACTGCTACGGCGTCGCGGCCATCACCGCCTTGACCGTCCAGAACACCCAGGGGGTGGCATCCGTCCACCCGGTTGAAACGTCGGTGCTAAGAGAGTCAATCCTGTCCCTTCTCGCCGACGGCCGTGTGAAAGCCCTCAAGATCGGAATGCTCTGCAACCAGGCCACCGCCGAAGTCCTGCGCGAGATTTTGGAGTCGAACCCCGATCTTCCTGCGGTCCTCGATCCCGTGGTGCGCTCCTCGAATAACTTTGACCTGTTGGATGCGGCGGGCTTGGACTTCGTCCGGCGGCAACTGCTCTCGCGTGTGGCGGTGGTGACACCCAACTTGGCGGAAGCGGCGGCGCTGGCCGAAATGACTGTCGATAATCTTGAGAGCATGAAGGCAGCGGCGCGCAAACTGATCGAATTGGGTGCGCGCGCCGTGGTGGTGACGGGCGGTCATCTGGACAAGGCCATCGACGTTTTTCTGGAGGGGACGAAGATGGAATCTTTCGTGGGCGACCGCATCAAGCCAGACAACACGCACGGCACCGGTTGCACTTTTTCCTCTGCCGTGGCCGCCAACCTCGCCTTGGGACGCCCGTTGCGCGACGCGGTTGTGCTGGCCAAGGCGTATGTGTTCGAAGCCATCCGCCAGGCCTTCCCCGTGGGCCCCGGCCGCATTCCCTTGAACCACCTCTATCGCATGGCGCAACCTGCCCGCGTCACTGGCCACTCACCTGAAGTCGCCGAACCTGTGCACTAAAGCCAATACTGTTCACTTAATGGGTTTCAGGACATTGATTCGCAATGGGTTCCTAGGCAACCCCCTCACCCGGCTCCGTCGGCTGACGGACTGGAGAAAGGGCCGGTTGCGGTCCCCCTCTCCCCCAAGGAGGCCGTCTCAGAACTGGCAAATTCACGATTTTTAGAACGAATAATCAATAACTTGCGCTGTGCAATAGTCTAAAATACCTAGTTTTGAGACGGCCTCCAAGGGGGCGAGGGTTGCAAATTCAATTCACCGCCCACCGCCGAGCATGCGCAGGAAGCGACAGCGGCAACCCTTCACGTTACAATACCAACATGCAGGTAAAGTTCGCTTTTGGTCGAAGTGGTTTGACCCTCGATTTGCCGGAGGGGTTTGAGTATCGCGTGCTGGAAGCGCGGTCGGCCGTTCCGCGGGATGACGCTGCAACTGCCATCGAGCAGGCGCTCGATGCGCCCATCGGTTGCGCGCCGCTCACCGAGATGGCCCGCGGTAAGCGCTCCGCGGCAATCTCTGTTTGCGACATCACGCGACCGGCGCCCAACCGGGAGGTGCTTCCTCCGGTGCTGGCCCGATTGGAGGCGGCCGGCATTCCGCGTGAGGGCATCACCATCCTGATCGCCACGGGGCTTCACCGGCCGGCGACAGACCTGGAGTTTCGCGAGATCTGTGGGGAAGAGAACGCGGCCCGTTATCGCATGCTCAATCACCACGCGCGCGAACTTTCCGAGCATCGCGGCCTGGGAAAGACCGCCGCCGGAACGCCGGTTTATATTGACGACCGCTTTGTCTCCGCCGACCTCCACATCACTTTGGGATTTATTGAGCCGCACTTGATGTTGGGTTATTCCGGCGGGCGCAAACTCATCGCTCCTGGCCTCGCCGCGCAGGAGACCATCAAGGTTCTGCACAGTCCGCGCTTCATGCGCGATCCGCGCGCCGTGGAGGGTTCGATCGAAGACAACCCCCTGCACCGGGAACTCCTGGAAATTGCGCACTTGGCACGCCACGATTTTCTGGTGGATGTGGCGCTCGGCCGCGGCACTCCCCGCCGGCCCATCGCTGCGGTTTTTGCCGGTGACCCCGTGGCCGCGCACCGGCAAGGAGTGGAGTTCGTCTCGCGCGTCATGCTGGAAACGCTCGGCCAGCCTGTCGATGCGGTGATAACGACCGCCGCCGGCTACCCCCTCGACCTGACTTTTTACCAAGCCGTGAAGGGCATTACCGCCGCCTCACACATTGTGAAACCCGGTGGAAAAATCGTGCTGCTCGCGGCCTGCGAGGAGGGCGTGGGCGGGCCGGAGTTTGCCCGCATGCTTGCCGAGGGTTCGCCCGATCACGTCTTTATGAAGAAAATTGAGGGTGTGCCGGTGACCGTGGACCAATGGCAGCTCGAAAAGCTCGCTCTGGTCACTACCCGAGCGGAAGTGTTGTATTACGTGCCGGGCCTGCCGCGTGAATTCCACTCTGCGCTTTGGGGAAAAGCCTGCGCAAGCGCTGAGGAAGCTATCCGCGCACTCGTCGGGACATTGGAAAGAAATGCGCAAATTGCCGTGATTCCAGAAGGGCCGTACGTCCTGGCGCGATGCGCAGCTTTGGAGAATGCAATTCGGTGAGAAGACCCGCATACCAAAGTCAAACCCGCGCCGAGGACGCCACGCCCGGGGGGCGGCTTGCCCAGGTCCTCCAGATTGCTGGGACATTCATCAGCAGGTTCAAGGCGCCACCCGCCACGACTCCTGCCACCGCAGCGCTCAAAAGTCTTCCCCCCAGCGCCATCCACAAGAGCGTGACCAGGAAATTGACGACCGCGCCGGGGAGGCAAATCCACTCGTACCGCGCCAATCTGCTCCATACTCCTGTTCGAAACGGGGGCGCTTCGGCGGAGCGAAACGTGACGAGTTCACTCCACACAAAGTTACTCAACAGCGCGGCCTCAATGGCCACCGGCAACGCGGCAGCGGGTGGCCAAGCCCCTTTCTTCACCAGGGCGGCGAACAGAGCGATGTCGATCAAGGCGCCGGTGAGCCCCACCAAGCCGTAACGGATCCAGCCCAGGAATTGGCCTGTCCTCACGGCCAGTCGCATCAGGTGCTGGAGATATTCCCCATATTGGCGCGCGCCCAGCTTGGAAGCGCCGCGTTCACGTTCCTGAAAAACGTAGGGGACTTCCACCAACTTCTTATAATGCGCCTTGGCAATAACCTCCAAGAGAATTTTGTAACCCAGCGGGTTCAGTTGAGAGCCGCGCAGAGCGGAAGCTCGAACCATGAACAGGCCAGACATGGGGTCGCCGACCACCGCGAGCTTAAGCGGCAGCACGGTGGCCGCCATGTGCGTCGCCGTGCGCGAAATAAGGCGGCGCACCCACGTCCAATCCGAAGTGCCGCCGCCGGGCACGTAGCGGCTTGCAATCGCCAGGTCTGCTCCCTCGCGCATCGCGGCCGCGAGGGCCGTGAGCGTCTCGGGAGGGTGCTGTAAATCCGCGTCCATTACCCCCCAGACATCGCCGCGCGCCGTCGCCCATCCGTCCAGGACCGCCGTAGCCAGTCCCAGCCGCCCCGGGCGCCTCAGCACCCGCGCGGGGAGTTCGGCGGCGAGCGATTCCACCCGTTGCGCCGTCCCATCCGCGCTCGCGTCATCCACCACGACGAGTTCGAAATCCTCGCCCGCGCGCCGCAGTGCCGCCGCCGCACGCCGCAGAGTTTCCTCGATGACCCCCGCCTCGTTGTACGTAGGAATGATGACCGAAATCATAAGAAGGTGTCGGGTGTCAGGTGCCAGGTGTTAGGTGCCGCTAAAGGCTAAATGGTAAAGGATAAAGGGTAAAGTATAAAGCACGAAGCCTTTTACCATTTATACTTTACCCTTTACACTTCACCATTACCCAGTCCCAGACACCTGTCACCTGGCACCTAACACTTGACACCTGCCACCTGAAACCCGGCACTTACCGCTCGGGCGTGACTCGGTAAAGCCCCGCGCCGTGCGGCTCGATTCTGGGAGCGAATGCGCCGCCCACAACCGCCACATCTTTCTGCTCCCAAAGGTCCCGCACCGCGCAGTGCGTGCCCACCATTTGAGCACAGGTCGTGGAAAATCTCCACGGAGACGCATCATCCAGATTAAAAAATGCGAAGTATCTATCAGGAGATCCGGGAATATCCGCCTGCCATTGCACCCGGCTGCCGTCCCGGAAAGGCTGGCAATTGAGAACACTATTCTGATCCACGCCCAGCACCTCCGGATTGGTCAGCAGTTGCAGCGTCGCCGCATCGAGACTGGGCAGATCGCCGCCCATCATCAGCGGCGAGCGAGAGATGACCCAGAGGGTAAGCAAGGTGCGCTGTTCAGCGGGAGTAAAACGCGACTGCCGCTCCGGGTCCTTGTACCCGCGAATGCGCAGCCTCCCCAGCGGTAACATATCCGCGTCGGGCCAGCCGTTCGGGCCCCTGTAATTGTCCCACGCGTTGCAGAGGGCAAACTGTTTCTTCAGAGAATTCCAGTCGTCCCAAAAATCGCCTGAAATGCGCCACAAGTTGGCGTTCTTCAACAGATGCATGCCCTCACTCAGAGGCGCCGGGCCGGGCGAGAGGCTCAGCACGATGGGGCGACCTGACTTCACGATGGCGCGGTGCAGAGCGGCGATTTCCGGTCCGTGGTAATCCTCGCGCGCGGGCTTGTCCGCCCAACTCATGTCGTCAGCCTTGATATAGTCCACGCCCCACTTCGCGTAGAGAGCCACAATGGAATCGTAGTAAGCCTGCCCCGCGGGCTTGCGGACATCGACTCCGTACATGGCCGTCGACCAGTTGCACGCATTCCCGGTGTCCGCCACATCCTTCGCGTGCGCGGACGTGCCCAGAATCGGCAGGTTTTTCTCGACCGCCGCGCGGGGGATTCCGCGCATGATATGAATCCCGAATTTCAATCCCTTGCTGTGCACGTAGTCGGCCAGGGGTTTGAATCCTTGCCCATGTGCGGCGGAGGGGAAACGATTGGGAGCGGGAATCAGTCGCCCATAATCATCCATGTTATATTCCCACTCTTTCTGCTCCCGGTTGGGCAGCGTGTGGGAAAAATACCAGTAGTAATCGATCACCACGTACTTCCAGCCATAGCCGGCCATGTGCTGGGCCAAATAATCCGCGTTGGCTTTCACTTCCTGTTCAGTTACGTCGCCGCAGTAGGCATCATAGCTGTTCCATCCCATGGGCGGCGTCGGCGCCAAGCCCACAGTTTGGGCGGAGGCTGAGGCTACGTTCTCGCCACTCGCCCATAATCCGGCGCCCAACAAGAGCGCCGTGCCGATCAATAAAACGAAAGGCTTCCGAGCAAGTCGCATGACTGAATCTCCCGGATCGAATTTCGCGGAGTGACTGCGTTGGCAGCACCATTCGTGCGCGTCCGTCTGGCGGAACTGCCAATTCCACTACTCGCGTATCATGAAATGGAGTCCTTCGCAAGCGGTAGGCGGGATCCCTAATCCGTCGATAAGGCGGTGGAGCAGTTGAGCGGATCGGATTTGGGGCAAGTCCAGTGGTCGTCGGGGTAGAGACAAATGCCGCAGGCATTGTTTGGGCGGCGCACCGATGGATTCTAATCGGGCGGCAGTGCCAGCAAACCCCGGCGCTGCAGCTTCGGCAGAGCCACGCGGCAACGGACGGCCTTGCACTGGCCCCGCGCCGTGCGCCAGTCCAACCATCCGCAAACCCGCCGCGACAAAGCCCCGTTCGACAAACCGGGCTCGTCCTCGACCGTGTGCTGAATGCGCTGGATCAGATCCGAACTAAATTCCCGCCCGCAAATCGTCACCCCGGCAGGTTAAAATATCAACACCCCCTGTGTTCAGCAAAAAATGTGGGACACGTTCTGTTATTAAGGAGGGGAATCACCCGGAGCTTTCGTGGCGAGCCACAGGCTCATGATATTTCCCGTGCGACACGGTGCGCGCCCGTCTCTCCCCCCAACGCCCCTGGCTTCGGCTATACTGCCGGTTCCCGATGAGCGCCAACCCTCTGGCCTTTCTCGTCTCCAGTTCGTCACGCCAGCGCCGCGCCCTGGCGGCGAGCACTTTGGGCTGGATGCTCGACGGCATGGACGTCACGCTCTACGCCATGGTCCTGCGCGAGCTGCTACGCGAACTGCAACTCACCACCGCGCAAGCCGGCCTGCTCGCCTCGATCACGCTCATCGCCTCCGCCGCCGGCGGCATTCTGTTCGGCCTCCTTGCCGACCGCTTCGGCCGCCGTGTGGCGCTGATCGTCAGCATCATCGTTTATTCCGCCTTCACCGCCGCTTGCGGATTCTCCCGTGGCTTGTGGGAACTGGCCGCGCTGCGCGTTGGCGTGGGCCTGGGGATGGGCGGCGAATGGGCCACGGGCGCGGCGCTGGTATCCGAAACCTGGCCCGATCAGCATCGCGGCAAGGCGCTGGGACTCATGCAGTCGGGCTTCGCCATCGGCTATGCGCTGGCGGCCGTCATCGCTGCCCTCATCATGCCACCCTGGGGATGGCGGCCCGTTTTCTTCGCCGGCATCTTCCCCGCGCTCCTCACGCTTTGGATTGGCCGCCGTGTCGAAGAGTCTCCTCTCTGGTTGGCGCAGAGGGAAAGATCCGGGATTCGGGATTCGGGGTTGGGGGTTCGGGACACGGAATCTGAAATTCGGAACCCAGAATCTGGAATGCTGGATGCGGGGCCTGGGATTCACCAAGGACAAACCCTGGGCTCGCCGCCGGCCGCACGAACCCCAGGGTCCCGAATCCCGAGTCCCGAACCCCGAGTCCCGGATCCCGTGTCCCGCTCCTTTCGCAGCTATGCCAAGGTCATCCTGGTAACCGTGCTGATGAACAGCGCCGCGCTCTTTGGCTGGTGGGGACTGTTCACTTGGATTCCTTCCTACCTTGCGTTGCCGATCGCGCGCGGCGGACGAGGCCTTTCGCTGGCCGCTTCTTCCACCTGGATTATCGCCATGCAGGCTGGCATGTGGCTCGGCTATGTGACGTTTGGATTCATCAGTGACGCCGTGGGCCGCAAACGGACTTACGTTTTTTACCTTTTCGTCGCCGCGCTGCTGGTGCCGCTCTATGCGCGGGCACATCCGCTGGCCTTGCTGGTGGTGGGTCCGCTGCTCGCCTTCTTCGGCACCGGCCACTTCACCGGTTTCGGCATCATCACCGCAGAACTTTTTCCCACCTCCTTCCGCGCCTCGGCCATGGGACTGACCTACAATTTCGGACGCGCCCTCAGCGCCGCCGCGCCGTGGGCAATTGGCGTCATCGCGGCCCGCGGGGGCCTTGCCTCAGCCTTCGGGATCAGCGGCCTGGCGTTCTTCCTGGCCGGAGTTCTTGCTCTCGCCCTCCCCGAAACCCGCGGCCGCAGCCTGGCGTAACCCTGAAGATCACCTCACCAACTCCACAGTATGTTCACCCGCCGGAAGCTGGAAACTCGCGCGCCCCTGCTGCACGCTCACCTTCCCCGCTGGCTTGCCGTCGATTTTCAGATTCCATTCGCCGCCATCGAACTCCCGCGTGACGGCGACGACCGGGCGCTCGGCTTTCAAGCTAAAACTTAGCTGTGATGCCGACGGCTGGTAATTCCTCACCACCACGCCGGCGTTGGCCTCAAAGCGTTCCTGCCCATCGCGCGCGAGTGCTGTCTGGTTGGGACCCACGGTGATGTCGTACAAGTGATTCCCCCAAACCGCGCGGCGGAAATCTCCTTGCGCCGGTGGGTCGAGAGCGCCAAAGCGCAAGCCTTCCCAGGGATTCACATCAATGTACTGCTCTAGCGGCACGAGGCACAGCAACGCTCCCCAGGTGTAGTGCGGATCGCCGCCGGCGGAGCCGCCCCAGGCGTAGTACTGCTCGTTGTCGTGCTGGTTGATCCGCCAATCATCCATAAACAGGTCGTAGTTCTTCTGCGAGTATTCCAGCGCCACCTGATCGAACCGGTAGCGATTGATCCCCTCGTAGAGCATGTAGTTGGTCGGCCCCCAAATGTCCCCGCGCCAGTAAAACTGGTCGGGGAAGGCCGGATCGTTGCGCGCAATCGTCGGCGCCACGTATTTGCCCCAGAATTCCTTGGTATTGAGCAGGTGTTCCTTGATCATGCGCTCCGCCTGCTCGGGCGTGGCGATGCCGGCGAACATCGGATAGAAATTCGTGGTGGAGAGACGGTTAGAAAATCGCCCGTCCCAGAAGCGGTTCTCGTAAATTCCGTCCTTCTCGTTCCAGAGTTTTTCGCGCACCAACTGCTTCATGTGCTCATACTCGGCGGCGAATTTGCGGCTGTCCTCCTCCTTGCCCAGGATGGCAGCAATTTTCGCCAGGCACTCGGCGTCCAGCGTGTAGAGGGAATTCAACCCAACATCATCGAGATTCAGCGTGTACGTGTGGGGATTGTAGATTGCGTCGTCAAACTGGGGACTGTCGTCCATGCCGCTTTCCCATTTGGCAGCCTGAAGGTTGCCACGTCCGCCGCTGGAGGGCGTCGAGCCCCGGTCGCTGCCCCACTCCAGCAGGCCGTCGCGATTGCCATCGCGCCACGGTTGGCCGTCGCCGCGATCGGCAAGCCACCACTCGTGCCACTTTTTCAGCCGTGGATAGGCCCACTCCAGCAAGTCGCGGTCCTGCCGCCGTTGGTAAACCTTCCAAACCACGTAGGAGCCCACGGGCGGCTGGGAGCGGTCCGGACTGGTGCCTCCCCCGCCCGCCATATTGGGTACAACGCCGGTATTCGTCTGCGACGACAAGATGGCGCGAATGCCGGCGCTGGTTTGCGCCTCGTCTTCCAGGCTGGTCAGGAGCGCGCCAAAAAAACAGTCCCACTCGCCCACCACCCAGCTACCCAAGCCGCCTTGCGCCCAGTGGCGGCTGATGCTGGGAAAGATGAGATCATATTGGGGGGCGTATAGGGTATTCCAGAACATGGAATTGCCGATGGCCTCCGGCGCGCCTGCAAACAATCCGCCTACGGTGGGGCGGCGCGCCGCGTAGGCCTCGGATTTTTCTTTGAGAATGGAATCGATCTTCCCCGCTGCCAGCAACGCGCTCGCCTGACTCAGCAACGATTCCTTTTCCCAACCGACGACAGCCACAAAATGCGCGGGCGTGGAATCGGCAAACTCCAGCCCGGCCGCTCCCTGAAGGGAATCGTTGGGGACGGGCGCCGCGAGCCGCCCCGGACCGTCCATCCCGGCCTGCAAGTCGGCCATAGAGCGATAAGCGCCGCTGCCCATCAGCGGCCGGTCCGTCATCACCACCAGGCGGGCCACATGGTCGAAGACGTTGTCAAAGAACTTCTCACCGAGGATGGCGCGTCGCGTTTCATCCACCGCATAAGTGCCTGATGTCCCTCCGGCGGAGTTGGGGAAATAGGTCTCGAGCACTAGTTGCAGGCCTTGCGTTGAGTTGAGGCGGCCCACCACCGTGGTTTCATCGAGGCGCGACCACTCCAGCGTCACCGGAGCTTCTTTCGAGGGGTGCCGCCAGCTCACCCGACAATAAGAAGCATCAGGAGCATGCGGACCCACCTCACTCACTGCGCTGAAGATCTTCTCCCCATCCAGGAAACGGCCCCGGCGCGAGCCCACCCGCAGAGCGAAGGAGATCTGCTGCTGATACGCCTTGGCCATAAAAACCACGCCGTTCCACGCGTCCGGGTCGAGAGACTCAATCACCACGCGATCAAACCGCGGCTCGCCTTGCGCCCTTGCACGCTCTTGGGCAAACAAGCCGACCGCAAAGAAGAGAATCGTTAGCAATGCGAGACTAAGATATAGTTTGCTGTTAATCACTTTGGTAGATTGGACACATCCCATACGCACCCCTTCGAGATCGATTTTGAGGGTTTGTAGAATACCGCAGTCTCATTCGCGGCGAAACTTCTTGTTTCGCCCTCGACTGAGGAAGCGTAGCGCGGACCTCCGGGGTTGAGGTCCGCGGCTTTTCGTGCGAAAAACCTCCAATCTCAGCGACGTGGAATGATTTCGGAATCGCAGGCAGGAATCTAACGAAAAAAACAAATCTCGATGATGGTAGCTGCTTTCGGGTTGTGGAGCGCGAGTCAAAGGAAGAACCGCAGACCTCAACATCGGAGGTGTGCGCTACGCTTGCTGCGATTGTTATGGCGTGAACGCAGGGGCGGTTCGCGAACCGCCCCTGCACCAAGGGAACAACGCAGCCCCCCAGAAGGGGGTCCACGCCCTCCGCGAGGTCGGGACGGTCCGCCGACGCGTGGAGGGTTACCTGCGGTCAGAAGGAGTCAGCCGGTATACTGACTCCTGGCTCCTGACTTCTCGTCCTACTTTCTCCCATACACCGGACCGTAATTCGCGCAGGCGCGGTAATCGGCGCCCTCGGGATCGTGGGTCCCGAACTGGGTCCAGGCGCTGGGCCGGAAGATTCTTTCTTCCCCGACGTTATGCATGCACACGGGAATGCGCAGCATGGACGCAAGGCTGATCAGCTTATCGCCGACGTGCCCGTAGCAGATGGCCCCGTGGTTGGCGCCCCAATTGTTCATCACCGAATAGACGTCGCGGAACGGTCCCTTGCCGGTGAGCAGCGGCGCGAACCAAGTAGTGGGCCAGGTGGGATCCGTCCGCTCGTCCAGGACCTTGTTGACTTCCGCTGGCAGAGACACGGTGTAGCCTTCGGCAAGTTGCAGCACCGGCCCCAGGCCCAGGGTCCAGTTGAGGCGCGCCATGGTGACCGGGAATTCGGAAGAAGTGAGGAATTGGGAAGAATAGCCGCCGCCGCGGAAGTATCCCAGGCTCGCCGGCGCCCACTGGGTGGCATCCAGGCAAGCCCCGGCGTCTTCCGGAGTAATTTCCCAGAAGGGCTTCATAACGGAATTGCCGTCCTTCATCATGCGCCCGGTAGCGTCCAGCGTGGCTGCTCCGGAGTTAATCAAATGGATAATGCCCCCGCTGGCCTTGCCCGCCAGCTTGTGGCCGGAAACGCGCTTCACCGCCGCCGGGCTCCAGTAAGTGCGCACGTCGGCAAAGATCTGCGCGGTATCGGTGAGCAGGTGCCCAAAGAGCATCGTGGCCCCGTTGAGCGAATCGTTTTCGGTGGCGAAGACAAAAGCCTCGCGGATGCCGTTCCAATCAAAGGAAGAGTTCAGGATGGCTTCCATGAAGTCGCCGTTGGGGAAATGGTCGGTCCACTGGCGCTGTCCCTGGAATCCCCCCGCGACGGCATTGTGGCCCATGGCCTCTTCCCCATAACCCAGTTCCGCCAAACGCGGATTGCCCACCATCAAGTCGCGCCCGATGATCGCCATCTTTACGGACGTCTCCCAGTCGGCATCCTTCTGCTGGCGGGACTTCTGGAGGGCGGGTTGATTCCGGTCTTTACCCTCGGGACAATTGGCCTTCACCCAAGTGAGGGCGCGGTCGAACTCGGCCGGGTCGTAAATCTTTTCGTCGATGCGCCGGACGAACTCCGACATGTCCACATATTCGTTGCGCATGCCCAGGTAGTTCTGGAAGAAATCGGAATTGACCATGGAACCGGCAATGCCCATAGAGACGGAGCCCAACGACAGATAGGACTTGCCCCGCATCTCCGCCACAGCCAGGCCCGCTTTGGCGAATTGCAGCAACTTCTCCTGCACGTCGCCGGGGATCGAGGTGTCGGTGGAATCCTGCACGTCCTGCCCGTAGATGCCGAAGGCCGGCAACCCTTTCTGGTTGTGTCCGGCCAGCACCGCCGCCAGATAAACCGCGCCGGGGCGCTCGGTGCCGTTAAAGCCCCATACCGCCTTGGGAATCAGCGGGTCCATGTCCATCGTCTCTGACCCATAGCACCAACAAGGCGACACCGTCAGCGACACTCCCACACCCGCATGCGCAAACTTGTCAGCGCAATCGGCCGCCTCCGCCACGCCCCCAATGCAGGTGTCCGCCACCACGCATTCCACCGGCAGACCATTGGGATGACGCAGGTTCTTCTCCAGAAAATCCGCGGCGGCTTTCGCCATACCCATCGTCTGCTTTTCGAGCGATTCGCGCACTCCCTTGCGGCGACCGTCAATCGCCGGGCGAATCCCGATCTTCGGTAATGCCCCCCGCAACCGCTTCTGCGGCCCGTTCATCTTCAGGTCGTTAATCTCACCCATGATAATTTGCCCCCTCCATTGGGAGCACAATTGTACCGCAAAGATGGGCTTTTGCGCCGGGGCAAATTGACACGGGGCAAATTGTCGTTGAGATACGCGCGTTCATCCCAACACGGATGGCAGACCAAGGTATGCCCCACCCGCGTTTAGAACACCTCGCCTGTAGTCACCCCGCTCTGGCTCGCAGGTTGGCCTTGGCAGGCCCGCGTGTTAGAATCAGCGCGTATGTCCATTCCATTCACGTGATTCGCGCAGGAGGCAAGGATGGCCACTAACAACCCCCAAGCGCTCAGAGTCGTGTCTGTAATTCTCAAGCTATTCGGCGTGATACCCCTCCTTATCGGCCTTGGTTTTCTCGCCGGGGCGTGGTTCATCGCCAGCCACCAGTACACCATCCTGAAAAAGTGGCCGACCGTCGATGCCGAGGTGGCCCGAAGCGAGCTTCGTCACCATCAGGAGACGATTGGTAAGAATAACACTCGCAGCACGGTATATCAGGCGCAAATCGAGTTCCGGTACGCCGTCGGCGGCAAACAGTACACCACGCCCGCCGGTTCAAACTATTCCACGTCGAACTATGCGGAGATGGCGCAGAAAGTAGATACCTACGCTCCCGGGACGCATCACCCGATCCGTTACAACCCCGCTAACCCGAACGACATTTGCTTTGACGCCGGCTTTACGTTTGGATTCTTTCTGGTGCCGTTGATCTTCGGCGGGGTGGGGCTGGTGTTCACTTTGATCGGCGCGGCGGTGTTCTTTGCGGGATGGGCGATAGGGAAGGCGAAGGTTCGTTGTCCTTCTTGCGGCGCGATCGTCAGGCGAACCGAACCGAGTTGCCCCCTCTGTGGCGCGGCGCTTTCGCCAAGCGGCGCCGGGCGTTAGCGCGGAAGATACTTTTCCAGCGTTGCAATGAGCGGAGAGAGATCCTGCGTGATGATCTGCCCGAGGATATCAAGATCCACGTCGTCGTATCCGTGGATCAGGCGATTCCTTAATCCCACGATGTGTGGCCAGGGAATGTCGGGGTAAAGGGCACAGTCTTCCGGTGTCATCCGGAAATGTCGCTGCAACAACCTCAGAACGTAGGGGCGGCTTTATGCCGCCTTTTGGCGGGGTAAACCCGCCCCTACATACCTTTTTGGCGAGGTAAACTCGCCGCTACAGCCCTTTTTCGGCGAGCTCGAAAGCGCGGAGGACGGCGCGGGCCTTGTTGAGGCACTCGTCGTATTCGCGGGCGGGGACGGAATCCGCTACGATGCCGGCGCCGGCTTGCAGGTAGGCGATTTTATCTTTGATGAATACGGGGGGCGCGCAAGCGCCGGGGTGGTTGTGATGACGCCCTGGGCGCTGGGTTCCTCTCCCTTCCGCAATCGAGGGCGGGGGCGATCCCGGACTGTCTTGCTCGTCACTCGCCACTTGTCACTCGTCACTGTTCTTCCGTTGTCTTGCTCGTCACTCGTCACTTGTCACTCGTCACTGTTCTTTGCTTTTCGTGGTCAAACGGGGACGACCCGCGGGCCTGCAAAGTAGGGCCGCGCCGGCCCGCGAAATGCCTGCCTGGTTTCCGAGCACGCCGCCGCCCGCCCAGAACTGCGGATTGCCCCTGCGCATTCCTTGATGACACGAGGCGACGAGGCGGGACCGATTCTTACCTGTCGTATTGGCGCTGCGGCTCAATCTCAGATAAGGCGACTACACGACCAAGTGACGCACCGGTGAATTCAATAGGGGTTTTCCCGTGCCGTTCTTTAATGTGTTACCGAAGGCCTTAGGCGCGATATTCGCGTTTTATTCGCTTGCAATGTCGTGATACAATTCGGGTCACGGAGTGACACGTGCAAGGGTAGCGGTACGGCGGCGGTGGGATACTGAGGACCAATCACAGCGCACGCCGCGCGGCTTTTCATAGGTAGCACATTTTCATGCTTGCGTGAGCACGGGTGAGAGCGCGGTTGTAATCCAAGGGAAAAAGACTGGCAGGCGACGGGACCAACATGATTCTCGAGGACGTGCTGGGTGCCCTGCAATACACCACTTCGCTGAACTATCGCTCCGGGGACGCTTTGGGGTTAGACCCCAACTACGGACACATCCTCCGAAATGCGCAACAAGCGTGCGACCTGAAGGGGGTCTACACACTTCGCGGCAGCGCCTACGATGCTTCCCAATCAGATGTTCCCGTCGTTTACGTTTGTTATGCTGATTCGGAACAGAAGGCGCGGGAAATCCACCGGAAAGTCTGGAATCAAAACGTCGTCCCATTTTTGCTGGTCGTTAGTCCCGGATGGGTGCGTCTTTACCCGGGGTTCCGCTATGACGATCATGCCGGTGACGACCCAAACCTTGGCGCACTTCGTGCCACCAGAGATTTTTCACAGGTCGCGGCTGAGCTTGCACCGATTCGCGGCGACGCTGTCGACTCTGGTGCTGTGTGGAAGGAGTTTGGCAGCGATGTAACGCCGGAGTCGAGGGTTGACTGGAGGCTCCTCAAGAACCTCCGAGCTCTGGATGACTGGCTATGTGAAGACGGTGTCGAGAATCGTGCGCTTTCCCACTCCATGATTGGGAAGTTCGTATACCTACGCTACTTACGGCAGCGAAATATACTCTCTGACGCCAAACTGAAAGAGTGGGACATTTCCTATGATGAGGCTTTCGGTGAGGACGCGCGGCTAAGCACATTTACAGACCTAGTGCAGCGGCTGGACGAATGGCTGAACGGCTCGGTATTCCCGCTCTCACGGACGAAGATTCAAGAGTTTGGAGCAGAGCGGGTGCGCACAGTGGCTTCGGTGTTCCAAGGGGGAACCGCCCAGGGTCAACTTCCTCTCTTCGACATCTACGATTTTTCGCTGATTCCTATCGAAACTCTGTCGGTCATCTACGAGCAGTTCCTCCATGCCACCCACCACCCGTCAGCGAAATCAGAAGGGGCCGCCCGAGGCGCCTACTACACGCCGGTGCCGGTCGTCAACTTCATGGTGGACCGCCTGGACTCGCGCAAGCCTTTGACGCCCGGAATGAGGGTCCTGGACCCGGCATGTGGATCAGGCGCCTTTCTTGTCCAATGTTACAGAAAGCTGATTGAGCGCCGCTTGGCGGAGCGCCCCCAAAAGCAGCTTCGCCCCGCTGAACTCGGGAGTCTTCTTACCCGCCACATTTTTGGGATCGACCTTGACGAGGATGCCTGCCAAATTGCGGAGTTGAGCCTATCGCTTACTCTGCTTGAGTACATCGACCCGCCAGATCTGACAAAGACAAAGTTCAAACTCCCACCCTTGAGAAATCAGAATATTTTCCACGCCGATACCTTCACGGAAAGTGGTGAGTGGCAGCATTTGATACAACGGAAGCGCTTCGATTGGATCGTTGGTAATCCCCCCTGGAAGGAACTAAATCCCCATCGGTTGGATAATGCCGATAAGCCGGCAATGAATTGGATGCAACGCAACGGGGTTGAACACCCGATTGGCGGAAATCAGATGGCGGAAGCATTCGCGTGGCGTGCTTCTGACTTGGTTGCGGCAGATGCCGTCATTGGCTTGCTGCTTCCTGCCATGACATTATTCAAGTACGAGTCGAAAGCCTTTCGCGCGGCTTTTTTGCAGAAAAATCAACTATGGTCCGTGGCCAACTTCGCGAACCTCGCAGAAGTTTTGTTTGCCGGCCGGGCGAGACTTCCGGCGGCAGCATTTTTCTATTCCCCGAAACCCCAACAGCTAGACCTTCAAAGTGTCCCAGAGGCAGTCGAGGTATATTCCCCGTTTGTTGCTACACAGCCAGCAGCCCAATGGAGGGCGGGAAAGCGAGTTCCTGTCTGGAACCTAATCGTCAACACAAGCGAACTTCGCGAACTAGCTTACTCTGAGGTCGTGGATGGAAGCCCGCAGCCCTGGAAGCTGGCAATGTGGGGCTCGTCCATCGACAAGAAAGTTCTCACCGGCGTCGTAAGGCGCTTTCGAACGTTTGGGAAACTCGAGAAGGATGGTCTCCTCCTCGCCTCCCAAGGCATGGAGCTGCGGAGCCGCAATGAGTCAAGGCGCGAGGCAACCGACCAGCACCCCGAGCTCGCTGAGATGCTTACGTTATCGGTCGAGCCACTGAAGAATCGTCGGCATTTGTTCCGTTTCCCCGGGGAGTTGCTCCTCCCTATGTTGGCAGACCAAATGTTTGTAAGGGAAGGCAGATTCGATAGGCCTTTCAGCGTTTCTCGGCCTCCACACGTCATAGTGGGAGCTTCAAGGAATTTCGCGATTTACACCGAAGCCCCTATCATCGTCCCTTCCAGGCAGATTGGTGTGATTTCCCCCAATGGAAACAAGGCACTGCTGAAGGCTCTTGCTCTCTACTTCAATTCAGATTTTGTCGCCTACCATCAGTTTCTGATGGCGCCCGAGGCGGGGATACAGAAAACACGAGGCACGCTTAAGGCTTTACGACTTCTACCGATCCCGTTCGGAGATGATCGGAACTCGTTGGGAGATTGGGAGTCGTTGTACGCCCGGGTAGCCAAGACGACTGCGGGAGAGGATGATTTTGATCGCCCCGACTTGATCAAAGAATTGAATGAGTTGACTTTCGACTCCCTGCGTCTCGGCTCTCGTCCCCGTGCGGCAATCCATGATCTAGTCCACGTACGTCTTTCCCTGAATCAGGGCAAAATCGGAAAGGAAGCAATTGATCCTCCGAAGGTGGAGGAAATGAAATCGTACGCTGGAACACTTCGCGATGAACTTGACGCATTCGTGGGCGTGAAGACTGAGATCCGTCACCGAGTTGATGTCCTTTACGGCGGCGATTCGGGGTTGACGGTTATCGAGATCGTGGGCGGAGCCACGGGACGCTTGCCAGTCCGCGTTATGAAGGCAAGCGATGATGCCGCACGGGGCTTTGCGGTGGCTCGGAGTCGATTGATCGAGAAACGTACGCAATGGCTCTACTTTCGCCGGAATCTCCGCGACTACGAACCGTCCAAAACATACATTTTGAAGCCACTGCAGCGCATGGAATGGACCCAAACTCAAGCCATGCAAGATGCGGGAGACATCATCGCCGAATCCATCCAGCCGCAGCCGGTAGAGAATGAGAGGGTTGTAGGCTGATGCCCTCGGTTATCTCCCCGGATCGCACTATCCTGTATCGCCTGGCATTTATTCGAAATTGCCACATCTTGCTGCTGCGCGGTTATGAAGTGATAAAAGCGGCGGACCTTAGCCAAGCGGAGGAGACCAGCATTACGGGCGAACTGGTCCGCGGTGTGCGAGAGGTACTAGAGAGTGAGGACGCAGAAGCTTGGATGCAAAATTTCGAGGTGCTTGACGATCCTCCCCAAAACATACCGGGCAAGCTAGGGCGCAGCCGCCCTCGGGCGGACATTGAGTTCGTGCGTCTCTCCGGCCGCGGGAAGAGGCCCCGGTTTCACATCGAAGCCAAGCGGTTGTATCGATCAAACTCAGTTGAAAAATACTTTGGCGATGATGGATTGGGCTGCTTTATTGTCGGGCGGTACGCCGACAAGGAAAGTGCTGGCGGAATGCTCGGATATGTACAAACGGATACACCCCTGGAATGGTTAGGCCGCTTAAGAACAGGTTTTGCAGAGAGGGCCGAGACGCTGAACGTAGCGGTGGGCTCGTCGCTAGCCGAAGCGGAGGGACTTCAGGATCTAGGGTTGGTCCAGAAGTCACGCCATGGTCGCCAACTTGCCGCACTAGGGCATATTGAGATATTTCATCTACTCCTTGATTTTCTACCACCTGCCCTGCCGGGTACTTGAGCTCGGAACCGAGCGCCATTGCCCGCCAATAACAGTGAGCAAGTAACGTAGTGCGGACCTGTTCTCTGGGTCCGCAGGATTTCGTTGTCATAGGCGGAAGAACCGGGCAACAATCCAAATTGTCGATAAACGCCCTAACAGCGGAAGTGCCCCATAAACTATGACCCTCCATCAACGCTGTAGGGTAGAGGGAGTTGCCCAACTCCTGTACCGTCGAGGCCGGAAGTTGCTTTCCGGTTTGTTGGTGCGCCCGTCTCGCGGCAACTCGCGGGCGATCGGATAGCCCTGCCGTTAGGAAGGATTCAGATGGCGGCGGCGCTTTTTGCCGCCTTTTGGCTTGTCCCCCCTCGCTGTGCTCAGAGAGTGACAAGTGAAGAGTGATGAGTGACGAGCGAACCGCCCCGAATCACAAGCTCCGAGCGCCGCCCCGCCATTCCCCCCTCGCTGTGCTCAGAGAGTGACAAGTGAAGAGTGATGAGTGACGAGCGAACCGCCCCGAATCGCAAGCTCCGAGCACCGCCCCGCCATTCCCCCCTCGCTGTGCCCCCGACACTCCCCCATATCGTTTTCGGCGGGTGGGATGACGAGGATGAGGAATTCTAACTGAAGTGTGGGAGCCAATGCCGTGGGCGGGGTGGGTGCGCTACGGTCAGCGAAGTGACTCCTCATCCCCACGACAAGCAGAACGTGGGGCCCCCTGCCCGCGGCGGCTCGTGAGAACGCCCGTCGCGGTCCACCTTTTCCCCGGGGAGAAGGCTGGGGAAAATATTATGGCGAGGTAAACTCGCCGCTACGTCCATTTGGCCGGGTAAACCCGCCCGTGCCATCGCGGATTTCAAATTCCGGATTCCGGAAGGGCCACAACCCTTTTTCGGCGAGTTCGAACCCTATGCCAAAAGATTTTATTGTTGCAGTTAGTGACACTATATGAAAGTATGGCTGCATATGGTACAGAGGCACTTTTGGTTACAACTCATAGAACGGGCTTGGCGGGAGCGACCGGTGGTGTGGCTGGCCGGAGTGCGGCGCGTGGGGAAAACCTGCCTCAGCCAGACCCTGCCCCACACGGAGTATTTCGATTGTGAGCTGCCGCGGGTGCGGCGGATGATCGAAGACCCGCAGGGCTTCCTGGACGGCCTGCCGGGGCGCCGAATTGTCCTCGATGAAATCCACCGTCTCCCCAACCCGTCCGAGTTGCTGAAAATCGCGGTAGACCACTACCCACGAATACGCATCCTGGCTACCGGCTCATCCACGCTTGGCGCTTCCGCCAAATTCAAGGACACGCTCGCGGGGCGCAAGCGGGACCTTTGGCTTGCTCCGATGTGCCTGGCGGACCTGGAAGATTTTGAGCGCCCTGACCTCCCGCACCGCTTCGTGCGGGGTGGTTTGCCGCCCTTCTTCCTGGCCCACGAACTTCCGGAACGGGACTTTCAGGAATGGCTGGACGCTTATTGGGCCAAAGACATCCAGGAACTCTTTCGGCTCGAAAGCCGCAGCAGCTTTCAGAGATTCACGGAGTTGCTGGTGGCGCAAAGCGGAGGGGTGTTTGAGGCGACACGCTTTACGGGACCGTGCGAAGTCAGCCGTCCCACCATTGCCAACTATCTGAAAGTGCTGGAGGCCACCTTCGCCGCCCACGTCATCCGCCCCTTCAGCAGCCACCGCCCCACGGAAATCGTGTCCGCGCCCAAGGTCTACGCCTTCGATACGGGCTTCGTGTGTTACCACCGTGGCTGGCAGGAACTGCGCCGGCAGGACCTTGGAGACCTATGGGAGCACTTTGTGTTGAATGAAATCATGGCGCAGTTGCAGACTCGCCAAGTCTTCTACTGGAGGGATAAGCGCGGGCATGAAGTGGATTTTGTTTTGCCCACCCGCCGCAAGGAACCTCTGGCGCTGGAATGCAAATGGTCCGCGGATGCCTTTGAGGCCGCGAACCTTCAGGCATTTCGCCGGGTTTATCCCCAGGGCGAGAATATGGTGGTGGCCCACGACGTTGACCAGGGCTTCCGCCGTAACTACGGAGATATCAGCGTGCGCTTTGAGAGCCTGTCTTCCGCTGTTTCCAGAATCATATCCCAGTCGCCGCAGGCGAAGTCGTAGCCGAAATTGGACTCTCAACTGTCAACTCTCAACTTTCGACTTCCTTACAACCCTTTTTCAGCAAGTTCGAAGGCGCGGAGGACGGCGCGGGCTTTGTTCAGGCACTCCTCGTATTCGCGGGCGGGGACGGAATCCGCCACGATGCCGGCGCCGGCTTGCAGGTAGGCGATTTTATCTTTGATTAATACTGTCCGGATGACAATGCAGGAGTTGAGATTGCCGGAAAAGTCGAGATAGAGCACGGAGCCGCCATAGAGGCCGCGGCGAGTGGGCTCCAGCTCGTCGATGATTTCCATGGCGCGGACCTTGGGCGCGCCGGTGAGCGTGCCGGCGGGGAAGCAGGCGGCCAGCGCGGCGTAACTATCCGCGTCGGGGCGCAGCCGGCCGGTGATTTGCGAGACCAGGTGCATGACGTGCGAATAGCGCTCGACGAACATGATCTCCCGGGGCCGCACCGAGGAGAATTCCGAGACGCGGCCCACGTCGTTGCGGCCCAGATCCACCAGCATGATGTGCTCGGCGCACTCCTTGGCGTCAGAGCGCAGCTCTTCTTCCAGGCGCTTGTCCTCTTCCTCCGACTTCCCGCGCGGGCGCGTGCCGGCGATCGGCCGGTACTCCACATCTCGGCCCGAGACCTTGACCAGCATTTCCGGCGAGGAACCGAGCACGGTGGATTCGCCCGCGCGCAGGTAATACATATAGGGCGAGGGATTGACGACGCGCAGGGCGCGGTAAACGTCGAAGGCGGGAACGCGCACGGGAACTTCCATCCGCTGCGAAAGCACCACCTGGAAAATGTCTCCGGCGCGAATATATTCCTTGGAGCGCTCCACCATCGCCTCATAGCGCGGACGCGGCATGTTGGAACGCACGCGCAACGCGCCCTGCGGCGGGCGCACGCGCGGCAGCTTGAGCGGCCGGCGCAAGCGGCTTTCCAGATGATCGAGGTGACGGCACGCCGCATCGTACTTTGCCCGCAGACTTCCCTTGCCTTCTTCCGTCAGCACATTGGCGATGAGAAAAAGGCGGTGCTGCACGTGGTCGAAGGCCAGCACGTTCGAAAAATACATAAAGACCGCATCGTCCAAATCGACGTCCGGGGGAACGCGTGCGGGGAGGCGCTCCAACATGCGCACGGCTTCATAAGAGAGATAACCCACGGCCCCGGCAGTGAAGGGCGGCAGGCCGGGAATCACCACGGAATGGTAGCGCGCACCCAAGCGGCGCAGGAATTCGAAGACGTTGCCGGTTTCCTCTTGTAGCGGCGGTCTCCGACCGCCGGAACGTCGATCGGAGATCGACGCTACAAGTCGGCGGTCAGAGACCGCCGCTACAGCATCGCCATGCCTGACCGTGATGCGGTCGCCACGACAGGAAACGATCTGAAAAGGGTCAACGCCGAAGAACGTGTAACGACCCACGCGCTCGCCGCCTTCCACGCTCTCGAGCAGAAAACTGTGCGGGTGCGCATTCGCGTCGCGCCCGTGCTGCGGCGAAAGACTGAGGAACGCGGAAACGGGACTCAGCAGGTCCGCCACAATGGTGCGATAGACGGGCACCACGTTGCCGTGACGGGCGAGCCTTTTGAAATCGGAGAAATTGGGACTGGCGTTGCTCATAGAATTAAGTACAAGTCAAAAGGCAAAGCGCAAAAGTCAAAAGGCAAGATGTCAGAAGAATGCCGAAGGCGCGACGGACAAATTGACCGTCCAGGGGAAACCCAAGACGCTCCCCATTTTGCCCTTAATAGCGGGCATTTGCCCTTTATCCACAATGCGGTGTTGCTCGCTCTTCAATTTTCAACTTTTTCAACAACTTTTGCCTTTTGACTTTTGCGCTTTGCCTTTTGACTTGGTTTTGCGCTTTTAAGGGCGCGCGCGCGAAAAAGCTATCCTATCCCCGCGTGCTCCAGCGCCGAGCGGACGGCTTGTTCCATCAGGGCGCGAGGCGCGGCGAGGCCGGTCCAGATTTCAAACTGTCGCGCCCCCTGCGCCACCAGCATTTCCAGGCCGGAAATCGTGGTCAGTCCGCGCCCGCGCGCTTCGTTCAAGAAGCGCGTGCCGAGGGGGAAATAAACCATGTCAAAGACCACGCGCACGCGCAGCCGCGCCAAGTCGATGGGGGCGCTGTCCATGTGTGGGTACATTCCCACGGGTGTAGCGTTGATGACGGCGTCAACCTCCAGGCTCTCCGCGCTGTCCCAGGAGACCACCTGCGCCGCCACTCCGCGCGCCAAGGCTCGCGCCGTCGCCTCGCGCCGCGCGGCAATGATTACCTCCGCGCCTTCCGCCCTCACGGCATAGGCGGCCGCGCGCGCCGCACCTCCCGCGCCGAGAATCAGAATGCGGCTGCCCGCCAGGCGCAAACGCTTGGTGAGGACTTCCACGACGGCGGCGGCGTCGGTGTTCCATCCCAACCAACGGCCCTGCTGCAAGGCCACGGTATTGCACGCGCCAATGCGATTCGCCAGCGGGTCCACCCAGTCGAGGGCACGCAGGACGGCGCGCTTGAAGGGCATGGTCACCGCGAATCCTTGCAGTTCCACCCCGCGCGCGAAAGCCAGGAAGTCCGCCAGTTTGCTGGTTTGGCAGGGCAGGAAAACCGCGTTCACGTGCTTGGCCAGAAAAGCCGCGTTCTGCATGGCCGGCGAAAGGGAAATAGAAGCGTGCGAACCGAGCACTCCGTAGAGTTGCGTGCGGCTGTCAAGACGTTCCACACGGTAAACCGCGCGCATGACTTCCGCCGGAATTTGTCCCGCCGCGGCGGGGGAATGGTTGAGCGGCGCCGCGTAAGTGAACGCCGATCCCCACAGCAGGGAGAGCAGCCGCGAGGGGATTCCCGTTGCGCCCATGGCCAGCGCCACCAGCCGCGGGTTGCTCCCCCGATGGGCTTTGAGTAGCCGGCGAATTTGCAGGTTGTCGCGCAGGCCGCGCGCTTGCGTGGCGATCTTCACCACCTGCACCGGCAGACGCACCAAGCGGCGATATGCCGGGGCCAGCGGGGGAGTCTTTTGAAAGTCGTGGTAGGAAACAATGATCTTGGCTGGCCGGAGTTCCCGGAGCAGCGCCCCGCCGCCCTTCGGCAACGATTCGATCTCAACGTCAACCCATTGGCAACCCGCGCGCACGGCGGCAGTGAGAATTGCCGCCTGATCGGCCAGCGTCCCCCGCAGCATGCCTCCCGCCGTCGCCATTCGGCACGTGGCAATGGTTTGGGGAAAATGCAGGCGCATCAGCATCTGGTGAAGCTGCGATTCAAATTGCGAAAAGTCCTGGAGGTAATCGAGGCGCAATTCATAGCCCACGGGTACACCCGACACATGGATAGCAAGAGCCTCCATCGCGCTTAGGGTGGGAGCGGCCAAACTAACGTAAATGTGCGGCGAGTTCGACTTGGCCAAAATCAGGTCCTCGGCTTTGGTAAATCCTGCGCCTCAAACGCTTGAATATAAAGGTTTTGACAGAGAAAAGGCAAGGAAAATGCCTCGTCCGGCGATTCGAGCCGGGGTGGAAAGCGCAAACCCGGCGCGGGCACTTTGTGTAACCCATTATGATTAAAGGACTAAGATTTCAAGGGAGACACGGGTGAGAAAAACACCCGAATGCATTGAAGGTCGAGCCCAAAAGCCCGCGCGAGGAGCGCTCCCGTTAACAACGAGCACTCCCACCCTTACCCCGGCGGCGGTCAAATCCTGGGGAGAGATCAGGTCTCATCGGAGATTCGAACCCTGACACGGTTCGCTCACTGGACTCGGCTGGCCGGTTCGTTGCCCGGCGGTGGTGGGGGTGGCACCATCAGGCCGAGACCTTGCAGAAGCAGGACGGTGCGTTGCGCGGCGCCTCGCCAAATGAGCTGGCAACCCTCTCCCTGGCAATTCTGAACGTAAACGTCTCCGCCCGAATACTCCAAGCTGCAATTCTTGAACTTACAATTTACGTAGACGCCATCGTCCAAAATCACGTGTTGATTCTCGAAGACCTTGTTCTCATGTCGGTTCATAGGTTCACTCGGGCCGCAAGCCAGTAGGAAAAATTCAATGTCTCCCGGCGCCGCAAACACGGCCGGGGGAGCCGGCGCCAGGTTTGCCCGATGGGAGCGCCTTGATGAGGCTACCATCCACGTCACGTGGATGCAAGCGGGCCGAATCGGGTGATCGTGAGATTGGGTGATCGGATAAACAAGGAACAGCGCGCGTCGAAGGTGCTCCTTGGTCACCTGATCACCCGATCACCCGATCTCCCGATCACTAGACCCCGGCGCCGACCGCCTTCGAAAGGGTGGCGGTTCCGGAGGTTGCGGCATGGCGCGGGTGCAGGAGGGAATCCACGCTCGTCTTCAATCGCGCCAGGGCCGCGGAATGGAGCTGTGAAACGCGCGATTCGTCCACGTTCAAGCGGTCAGCAATCTGCTTCATGGTCAGCTCCTGCTCATAGTAGAGGGTGATGATTTGGCGGTCACGCTCGCGCAGATGGGAAAGCGCGCGGCCCAGGATTTCGTGCTGCTCGCGGCGGTAGCACAGATCGAAAGGATCGGCGCCGTCATCGGCCAGAAGCGCCGGCTCCATCCGTCGGCTGACGGACTTCGTGGTCGTGCCCGCCGAGAGGGTGCGCGCGCCGCAGTCGAATCCCACGCTCTGGATTTCATTCAACGTGTGGTGCCACTGGGCCAGGTTCACTCCCAGTGCCGCGGCGATTTCCTCGTCCTGAACCGGGCGGCCGAGCTTAACCTCAAGTTCGCGATAGAGCTTCTGGATTTTCTTGTTCTTGCGCCGCAAGTCGCGGGAGGCGGGATCCACACTGCGCAGGCCGTCCAAAATGCCTCCGCGAACCCGGTGGCGGGCGTAGCTTTCCAACTTCACCCGCTTGGTGGTGTCAAACTTGGCGACGGCATCAACCAGTCCCATCACCCCGTTGGCAATCAGGTCATCCACTTCCAGGTGAGCGGGCAGGTGTTGGCGAATCTGGAAGGCCATACGCTTCACCAAGGGAAGCATTTCCACCAGCAACCGCTGCTTTTGCCGGGGCTGCCTCGCGTCCTGCCGCGCGGTGGGACGGGCGCTGGAAGGCGTCAAGGACCGGCGCGAAATCACCTGGCGGCGAAGGGCGGGCGCCGCTGCTGCGTTGCTGAGTTGCTCGTAAGTGGGAATCGATTGAGTTGCCATGAGAACCTCGCTCACTCTCGAATGTCCGTCAGCCGACGGACAGCGCCTTTCGACCTTGGGCTTCCTTCCGTACGGCCGCAGGCAACACTTCACCCGCGGCGTAGAGCCTGCGGCTCCACGCTTCGTTCGCCGCTTTCGGCCCTCGGGGTCCTTGCGCTGTCCTTAGAAATTGCAAAGAATGGGCCAAACACGCGGAGGCGGGGACGCGGAGAAAACGGGTAAAGATTAGCCTCTCCCAAAAAACGAGGAGAGTGGAGCAAAGCCCGCAAAGAGTAGGATCTGGGAAACGCGGGGACGCTTCCGTCAGCATGGGGTTGTAGCCAAGTATGCTGTGCGTTATCAGATATTTGAAAATACTTCTGGGTGTAGGCGGGGAGGGGCGCGGCAGGAATTGCGAATAGCGGCACGGGCTAAGCAAATGGTGCGGCCGTCACCGGAAGAGCACTGATGTGATTCGAAGTTTTCTTCGCGAACTGCCCTGAGCTGGCAATTTGGAATCGTCACCTCGTTCCAAAATGGGAGAGTGCCGGCCGCTCAGACTTCACAGCGCCAACATTGGCGCCGATCCCGAGATTGTTGCATACCTCCTCAAGCTCAAAACCTAAACAGCCGATAGATGGGGATGAGGAAAGCAGAATGAGCCGCGAGAGGGTCAGCGAGCGCTGTGCGCTCGCGCCCCGAGGCTTCATCTCTCTCCAAGCGTCGATGGCAGGATGCAGTGGGTGAACCCCGGGTCCGGAGTGGAATCTGAGGCCGCTCCGGACCGGTTCAAAGCCAGAGGCAGAGGTGTGATTTGCAACGAGGACGGCCGGGAAAATAGAAGCTTTTTTGCCTGAAATATCCGGACTTCCGTACCTTTTCCCGAAATGGCACGAGAGTTCCTATTTGGAATCCTCTCCGGCCCCGTGCGCCAAGTCTGCCCCTCGTTCGAGATGAGATCGTGTCAATCCGGCCGGCGGGCATGGAGCATGGGCTGGGAACGGAAATCCCCAGACCATCTGCTGTTGTGTGTCTGCTGATCTACAGGGTGCCGTCAGGGTGCTTTCTTCGCGCCTTGGCGGTAAGAAGGGTCTATATGGCAGTGGCGAAGCAAAGCAACAAGCCCCGGAAATCGAGCGCCGGGTCAGAGCGAGACGGTGTGCGGGGAGTTCCTAGCTCCGGCCGGGGTGAGCAACTCCCCGCTGACCTGCATTTGTCGAACCGACCGACGCTTGCGGATATGGCCCCCGGCGACATCGTGTTTCTTGACGACTTCTCCTCCCTGCGGGAGGCGTTCGCTCCCAATTTCGTCGCCGTGCTGGCTTGCCCCTTATGCGGATCGCCCGGCCTGATCACCTCGGTCCAATACTCCGGAGGCGCGCCGATTGTCTGCACCTCAAAGGTCTGCTCCGGCCTCTTCCGAATCGTCGACGAAGCCCAGATCGTCTCTCTGCCTCCAAGCTGAGCCCGAGGCCGCCAAAGGCAGTCGACAGTTGACAGTCGACAGTTAACAGGCAAGGCGTTCTCGATTCTTACTGTGAACTGTAAACTGTGGACTGACAGTCGACAGTTAACAATCAGGGCGTTTTCGATTCTTACTGTGAACTGTAAACTGTGGACTGTAAACTGAGTGCTGACAGTCGACAGTTAACAATCAGGGCGTTTTCGATTCTTACTGTGAACTGTAAACTGTGGACTGTAAACTGAGTGCTGACAGTCGACAGTTAACAGGCAAGCGGTTCTCGATGTCCAAGGTAGCACAGCCACTCCTGGCTGTGTGAGAGGCAGCGCAGCCATTGGCTATGCTGCAGAAACAACACAGGCAAGAGTGCCTGTGTCACGGAGGCTCACTGGGGGCGGTTGAGCGCGTCGAGGAAACGGGGGAAGGCTTTCGAGTAGGCCGCGAGATTGTCCGACCCGCGAAAATCCCCGGCCACTTTGCTCACCACATCGGCCTTGCGGGGGTGGTCCCATTCGTCGAACAGGTAATCGTCAATGCGGACAGGGAACAACACGTTCTTGTGTTCGCGGTCTTCCTTCTGCAAGGCGCGCTCGATTTCGCGAATGACGGGCGGGCTTTGAAGCGAATGCTCGGAGCAGATCACCACCAGCTTGTCATAATGCCGGATGGCGGTGTCAATCTCACCCCACACCGGCTCACCCCACTTGGCATTTTCGTCAAACTTCCAATATGTTTTGGCCGCCGTTGACAGCGATGCCTTGATGTTTTAGGATGATCACGTGAATTCAACAATTGCCGCACCGGTTGACTGGATAGAGGCCGTTGGAAATCTGCGTTTTCCATCGAAGGCGGACCATCGTCTTCAGGAACTAATGGACCGCAACAACGAAGGGCTTTTGCAGGAATCGGAAAGGGAAGAACTGGAGGCATTGGTTGAATTGAGCGAGCGACTGTCGCTCGTCCGCGGCGAGGCATTGCAGATTCTAGGCAAGCAGCCATAATGAGCCTCCCGGAGGAACTGTCGCGCACAGTTCGCGCGCGCGCTCGCGGGCGGTGCCAATACTGCCTGATGCACGAGAGCCTCCAGGGAGCCACTTTCCACATTGAACACATAATCCCACAATGCAAGGGCGGGCGCTCAGATTTGGAGAATCTCGTGCTGGCGTGCCCTGGATGCAATCTGCATAAAGCCAGCAGGATTACGGCGATTGATCCGGCGACGGGTGAGTCTGTGCAATTATTTCATCCCATCCTGCAACGCTGGTCAGAACACTTCCGGTTTAATCGCTATCAGATGGAAGGATTGACCGCCGTGGGCCGCACCACCATAGAAGTGCTGAACCTGAATCACTCCCGCCGTCAGCGCATCCGCGAAGTTGAGGAAGCTTTTGGTCTCTATCCGCCAGCGCCTTGAGGGATTTTCCTTGATGACACTTGCCCCGCCTCGGTGATTTGCGTCCAAATGAAGCCCGCCCCGCTTGCTTTTTGATCGATGTGCGCCCAGCGTTGACGCTGATCGGCAATCCCATCGAACTGCCAACGGACAACGGACGACTGACAATAGAGGTTCACAGTTGACAGTCGACGGTTCACAGTCAAGGCGTTCTTGATTTTTACTATGAACTGTAAACTGTGGACTGTGAACTGATCTCTTGAATTGTGGATGATGAACAGAAATCGGGCGTTTGTAGGGCCGAATGGCATTCGGCCGGGGTTGTAGGGCCGAGCGGCGCTCGGCCAAGGGCGAACGCCGTTCGCCCCTACATGTCGGGTGGCGGCTCCGCCGCAGTGCGCTACGCCTTGAGGTCGCGCAATAAGCGTTCGAACGATTTCTGATATTCGTCGTGGTCTTTCCAGGCCCGGAAGTCGCCGATGTGGCGCGTGTCGGCGATTTGAGCCGCACAAGCTTTGCCGGTTTCGAAGACCGTGTCATCTAAGCGGACAGGGAATAAAACGGTTTTGTTCTCCCGACGTTCTTTCCGGAAGGCCACTTCCACCTCGGTCTCGACCCAGCCACTCTGGATGGAGTTTTCGGAAAGCACCAGGAGCAGTTTGTCGTAAATGCGAATGGTTTCGTCAATGCGCGCTCGGAATTTGTCGCCGATCTTTAACTCTTCGGGTGCGAACCACACGCGAATGTTGCGCTGCTGAAGGTCCGCGTGCAGCCGCTGGGCGAAGTCGTCGTCCTGGCTCGAATAGCTGATGAAGCAGGAATAAAACTCGATGGCCTTGCCGACAAGCGACCGCATGTAGACGATGAAGTCCTCGGGCACGCCCGCGCCACGCAGGAAGACTTCAGGAATATTGCCTTTGGATTTGTAAATCGTGTCAATGCCTATGGTCGAAGGGCCCCAGTGATGCATAATCTCAAGCCCTTTCACTATGCTGAGGTCATTGTCCCCGAACACAGTCCCATATGCCAAAACGTCTGCGAAATCCGAGTTTTCGAGGTTCGCCCCGCCGAGGTTCGCCCTGCCGAGATTCGCCCCGCGAAGGTTCGCCCCCCCGAGGTTCGCCTCGCCCAGGTTCGCCTTGCGGAGGTCCGCCCCGCCGAGGTTCGCCCCGCCGAGATTCGCCCCGCTAAGGTCTGACCCGCGGAGGTTCGACCCGCTTAGGTCTGCCGCAACGAGGTCCGCCCCGCCGAGGCTCGCCACACGGAGGTTCACCAAGTTGAGGTCCGCCCCGCGGAGGTCCGCGCTCCTGAGGTCTGGGAGTACCCCCGGATGCTCCAACATCCATTTGCTCCAAGTGACGACCCCTTGCTTGAGAATCTTAACGTGTTCCGGGTTGGCCATGGTTTGAACCTCGGTAATGGCGGTTGGAAGGGGAATACTAGCATTGTCGAGCGGCGCGAGTGATTTCAGATTCGGAACATGATATAACTTCCGTGGCGTCGTACCAAACTAAAATTGGGGCCACCTTCGCAATGGTAACCTTTCTTTTTTGGAATATCCGCAAGAGGCCATTGCAGAACCTAATACTCGCACTGGCTAAAGACAATCAAGTTGATGTCATTATGCTCGCCGAATGCCACTTGCCAGAGCAAGTATTATTAGAGACCCTCAACAAAGACAACGCAGAGTATCACTTTGCTTATGGTGAATGCCCGGCAGTGCGTGTCTTCACTCGATTCAATAGCGATTTCCTTGTCCGCAGATATGAAAGCGAACGCGTCTCACTGCGATACCTGACCTTGCCTGCATGCATTGAGGTGTTGTTAGCAATCGTGCATTTGCCCAGTAAGCTCTACTTTTCAGACGACAGCATGGCATTTGAATGCGTTGCGTTAGCCAAGAAAGTTCGTGAACAAGAGGGTGCTCTCGGCCACAGTAGAACGGTTATCGTGGGCGATTTGAACATGAATCCTTTTGAGGCAGGCGTCGCGAGTACAGAGGGACTTCACGCAGTGATGAGTAGGCAAGTTGCGGCTAGAGGGAGTCGAACTGTTCAAGACCGACCTTACCCCTTCTTCTACAATCCAATGTGGGGCCGATTTGGGGACAGGACCGATGGGCCGCCCGGCACCTACTACTATGAGCGGTCGGAGCATGTAACGTATTTTTGGAATATATTCGATCAGGTGTTAGTCCGCCCTGCGCTTCTCCCGACGCTTGATAGCGACGGCCCGAAGGTTTTGACCAACGCCGGCGGCACGTCTTTGTTAGCACCTGACGGGAAGCCTGACTGGCGCGGCGGATCTGACCATCTGCCAATTCTATTCAGCCTAAATCTTTAGTGTGAGGTGAAACAATGCCGAACGAAGAGTTTGACTTTTGGCCCGCCGACCTCGACGGAGCAGACCCCGACGCCCCTGTTTTGCTCCTGCGCACGCAAGCATCCTTATTGGGGAAAAAATTCAAAAATATTCTGGAGGCCAGCGTCGATACTAATAGGGTGGGCGCCGGCATTTTCCGCCACGACTTCGATATCCGCATTCCTTCGATGGGCTATACCTACACCTTGTTTTGGATTCAACACGGTCTCGACCCCTATCCGGTCACTTGGACGTTCGATACACAGCAGGGGAGACTTGCCTCGAAGGAAGAATACACGGCGTGGCTTCGGGCCACTCTTAGCTCCGACCGGACAAAAAGAATCGTCCGGACACTTCTTGCGCAAGCAGGCGCGGAGCCACAGTCAGCGCAGTTCTAATTGTGGTTCTCGCTTTGGTAATGATCATCTGGTCGATTTAAGCGAGCGTGCGAAAAGCCCAAGGTCATCAGAACGTTGGCAGTGACTACAGGCTAGAATCTCAAGCCACGGTCGCAGCAGACACACATTTGAGTTTGAAACATGTCACGAGTTTTCATATTGGGTGCGGGGGCTTCGCGATTTGCGGGTTACCCGTTAGGCCTTGACCTTTGGCCATTCGTTCGGGATTCTCCAACTCCCAGCGTGAAGGCCAAGCAAAGCGCGCAGTTGGTTATAGGGGCAATGGATCGGATATTGAAATTGATACCGCCGAAAGAACACGAACAACCGAATCTTGAGGAGATATTCACTCTACTCGACCTTGCGGATAGAGGTACGGAGATGCTCGGGTTGGCGGAGATTAAGTGGAAAGCAGTGCGACCGTGCGTCATCGGAATGATTACGGAAGCGTTCCTCTGGCACGAGTACCAGTTCGAGGATAGCTCACGCGCCAAAGGTAATCACATGTCTGCACGTGTCCTCGCCGCCTGGACTGCTCGTCTACATGGGGAAGATACGATCGTCACTTTCAATTGGGACCTCTTGCACGAAGCGGGGTTATGGCGCGCCCATAAATGGCATTACGCAGATGGGTACGGCTTTGTCTGCGGGGATGCACCTCCTGGCATACATTCGCCTGTCAAGCTGCTGAAACTTCATGGTTCAGTTAACTGGGCCCAGGCAAACGAAGAAGACTGTGACCCCTCGGTCGAATATAAGGACACGTTCTTCCCGCCTACGCGAGACAGCCGTGAAATTTACCGCAAGGGTGCGGCTACCGTGAATGAGGGCAGAAATCTGATCATTCCGAGCTATCTGAAGGACGTGAGCGCGAACAAATTACTGCTAGGACTCTGGAACCAAGCATCAGAGGCGATTGCAAATGCAACCGAGGTGATCGTCGTGGGCTTCCAGCTTCAACCTTCTGACGCGTTAGCTCGGCATCTCCTTGGGTCGGCAGTGCTAAGAAATAGCCGACTCTCGAAAATTACCGTCGTATCACCGAGGGGACGGGACCACTGGACCGATTTCTGTCGGAAGCTGGGGAAAATGAGGGAGCTTTATCCAATGACGTTTGAAGACTGGGTGTTGAAGTTCGGCGGGTAGAGGCGTTGCAGACTCTTCGAATCCAACAAGCGTAGCGGGGACCTCTGCGGTGTGAGGGTCGCGGCATTTCGAACTGCGCTCATAAGAATAGTGGCAAGCGGGTAGCTACCAGTGCAGTTCTGACTGTGGGTTCTTTTTTTGGTGACGAACTTTCGGTCAATTGTAGCGCGTATGAGAAAAGCTTACGTCATAAGAATGTGGACCGTAGCTACATCCAGCTTGCTTCTGGACGCAGCCAATTCCGGGATTCAAGGGCAAAGGAGGGAACGAATTCCCCATGGCAACCGGCATCGAAGTGATCACCGTCAAGGGCTGGTCCCGACTTGAAGAATTGCTCTTCAGCGACTTCTGGCCTGAACTTAACCGCCACCGCACCAAGCGCGTCTTCCGCGGCCTCACTGACGCCACATTCCCTCTTACCACGACTCTCCAACGAATGGGTGGATGCAGCAGCAAACTAGAAACCAAATTGTTACGACAGTTCAAGAAGTACGCTCATCGGCAGGTCGCCATGCGAGAAACCGACTGGCACTGCCTCGCGATCGCACAACACCATGGCCTCCCCACCCGCTTCCTCGACTGGACAAATTCACCATTTGTCGCACTCCACTTCGCCAGCGCCGACTGGCCGAACTCTGGCACCGACGGAGTCGTTTGGGCGCTCGGTTTCGAGAGTATCAAAGAGTGCCTCCCTGACCGGCTCAAGAACAAACTTGACGAACTCCACGTGAATGTCTTCACAACCGCAGAACTTGAACAAATCGTGCCTGCAGTACAAGACCTCCAAAGCCTCGAAGACCCCAGTGGGCGGGAGTTCATGGTCCTCTTCGAACCCCCGTCCCTTGACGCGCGGATCGTCAACCAGTATGCAGCACTCTCCGCCCTCTCGCGCCCCGACACGACTCCCGAGGATTGGCTGAAAGAGCGAAAGACATCCGTCTGCCAGAAAATCATCATCCCCCGTCACCTCAAAGCCACTCTCCGCGAGCGACTGGACATGATGAACATGACCGAACGCGTTCTCTACCCGGGACTCGACGGGCTCACTGCCTGGCTTAGACGATACTACGGCCCGCAATGGCCAGATGCTCATGAGCCTCAACCCGTGTTTCGCGGAAAATACGTGGACGTCTTCCGGTCCGAAACGGGTTGGGAATACCTCCAACGACGATACAGTGCAAACGGGGTTGCCATTATCGCTGTCACCAAGGACAACCGGTTGATCCTGATAGACCAGTATCGCCATCCGGTCAACAAGAGGGTTATCGAACTGCCTGCTGGCGTCATCGATCCCGGAACGACAAAAGAGAAGACCGCGAAAAGCGAGCTTGAGCAAGAAACCGGGTACATATGCGATTCACTCACTTACGTCTGCGACGGCGCGCTATCGCCCGGGCTTGTTAATGAGATCAACGCCATTTACCGTGCCACCGGACTCGTGCGGACATCCGATACGGGAAAGGATACGATCGAAGTTGGCGACGTTATTCATCACGGCGTCACATACGGCAACGCCGGCGAAGGGGAGAGTATTCAAGCGTGGGAAGTGCCCCTTAACCATGTGAGAGCGTGGCTCCAAGAACGACGCCAAGCCGGCGCCGTCATCGACCTGAGGATCTACGCTGCCCTTTCCTTTTTCAACGCCACATGGGGCTGAAAGCACCTGAGTTTTTCAAGCGGCTACCCACATTCATTGCAGTTCTGACTGTGGGTTCTTCCTTGGGTGAGGAATCTCCCGGTCAAAAGAACAGTGACGAGAAACACTGCCGTTAAGGGTTAACTACGGTGGCGGGACCGTGAGATAATGGGGGCATGGCTGTGGGACAGACAGAGAATCTGAGTCTTCCGGACGGACTTCAGACCGAGATTGAAAAGGTCGCGCGGGCGCAGGCACGCACAGTCAATGAAGTGCTTGCCGAGGCGGTCGATCGCTATGTCCGGGAAAAGCAGTGGCAGGGCCTGAAGTCCTACGGCCGCCAGAAGGCCCGCGAACGCGGCATCAAAGCAGGCGACGTGCTGCGACTGATTGCGGAATCGCGCCGAGAAAATGCGCAAGGGCGCTAAGTGATTCGGGTCACGGCGGACTCCAACATCTACATATCCGCACTGCATTTCGGCGGGCCGCCCGATGAGTTTCTCGAGCTCGCCCGTAACGGCATTATTGAACTCACAATTTCAGATGACATCCTGGCGGAAGTGGCGCGCGTGCTGCGCGACAAGTTCGGCTGGTCGAGGGAGGCTGTGTCGATGGCGCAGGCGCGAATTGCCGACTTCACGGTAAGGGTGGCGCCGACGCAGAAACTCGACGCAGTGAGGGAAGATCCCGCCGACAACCGCATCCTCGAGTGCGCCGTTGAGGGAAAGTCGGGATATCTCGTGATGCGAGACCATCATCTGCTCAAGCTCAAGAGCTTTGGCGGCACGCAGATGATAAAAGTGGCGGATTTTCTGCATGTCGTGCGGGCCGCGGGCTCGCCATAGCCAAGCAACTCGACCTGGCAAAAAACAAATTCAAAACCGCCTTGTGCCGCGCAGCCACCAGCACGATGACCAAGGCGGCGTCGAGCCGCCGCAGTCCAAGGCGCTTCGCGATCTTTCATCGACAGTGGCAAGCCGAAGGCTCATGGGAATCTGCGGTATGAGGACCGCGGCATTTCGAACTGATAAGAACAGTGGCTAGTGGCCAGTGGTTAGTGGCGAGTGGCGAGAAAAAGGAGACAGGTGTCAGGTGTCGGATTCCAGGTGTCAGGCGCGGAATTCGGGGTCGGGGCGCTACGCTCGGCGTGATGTCTCGCGATGTCGGAAGGGGTTTGTGCTATCATCTGGATTGAGGGAACTTCATGGCGAATACCCCAAGCGTGCGCAAACAGCAATCCAAGCCGGTGGCATCGGGCGCCGGCCGGCCCACTACCCACTTGCGCCCCCAGAATCGGAAGTTGCTCAAGTGGCTCGATTCCTGGCTGGCCACACCCGATGATCGTGGCGAGAAGTGGTGGAACGGATTTGAAGACGACCTCCACAACCAGCGCACGACACTCAGGCCTACCCAAACAGGATGACGAGTTATTCACTCGACACCGACACGATCACCCAACTCCTTAAAATCGCCGCACATGCCATCGAGTACGGCGCTGCAATCGTCACCGGCAACGTCGAGCACTTCCAAGATACCGGTGCCCGGGTCGAGGACTGGAATCAGTAAAGAACGCTGCCGGAGACAATACCCGCGACTATGCCGCGCCGGATCGGTGAACACCGCGCGAAGAACCTCGAGCGGCGGTAGCTTGCAGTCGGCGGTTGCCTGGTTCTTCAGCAGGTCGTCAAGCGAGAAGCGATAGACTTGCTTTGCCGTGCCGGTGAAGTTGGTATGAATCTCGAATAGCTCAAGGTCACACACCACAAGGAGCTGGTAGCGCGGAGTTATCCGTCCGCTTCCGGATTACTCCGCGGCTTTTCGTCCTGCATATTGATTAACTTGTGGAAGCTGGTGAAGTTTAGAACCGCGAGGTTATGCGCTGCGCACACAACTGCGTGCTACGCGCTTTTACGCTGTGCACCCCCACGCCGGGACAAATGTTCAAACTCACTTGCCGCTGTCCTCGTGAGCCTACAACGGCAAAGCGCAGATTCGGTTGGCCCATTCTTCGGCCTCGGAGGCAGCCCATACAAGGAGGAGAGCTTCGATGGCGGTAAGATGGTCTACTTTTTGCGAGATGATAAACACCCCGGGACTATGCGTGGCCGTGACGAATGCAGCGAAGGCGCGGGGCATCGTCTTCCGGTCGTGGGAAACCAGAATCCGTCCTTCGGAAGCGGCGAGGGCGAGTACCTCGGGGTCACTCAGGCGGCGAAGCTCCCCGCCGACTGCCGTGCGGAAATCAATCGCGGGCTCGCGGCGGAGAACGCCCTTCACGACGTCGTGGTTAAGGTCAGCGTCGGCCAGGAATCAGATCTTCATTTTCGCGTGGCGGGCGCTTGCTGGCGCGCTTCCTCGAGTTTCCGGTAGAGGAGGGGATTAGCTTGGCGGGCCTGCTGGCGGAGGGCTTCAAATTCCCCCTCACCCTCTTGCAGGTAGGCGTCGATTTCGGTCTGATGAGCCAGGTAAAAGGCAATGGCTCCGTAAACCTCTTCCAAGGTGAGGGCGGGGAACGACTGAGCAATGCTCTCCGGCGCGGCGCCGCGCAAGAAGGCGTAAACAATCGAGTCGAGAGAAACACGGGTGCCGCTGATTCGATAGGCGCCTTCCCGCTTCTCAACGTACTCTTTGGTCATCCCGACCCTCCCATTCACCCTTATATTATCATGGCGGCTTCTCGTCCCGCATATTGATTAACTTGTGGACGCTGGTGAAGTTTAGAACCGCGGAGTGTTCCGTCAGCCCGTCGGTGGACGGGTCTCGCGACCGACGGACGGCTCCTCGCTACCGGCTGGCAGGCGGCGGAAGTAACCCCGAAACAATCCACAAGGTCGGATAACGTTAGGTCTCTATCGGAAATGCCCCGACGGGTAAGTGGTGATGATGACGGAGACGTGAGTTCGGGGCATTTTCGATAGAGACGTTTGAAGTGAGCCGCTGGCGCGGCGTCGGCCAACT